>Ga0136641_1000935_pt1 | contig 12289 bp, 8 predicted proteins | sample EliLak1302023Y_FD_115312 | JGI IMG/M metagenome (GOLD analysis project Ga0136641, IMG submission 115312) | Freshwater microbial communities from Elizabeth Lake, Yosemite National Park, California, USA - 13020-23Y | ecosystem: Environmental > Aquatic > Freshwater > Lake ...
AGGGTTTTAGTCAGACTTAAGCAATTCCAGTTTGACGCCAGCGCCTGCGTACTGACCCATGCCTTCCAGCGTCTGACCGTCGGGCTTTAATAGCAAACGCGCGGTCAAGGTGGTGCTGTGCTCGCTTTGCACTGACAGCATCAGCGATTGCGATTCGACTGTGGTTTTCTGCAAAACGGTGTCGCCGTTGCCAAAGCCTGGCATATTCGTGAAAGCAATCACACCTGATGCGTTTTGCGTGAGTGTGAGCATCACTTTGCCGCTGCTCATGCCTATGTGCCACACGCCTTGCCACTGACCGGTGAATGCATTGTCTTGCGCAAAACTCGCGCTTTGCCACACACACCAACAGCTAAAAGCACACAGCTTCAACCACATGCCAAAGCCTTGTGCAGCGCCTGCAAATACTGCGGTTTTGCTTGTGTTCAGTGTCAATGACATGTGCGGCTTTCGCATGCAATCAAGCAGTTCAGCTCTCGCCCACATGGGGCACCGGTTTGTCCAAGGTACCGGCCACCACGCGCGCATTGCGGCTGAAACTCAAGTAGGCAGAACCCCAGTCCATCAGTACCACCAAGCGGTTGCGAAAACCGATCAAAAAGTAAATGTGTGCCAACAGCCAGAACCACCAGGCCCAGCGACCTGAAAAACGCAGCGGACCCAATGGGGTGCTCAGGTCAACGACTGCCGAGTTGTGTCCGATGGTGGCGAGATTGCCGTAATCGGCGTACCTGAAAGCCCGTGTAGGTTTACCAGCGATACGAAGCAAAATATTTTGCGCCGCGCGGCGGCCCATTTGCTTGGCACCTGGTGACACGCCGGGCACGGCCGATGGGGGTTTGCCAGGTTGATGGCTCATGGCGGCCGCCAAATCCCCGATCACACTGACATGTGGAAAGCCCGGCAGGCTCAAATCGGGGCTGACCAATACTCGCCCTGCGCGGTCAATTTCACAACCAGTGTTGGCGGCCAATTTACCCCCCAACGGTGAAGCCGCGACGCCTGCTGCCCAGACCACGCATCGGCTGTGAATGCGGTAGTCCACCGTGCCGACGACGCCGGCTGGCGCCGGGCCGCGCACTTGCAAGCCGGTGGCATCAATGTCGGTGACGATGGCGTTCAAGCGTACTTCCACCCCGAGTTGTTGCAACTGCTCTAAGGCTTTTTGACTGAGCGCCTCGGGCATGGCCTGCAACACGCGCGGACCGCCCTCTATCAACAAAATGCGGGCGTCATGTGGGTTGATGCGGCGGAATTCACCCACCAAGGTCTGGCGAGCGATTTCTGCGAATGCGCCGGCCATTTCCACGCCAGTGGGACCGGCGCCAATCACGCACAAGGTCAGCCAGTTTTGGCGTTTTTCCGGGTCGGGTTCTTTCTCTGCAGATTCAAACGCAAACAAAACTTGCCGGCGAATTTCAAACGCGTCTTCCAGTGTTTTTAAACCCGGCGCAAATGCTGCCCATTCATCATGGCCAAAGTAACTGTGGGTCGCGCCGGCAGCCACAATCAGATGGTCAAACAGTAAAGTGGCGCCATCGGACAAATGCACTTTTTTCTCTTTGACTTCAATATCCATCACCTCGGCCAGCAAGGTGGTCAGGTTGGCTTGATGTCGGAACAGGCTGCGCGTTGGCGCTGCGATGGCTGGGGCGGCGAGACCTGCGGTGGCAACCTGGTAGAGCAAAGGTTGGAACAAATGGTGGTTGGTTTTGTCGATCAGTGTGATATCCACCGCGACTTTGGCCAATGCCTTGGCAGCCTCAAGACCGCCAAAACCGCCACCGATGATGACCACGTGGGGTCTTGTGTGCATCATGTCAGATCCATTATGTAGAACCGCTACTAGGGAAAACCATTAATCATCATAATGCAAACCGTGCCTGCTCTGGCGGCTACAGCAAGCAAGGACAGAACTTGTTAGCTGGCTTGCAATCTGAGCTGATGCCGAGCGATTTGTTTCTTCACTTGTGCGGGTGCGGTACCGCCCAAGGTGTTGCGAGCATGGAGCGAGCCTTGCAGGCTGAGCACGTCAAACACATCTTGCTCAATCGCCGGGTGAAACGCTTGCAGCTGGGCCAAGGTGAGAGCCGATAAATCCACACCCAAGCCTTGCGCGGTTTTCACCGCATGCGCCACGGTTTCGTGTGCGTCGCGAAACGGCAAGCCCTTTTTCACCAAATAGTCGGCCAGATCGGTGGCAGTGGCGTAGCCCTTGCTGGCGGCTTCTTGCATGCGGAGTTTGTTGACCATGAGGCCGCCTTCTTTGGCCCCAGTGCTTGGGTTGGTTTGACCACAGATCATTTCAGCAAAGATGCGCAACGTGTCCTTCAACGTATCAACGGTGTCGAACAGCGGTTCTTTGTCCTCCTGGTTGTCTTTGTTGTAGGCCAGCGGTTGCGCTTTCATCAAAGTGATCAAGCCCATCAAATGGCCGACCACACGCCCTGTTTTGCCGCGTGCGAGTTCCGGCACGTCGGGGTTTTTCTTCTGCGGCATGATGCTTGAACCGGTGGTGAACCGGTCCGAGATTTGGATAAAGCCGAAGTTTTGGCTCATCCAAATGATGAGCTCTTCGCTCAAGCGGCTGATGTGCAACATGCAAAGCGTAGCGGCTGAAGTGAACTCGATGGCGAAGTCGCGGTCGCTGACCGCATCCAAACTGTTTTGACACACTTGCGCCGCGCCATGTGCATCGACCATGCCGAGCGTGCGGGCGACGAGTTCGCGGTCCAAGGCGTAGGTGGTACCCGCCAATGCCGCCGAGCCCAGTGGCAAACGGTTGGTGCGCGCGCGCACTTCGAGCAAACGCTCCTGGTCGCGTGCAAACATTTCCACATACGCTAACAGGTGGTGACCGAAACTGACTGGTTGCGCGACTTGCAAGTGCGTGAAGCCAGGCATGATGGTGTCGGTGTGCTGCGCAGCGACATCCACCAGCGCGAGTTGCAAACTGCGTAGCAATTCGCTGATGGCGTCGATCTCGTCGCGCAACCAAAGGCGCACGTCAGTAGCCACCTGGTCGTTGCGGCTGCGCCCCGTGTGCAGGCGCTTGCCCGCGTCGCCGACCAGTTGCGTGAGCCGCGCTTCGATGTTCAAGTGAACGTCTTCCAGCTCCAGCTTCCATTCGAAGCGACCGGCTTCAATGTCTTGCGTGATTTGCGCCATGCCGCGCTGAATATCGGCCAGATCTTGCCCGCTGATGATGGCTTGCAATTGCAGCATCTGTGCGTGCGCCAGACTGCCTTGTATGTCGGCCCGCCACAAACGCTGATCGAAAAACACGCTGGCGGTGTAGCGCTGCACCAACTCGCTCATGGGCTCGGAGAACAAGGCGGACCAAGCCTGGGATTTGCGGTCTAGCGAATTGGAGGAAGTCATGGGAGCATTTTAGGTGTGGCGTTCCAAGGTTTGGGAATGACGCTGATCAACCCGTGGCTTAAGCCTTAACCGGTATTCCTTAACCCCGCCGCAATGCCGTTGATCGACAAATGGATGCCGCGTTGCGCACGCTCATCGGTGATGCCGGCGCGGTGCCTGCGTATGAGCTCCACTTGCAAATGGTGCAGCGGATCGATGTAGGGAAAACGGTGTTTGATGGATCTGGCCAACGAAGCGTTGTTGGCTAACCGTTGTTTGTTGCCGGTGATTTGTTGCAAAGCGCTGGCCGTCAAATGCCATTCGGCTTCAATCGCTTTGAAAATCTTTTTACGCAGCCGCGCATCGCTGACCAATTCTGCATAACGCGAGGCCAGCGCCAAGTCTGACTTGGCCATCACCATATCCATATTGGACAACAGAGTGCGGAAAAACGGCCAGTCTTTGTGCATGCGGCGCAGCAAAGCCCATGCTTGTGTGCGCGACAGGGTGGGATGTTCGTCAATGAATGCATTGACCGCAGAGCCGAAGCCCAGCCAGCCTGGCAGCGTCAAGCGGCATTGGGCCCAGCTGAATCCCCATGGAATGGCGCGTAAGTCCTCGATGCGTTGAGACGGTTTGCGCGAGGCCGGACGCGAACCGATGTTTAAGCCCGCAATTTCGCGCAGCGGCGTGGCTTCGAAAAAATAATCGCTGAAACCCGGCGTGTCGTAAACCAAAGCGCGGTAAGCCTGCATGCTGGTTTGCGACAGCAACTCTGCCGCATCAATGAAGGTGCGTGGCGCGCCTTTGCTCGCAGGCAATAAGGTGGCTTCGAGCGTCGCCGCCACCAGCGTTTCCAGATTGCGTCTGCCCAGCATGGGGTTGGCGTATTTGGAATTGATCACTTCACCTTGCTCGGTCAATCGAATTTGCCCGCGCACCGTGCCGGGCGGTTGCGCCAAGATGGCTTCATAACTCGGGCCGCCGCCGCGACCTACGGTGCCGCCGCGTCCGTGGAACAGACGCAACGTGATGCCGTGCAATTCCTCTAACGTGTTGAACACATCGACCAAAGCGATCTCCGCCTGGTACAGCGACCAATTGCTGGTGAAGATGCCGCCGTCTTTGTTGCTGTCTGAATAGCCCAGCATGATGTCTTGTTCGCCGCCGCTGCGCGCGACCAGCGACGCTATGCCGGGCAGGGCGAAATAGTCGCGCATGATGTGCGGCGCTTGCTGCAGGTCTTCAATCGTTTCGAACAAAGGCACGACGATCAAGTCAGCCCGCGCTTTGGCGTTCACACAGCCTTGAAGCAAACCTGTTTCTTTTTGCAACAACAACACTTCGAGTAAATCGCTGACGGATTCGGTGTGGCTGATGATGGCGTGGCGAATCGCGTCAGCGCCGTGGTCAGAGCGTATGCGGCGGGCGGTTTCAAAAATGTTCAATTCAGACACACTGTGTATGCTGTAGCTCTGTCCGGGAATGCGCAATGGACGCGGATCGTTCAAGGCTTGCATCAGCAAGTCACAGCGTGCTTGTTCATCGCGTTTCAGGTAATGGCTGTCAATACCTGCGACCTTAAAGAGTTCAGCCACCACCAACTCATGCTGGTCCGAGCTTTGCCGCAAATCGACGGTTGCCAAATGAAAACCGAACACCTGCACCGCGCGTATCAAAGGGCGCAGTCGCGGCAAGGCCAACGCTTGTGCGTGTTGTGCGCTCAATGCATCATTCAGCGTTTGCAGGTCTGTCAAAAACGCTTGCGAATCCGGGTAAGGCTGTTGCGGGGGTAAAGCGTGGCGAGCCGCTTCTTTGCCGGTCAAATGCAGCAAGCTCGCTGCTAAGCGGGCGTAAATGAAAGTCAGGCTGCGCCGGTAAGGCTCGTCTTGGCGGTGCGCGTTCGTGTCGGGTGAGGAGTCGGCCAAGGCTTGCAACGCAGGCGGCACGCCGACCAACATGGCCGAGGTGGACAACTCGCTGCCCAGCCAATGCACCTCAGTCAGGTAATGTCGCATCACCACTTCGCACTGGCGCTTCAATGCCAAGTCGAGTGTGTCGGCGTTCACATTCGGATTGCCGTCGCGGTCACCGCCCATCCACTGTCCCATGCGAAAAAATGAGGCGATCGGTTGGCCGCCGAGTTCGTGCTCCAGATCGGCATACAGCTTGGGGATTTCAGACAAAAAAGTGGACTCGTAATAGCCCATGGCGTTTTCGATTTCATCGGCCACAGTCAGCTTGGTAAAGCGCAGCAAGCGTGTTTGCCACAGTTGCAAGACGCGCGCGCGCACCAGCGCTTCTACCTGCGCCAATTGACGCGCAGAGGTGGCGTCCGTACCGCGCGACACAATCTCGTCGCGGGTTTGCAAACAAGCGGCAATGCCACGTTCGGCGTCTAGGATGCTTTTGCGTTGCACCTCCGTCGGGTGCGCGGTCAACACCGGCGAAATATGTGCATGGGCCAATGCCTGGCTGATCGCTTTTGTAGTGACGCCTGCCGCCTTGAGCTTGTTTAATGAAGCAGCCAGACTGCCGGTGTGCACATCACCGGCGCGGTCGTGGGCTTGTTGCCGTCGGATATGGTGCTGGTCCTCGGCCAAATTGGCCAAGTGACTGAAATAAGTGAATGCGCGTATCACGCTCACTGCTTGCTCGCTGCTGAGGGATGCCAGCCTTTTTTTCAAAGCAGTACCCGCTTGCGTGTCTGCATCGCGTCTGAAGGCTACCGACAAACGACGGATTTGTTCTACCAGTGCGAAAGCCTCTTCGCCTTCTTGTTCACGAATGACATCGCCCAGGGTGCGTCCTAGCCAGCGTATATCGTCCACCAGTGGTCTTTCATGGCTGGACAAAGCGGTTGATGTGCGTGATGCAACAGGTGGACGTTGTTTGGAATTAGTCATTTCAAAACGTGTGACACAGAGGGAAAACCACGACGAATGTCCATGCTAGCATCCACCCGCCCCTTTGATTGACGGCCCTTGGTCCCTATTTTTGAGCACACCCCATCTCACCATCGCCACCCGCGAAAGCCGTCTGGCCTTATGGCAGGCACACCACATGCAAGACCTGTTGCGCGCGCGCGGCTGTCAGGTGGATATTTTGGGAATGACGACGCAAGGCGATCAAATACTAGACCGTTCATTAAGCAAGGTCGGCGGCAAGGGTTTGTTTGTCAAAGAACTGGAAGTCGCTTTGGAAGAAGGCCGTGCCGATCTGGCGGTGCATTCGCTCAAAGACGTGCCCATGGACATGCCGCTGGGTTTTGAACTGGCTTGCGTGATGGAACGCGAAGATCCGCGAGATGCTTGGGTGTCTTCGCGTTATGCCAAGTTGCAGGATTTACCGTTTGGCTCGGTGGTGGGCACCTCCAGTCTGCGCCGTACTGTACTGCTGCGTGCTTTGCGTCCCGATCTGCAAATAGAACCCTTGCGTGGCAATTTGGATACACGTCTGCGTAAATTGGATGAAGGGCATTACGCAGGTATCGTGCTGGCGGCTGCGGGATTAAAGCGCTTGGGATTGGCTGAACGCATTCGCCATATTTTTGAAGTCACTGAGATGCTGCCGGCTGCCGGACAAGGTGCGCTGGGTATTGAAATACGCGCCGCGCGCGATGACGTGCGAAACATGCTTGCGCCCTTGGCTCACCACACCACCTGGCTGGCCGTGGCCGCCGAACGCGCGGTCAGCCGCGCCATGGGCGGCAGTTGTTCGATGCCCTTGGCTGCACATGCTGTGTTGCACGGCGATGTGCTGGATTTACACGCAGCCTGGGGCAACCCTGAAAGCATCAATGCACCATTGGTTCGCGCCCATAGCCAGGGCGAGGTGGCCACGTTGGATGATGCAGAGGCGCTGGGTTTATCTGCGGCGCGTCAATTGCGGGCCCAGGGGGCGGGTTAATTGAGCGCCGGACGCCGCGTCATATTGACCCGTCCTACCCAAGACAGTCAGGCATGGACACTGGGCTTGCAAGCAGCTGGACATGCGGTGGTCAATTGGCCGTTGATCGAGATTGCACCCCTGACGCCTCTAGAGCCATTACAAAATGCGTTGGCACATTGGAGCCGCTACCAGGCAGTCATGTTTGTCAGCCGCAATGCCGTCGCATACACATTCGCAACAGGCAAACCTGCAACCGGTTGGGGCACGACACGTTGTTGGGCCACGGGTCCGGGCACCCGACAAGCCTTGCTCGACGCTGGGGTGCCTGATCAGTTGATAGATGCGCCTGCGGCTGATGCGACTCAATTTGACACAGAGGCGTTGTGGCAAGTGGTCAAAAAAAGCATCTCCTTATCCCAACCGGTGTTGACTCTGCGCGGCAGCCAAGCCGATCAGCAAGACTTTGCGGCGCAAGGTGTCGGACGCGATTGGTTGATGCAGCAATTGACTCAGGCGGGCGTGGCGGTGCAGACATGGGCGGTTTATCAACGTGTTTGTCCCGTGTGGAGCGAACAACAGCGAGCGATGGCAAGTCAGGCGCTGTCAGATGGCAGTGTGTGGGTGTTCAGCAGTTCGCAGGCCATTCTCCATTTGCAACAACTGTTGCCCGGGCAAGACTGGTCTGGCGCCAAGGCTATTGCCACCCATGAACGCATTGGACAAGCAGCCGCATTGGCAGGCATGGGCAAGGTGTATGTTTGTAAACCTACGGTGCAGGCCTTGCAGTCCTCATTAGAATCGCTGGCATGAGCAGTGAACCTATCAACGACACATCTAACTCCACTGCCAGCACACCATCGACTGAAACTTTCAACTGGTGGCATCAGAAACTGCCAGTATTGAGCCTGGTGCTGGCAGTATTGTGCGCATTCGTGTGTGTGCAACTGTGGTTCAAACTCAGTGCCATGCAGGAGCAGTTGGCTCGACAAAGCGCAGATGCCGGTCAGTTGTCAATGCAAGCCAACAGCACGGCTAAACATGCCGAAGAACTGACCCAGGAAACCGCCGCGCGCGTGGCTTTGCTGGATGCGCGATTGAGCGAAGTCGCACTGCAGCGCAGTCAATTGGAAGAATTGATGCAAAGCTTGTCGCGCTCTCGGGACGAAAACCTGGTCGTTGACATTGAATCAGCTCTCGGATTGGCGCAACAACAAGCCGAGTTGACGGGCAGTGTTCAACCCATGCTGGCCGCATTGCAAACCGCTCAAAAGCGATTGAGCAAAATTCCTCAGCCTCGCATGGCACCGGTGTTGCGTGCGATTCAGCACGACATCGAACGTTTGCAATCCGCCTCTGTCACCGATATTCCCGGTTTGTTGATCCGCTTGGATGAGTTGGTGGTCTTGGTTGAAACATTGCCTATGCTCAATCACGTGGCAATTACCAACCATTTAACGCCTACTTCTGACAAAAAGCTGCCACCTGATTGGACGCAAATTTGGCAGAACAAAGACTGGACGGCGGTGGGTCAGCGTTTTTGGCTTGAAATCTCGAATTTGATCAGGGTCAGCCGCATCGAGCAGCCAGAAGCTGTATTGCTGTCACCAGAGCAAAGTTTCTTTGTTCGGGAAAATGTAAAGCTGCGTTTATTGAATGCACGCTTGAGTTTGCTTTCCAGGCAAATCACCACCGCACAAAATGATTTGGCCATGGCTGAACGGGAATTGACGCAATACTTTGAATCGACATCGCGTCAAGGGCGCGTTGTGCAGACCTTGATGAAACAGGTGCAGTCACAGGTTCAGCAGACCAGCTTACCGCGTCTGGATGGCTCGTTGGCGGCACTGGCAACAGTCGCGGCAGGCCGCTGACATGCGTTGGTCCTTGTGGTTACTGGCTTTGTTTGGAGTGGCCGTGGCCATTGCATTGGGACTGAGCATGCAAGCAGGGACGGTGACCGTGTTTGTGGCGCCCTACCGCATCGACATGTCGTTGAATTTGGTGTTGATTGCGCTGGCCGCAGGTTTTTTGTTCATGTATGCCGCGTTACGGGGATTGCTGCGCGTGATGGAGTTACCGGCCCAAGCACGTCGCTGGCGCACACAGCAGCGCGAGCGCTCCGCCCAACAAGCCTTACTCAACGCCATGGTGATGTGGATGGCAGGGCGTTTTTTACGCTCACGCAAAGCTGCCCTGCAAGCGCTGGCGCAGGTAGACAGCTTGCTAGGCAGTTTGGACTTGGAAAATCAATCGTCAATGCGTTTGATGCGCAGCTTGTTGCATTTGTTGGCCGCTGAAAGCGCACATGCCTTGCGTGACAAAACATCGCGTGATGAACACTTTCAACAAGCTTTGAACCATGAAGACGGCAGGCGTGTGGATCAGAAAGTTGAACTACAGGATGCGGCGTATTTGAATGCTGCACGCTGGGCTTTGCATGACCGTGAAGCCCAACAGGCGCATCACTATCTGAGCCAATTACCCATGGGTGTGGCGCGTCGCACCATGGCATTGCGTTTGCGATTAAAAGCCGACCGATTGAGCCAGCAACATTTACCCGCGATGGACACCGCACGTTTGCTGGCTAAGCACGGCGCTTTCTCTGCGGGACCGGCGCGCAGTTTGTTGCGTGGCTTGGCGATTGCCTGTCTGGATGATTGCCATGACGGCAGCCAGTTGCAGTCTAGTTGGGCATTGCTTTTGCCAGATGAGCGTGCCATGCCAGAGGTAGCGCTGCATGCCTCGAACCGTTTGTTAAGCGTGCAGGGAGACCCGCAGATAGCACTCCAATGGCTCATGCCAGTGTGGCAGGACATGGTTAACACCAGCGGGACGATGACTGAAGATCAGCGTCAAAAATTGGTGAAAACGCTGTCCACTGCGCTGTTTGAATTGGAACCCGACAGCGATTGGCTGGCGCGTATTGAACTTGCCAGACTGAACAATCCGCGCAGCCTAGAGTTGCAATACCTGAGCGGCATGGTGTGTTTGCGTCACGGTTTGTGGGGCAAGGCCACCCAGTTGCTGGAGCAGGTTGCGCCTAGGTTGTCTGCCGGCGAGTTACAGCGGCATGCGTGGCGTGCGTTGGCAGAACTGGCTGAAAACAAAGGCGATAACTTACAGGCCTTGGCATGTTGGAAGTTGTCTGCCCGAGGTTGAGATACATAGGCGCGTGTGAGCCTTCTTACCTACCCGTTTTTGAAGGCACTGCTGGCCGATGGCATGACGCTAGCAGTCAGCAGCGATCAAACCTACAGTCAATGGGCGCCGTCTTCTTCAAAAGGCATAGCTAGTTGACTTAAATCTCTTTTGGTTTCAACCAAAATCAGCGGGCCTTCATCCCATGCCACGGGCGCAGGCCGTTGTCGCGGCACATGCACAGGGCGCGGTTCAGCTGCAATGGCCGCTTGAATCTGCGCTACCCGCTCAGGGTTGGAGTTGATCCATTCGAGTCCGCTGGAAAGCGCCACTTGTTGCAAATCAGCCAAGGGCAAATCAAATGAAGTCACCTTAGGCATACGAACGGTGGACGACACCTGCGAGGCAGGTTCTTGAGCAACCTGCGACGAATGCGGTGAGACTGCAGAAGCTTCATGTGCCAATGGCAGGTTGGCTGGAGTTTCACCTTCCATAGGGGAACGGGCTTGGCGTTCACGCCCGGGTCTTTCACGGCCACGGCGCTCTCGGCGCTCGTTGACACGTTCACCCGTGGGTGAGGAGGTCAGGTTTTCAGTTGACGAATGGTTGCCAGCAGGTTCGGTTGTGGTGTCATGTGACACTGCGCTGACTTGATTGCCCTCAGCTTGGAGAGCGTTGTCTTGCGACTCGCTGCTGTTGTTGCGTTCGCCCCGGCGACCGCGACCTCTGCGGCCATCCGTTCTGTCCCTGGTCTGGCGAACAGGTTTGTCTGACTGTTGGAGTTCGGTCAGGTTGTCTGCTGAGACCAAGTTGACATCAGTGACAGCAGTCGCGTCAGTGCGCGGTTCCTGTCGGGTACGTTCCGCCCGATCTCCCCGGCCGCTGCGAGCGGCGCGACCCTCTGGGCGTTCAGCACGATCACCACTGCGGTTATCGGGCTTGTCAGTGCGTTCAGTGCGTTCACCACGGCCTTCGCCGCGTTCGTTGCGGCCTTCGCCGCGGCGACCGTTTCGGCGACCGTCATGACCGCCGCGACCGCCGCTGCGTCCCTCTGTACGCTCACCAGGTTTACCATCTGTTGCGTTTTTGTCTGGCGCAGGGGCGGCAGGTGTGCTGTCGCCTCCGAACAAGCCTTTGAGCCAGCCGAAGAAGCCTTTTTCCGCAGGGGCTGAGGCAGAAGAAGTCTGTTTGACAGGCGCACCGCGGGTGTCAGATGCACGCGCAGGACGGACTTCTGCCGCGGGTGCAGGCATATCAGGTAACACGCCTTTGATGACAGGTGACTGTCGGTTGGTCGGTTCCTGAGAGCGGCGGGTGACAGCGGTCGGGTCTTCGATTTCTTCGGCCATTTTGTAACTGGCTTGTATGCTGTCCAAGCGTGGGTCATCGTGCTTGAGGCGTTCGAGTTTGTAGTTGGGTGTTTCCAGACCTTTGTTGGGAATCAACAGCACATGGGTGCGTTGCTTTAACTCGATCTTGGCGATCTCAGGACGCTTTTCATTCAACAAGAAAGAAGCCACTTCCACCGGCACTTGAGCGTGCACAGCGGCGGTGTTTTCTTTCATGGACTCTTCTTGAATGATCCGCAGAATTTGCAGTGCCGAGCTTTCGGTGTCGCGCACATGGCCGGAGCCGCCGCAACGTGGGCAAGGGATAGATGCACCTTCCGACAGTGCAGGGCGCAAGCGTTGACGGCTCATTTCCATCAAACCGAATTTGCTGATGGTCCCGAACTGCACACGCGCGCGGTCTTGGCGCAGCGCGTCACGCAAGCGGTTTTCCACTTCGCGGCGGTTTTTCGATTCATCCATATCGATGAAGTCAATGACGATCAGGCCACCCCAATCGCGCAGTCGCATTTGGCGAGCCACCTCATCGGCGGCCTCCAAGTTGGTGCGGG
>Ga0136641_1000936_pt1 | contig 12281 bp, 10 predicted proteins | sample EliLak1302023Y_FD_115312 | JGI IMG/M metagenome (GOLD analysis project Ga0136641, IMG submission 115312) | Freshwater microbial communities from Elizabeth Lake, Yosemite National Park, California, USA - 13020-23Y | ecosystem: Environmental > Aquatic > Freshwater > Lake ...
CCGGGCCAGCGCCGGCGCCGGCGCCGTTCGACGAGGGTCCGTGACCTCAAGGGTTCCGGAGGCTAGGTTCCGTATAGTGACATGTCCACACCAAGGTCTTGGGAGCAGACTCTGAGCAGCTTCAGCCCTCGTGAAGTCCAAGCACGCGTGCGCGCGGGAGAATCCGCGCAGGACGTGGCTGATGACACGGGTTGGCCGATGGACAAGGTGCTTCGTTACGCCGAGCCCTTGTTTCAGGAGCGCGCCTACATCGCCGAGCAAGCGCAAAATGTTGAGGTTCGTCGCACCGGCGGAACGGTGACTCTCCTGGAGTCAGCGTTAAAGGCTCTGGGGACGGTCGATCAGGGGCTGGGCTGGGACGCATACCGCCGTGACGACGGCCGTTGGATCGTGGTGGCAACCTATGGCGTAGGTGACAAGGCCCGCATTGCCCAATGGACCTACGATCCCGCAGGCCGCAATCTGCACCCTTTAGACGATCAAGCACGCGCCCTGATGGGTGTGGCCCACGAAGCCTTGACTCCTGCGGCAGTCGACATCATCTCCGATGCTCTGGATCTTGCCCGCGATGAACCAGAACTCGTGCGGCCCAGGCTCGTGGCCGTTCCCGACCCGCAAACGGTCATTCTTGAACGACCCGAGCCGCCTACCAGAGAGCCGGAAGAATTCCAGCCCGCGCCAACACCCGACACCATCGCCAATCCGCCGGTTGCAGCACCCGCACCGACCCCCGTGGCTCCCGCCGCAACAAAATCGCGCGGGCGGCGCGGCCGCGCGGCGATGCCCAGTTGGGACGAGATCCTGTTCGGCACCACTCGCTCAGACGAGTAGCGCGGTGGGGTGGTCGTTGTCTCGTCAGACATCGCCGAAAGGTAACGGATCAGGCGACATATGAGCGCGTGCAGCGCGCATTGATGTAGTCCGAGACTGATAGTGCTGACGGCACAACACCTCGTACGACACGATGTTCTCGCCCTTGTGGCCGGTGTCTCCTACGAGTACCTGGCTACCTTCGACAACCATGTCACCGTTGACCGTTCGGGCATTGTGAATCGCCCTGGACCCACACCAGCACAAGGCTTCCACCTGAAGCACAAGGAAGCGATCCGCCAATTCCACCAGGCGAGCCGAACCAGGAAAGAGCTTGGTTCGAAAGTCGGTCATGATTCCGAAGGCATACACGTCGACCTTGAGTTCATCTACCACCATGGCCAACTGCTCGACCTGTGTCTCGCTGTAGAACTGGGCCTCATCACAGATCAGGTAGTCCACTCGTGCCCCTAACGACAACCGTTCCACGACCAGCGCTTTGATGTCGAGGTGCTCGTGAACTTCAATCGCCGACACCGATAGGCCAAGACGACTTGACAGTACTGACTCACCGGCGCGATCTAGTCGCGTGAGAACCAAGCCTGAACGCCCGCGTGCCGTGTGATTGAAGTCTGTCTGCAAGGCGAGCGTGGATTTGCCGCAATCCATCGTCCCTGCGTAGAAGAGCAGCTCGGCCACACCGTCATGGTGCCAGAGACCGCTAGGCGCGGCGAACGATCAGGGCCGGTATGTCCATCTCTTCTGGGCTCCAGGAACCGTGCTGTCCGATCAGGCTCGACACGCGGGCATCCGTGTGGCTGGCCAGCATCCATTGGCCCTCCGCAACAGCAACGAGATCGCCGATGCGCTCGGAGATCATGTCGTCCACAGGACCAAGTCGGCCGGTGTCGATGAGTTCCTGGCGGCTCATCACTCGTATTCGATCCCCCAGGACCGCCTGCCACGTCGCGATGACATTCGCTTGCGCGCCGGGGCGTGTGTAGATGTGCCGCAATCGCGGCTCCCCAGCCACGTGCACGACATCGTCACGCAGGCCCGGCGTGAGATCGATGGACAAGCGATAGTCGACGGGGCAATCCACCATTCCGTGGTCGGCCGTCACGATGAGGGCTGCATCGGCCGGCAGTTCGGCATGGAGCCTCTCCACTAATTGATCTGCGGTTGCCAGTGCGGCACGCCAATGATGACTGCCGACACCAGACTCATGTCCGGTGCGGTCCACATCTGCCCAGTAGACATAGGTCAGGGACTGATCGCTGTCTGTCAGCACCCGACGCAACTCCATGACCCGTGCCTCGATGTCCTCACTGGGCCGATAGGTGCTGCCGCGCAACGCCGCACGAGTAAGCCCGGAGTGCTGGTAGGCCCCCGGGGCGATAATCGTGACGCGTCGTCCCGCCCGTGCGACTGCTTCAAATATGGTCGGCTCAGGCTGCACGGCTACCGGAACGGGATCACCGCCCCACTGCAGCGGACTAAGAAGGCGACCACTCTCAGGGAGCAGGAACGACGCGCCGACCATGCCGTGCTGCCCGCTGAGTAAACCGGTCCCAAGACTGGCCAAGCCCACGGGAGTGGTCGAGGGAAACGCAGCCTCCATTGGCGCTCGGGCAGTTTGCTGGGAAACGAAAGGCGCCGACCCTGCGAACCTCTGCAATTGATGCCAGCCCAGTCCATCAATCAGGCACACCACAACGTGGTTCACCGGTGAAATCCCTAGACGGTCACGGTAGCCGTGCACCCCCAACGCCGCGGCTGCAGAGGGAAGGACGTCAGCGAGCGTCAGGAGCATGGCCTACGCACGGTCTAACGAGCGTGCTGAGCGGTGGCCTGCGACAGTGACGCGGCGAAGGTGAGCAACTGACGCACGACGTCGCTGCCGTCCGCAGCCTCAGAAACGCGCACTGACAGATCGTCGTTGCTCGCGGTCCCGGTGTAGCCGTGGTCGGCTTCGCACTGGGGATCACCGCAGGCCGCCGGCTCCAGGTCAATTCGACTCACAGCGCCCCAACCAATGGTCAGCACCACCTCGGCCGCCGGTCCACCGGGACGATGCTGTGCCGGATCGCTGACCACCCGCGTCACGACGACAGAGTCCACCTTTTCCAACCTCACGGCCTCCGTTGACGCCGTTGCGTACGGGTGAGGCGTTGCCTCGTCGGCCGGGTGCTCATCGGTGTGACCCACAATCAGGCGGGTTGGGGTCAGTGCAAGCACCGTGATGTGACGCCGCAGCTCTTCACGATCGAACGTCGCCTCGTGGTGCACCACATAGGCAACGAGGTCCTCCTCGGCGAGGGCCGTCTCCAGCGCATCCGCCACCAGGTCTGGGTAGTAGCCAGATCGCTGGATATCGGTGCGCAGTTTCAACGCTAGCCCCGGTTTCGTCATGGGGACAGTGTTCCACCCCCTGACCCGCGTCGTCCTACTGGCTACAGTGGCACCGTGCGACTCCACCAAACATCGACGTCCCCCGAGGTCGCTGACGCTCTGGACAGCGGAAAGCCAATCGTCGCACTTGAATCCACCATCATCAGTCACGGACTGCCCCGGCCAGCCAACCTTCGGGTCGCACAGTCGGTCGAGGAAGTCGTCCGTGCACACGGGGCAGTCCCAGCCACTATCGCGATCATCGATGGCGCCGTCCACGTAGGGCTGACTGACGATCTTCTGCAGCAAGTCGCAAACCGCGACGACATCGTCAAAACCAGCGTCCGCGATCTCGCCACCGTCATGGCCAAAGGTGGGACGGGTGCCACCACCGTTGCTGCCACCAGCCACCTGGCTTCTCGCATGGGTATCCGGGTGTTTGCGACGGGCGGACTCGGTGGAGTTCATCGCGAGGCGCGCGACTCCTGGGATGAATCCGCGGATCTGACGACCCTGGGCAGCACGCCCATCACCGTGGTCTGCGCGGGGGTGAAGTCCATCCTTGATGTAGCCGCAACCCTCGAACGTCTTGAGACTCTCAACGTGGGGATTCTTGGCTTCCAGACCACTTCATTCCCCGGCTTCTACTTGACTGACTCCGGTCACACGACTGAATCACAGGCCGATTCAGCCGCCGAGGTTGCTGACGTGATGCACGCACGCGACGTCCTCGCGGTGCGATCTGCACTCATTGTTGCCAATCCACTTCCTCGTGAAGAGCAACTCGATCCTGATCTCCATGACGCTGTATTGGATCAGGGCTTGGCCTTAGCTTCGCGAAGTGCCATCAGCGGCAAGAACGTCACGCCTTTCCTGCTTGACCACTTTCATCGCACGACTCACGGTCGCAGCATGGAAGTTAATGAGCGCATCATCGTGCGCAATGCTGCGCTGGCCGCCGACATAGCGGTGGCGTTCGGTCAGCAATGATCGCAGTGCTGGGGGACGTACTCGTCGACGTCCTTGCCTCAATCGATAGGCCACTGGCGTACGCAAGCGATACGCCCGCGGTGATCACGATGAACCCCGGCGGGAGTGCAGCGGGCACGGCAGCATGGCTCGCCTACCTCGGACATCCCGTGCGACTGCTGGGATCCGTAGGGGACGACGAACTCGCAGGAGTCGCGCGCACTGGTTTGGGAGGCGTCGACCTGCGTCTCCAGAGACACTCCACTGCTCGCACCGGATGCTGCGTCGTCATCATCAACGACACAGCCGAGCGCACGATGCTTCCGGATGCCGGTGCCAACATATGGTGGCAGTTCGACCCTGCAGACCTGGATGGAATCAGCCACCTGCACGTGTCCGCCTACAGCGTGTACCGGGAGTCGACGCGTCCCCATGCCTTCGCCGCCCTCGACCGAGCCCGCGCTATGGGAGTCAGCACCAGCCTGGACCTCGCTTCAGTTGCTCCCATGCTTGCCGCCCGGGAAGCCGCCGCTCACGCGATGGCACTTTCTGATGCGGTTTTCGCCAACGCTGACGAGGCCAGCGCCTTCACCGGATGTTCTGACCCACTCGATGCGCTGGAGTGCCTCGTCCGGGAGGTTCGTGTGGCAGTCGTGAAGACAGGGCCACATGGTTGCCTTGCCGCGTCTGACGACTCGCGAGTAGCCGTCGCTGCGCTACACGTGAACGTCCTCGACACCACGGGCGCAGGGGACGCGTTCAGTGCCGGCTTCTTGCCTGCATGGCTCGCCGGTTCCTCACTCGAGACAAGTGTTCACGAGGGCCAGTCCGTAGCCGCGCGAACCATCACCCGTGTCGGTGCCGGGCCCCCACCACCGGACAGGACACACTGACCCGCCGACCAGAGGAAGAGGTCCCGCATGACCCGCCGAAACACCGCCGTATCAGGCGAAGGGCGCATCGTCGATGTGGATGTCGCAGACGAGATGCGCGGCTCTTTTCTTGAATACGCCTATTCGGTCATCTATGCCCGCGCTCTCCCCGATGCCCGGGATGGACTCAAGCCTGTGCAACGCCGGATCCTGTTTCAGATGGCCCAGATGGGACTTCGACCGGACCGAGGGCACGTCAAAAGCGCCCGAGTCGTCGGGGAGGTCATGGGTCGACTTCATCCCCACGGAGATGCAGCTATATATGACGCCCTTGTTCGGATGGCCCAGCCGTTCACGCTGCGGCTGCCCATGGTCGATGGACACGGGAACTTCGGGTCACCCGATGACGGACCTGCGGCGATGCGCTACACGGAGGCAAGACTTGCCTCCGCAGCCTTGGATATGACCTCAGGTTTGGATGAGAACGTCGTTGACTTCGCGCCGAACTACGACGGTCGTGAGCACGAACCTGTCGTACTCCCCGCAGCCATCCCCCACCTGTTGGTCAACGGGGCATCGGGAATCGCCGTAGGAATGGCCACCTCACTGGTTCCGCATAACCTCGGCGAAGTCCTGCATGCAGCCCGCCATTTGCTGCTCAACCCTGATGCATCCCTTGCAGACCTCATGGCGTTTGTTCCTGGTCCGGACCTGCCCGGTGGAGGCGTGATCGTGGGTCTTGATGGGATAAAAGAGGCATACGAGACAGGACGCGGATCCTTTCGCGTGCGAGCACGTACACGCATCGAACAAGTCCAACCCAGACGTCGGGGAATCGTGGTCACCGAGCTGCCCTACAACGTGGGGCCTGAACGCATCATTGATCGCATCAAGGACGCAGTTCAGGCGAAGAAGCTTCAGGGCATATCAGACGTCGTTGATCTCACCGATGGTGACTCCGGACTTCAGCTTGTCATCGAAGTGAAGAACGGCTTCCACGCCGAGGCCGTGCTGGATCAACTCTTCAGATTGACACCGCTCGAGGACTCAGTCGCAATCAATGCGGTAGCGCTCGTCGACGGACAACCGGCCACATTGGGGCTGCGTGAGATGCTGCGTGTGTGGCTGGACCACCGGCTGGTGGTAGTCCGTCGTAGGAGCGAATTCCGTCGCGACAAAGCGCAGGCGCGTCTTCATCTCGTCGCCGGGTTGCTCACGGCGATCCTGGATATTGACGAGGTCATCGCCGTTGTCAGGCAATCCGACGACACTGCTGCCGCTCTGGTTCGCTTGATGAGCATTTTCGACCTCTCAGAGATTCAGGCGAGCTACATCCTCGAGATGCCGCTTCGCAGACTCACGAAGTTCAGCCGGATCGAACTCGAAGCCGAGTCACTAAGCCTTCGTGAGGAGATTGACGCGCTGTCGCGAATTCTCAACGATCCGATGGCGCTTCGCGACACTGTGGCAGACGAAATCTCCTCAGTTGCACAGCACCATGTCACGCCACGACGCACACTTCTCCTCGAGGGCTCAGCACCCGTTTCCGCCTCCGTCCCGTTGGAGGAGGCAGACGCGTCATGCCTGATTGTCATGTCGGCGACTGGCCTGATCGCCCGGTCGTCGGGAAACCGCACAGTTGCCGACGTCAAGGCCCGCTCGCCGCACGACGTCATCGTCCACACGGTCCCGGCCACCACTCGTGGAAGTGTCGGCGTTGTCACATCTGCAGGCAGGGTCATTCGCGTGTCATGCCTTGATGTGCCTTCACTTGCACCCGGAACCACGGGTTTGTCCTCCGGCGCTCCGCTAGGGGCCCTTGTCGAACTCCCACGGGGCGAGCGCGCCGTCGGCCTCACCAGCCTGGATGAGACCGGCGCGCTGGCTCTGGCCACCGAATTTGGGATCGTCAAGCGGGTACAGCCAGAGAGCCTCACCGCGAAGGACGCCTGGGATGTGATCCGCCTCGAGGATGGCGACAGTGTTGTGGCCGCCGTGCGACTTCCTGAGGCTGACGCAGAGTCAGCCCACCTCGTTTTCATCACCTCTGACGCCCAGCTACTCCACTTCCCAGCATCGTTCGTGCGTCCGCAAGGTAGGGCGGCGGCCGGGATGGTGGGTGTGCGGTTATATGAAGGATCGCGCGTTATCGCGTTCTGCGCCGTGGATCCCAACTCGGCTGCAGCTGTCACAGTCGCTGGATCCTCCAACGCCCTGCCCGGCACCGATGCCGGCACTGTGAAACTCACCCCGCTCTCACAGTTCCCGGCGAAGGGTCGTGCCACCACAGGCGTGCGCGCGCACAAGTTTCGCTCATCGGAGGACTGCCTTCTTGTCGCGTGGGCCGGCGCCATGCCCGCTCTGGCGTGCTCGGCCTCGGGTGGACCCATTGACCTGCCCGACCTTGACATCAGACGCGACGCGACCGGAATCGCACTCAGCGTGCCCATTGCCGGTCTCGGTGGTGGTCTATGACGGAATGCTCCGTCTCTGCCGTCAGCGAGCCTCTGGCTGCCACGGCACCCGTTGCCGCGGCGTACGTGGTCATTGAGCAACCGGGCCCCTGGGGGCGCAACGCCGTCCTCGACAGCCGCCTTCCCGTCAATGTTGCGGAGCACCTCGCCACGGCAAAGGGCTCCGGCACGACGGTTCTCCTCGCCCGACATGCAGATCGTCCTGAGCGTGCCGCAGACGGCTCCAGAAATGTCTGGCTGGCCTTCACCGCCCCTGGCAGTGTCCGCATGCGACACAGCGACCGGGTCTCTGACGACGAGCTCATGGCATTGAACTTCACCGACGTGGCAGCAAATGCCCTTCCAGCCATCGGTATCAGAACAGAAGCGTCTCCGCTGTTCATCTGCACCCACAGTGGTCGCGATCGATGCTGCGCGATTCATGGCCGCGCGCTGATGGGCGATGTTCTCAAGCGATATTCCCAGCGCAGTCGAGTCTGGGAATGCAGTCATCTGGGAGGCCACAGATTCGCCCCCACGGCACTTTCCCTGCCGACGGGGACGACGTACGGGCGTTTGAACCTAGACCAGACACTGGAATTGTTGGATGCCACGGAAAGCGGCTACATTGCATTGAGTCACTTTCGAGGGCGGTCAGCGTTTCCCGCTCCGTTCCAGGCCGCAGAAATCGCGGTGCGCTCCCACCACCACATAACCCACGTGGACGCTCTCGACGTTCTCTGGGTGAGAGAGGACCGCGCAATCCCCGTGCAAGCAGGCATCGCGCTCGACACCATCGCATCCGCGCTCGCCGAGGTTCGTCACGTCGACGGACGTGCATGGCGAGTGTCAGTGAGGCAGCTACCTCTCCCTGGCGAACGACTGGAGTCGTGCGGCGGGGAACCCATCGAGGGGTCCAGTTGGGTCGCCGGGACGATTCAGGACTGTAACCGATGGCGCGACTAGCCGCCTGCAATGGCAAGCATGGATGACACTTCATGAATAGTCGTGCGTGGTCTGTCGCGGCTGGCACCTAGTGCCTTTTCCGCCTTGTCGATTGACCGCCAACCCTCCGTCGTGACAGTTCGGACGCCCCGCTCGACCAGCAACGTGTCGAATGCCGACGAGCAAGGCTCTTCTGCTTCAGGGAGACGGCCGGCACCCGCGTCCTCAAGGAGGGCGGCGACTGTCGCGGTTGCATCCTTCTTGTTGGTCCCGATGACTCCTGTAGGTCCGCGCTTGATCCATCCAGCTACGTACTCACCCGGCACGACGACACCCTCAAGCACAACGCGGCCATTGAGATGAGGGATCACGTTGCTCGTGGCGTCGAAGGGAACATCGCCCATAGCGGTTCCGCGGTAACCCACGCTCCTGATGACCAGATTCGCGGGGAGCTCGTAGGTCACGCCGGTCCCCTTGGCATTGCCCGTGCCATCCAGCATGGTCTTCTCCACGACCACTGATGACACTCGCCCGTCACCGAGAAGCTCTACTGGACGCGCGCAAAAGTGCAGAAAGACCTTGCGACGTCGTTCTCCGGGCCCTCGAGTAGACCATTCGCGAATGACATCGACATTGCGGGCGACCACCTTATCCGTAGCAATGGTGGCCTCGCTGGCTGCGTCGATCACCACATCCAACGGATCCACAACCACGTCCGCGTTCAGAAGTTCGCCCAATTCGCGTAGTTCCTTGGTGGTGAAGGTCGCTTGAGCGGGACCACGGCGCCCCAAGACGTGGATATCCACTACAGTCGACCCGTCGAGGGTGTCCAACACGTGCTGGGGCATGTCGGTTTGGTCAAGCTCTGCAACGGTCTTGGCAAGCACCCGGGTGACATCGACAGCCACATTGCCAACGCCCACGACGACCACCCCTACGCTCGAGGGGATCAGGCGCTCGAATGTGGTCCTATCGGCGTCTGGGTGCCCGCAGTACCAGGCAACGAAATCGGTCGCAGCAACGCTGCCATCCAATTCTTCGCCGGGGATGCCCAGACGACGGTCGCGCGAGGCGCCGTACGTGAGCACTACAGCGTCAAAGTGCCGGTGCAGATCGGCCATGGAGACGTGCTTCCCCACGTCAACATTGCCCACGAAACGGACTCCAGGCTTGTCGAGGACCTTGTCCAGCGTGTCGCGGACCGAGCGGATACTCACATGGTCGGGCGCAACCCCGTAGCGAACCAGTCCGAAAGGCACCGGAAGTCTGTCGAGCACATCCACCTCAACCGGGACCTGTGTTTGGCTCGCCAGCGCATCAGCCGCATACATGCCAGATGGCCCCGACCCAACAATGGCGATCCGCACAGGACGTGTCATCAGCATTCCTTCACTGCAGCAGCATCGATGCATTCGGCGACCGAAGAGTATCCGGGAACACGATATCGTCTGCTATCAATTGACAGGCAGAAAGTCGTGCCTCGTTGCCCTCCCAAGGAGGTTCGACCCATGCCCTTCATCCAGGTCACGATGCTCACGGGACGTACACCGGAACAAAAGCATGACCTCATCAGACGACTCACGGATGCGACGGCCGAGGCTCTCGGTGGTGACCCTGGGCGCATCCGCGTCACCTTGTACGAAGTGACCGCAGACGACTGGGGAATCGGTGGCGAACCCGTATCGCAGATTCGTTCACAGACCTAGCCGAGAAACCAGTCAGTCGTTCACGCGTCCAGTGGCTTCAGAGTCCCCGTGCTGATATCCAGCACGGCACCCGCCACCACGAGCTCGGCGGGTAGCAATGGATAGGCGCGAAGCCGGGTGACGTCTGTGACCAACGCCCCGATTTGATCTGTCTCCGTCCGGAATTCCACGCTGCGGGTGTCCACACCGAACCGCTCCATGATCTGCTCGTGCACCTGCCACTCAGTCGCACTTGCCATTCGGCAATCCGTGTGAGGCATGACCAGCACTCTGTTGACGCCCAGCAGGTAGCTCGCGAGCACCAGGGTGCGCATAACGTCCTCAGTTACGCGGGCACCCGCGTTGCGGAGAATCTTGACGTCCCCAGGCCCCATGCCCAGAACTCGCAAAGGATCGATTCGAGAATCCATGCAGGTGACGACCGCGAGCCCACGGGACGCGGTACCCGTCAGGCCAGTGGCGTTGTACCTGAGCGCATAGTCGGCATTTGCCGCGAGCACATCTTCGAAAGTTGATTCTGGAAAGGGCCGACGAACGGCGGTCTCAGACAATGGCATGGTGAGATTGTGCCGCATCCCCACTCATAAGCCTGAGGGTGACTCCGCTCATGCGTCAATGCGATCCCGATCCAGATTCGAAGCTCCCTCAACAATGAAGTCTCGCCGCGGTCCCACTTCGCTGCCCATGAGCAGGTCGAAGGCCATCTCCGCCGCAGCAGCATCAGCCATGGTCATACGCCGGAGCGTGCGCTTGCCGGGGTCCATGGTCGTCTCGCGCAGCTGGCTGGCATCCATCTCGCCTAGGCCCTTGTAGCGCTGGATGGGGTCCTTTACCTTGCGGCCCTTCTTGTCCATGTCCGCCAGCACCGCGTGCATTTCGCTATCCGAATACGTGTAGATGACGTCGTTGGGCTTGCTGCCGGCCTGAACAACCTCAATACGATGTAGCGGCGGTACCGCGGCGTACACCCGCCCTTCGTCCAAGAGTGGCTTGAGATACCGATGGACCAAGGTGAGCAGCAGGCAGCGAATGTGCGCACCGTCGACATCAGCATCTGACATCAGAATGATTTTTCCATACCGAGCCTGGGTGAGATCAAAGGTCCGGCCCGAGCCTGCTCCGATCACCTGAATTATTGACGCGCATTCGCTGTTCTTGAGCATGTCGGCCAGCGAGGCCTTCTGCACATTCAGGATTTTTCCTCGAATGGGCAGCAACGCCTGCTGATCTGCGTTTCGCGCTGTCTTGGCGGTACCCAGCGCACTGTCTCCCTCGACGATGAACAGCTCACTGCGCTCAACATCATCTGTGCGGCAATCAACGAGTTTGGCAGGAAGAGCGGAGGACTCCAAGGCCGTTTTGCGACGCTGGGTGTCTCGATGCGTTCGAGCTGCCACCCGAGCCCGCATCGCATTGGCCACCTTGTCCAGAACAATCTTGGTTGCTTGCTTTTCTCCCCGGGGAGGATTCGCGAACCACGTCGAAAGTTCCTTCGACACCACATTGCCGACTATGCGGGTCGCTGCAGGCGTGCCCAGGGTCTCCTTGGTCTGCCCCTCGAACTGTGGTTCGGCGAGCCGCACCGCAACCACCGCGCACAAACCCTCCAGAACATCATCCTTGGTCACGCTGTCGTCCGCGTTCTTCACGACCCTGGCAATTTTCAACTGCTCGTTGAGGACTTTGACCATCGCTCTCTCGAATCCCAGCACATGTGTACCCCCCTTGGGGGTCGCAATCACATTGACGAAGGAGCGTAAGGTCGAGTCGTATCCCGTATCCCATCGAAGTGCGACGTCTACCTGGAGGTCACGCTCGACCTCTTGCGGGGTCATGTGTCCCTTAGCGTCCAGGACAGGAACGGTTTCGTGGAAATGACCACTGCCGGACAGCCGAATGACAGGACTGGCTTGCTCGCCCGTGGACAGAGCATCCACATACTCCACTAGGCCGCCCTTGTGCTGCAGCATCTCCTCGACCAGAGGACTTTGCCTCTCATCGCGGATCGTGATGGTCAGTCCGGGGACAAGGAACGTGCTTTGCATCGCTCGCTCGCGTAAGGAAATCCAGTCGTAGTCAGCGTCCTTGGTGAACACCTGACGGTCGGCCCACCATCGCACTCGGGTGCCGGTACG
>Ga0136641_1000937_pt1 | contig 12279 bp, 7 predicted proteins | sample EliLak1302023Y_FD_115312 | JGI IMG/M metagenome (GOLD analysis project Ga0136641, IMG submission 115312) | Freshwater microbial communities from Elizabeth Lake, Yosemite National Park, California, USA - 13020-23Y | ecosystem: Environmental > Aquatic > Freshwater > Lake ...
CCACAGTGAACACATTTACCTAAAATGCGGGCCGCCTCTAAACCTTCAGGAGTATTGGCAAATTGTGGGGCGAGTTGAGTTTGCATAAAATGACTTAAGGAAGACGTTTGGTAGCAAACACACCAGCGGGATCAAATGCAAATCTCAGGCGCTCTTGCACCGCTACTAGAGCATTGGAGTGGGCTTGCTCACTCAGTGATGTAAAGCGTTGATGGCTGGGGTCAACATGGACGCCTTGTCTAAAGCGAGTTGCGTGACCACCATGGCTTGTAGCAAGTTGTTTGATAGCAGCAAATGTGCTCTCATCACCAGGAGCTTTAATCCAGCGTTGTTGGCCATGCCACTCCAATATCACTTCATTGGCAGCGCCTGGGATCAAGAGCGGTCCACATGCAGCCGGCAGCGCCAGACGGTAGAGGGTTTGATCGGCAGCAAGATTTTCAAAAACTGATAGTTTCTGCTCACGCAAGTCATTCCAGAATAATGCTGCTGAGCTGGGGTCAAGCTCGCTAGCATTTACTAAAGAGCTCATGAGTGGAATTGCTGCTTTGACTGCAGCAGCTGCACCCGCTAAGCGAATGGTGAGTTGACCATCACTATTTGCACTACCAATCCAGCAGCTTGCAGATAATGGCAGGGGCTGTCCGGCCCACTCATTCAGAATACGTAATGCTTTCTCTTGAGATATTTGGCATTGCAATGTTGCTGTTGCGGCGGGTTTGGGTAATACCTTGACGGATGCCTCAAGTAATAAAGAGAGAGTGCCCATCGACCCAGGAAGCAAACGAGAGACATCGTAGCCAGCAACGTTTTTCATCACTTTGCCGCCGAAAGAAAGATCTTGACCCTTGCCATTAAGAATGCGCGCACCTAATACAAAGTCACGAAAATTTCCAACACTGATGCGACCTGGACCTGCTAAGCCAGCTGCAATAGCCCCACCAAAAGTGGCGTGTTCACCAAAGTTGGGTGGTTCAAAAGCCAAGACTTGATTTTTTTCTTCGAGAGCTGCTTCAATCTCTTTTAGAGGAGTGCCAGCACAAGCAGTAATCACCAGCTCCTCTGGTTCGTACTCCAAAATTCCAGAGTAAGAACGGGTATCTAGTTTGGTATAGGCATTAGCATTGCCGTACCAAGACTTGGTGCCGCCACCTTCAATCGAGATTGAGGTATTGTTTTTTGCTGCACTCAGAATTTGTTCCTGAAATGCGTCAATCTTTGGGTTGGAAGTCCTCATTAGAAGCGGTCCAATTCTGGGTGAGGCAGTTTGCCACCGCTAATGCGCATCCGACCGTATTCAGCACAACGATTGAGGGTAGGGATGGCTTTATCAGGGTTGAGTAGTTTTTCAGGATCAAAAGCACCTTTCACGCCCCAGAAGGATTCACGTTCGCCTTCCCCAAATTGCACACACATAGAATTAATCTTTTCTATACCAACACCATGTTCGCCAGTGATGGTGCCGCCAAGCTCAACGCATGCCTCCAGAATTTCAGTACCAAACTCTTCAGCACGATGCCATTCTTCTTGATCTGCGCCATTAAACAAAATGAGGGGATGCATATTGCCATCGCCCGCATGGAAAACATTCAAGCAACCTAAACCATATTTTTCTTCCATGCCAGCAATACGCTTTAGTAAGGTCGCAATATGACGACGAGGAATGGTGCCATCCATACAGTAGTAATCTGGTGCTAAGCGACCTGCAGCAGGGAAGGCATTTTTACGGCCACTCCAAAATTTGAGACGCTCACTTTCATCTTTAGAAATCCGAATACCGCTAGCGCCTGATTGTTCAAGTACTTTAGTCATGCGCTCAATTTCTTCAGCGACTTCTTCGGGGGTACCATCAGACTCACAAAGCAAGATTGCCATTGCATCTAAGTCGTAACCCGCATGCACAAATTCTTCCACTGCACGCGTAGTCGCTTTATCCATCATCTCTAAGCCAGCAGGAATGATGCCAGCAGCGATGATAGCGGCAACTGCGTTACCACCTTTTTCAATGTCATCAAAGCTAGCCATGATGACGCGCGCCAGTTTAGGTTTTGCCACTAACTTCACAGTGACTTCAGTAACCACTGCTAACATGCCTTCGCTACCCATTACGATGGCAAGTAAATCCAAGCCAGGAGAGTCTGGCGCTAGGCTGCCAAACTCAATAATTTCACCGTTCATGAGTACACCCCGCACACGTAGAACGTTGTGCAGAGTCAAGCCATACTTAAGACAGTGCACACCACCAGAGTTTTCATTGACGTTACCGCCAATCGAGCAAGCAATTTGCGATGAAGGGTCTGGAGCGTAGTAAAGACCTAGGTGAGCAACTGCTTCAGAGATTGCGAGATTGCGCACTCCTGGTTGTACTACTGCAGTCCGGGTAAATGGATCAATGCTGACAATCTTTTTGAGCTTGGCAAGTGACAGTACTAGACCCTGTGAGATTGGCATTGCTCCGCCGGATAGACCGGTACCAGATCCACGTGGAACGACCGGAATTTGCATATCAAAGCAAATCTTCAGGATTTGGGCAACTTGAGACTCAGTTTCCGGGAGGGCTACAGCCAGGGGCATGCGTTTATAGGCAGCCAAGCCATCACATTCATAGGGAATGGTGTCTTCTGGCTCCCAAAGTAAGGCATGCTCGGGGAGAATTGGGCGCAAAGCCGATACCAGTTTTGACTGAAGTGCGCTAATCGCTGCTAAATCGGGGGGTGGGGTCACCATATTCATAGCATTCATTTTAGCCATATACCTATAATTAGGTTCATGGGAAATCGACTATCAAAAATCGCCACGAGAACGGGTGATGCCGGAATGACTGGTCTTGGCGACGGCAGTCGCGTTGAGAAGGATCATTTGCGGATTTGCGCTATGGGTGACGTGGATGAGTTGAACTCAGAAATTGGTGTTTTGCTCACCGAGACGATTCCAGAGTCTATTGCCCCTGAATTACAAGCCCTTTTTTTGCAGGTGCAACACGATTTATTTGATTTAGGCGGCGAACTCTGCATCCCCAACTACAAACTTTTGAATCCAGACCATGTTGCTCAGTTAGACATCTGGCTAGAAAAGTACAACAAACAATTGCCACCTTTAACCGAATTTATATTGCCAGGTGGGACGCGTGCCGCTGCCCAAGCTCATGTCTGTCGAACTGTTTGCAGAAGAGCGGAGCGCTCAATTGTGCGTCTCGGTTGGGAGGAACCTCTGTATGACTCACCTCGCCAATACGTGAATCGCCTTTCCGATTTACTCTTTGTGCTCTCACGTATTTTGAATCGTGCTGCCGGCGGTACGGACGTCTTATGGAAGCACGAAAAAAAAGAGACTAAATAAATTAGCCTCTTTTAGTTTTACTCATTACGCCCTACATTATTTTTTCTTGCTTCTGCGTTTCTTGACTGCTGTAGCTAAACGCTCAAGTACTTTCACTGAATCATCCCAATTAATGCAGGCATCGGTAATGCTCTTGCCGTATTCCAGTTTGCTCGGATCGTCTTTTCCTGGGGTAAATTTCTGGGCGCCATCATTGAGGTGGCTTTCAATCATCACACCAAAAATCTCATTTGAACCAGATTCAATTTGCTGAGCAATATCGTCTGCAACAATAATTTGACGCTCGTGCTTCTTGCTGGAGTTGGCGTGCGATAAATCCACCATCAGACTGGCTGGAAGCTTTGCTGCTGCTAGCTCGGCGCAGGCCGCTTGAACATGTTCAGCCTCGTAGTTGGGCTCTTTACCGCCGCGCAAAATCACGTGGCAGTCTTTATTACCTTTGGTTTCTACAACTGAGACTTGACCATTCTTGTGAATAGATAAGAAATGATGTGGGCGACCAGCTGCTTGAATCGCATCCGTTGCAATTTTGATGTTGCCATCAGTGCCATTCTTAAATCCGATAGGTGCAGACAAACCAGAAGCAAGTTCACGATGCACTTGGCTTTCAGTAGTGCGTGCGCCAATCGCACCCCAAGAAATCAGGTCTGCAATATATTGCGGAGAAATCACGTCAAGGAATTCGCTGCCAGCCGGCACACCAAGGCGATTGATTTCCATCAGAACTTGACGAGCAAGGCGCAGACCTTCCTCGATACGATAGCTCTCATCAAGATAGGGATCATTGATTAAACCCTTCCAGCCTACTGTGGTTCTTGGTTTCTCGAAATAGACGCGCATCACAATTTCTAATTCGCCAACAAAGCGCTCGCGCTCTCCTAAAAGGCGTTGGCAATATTCCAATGCAGCTCTCGGATCATGAATGGAGCATGGCCCAATAATGACAAGCAAACGATCATCTTTGCCGTGAATGATGTCGCGAATCTTTTTACGGGTTTTACTGATCAATGCTTCTATTGGTGTTCCTGAGATTGGAAAGAAGCGAATCAGATGCTCTGGCGGAGGCAGAACGGTAATATTATGAATACGTTGATCGTCGGTGTCCGACGTTTTATCAACGGCGGAGTACCAATTAGCGGGGTTAGTATTTTGATGGCTCATACGACTATTTTAAGCGGTAATTCAGCTACATCAGGCAGTTCCACCAACAGTGAGGCTATCGATCCTCAAAGTAGGCTGCCCAACCCCGACAGGAACGCTCTGACCTTCCTTGCCGCAAACCCCAATACCGCCATCTAATTTAAGGTCGTTACCAATCATGGAGACCTGTTTAAGCGATTCTGGACCGCTGCCAATAATGGTTGCCCCTTTGACCGGATATTGGATTTTGCCGTTTTCTACCCAATACGCTTCGGATGCGGAGAATACAAATTTACCGCTGGTGATGTCCACTTGCCCACCACCAAAATTGACCGCATACAGTCCACGCTGAATACTTGCAACGATTTCCTGTGGATCATCTTTGCCAGCCAGCATATAGGTATTAGTCATGCGTGGCATTGGTAAAGAGGCAAAACTTTCGCGGCGACCGTTACCCGTGAGAGGCATTTTCATTAGACGTGCGTTCAGGCTATCCTGAATGTAGCCCTTCAAAATACCATCCTCAATCAAAGTGGTGCATTGAGTTGGCGTACCTTCATCGTCGATATTGAGTGAGCCTCTGCGGCCAGTGAGTGTGCCGTCATCGACTACCGTAACACCCTTGGCTGCCACGCGTTGTCCAATGCGACCTGCAAAAGCAGAAGAGCCCTTGCGATTGAAATCACCTTCAAGACCGTGGCCCACAGCTTCATGAAGCAAAACGCCAGGCCAGCCTGGCCCCATCACAACGGTCATGGGACCGGCAGGCGCGGGACGTGAATCAAGATTCACTAAGGCGCCATCAACTGCTTCATCAACATATTGATTGATCAGCGCGGTATCAAAGTAGTGATAGTCATGTCGAGCACCGCCGCCTGAGGAGCCAGATTCACGGCGACCATTTTGCTCAGCAATGACATGTACTGAAACACGCACCAATGGCCGTACATCTGCTGCTAGTAAACCGTCAGCCCGGACCACCAAGACCACATCAAATTCACCAGCAAGACTTGCCATGACCTGAATGATGCGGGGATCGCGTGCTTTTGCACGGCGCTCAATACTCTCTAGGAGGGCAATTTTTTCTTTAGGCTGCAAAGAATCAAGTGGGTTGATATCGGAATACAGCTTGTTAGATATAGGATTAAATATTTTGCTTGCAACAGCTTGCTTACCACCTTCTGGGCCAATCACCCGAGTAGCTTTAGCAGCCTTGTGAAGTGCTTCCAAGTTAATTTCATCGGAGTAAGCAAAGGCAGTTTTATCGCCGTAAATAGCGCGCACACCAACCCCTTGATCAATATTAAAGCTACCTGATTTCACAATACCTTCTTCAAGACTCCAGCTTTCACTACGAGTATGTTGAAAATACAAATCGGCATCATCAAGGCGATGGGTAAACATATTGCCAAAGGTTTGGTGCAGATCTTGTTCGGATAATCCGGTCGGCTCAAGCAGAATGGACTTCGCTAATTTTATTAAGTCTGCCTGCTTTTTGGCTTTCGTCCAATTTGCTGGAAACAGTGCTTCAGGTGCATTCATGTGATTCGGCAGATCTTTCTTTAAAGCTTGCGGTGCGCAAGTGCAGGTAACTTAGAGCGTACCGCGTTTAATTTATCTTTGCTGAGCACCCCAGAAATAAAGCCCTCACCCTCAGGTAGATTCGCCAAGATAGCACCCCAGGGGTCAATGAGCATCGAGTTACCCCAAGTACGACGGTGATTTTGATGAGTGCCGCCCTGAGCTGAAGCAAGAACATAGCATTGATTTTCAATGGCACGTGCGCGTAAGAGAATTTCCCAATGATCTTTGCCGGTGGTGTAGGTAAACGCAGCAGGAATAATGTGACAATCTACTTGACCTAAAGCGCGGTAGAGCTCTGGGAAGCGCAAGTCATAGCAAATACTGAGACCAAAAGTCCACTCTTGGCCATCAATCGAAATATTGAGCATGCCGGGTGTCTCGCCAGCCTCAATCGTTTCAGATTCTTGATACCGTTCAGTACTTGTTTGGAATCCAAATAGATGAATCTTGTCGTAGCGACTGATTTGTTGACCCTCTGGATTAAATACAAGGGTTGTATTTAGTACTTTATTGGGATCATTTGCTTTGAGTGGAATAGTGCCGGCAACTAAATAAATACCATGATCTTTTGCAATAGCTGCAAGCTGTTCCTGAATGGGACCATCACCAACCGCTTCCTTGGCACGAATCTTATCGGTGTCTTTCAGACCCATTAAGCAGAAGTATTCTGGCAATACTGCTAACTGAGCACCTTTCGTAGCGGCGGCGCGAATCAAATTGCTAGCTGTCTCCAGATTTTCTGCCACATCGGGAGTAGAGACCATCTGGATAGATGCGATCTGTAGCTCCAGGGGGTTGGTAGTTGAGCTCATGGTGCTTGGGTTTGCGGCGATGGATTTGGTGAGGAACTGTTAGCAGGCTTAGTTTGCTCTTTCAGCAAGTTCTTATTACGTATTGTGTCTAGAGTTTTGGCATCAATTGGCTGGCCTTTTTGATCTAGCGGAATAATCTCTGGGTTTGTCCACGAGCCTTGTATTAAATAGTCCGATTGAAAGTTGCGATTGATTTGATTGGTAATGAGGTATTGACCAACTAGAGCACCCAGGCCAACGATTGGATTAATGGCAAAGGCAGCTAAGGATCCGGCAGTTGCATCAATCGTGGGGAAGATCGTGACACGAAGATCCTGAGTCTGCTTTGGGATATTGATTTGTCCAGTCATTGCTACTCTGGCTTGATCTAGGTTCATTGCAAATTGTTTTGTTTGCGCAATGCCACTAGTGACATCGAAGCTCGCATTGATGCTGTTGAAAGGAGTGCCTTTAGAAACGATATTACCTAGGCTGCCCTGCAGATCGAGCGTGGCAAATCTCAATAAGCTTTGTAGACTTAAGACATCTAAAATTTGTGCACCACTAGTATTGACCTCTAGCAAGCGACCTTTTTCAAGATTAAGATTGACCTTTCCTGCCAAGGAAGCGTATTGAGGATTAAAAGGAGAGCCATCCCACTCTGCGTTCGCTGTGAGTTTTCCTCGACCACCCTCTACAGATTTGTCCAAACTCCAGTGGGCAATAATGAGACCAGCATCTTTTACATCCATATCAATATTCAGACTGCTATGCTCAGGCTGATTTTGTGTGGCGCCGATCCACCGTCCAAAAAGATTTGAGCTGCCTTGCGAATTATTGACTTGAATCGACTCAATTGTCAGTAAATTATTGCTAGCTTTTGTTTTGAGTTTGACTTGGCCTAGCTGAGCCTTTGCCCAACTAAAGTCGTCGATGATCAAATCAAAACTTGGAATTGTTCCGGGAGAAAGTCTGGACTTGCTCACCGTTTTTTTCTGTTCAATCTTTGCGGATTCTTCGGTAGAGCCTTTAGTGCTTGCTGGATTGATGGACTCTTCTGGGATGGCCAGCTTATTTAAGCGGCCGCTAATCAGTCCGCTAGGGTAAGTAGTATTAAATCCTTGGTATTGAATTTGCCCCGCAATCAGGGGCGCGTTGATACGCATTTTCCATACAGAATTTTTATTGCTAGCAGATAGGTTGAAATCTTGCCAGGCACGATCTAGCAAGCTAAGTTTTTTAACTTGTGCATTGATAGAAATAGGGCTTCCGCTAGTGTCATCAGCTTTAGGTAATGAGCCTTTTTTACTTTGCTTGCTTAATAAATCAAACCAAGGATCGAGCTTTAATTCATTACTGACTAGGTTGAGTTGGAAGCCTTCTTGAGGAAGGGTGGCAGGTGTACCTATTCCTAGGGCATAGCGTAATTCATCATCACCATTTGAATCGCCTTGAAAGAGATAGATGTCGCTAAGCTTGCCGCTCCAGCTAAATCGATTGCTACCAAGCTGAGGGTTTGATGTAGTTTTAAAGGTGAGCTGACCTAGCATCGGTGCTCCCATCAATTTTTTGGCGGGAGCTGGAGCAGCACTTGCCCAGTTTCGAAGATCAAGTTTCAGATTGGTTTCGCTACCCGCTTTATTGAAGCTCAAGGTGCCATCGTACTTCGCGTGACCACTCATTGCATCCAGTATGGGAGAGGAGTCTGTTTTGAGCGTGTTGGCAAAATAGTCCTTAATGAAATCCGCAGAAATATCGCCCGCGATATTGAAGTTTTGATTGCCTACTGTGGATGTAGCGCTATCAATCCGAAGAGATCCCCCTAGAAAATTAGCAGTAACATTCTCAAATTCTGGGTTCACTTCAGTGATCCGAATTTTGCCTTTGAGGTTTTCGAGTGGAGGTAATTTAGCCCACTGCGCCCTATTACCTGGTAAGTCCAGCTTGATATCAATGTTCGTATCAGCATCGCCAGACAGGGGCAACTTTAATCCTAATGCGAGCTTGATTGGCCCCGTAATTTGTAAATTTTTCTCGAGCTTATTTTGTTTTTTACCAAACGGTGAAGCAAATAAATACTCGAGCATCTGAGGAGCATCGCCTTGTGCATTGCCGTTAGCAGAGACAAATAATTGATTTGCGCTGACATTTGGAATTTCAGCATGAAACTTACTTAACGCTACTTGTTTGTAATTAGCTTGAGAAATATCTACTGTGAAGTGAGAGTTTTCCATAGTTACTGTGCCATTGATATTGCTAAATGCAGACCAAACACCTTGATTACTCGGTATTAGGGGGGCTGGGCTGAACGTTGCTCCTTGGATCGGTAGACTGAGTGTGAAGTCACCTTTTTTGCCTTGTGGGAACGGAGCCTCATTAGGATCGCCGCTGATATGAAGCTTGCCCTTTTGAATAGATCCAGCAGAAAAGGCTTTGCTTAAATAGAGTCGCGCCTCTTTACTCATACCAAGAGGTAAATACCGATGAGCAGTAGCGAGGTTAGCTTTAGCAAAGTCCATATCCAGGGTCATGAGATCCGGTTTTTTAGGGTCATTGATGAGGTAGCTAAGATTCAACGTTGTATTTATTTCGGGGTTACTCAGTGCAAGTTGTTTGGCGTTAATAAGCCAATTCCCTCTTTTCTTAGACCAGCTAATTTGCCCACTTGCTTCATCTAATTTAATATTTGGATCGACTAAAAAGTCATTGATATTAAGTTCAAGATTCTTAGAGTTGATAGAGAGGCTGCCTTGATTTTGATCGCCCGTAATAAATCCCGATAGGTTTGAAACGGAAGGTATGGATTTGTTGATGCCAATAAAGCTGAGGTTAATAAGTTTGCCGCTAATAGAAAAATCCAATTTGTTTGACTTGAACCAACCGCCTGAGATGTCGAGTGCCGATAAAGGTGATTTGCTCTCTGACCAACGAATATCAAGATCTTGTAGCTCACCATCTGCCTCAGATACCTTAATCCACTGGTGTACTTTTTTAGAGAGCGGTAAATTTAGGGCAAATAAAGCAATATCCTCAACGAGAATCTTGGGTGAAGAAAAACCAAACTCTTTAATCTCCCCATCTGCACCTGGCGGCCTCCAACTAAAAGTCATGGGACTTAAATTTTCTAATGCAGCCGTCTTCGGGCTGTCCATATCACGCCATGCAAACTTTTTGGTAGTTACAGAAATCATGCCACTATCGTTTTCTTGAACAAGAGTGGTCTCCACTCTCCCTAGAGCAATAGCATCTTCATTCTTTACCAACTGAATGGTGAGATTATCGGCGGCAATAGAGGCCTCTCCACCATCGGGCTTCCCGTTATCTATTTTTATTTTTCCCTGAGAGCTTAATTTTCCCTCTAGGGTGTTAAGGGGTATAGAAAATTCTTTTGCAATTTGGTTGAGGTTGAGGTCATTTACATTCCAGGAGATATTTCCAATCCAATTCCGCCAATTACCGGCTTGGCCACCCAGGTGATGAACAAAGTCGGCTTTGATTTGAAGTGGGCCGGTGGTCCAAGGGGTGGTGGTATTGAGCAATGCCTTGTGACTGCGAATTCCATTGTTTAGCAATAGATCTTGAATATCAATTGAAGTGAGCGCTTTTTTATCTAGTTGGTCTACCCAAAATAACTTGACATTACTAACTTGAATCTCATTTTGAGAGAAAAGCCAATCTTCAAATCCATGATCATCTGAATTGCTATGAATTGGGATCCCAGCAATCGTAATCATGCCCTTAGCATTTCTTTGTGCATAAATTTCAGCACCTCTAACATTGAGTGTATGGAAGTAGGGCGCTAAGTGATAGAAAGAACTCCAGCTTAGCTCACCGCTAATTTTTTCAATGTGGAGCAAAGGCTTTGTTTTTTCAGGGCCGTTGAAACGTAAGCCCTCAATCTCAAAATTGGGCCTGATACCAGTCCAAGAGACTTGGAGATTCTCCATCGTGACATCTGAACCAATGCGAGCGCTGATGATTTTTTCAACGGAGGCTTTGGACTTCTCAATCTGCGGCCAAACAATGAAGCGAATGCTAAGGTGGCCAATGATGAACAGAACCAAAACAAAGCCACAAAGAATCAGGGCGCGTTTTCGCCAAAGTCCACTATAACCTTGAGGACGTTTTGCCAGCACGCTCTTGAGGCGAGGTGGAATGATCTTTTGCAGCATGGGATCTATTATCCGTCAGCCTCAACTCGGCCGCCAAGCTTCCGGAGAGAGATTAAGATGGCTGAATGGATGATTTTTCACGGCAAATTGCGTTTTTAGAGCAGCACTCGACATATGCGCGGCGTTGGCTCACTGCTCGTCCTGAATGGGTTGATTGGCTCCGTACCCAGGGGCAAAAAAAGCTCAATCTGGAGGAGATCAAGCATTTATTGGTTAGTTGTGGAATTGAGCAGGATGAGCCATTGCTAGGCGAGTCACAGTTTATGGCAAATTTACGGCTCGCCAGACAGCGCTTAATGCTATGGATTGCGTTTCGTGATCTTAATGGGATGGCTCACCTGGATGAGGTGACCCATAGTCTCAGTCATTTTGCCGAGTTGGCAATCGCAAAATCCATTGCTTACATTCGTGAAGATTTAAAGGGGCGATTTGGCCTTCCATGGAACGAGACAAGGCGCGCCGAGATGCCATTGATGGTGGTGGGTATGGGCAAGCTTGGCGGACTTGAGCTCAATCTATCTTCTGATATTGATCTAATTTTTCTATATGAGCACGAAGGCGAGACTGTAGGCGCTCCTCAAAGTCTCTCGAACCATGAATGGTTCTCGCGCATGGGCAAGCGTTTAATCAAACTACTGGCTGAGCATGATGAAAATGGATTCGTCTTCCGTGTGGATATGCGCTTGCGTCCAAATGGAGATTCTGGTCCATTGGTTTGTAGCTTGGATATGCTGGAGGAGTATTTGGTAGTTCAGGGCAGGGAGTGGGAGCGCTATGCCTGGATAAAAGGACGTTTGATTGCACCCCTAGCTGGATCTACCGATCATGCATATTGTGCAAAAGAGTTGGATCAGCTCATTCGTCCATTTGTATATCGCCGCCATCTGGATTACGGTGTAATCGCTTCGATACGAGATTTACATGTGCAAATCCAGCGTGAGGCTGATAAGCGATCTTCTGGCCATCAAGGTCGCTCGCGGGATATTAAATTGGGTCGTGGCGGCATTCGAGAAATCGAATTTCTGGCGCAGATGTTCCAGCTCATGCGGGGCGGTACCGATCCACGCTTTAGAGTGCAACCCACCTTAGACGTACTTAGCTTGATTCAGCAGAGAGGTGCCCTGCCTGGTATTGATGTGGATACATTAAGAGCTGCTTATATCTTCTTAAGACGCTTAGAGCATCGCATTCAAGTTTGGGATGATCAACAAACGCATTACTTACCTGAAGAGGCCTCGGCGCGTGAACGTTTA
>Ga0136641_1000939_pt1 | contig 12274 bp, 10 predicted proteins | sample EliLak1302023Y_FD_115312 | JGI IMG/M metagenome (GOLD analysis project Ga0136641, IMG submission 115312) | Freshwater microbial communities from Elizabeth Lake, Yosemite National Park, California, USA - 13020-23Y | ecosystem: Environmental > Aquatic > Freshwater > Lake ...
CCAAACAAAATATCGAATTCGGCCGTCTTAAAGGGTGAGGCGACTTTGTTTTTCACCACTTTGACTTTAGTTTCGTTACCGATGGCTTCGTCGCCTTTTTTGATGGTGCCGGTGCGCCGGATGTCCAAGCGCACCGAGGCGTAGAACTTGAGCGCGTTGCCGCCGGTGGTGGTCTCGGGGCTGCCGAACATGACGCCGATCTTCATGCGTATTTGGTTAATAAAGATGACCATGCAGTTGGTCTTTTTGATGTGCGCCGTCAGTTTACGCAGCGCCTGGCTCATCAGGCGCGCTTGCAGGCCGGGCAGGGAGTCGCCCATTTCGCCCTCTAACTCGGCCTTGGGTGTCAGGGCGGCGACCGAGTCGACCACGATCAGGTCTACGGCGCCCGAGCGCACGAGGCTATCGACAATTTCGAGCGCTTGCTCGCCGGTGTCAGGCTGACTGATCAGCAGGTCTTGCAGGTTGACGCCGAGTTTTTGCGCGTACTGAATGTCCAGCGCGTGCTCGGCATCCACGAAAGCGCACTGGCCGCCCAGTTTTTGCATCTCGGCAATCACTTGCAAGGTGAGCGTGGTTTTGCCGGAAGACTCTGGGCCGTAGATTTCGACTACACGCCCGCGCGGCAGGCCGCCAACGCCCAGGGCAATGTCCAAGCCCAGGGAGCCGGTGGAAACGACCTGGATGTCTTCAATCACTTCGCCTTCGCCCAGGCGCATGATGGTGCCTTTGCCAAATTGCTTCTCGATCTGGGCAAGGGCTACTTGCAGGGCCTTGGCTTTTTCAGCGTTGGCGGCGAAATTTTTAACGGGTGCGTCCATGTGTATCTCCTGTGCGTAAAAGGGCGGGGTTACTGAAGCAAACCGGCCTATGGTATTAACTACAGGCTGGATGCTTGAACAGTAGTTTATAGGAGTATGGGACACCGTAAACATAAATATTAGTCAGTTTATATTACTATATAGACCATGCAAGAAACTGCCGCTTCGCCCACCGATACGTGGCGCTACAACCATGTCGGCCATTGGTTGCGCCTGGCGCTGGAACGTTTTGACGCGCGGGTGATGGCGCTGATGGCGCGCCACCCCGGCGTGTCTCTGGGACTGTCCAATCTGGCGCAACGCGGCCAGCTGACGGCCGCGCACTGGCATATCAGCCGCCACCTGCCCCCCGAGGGTGCGCGCCTGACCGAGCTGGCCAAGCGCGCGGGCATGCGCAAGCAGGCCATGGCCACGCTGGTTGCGCAGTGCGAGGCCTGGGGCATGGTGCAGCGTGAGGGTGATGCACGCGATGCGCGCGCGCGTCGCGTGTGTTTTACGCCCACCGGCTTGGCCTGGCTGGTGGCCTACCGCGACAGCGTGGCCCAGGCCGAGGCCGAATTGCGCGCCGCTGTGGGCGACGAGGTGGGCACCGTAGTAGCGCTGGGCCTGGAGGCCTACGGTGCTGCCGCCTAGAATGGACCTGCCGACGCACTGACCACACATAGCGCCCACAGCGCAAGGAGACAAGCATGCGTATATTGATCGCCGAAGATGATCAGGTACTTGCCGACGGCTTGTTGCGTGCCTTGCGCAATGCCGGCGCCGCGGTAGACCATGTGGCCAGCGGCACCGAAGCCGACGCAGCGCTCATGACCAACTCCGAGTTTGATTTGCTAATCCTCGACCTGGGTCTGCCCAAAATGCATGGCCTGGAAGTGCTCAAACGCTTGCGCGCGCGCGGCTCTTCGCTGCCGGTGTTGATATTGACCGCCGCCGACAGCGTCGAAGAACGCGTCAAGGGCCTGGATTACGGCGCCGACGACTACATGGCCAAACCGTTTAGCTTGCAAGAGCTCGAAGCACGGGCGCGAGCCCTGGTGCGCCGAGGCATGGGTGCGGCCAGCAGCAATATCAAACACGGGCCGCTGGTCTATGACCAATCGGGGCGCGTGGCCACCATCGACGGCAAGATGGTGGAATTGTCGGCCCGTGAGCTGGGCCTTTTGGAAGTGCTGTTGCAACGCACGGGCCGCCTGGTCAGCAAAGACCAGTTGGTAGAGCGCCTATGCGAATGGGGCGAAGAGGTGAGCAATAACGCCATCGAGGTGTATATCCACCGCTTGCGCAAGAAAATCGAAAAAGGCCCGATCCGTATCGCCACGGTGCGCGGTTTGGGCTATTGCCTGGAAAAAATCCCGAATTGAAAGTCTTCCAAAGCGAACAGCGCTCACTGTTCGGCGAAATTCTGGACTGGATGCTCACGCCCATCCTGCTACTGTGGCCGATCAGCCTGGTTCTCACTTGGTTGGTGGCCCAGGGCATCGCCGGTAAACCTTTTGACCGGGCGCTGGAATACAACGCCGGCGTACTCGCGCAGTACATCACGGTGGAGCATGCGCAATTGCATTTTTCCCTGCCCCAGCCCGCGCGCGAACTGCTGCGGACCGAAGACATCGACACGGTTTACTACCAAGTGCTCGGACCCCAAGGTCAGGTCTTGGGCGGCGATGCGGATTTGCCGCCGCCCGCTCAGGATGAGCGCAATCCCGTGGGCGAAGTGCGTTTGCGTGATGTGACCCTGGGTGGGGTGGACTTGAAAGTAGCCTCGATGTGGGTGCGCTTGGACTTACCCGGCAACCCGCTGGCCCTGGTGCAGGTGGCCGAAACCCTGGACAAGCGCGCCGTGCTGGCCACCGAGATCGTCAAGGGCGTGATGCTCCCCCAGTTTGTGGTCTTGCCGGTGGCGGTTCTGCTGGTGTGGCTAGCGTTGGCGCAAGCGATCAAACCGCTCAACCGTCTGGAAGAAACCATACGCGCGCGCAAGCCCGATGACCTAAGCCCTCTGGACGCGCAGGCCGTGCCCATGGAGGTGGTGCCGCTGGTGGCCTCGGTCAATGACTTACTTTTGCGCTTGAAAGATTCCATAGCGACCCAAAAGCGGTTTTTGGCCGATGCGGCGCACCAGCTAAAAACCCCGCTGGCCGGGTTACGTATGCAGGCCGATTTGGCCCAGCGCCAGGACGCTAGCGCTGACGAGCTCAAACAATCCTTGCGCCAGATCGGCCGCTCCAGCATCCGTGCCACGCACACCGTCAACCAATTGCTGGCCCTGGCGCGTGCAGAAAGCAGCGCGGCAGTGTTGGCCCATCAGCCCTGCGACATGGCCCGACTGACGATGGACGTGGTGCGTGACTGCGCGCCGCGCGCGGTGGAAAAACAGATCGACATCGGTTATGAGGGCGCGCAGCCGGGCAGTGCCGGCGTGAAGATCAACGGTAACGCCACGCTCCTCCAAGAGATGGTGCGCAACTTGGTAGATAACGCGATCAACTACAGCCAATCGCGAACCGATCTCCCCGCGGTGATCACCGTGCGGGTGCTGGCCGACACCTTGGCAAAGACATTGACACTGCAAGTGGAAGACAGCGGCCCTGGGGTGGCCCTGACCGAGCGGGAGTTGGTGTTCCAGCCCTTTTACCGCGCCCTGGGCAATGAGGCCGATGGCTCCGGGCTGGGCCTGCCCATCGTGCTGGAGATCGCCAGGCAACACCTTGCCAGCGTCGCTTTAAGTGACAGCCACCCGGACCGCATGGCACCGGGTGCCTGTTTTACGGTGCGGTTTATCGATGCATTGCCATAAACGGCGTGGATAATTGCCTGCGAATCTGGGAGAAAAAATGACGCAAGACCGTACCAAACCAAGCCCCAAGCTAAAGCCCTTGCCCGGCCTTATCTTTGCCAGCCGATGGCTGCAGCTGCCCCTCTACCTGGGCCTGATCGCCGCGCAGGCCGTCTATGTTTACCATTTCTGGGTCGAACTGCTGCACTTGTTGGAGGCCGCTTTTGGCAGCCAAACGGCTCTGCAAGCCTTGGTGACCAGTATGGGTTACCAGTCTGAGGTACCGCTAACCGCGCTCAATGAAACGCTCATCATGCTGGTGGTCTTGGCGCTCATTGATGTCGTGATGATTTCCAACCTGCTCATCATGGTGATCGTGGGCGGCTACGAGACTTTTGTCAGCCGTATGAACCTCGACGGCCATCCCGATCAGCCCGAGTGGCTAGACCATGTGAACGCCTCGGTCCTCAAGGTCAAACTAGGCACGGCCATTATTGGCATTAGCTCCATCCATTTGCTCAAAACATTTATCAATGCAGCCAACTACGAGACCAAAGTCTTGATGTGGCAAACCATTATTCATGTGACGTTTTTGCTCAGCGCGCTGGCCATTGCCTACACCGACAAAATTTTGAGCAGTACACACAAGGCCTCGCACTAAGTTACAGACGCTGGCGCGGCAGGCGCATTGCAGTCAGACAGGGTTTGGCGATGTCTCGCAAAGTGCGGGTGTTTCGGACGGATTAAAACTGGTCCGGGTTTTTGCCCTTGAATGGCGCATAAAAGGCCTTGATACGGACCATATCGGCTTCAATGTCGCCAGTAGGCTCAAAGGCCGGGCCCAGACCGCTGACCTTGTTGCCAAAGTCTAAAAACGACATCACGATGGGTACTTGCGCGCCCAGGGCGATGTAATAAAAGCCGGTTTTCCAGTAGCGCACTTTGCTGCGCGTGCCCTCAGGGGGCACAACCAGTTGCACTGGCCTGGTGGCCGATTTCAGGGCCTCGGCCGATGCAGCGACGAGGTTATTTGCGTTTTCGCGCTGCACCGCGATGCCGCCCAGCCAGCGCATCAGTGGGCCAAAGGGGAAGCGGAAAATTTGCACCTTGCCCATCCAGTAAATATTCAGACCCAGCGCAAAGCTGACCATCAACATATAAGGCAAATCCCAGTTGCTAGTGTGGGGCGCCGCAATCAAAACGCTTTTGCGGCAGTTGGGCGGCAGTTCACCCACAATCTTCCAGCCCGTGACCTTTAAAAAACTTATCGAAATGACACGTAATAGGGTGTTAACTACCGGTGTATCAAAAATTGTGCGATGCATCGGTGGTATGTCCTTGTGTGATGAAAGCTAAGGGGGTGGTGTGGCCTCGTGGTCGCCGTCGTGGCGGTGGGCGGGGTCCACATGGGTCATGAGGTTGAGCACGCGGTGGCGTTGCATCACGGCTTGGCGTGCAGCCACGGCGATGTTGTGCCCTTCTTCCACGGTGAGGGTGGCATCGACTTCGATATGGGCGTCAGCCACCACCATATCGCCCATCTTGCGGGTGCGCACGTCATGCACGCCAGCCACGCCGGGGGTATTCATCAGGGTTTGGCGGATCGCCTGTACTTCATCTTCGTCGACTGCGCGGTCCATTAGGTCGTGCAAGGCGTCCCAGCCAAAGCTCCAGCCCATTTTGGCGACCATCAGGCCCACAATCAACGCGGCAATCGGGTCCAGTAGCGGATAACCCATCAGGTTGCCGATCAGGCCCAGCGCCACGACCAAACTGGACGCAGCATCCGAGCGCGCATGCCAGGCGTTGGCCACCAGCATGCCCGACTTGACGCCTTTGGCCACGCGCAGCATGTAGCGAAATAACAATTCTTTAGATACGAGCGCAGCCAGCGCTACCCATAAGGCCGAGGCGTGCGCGGTGGGTATGGATTCGGGGGTTTGCAATTTGCCCACCGCTGACCAGACCATGCCCACGCCCACGCCCAGTAGCAACAGGCCCAGCGCTAGCGATGCGGCGTTTTCAAACCGCTGGTGGCCGTAGGGGTGGTCTTCGTCAGCGTCTTTTTGGCTGTGCCTTGTGGCCAAAAGCACCACAAAGTCAGAAACCAAATCCGAGAGCGAATGGATGCCGTCTGCCACCAGGCCCTGGGACTTACCTGCGATGCCAACTACGATTTGCACGCAGGAGAGCAGCACGTTGACCACCACGCTCACCCAGGTGCTGCGCGCAGCGGCGGCGGCCCTTTGGGCAGGCGTGTGCGTACTGTGCTCGGAGTCGTCGTGGATTTCGGTGAAGTTCATAGTGGCTTTGTAAGCGTCCTAGTCCGTCGCAGTGCGTGCCTGCGAAGGCGGGCTACTGCGGCTCTTCAAGCTGCTTATTGCGCTAGAGCTTAGCAGTGTTGCTTGACGACCCGCTTTTACTCCAAATGCTTGCCCACAATGCCCGCCAGCTCAAACATATTGATGCTGGATTTGCCAAACACGGCTTGGAGCTTGGCGTCCGCCAGGATGGTGCGCTTGTCTTTGGGGTCTTGCAGTCCCTGGGCCTTGATGTAGTCCCACAATTTTTTGACCACTTCAGGCCGCGACACCGGTTCACTGCCGATAACCGCAGCCAGCGCCGCGCTGGGCGCTTTGCCCGCTGCAGTGCTGGCTTTGCGCGGCGCCTTGGGCTTAGCGGCTTTGGCTGCCGGGCTTTTCTTGGCAGCTACTGCGGCCTTCTTGGCAGCGGCTTTGCCCGCAGGCGATGCCGCCGGTGCCCGACTGCGCGAAGCAGCGGCTTTGGCCACAGCACCCGGGCGGGGTGGGAATTTGCTGGGGGCAAACTCAAAATTCACTTTACCGGCTTGCGCGTCCCAGGCCAGCATGGCTTTGAAGGCACGTCGCGTGCGCATGCTGACAAATTTATCCAGCAAATCGGTTTTGCCGCTGGCCAGTAGTTTGCTCATTTGCTCGCGCGCAATGGGCTGTTGCAAGATGATCTGCCCGCTTTTGAAGTCGCAGCTAGGCACGGTTTGCACCAGGCTGGGTATCGCATGGTCGCAGATATAGTTTTTGCCGTGCTCAAAAACCAGGCCGCCGGTTTGGGCGCCGCACTTGGGGCAGCCACCCAGAGGCTCTTGCGCGCTGAAGTCGGCGAGCTCGCCGGACTCTTGCGCGGCCTTGTCGTCACCGAAGTCAAATTCCAGTTTGAAGTTTTTGCTGTCCTCATCAAACTTGAGAACGATCTCGGAGGTAAATGGCCAGCCCGCTTTGGAGCGAAAGCCATCGAGGGGTCCAATTTTTTTCTCGCGCAAAAACTGCTCCACCTCGGCCAGTTCGAAAGTACGCCCCGCCGGGGTTTTGCCAAAAGAAAAGCCGCAGCCGTCCTCGCTACCGGTCTTTCCGGTACAGGCGTAGCGGCGGTAGTTTTCTTTTACGATGCCGCCACATTGAGGGCAGGCGTTTTGCAAGGTGGCATAGTCCCCGGGAATCGTGTCGCGGTCGTATTCTTTGGCTTTTTTCACCATGCGCTCGGTCATGGCGGCGATCTCGGCCATAAAGGCCTCACGCCCCATCTTGCCTTGCTCCATCAGCGATAGTTTGTATTCCCATTCGCCGGTCAGTTCGGCCTTGGACAATTCTTCCACGCCCAGGCCTCGCAAGAGCGTCATCAGTTGAAACGCCTTAGCTGTAGGAATCAGCTCGCGGCCCTCGCGCAACATATATTTTTCGTTGAGCAAACCTTCAATAATGGAGGAGCGCGTGGCTGGCGTGCCCAAGCCTTTCTCGCGCATGGCTTCACTGAACTCTTCGTCTTCTACCGTTTTGCCCGCGCCCTCCATGGCACCTAGCAAGGTCGCCTCGGTGTAACGAGCTGGGGGCCGGGTTTTCAAGCCCTTGGCTTCGGCGCTGTCCGTGCGTACCTGTTCGCCCGGCTGCACCGGCACCAGGTTTTGGCCTTTGTCGCCATCTTTGGCATTGTCGATTTCAGCGGCTGCTTCTTTGCCATAGACCGCCAACCAGCCGGGCTCGACCAGCACGCGGCCCGTAGTTTTGAACTGGTGGCTTTGGGCAGCGAGTGCCACGGTGCTGATACGGGTAGTCACCTGGTATTCAGCCGCGGGGTAAAACACGGCGATAAAGCGGCGCACCACGAAGTCGTAAAGCTTTTGCTCGGCGTCGGACAAGCCGCTGGGTGCTTCCAGGGTGGGGATGATGGCAAAGTGGTCACTCACCTTGCTGTTATCAAACACTTTTTTGCTCGGCTTGATGTAGTGCTTGGCAATTGCGGTGCGCGCAAACGGGGCCAGGTGGCCCATGCTGCTCTTGGCGATCATGGCCATGGTGTCATTCACCGTGGGCAGGTAGTCTTCCGGCAGGTGGCGCGAGTCGGTACGCGGGTAGGTCAGGGCTTTGTGCCGCTCGTAAAGACTTTGCGCCAAGGCCAGCGTGGTTTTGGCGGAAAAACCAAAGCGCCCGTTGGCTTCGCGTTGCAATGTGGTCAGGTCAAACAGGCCGGGGCTGCTTTTATTACTGGGCTTGCTTTCTTCCTGCACGCTGGCGGGTTTGCCGCGTACCGCATCGGCAATCGCCTGCGCTTGCGCCTGGGACCAGAGGCGATCTTCTTTTTTCTCGGCGTCGTCCGCATCTTTCTTATGCGCCGGGTCAAACCATTTGGCCGCATAGCTGCCCGCTTTGGCAGCGAACTCGGCATGGATTTCAAAATAATCGCGGCTGATAAATTTACGGATCTGCTCTTCGCGCTCGACTACCACCGACAGCGTGGGCGTTTGCACGCGGCCCACGGTGGTCAGGAAAAAACCGCCGTCGCGCGAGTTGAAAGCCGTCATGGCGCGCGTGCCGTTGATGCCCACCAGCCAGTCCGCCTCCGAGCGGCAGCGCGCGGCATCGGCCAGGGGTTGCATTTGGGCGTTGGTGCGCAAATGGGCAAAGCCGTCGCGTATGGCTTGCGGCGTCATGGACTGCAACCACAAGCGGTTGACCGGTTTACCCAAAGGCTTGGCGCCACCGGCGTACTGCTCAATCAAGCGGAAGATGAGCTCCCCCTCGCGCCCGGCGTCGCAGGCGTTTATCAGCCGCGCCACGTCCTTGCGTTTGGCGAGTTTGACCACTGCGTTGAGCCGTGTCTTGGTTTTATCCACCGGCTTTAAATCAAAGTGCGGCGGAATCACGGGCAGATGCGAAAAACTCCATTTGCCGCGTTTCACGTCATAGGCCTCGGGCGCCTGAATCTCCACCAGATGGCCGACGGCGCTGGAAACTACATAAGTTTCGTTTTCAAAATACTCGTCGTGCTTCTCAAATTTGCCGGCGCTGCTGGTGAGCGCGCGCACGATGTCCTGCGCAACCGAAGGCTTCTCTGCAATGACCAAGGTCTTGCCTGCAATATCGTTTTTCATGTGACTACAATCCGTTTCCTCGCGCACACACGGGCGCGCACCCACACGGGCGCACACATGCGCGCCCATACGATCCACCATACCAAATTTTTCCGTGTCTCCAAAATCTGCCGCCTCGCCCCCTAAGCGCCGACTTGCAGTGCGCACCTCGGGCATCCACGGCAAAGGCGTTTTTGCATTGCGTGATTTTGCAGAAGGCGAAACCCTCATCGAATACCTCGGTGAAGTCATTACCTGGGAAGAAGCACAAATACGCCACCCGCATGACCCCGCCAATCCCAACCACACGTTTTACTTCCATATCGATGACACGCGTGTGATCGATGGCCTACACCAGGGCAATGCGGCCAAGTGGATCAACCATTCTTGCGACGGCAATTGCGAAGCCGATGAAGTGCGGGGCCGCATCTTTATCAAAGCCTTGCGCAACATCCAGGCGGGCGAAGAGCTGACCTATGACTACGGCTTGGTGACCGACGAGCCACTGACCCGCAAACTCAAGGCCGAATATCCCTGCTGGTGCGGCAGCAAGCATTGCCGGGGCACGATGCTGGCCCCCAAACGCGCCGCCTGGCGCAAGCGCTGAGCGACCATGGCTGGCGGCGTACCCGCTGACAAGGCCTTGCGCTGGCCCGCTGAAGCCGTCTGGGAGGCTGTGGAGCCGCTGCTACCGGGTTTTAGCGTCGAGATCCTGCCCACCCTTGCCTCAACCAATACCGAGCTCATGGAGCGTGCCCGCGCGGGCCGCGTTGAGCCGATTGCCTTGGTGGCTGAGCAGCAAAGCGCCGGGCGTGGTCGTATGGGGCGGCAATGGTTGAGCCAAGCGCAGGACGCTGGCCCCGTACCTCTGACGTTTTCTATCGGCCTGCCGCTAGCGCCCCGTGACTGGTCTGGCTTGTCTTTGGCGGTGGGGCTGGCAGTAGCGCAAAGCTTGCATGCCCATATCCAGCTCAAATGGCCCAATGATTTGTGGGTGCACGGGCGCAAGCTGGGCGGCATCCTCATTGAAACGGCCAGCATGGGCGCATCGCGCTACGCCGTCATTGGCATCGGCATCAACATCGGGCCGCGCGCAGCAGAGGGTCTGCGCACGCCGCCTGCCTGGCTGCAAGAGCTACGACCTGAGGCCGACGCGGCGCAGGCATTTGGCCTGATTGCGCCGGCAGTGGTCAAAGCAGTGTTGGATTTTGCGGACCAGGGCATGGGTCCCTTGCGTGGTGCTTACCATGGGCGCGATGCCTTGTATGGGCGTGAAGTGCTGTGCAGCGATGGCCTGGCCGGTATGGCGCGCGGTGTGGATGCGCAGGGCGCTTTGTTGGTAGAGACGGCGCAAGGCCTGCAAAAAATCAGCAGCGCCGAAGTGAGCGTGCTCCCTGCTGGTGGTGCGCCGCCCGCCGTTTAGGCGGGTTGCAGCGCGTCTGGCGCAATCTTATTTGCTGACCACGCGGACCATTTCCAAACACTTGTTGGAATAGCCCCATTCGTTGTCATACCAGCTGACGATTTTGATGAAGGTGCCGTCTAGCGCAATGCTGGCGTCGGCATCAAAAATCGAAGTGCGTGCGTCACCGCGGAAATCGGTGGCCACCACTTTGTCTTCGGTATAGCCCAGCACGCCTTTCAAAGCGCCTTCGCTTTGGGCCTTCATTTCGGCACAAATCTCGGCTAGGGTGGCAGCATTATTTAGTTCGCAGGTCAAATCCACCACCGATACATCGCTGGTCGGCACGCGAAAGGACATGCCGGTGAGTTTTTTGTTGAGCTCGGGAATCACCACGCCGACGGCCTTGGCTGCGCCGGTGCTGCTGGGGATGATGTTTTCCAAAATGCCGCGTCCGCCGCGCCAGTCTTTGTTGCTCGGGCCATCGACGGTTTTTTGCGTGGCGGTGGCCGCGTGTACCGTGGTCATCAGGCCGCGCTTGATGCCCCATTTGTCATGGAGTACTTTAGCCACGGGCGCTAAGCAGTTGGTGGTGCAAGAGGCGTTGGACACAATGTTTTGGCCGGCGTAGGTGGCGTGGTTGACGCCATACACAAACATGGGCGTGTCGTCTTTGCTGGGCGCCGACAGAATGACTTTTGTCGCACCGGCAGCCAGGTGTTTTTCGGCGGTGGGTTTGTCCAAAAATAGGCCAGTGGCTTCAATCACCACATCGGCGCCGACTGCGTCCCACTTCAGGCTGGCCGGGTCGCGCTCTTGCGTCAGGCGTATGGTTTTGCCATTGACGATGAGCGCACCGTCTTTGACGGACACTTCACCAGCAAAGCGGCCGTGCACGCTGTCATAGCGCAGCATATAAGCCAGGTAATCGGGCTCGAGCAAGTCGTTTATACCGACGATTTCGATGTCCGAAAAGTTTTGCACCGCAGCGCGAAACACCATGCGGCCGATGCGACCAAATCCGTTGATACCTACCTTGATAGCCATTTTTGTTCTCCAGAAAATAAAAAGCTTGGGCGCGTTCAGCGCTTGCGCTGCAATGACGATTGCACGGTGTCGGCCACGTTCTCAGGCGTGAAACCGAAGTGTTTGAACAGCGCTGGCGCAGGCGCAGATTCGCCGTAGGTATCTATGCCCACGACCGCAGCGCAGCCGTATTTCCACCAGCCACCGCTCGAACCCATTTCGACGGCAATACGCGGCACACCCGCGGGTAGCACACTGCTTTTGTAAGCATCGCTTTGCAAGTCAAAGGTCGTGGTGCTGGGCATGGAGACGACGCGCACCGCAATCTTGCGTGCAGCCAATACCGCTTGCGCTTGCAGGGCGAGTTGCACTTCTGAGCCTGTGGCAATCAGAATCGCCTGGTTTTTTTTCTTCATGCCGACTTCGGAGGGTTCGGCCAGCACATAAGCCCCTTTGTTAATGGCGTCCAGGCCGCAGGCTTGGGGTGCGGCTGCGGATTCGGCTTTGGGTGCGTAGCTGATGTTTTGGCGCGACAACAGCAGGGCGGTGGGCTTGTGGCGGTTTTGCAGGGCTACGGTCCAGGCCACGGCAGTTTCAGCCGTATCAGCTGGGCGCCAGACGTCCAGGTTGGGGATCAGGCGCAAAGATGCGGCGTGCTCTATAGATTGGTGCGTCGGCCCGTCTTCGCCCAGACCGATGCTGTCGTGGGTGAACACATGGATGACGCGCTTTTTCATCACGGCGGCCATACGGATCGCATTGCGCGAGTAGTCGCTAAACGTGAGGAAGGTGCCGCCGTAAGGGATAAAGCCGCCATGCAGCGCGATGCCGTTCATGATGGCGGCCATGCCAAATTCGCGCAC
>Ga0136641_1000940_pt1 | contig 12269 bp, 17 predicted proteins | sample EliLak1302023Y_FD_115312 | JGI IMG/M metagenome (GOLD analysis project Ga0136641, IMG submission 115312) | Freshwater microbial communities from Elizabeth Lake, Yosemite National Park, California, USA - 13020-23Y | ecosystem: Environmental > Aquatic > Freshwater > Lake ...
AATATCTTTTTTGTTGCGTCCATACTCTATTTAGGCAATAGAATGATTTGCGGCATCCAGCACGGCTCGACAGATCGCTCCCTTGGCTTGCGCGGCCATCTTCATCGAGCGATCGATATTGAGTCCATCCTCTTCTTTGAGAAGTAGATGATGAACGATAACTTGTGAAGTCTGACCGATCCGCACCGCGCGTCCCACGGCCTGTTCCATGAGGGCTGAGGTCCACCAGGGCCCCGTGAAGATAATCCGCGAGAAGTGCTGGAGATTGAGGCCGACTCCACCACTCTGCAGCTGGCAGAGGAGTACATGATGCTGGTCTATCCTCGCCTCCAGAGTATCCTTTAGAATCTCCGTGCGTCCACTCGCATCGACGGCGCCACTATACTTCCAGATCTTTCCGAGGTCTGACACGGAGCGGAGGCTACGTTCAAGCAGATCCATCTCAGCGTGGAAGTGGCAGAAGATAATCCACTTTTGTGGCTTCGGCTCTTCGGAAATAATCTTATTGATTCCGTTGAACTTTGTGGAGGGTTGCGTCCAGTTCTCCCGCTTGTAGGCGGTACCCAGGGACTTCTTGCGGGCATCAATATAAATTTGGGGATGCAGACTGATCTGGCGGAGACGCATCATGAGTTTCAGTTTATCAAAGGCGTTCATTGAATCCTCCGCCGCGCTCGTCCATCTTTTCACAATCATCCCTTGGATACCACGATAGAACTCCGCCTCATCTTCTGTGTCAAAGTCCAGCAGATGATTGCATTCGACAGCTTCAGACGGAAGCGTGGGAATATGTTCGCGCATCTCACTCATGGTGCGGCACAGAATGAAGTTGCCTGCGGCCTTCTCCGTGAACTCCTGTGAGATGAGTTCAAAGAGGGCGCGAATATCTCCCAGCCGATTCACGACGGGCGTGGCGGTGAGAAGCCAGACCTTCTTTGCGTGTAGGGCATGCACGGTCCGCCATCCAGCGCCCTTGCTACAGAGCTTGTGCGCCTCATCACAAATGATCCGTTCGCACCCCAGCTCTTTAAGTGCTTGCGGATTCCGAATTGCGGCTTCATAATTGATGATATAGAGATTGGGTGCATTGAGAAACATGTTGGTCGGTATCTGCCAGCGTCCCTGGAAGGAGTGGCAGTTGAACCCAGACCGCGTCGCCGCATCGCGCCATTGCTGGAGCACGGGCAGCGGGGCGAGAAGAAGTGAATTCTTGACGGCTGTGTTCTTCATAAGTCCCAGCATCTGAATGGTTTTTCCCAGACCCATCTCATCGCAAAGAAGTCCTCCTGTGGCCGTGGCCTCGAGGTTCTTCATCCATTGGATACCCGCTACTTGATGGGGTTTGTAGCGAAAGGTAGGCCATAGGTCTTTCATTTTCGTCGCGGTTCAGCGTGTGGCACCCTCGAGGCAGCTGGGTCGAGTCAACTTTTTTCGACAGAAAAAAAGGGCACGCAGCCCCGTTTTTCTTAGATCGTCTCAAATCGCTTCTACATCAATCTCTCCGCGGTCAAACTCGAACCCTGCCTCAGAGACCAGGGCTGCACCCTCGTTGAGGATGGCAGGGTGTATCCGCGCTCCCAGCTCCTCCACGTTCTTAGCGCTCATCGAGCCCATGATTTCATACCTCTTTCCAGAGGGTGCAACAACAACGATGTCATTGAGAAAGATCCGCGCGATGGATCGTCCTGCAATGGCGGCAGTGACTTCTCGGATACGGTCAGGATGCTCTCGATCGGCAATGACAACCGAGAACATTCCGTTCCCAAACCCCTTCACAGCTCGTCCGAAGATCGCCTCCGTATCCTGTAGAGCTTCTGCTTGTAACCTCGCATTGCGGATCTGCTTCCGCTGGGTGCCGATGGCAATGGTCTTCGTATTCTTTGGCATTTTGGTAGTGCCTACCGTACCGCTAGGCCTCGCGTCAACTTTTTTTCAGCGAGAGCTTCGATCTGACGCACGTGTTTAGCTGAGTAGATGGTGGTTCCGCGTGCCTTTTCTTTCTGTGACTTCTTCGTCTCCTTGCGTGTGCGCGGAGTGGGTGCATCCATCGTTGCAGATGTCAATTAAAAAATGCAATGACACGCTCAACTTTATTCAATATGTTAGATCTTCGTAAGGCGCAGACGCTTATCTGCGGTGGCAGCGCGAAAGGTGATATTTGCCTCAGAGCACAGGAAGTTCAGATCTGTCTTGATCCACTTAATATCATCCTTCAGATCATCCAGATCATCGACTGCAGTCTGTAGGTCCTCGACGGTTGTTTGAAGGGTATTCACGCTTGTCTGCAGATTCTCAATCATAGTCTGTAGGGTTGCGAACTCATTCTTCAGAGCCTCCTTGCCTGAATTGAATGAGAGATGAAGGAGATTCATAACGACATACAGACCCATGAAGAACAGAATCGTGTTCTGGATTAGCTCTGTCTCACTGATATTTCCAGGAAGCGACGTCATCTTTGCACTTGTATGGGGGATGGTGTCTGCATTACAGTGGGCTTGCGTCAATTTTTCAAGCTGGCTCGACATGAAAAAAGTTTTGTTCTTTTTTCTTTGTTTTTTGTTTTTTGTTTTTTGTTTTTTGTTTTTTTTTGTTTTTGTTTTTGTTCTTAGAGCCCCAGGTCAGACGGCACCGTGGCGTTCTTATCGATCTTGCCGTCGCCGTCCCAGCGACCGACCCACTTGTAGCCATCCTCCGTCACAACGTCGCCCCGCGCATTCTTGAGGTAAGTGACCTTCTTGTGCTCCCACGACTTGAAGTCCAAGAGCTCCATGTCGCGGATCTCACCCTCCTCGAGCTCCTCCTCGTCGCTCTCAGGCAGGGGGATCGTCGCGGCCTCCTGCAGCTTCTTGGCAGCCTTGGTCGCGGCGCGCTTGGCTGCGGCGGCCTTCTTGGTCTCCTCGCTCCAGGGCTTGTGAGGCTTCTTGACAGGAGCCCCAGGCACCGCAGGCACCGTCGCGTTCGGCACGGGAGAGGCGGGCGCATCATCCTCAGTAGCCGACTCAGAGGCAGAGGCCGCCACAGCCGACGCGCGCGCCTCGAAGGTCTGGAGGATGTCGGCCTCGCAGCAGGACGCCATGAGGCCCTTCTCCTTGAGGATCGAGGCCGTCTGGGTCACCTCCTTCGGCAGAGGCTTTCGAGGCAGGCCCTTCTCGTTCGTCATGCCCGCCATGTAGCTCTGCAGAACCGTGCGGACACGGCCCGTGAACTTGATCCACTCAGAGGGCTCACGCTTCGGCGCGTTCGGGTCCTTGGGCTTCTTTTCCTTCTTAACAACCTTGAGAGCCTTTGTGGAGCTCTGCGAGGGCTCTGCAGAGCCCAGAGTCATCGGCACGCCCATCGCCTTCAGAGCCGCCACCTGCTCGAGAGAGAGAGTGATGTGAAGAGAGAGAGACATTTCAGAGGTTTATTGGCTGTTTCGTGATGCTGAGTCATAGGCTGGAATATACATTCAATTTTTTTTACAGGTTGAGTGTTGCAATCCAAAAATATCTATATGGCTCTTAGGGCTCTGTATCAATTTTATCTTGACATCAACAGTGTATCTCCATACAGAGCCAAGATACTTTATTTTGATCTGCGCGTTCAATGTATAAAAAAAATTGAATGCATCTTACCCTGCTTCTCTTAGCATCATCCGAACGCAATACACATCAGACACAATGACTGACATCGTTCGGTACTGGAGCCACGAGGCGCGGGAGAGCAAGGCGTATCCGTGTAAATGCACGGATCCCTCGCAGGCAGATGAGGGTGAGCGCTTCGAGTGCTCGCATGGGCGATGGCTCTATGTGGAGGACTCGCGGATGGCGGAGAAGCAGAAGAAGCAGATCTTCAACGGCACGAATATGAATCTCTTTCTCGCGATGGACCTCGGTCTCGCGTGGGGCGACCTCATGTACGAGTGGGAGAAGATGGAGCGTGCTGCCGAGACGGACGTGGAGCGGGCGCGGCGTCTGGCTCTGGAGGCGAAGAAGATGGAGGAGGCGAGGATCTCTCTTATCAGCTCGCACGTTCACAAGTTCAAGGACATCTACTGCGACAAGAGGAGTGGCGAGCTCAAGAAGCGGGAGATGCGACCCTGCAAGTGGTTCTGCCACGGCGGCGTGCTGGGTCGTGCGGAGCCTGGGCGTGACGGCTGGGCGGCAGGGTGCCAGGCTCACCTCAAGAAGGCGTGCCCCTTCATCCACCCTGACGAGGCAGAGTGGGGGCAGCTCTCCTCAGGCACTCGCAACTTTGGGTCTCTCAAGTCGCGGGTACACAACTAAAAACAAAAAACAAAAAAACAGAAGACGTCCATCCCTTCTCTTTTTTTTGGCCGCGGAAAAGTTGAGGCTCGCGCCTTCCCTCCTCAAGGCATTCAACCCAGCAACAACAAGATGTCCGCCTGTATGGGGTTCACCGTTGAAGCGAAGCCATGCCGCAATGTTCGCAGAACAGATGGATACTTCTGCAACATTCACGATAGCCTCGGTTCTCATGCCTTGAAAAACAGATGGATCTTTCACTATTTTAAAAGAGCCTATTACTGCATGAACGCACTTTGTAAGACGCAGCAAGATGCCTTCGAGTCTCGTATGCTGGAGCCACTTCGTCTTGGCTTCTTTACCTTGACGAATAAAGACTTTAACAAGAGCTGTGGATTTACACCAAGCGGAGCCTTGATCGATATCTATATGGTTTTGGCAAAGCACGACTTTATTGAGATAGATGTATCACCAGACATGTATCATCTATGTGCTGAGTATCCTCTGCGGATGATGACGTATTTCGCGATGACGCCTAACCTTGTCGTTCCCAGAGATTCAATTCCTCTTCTTACATGTATTGAAGAGACACTGGTTCTCAAGGATGGTCGCACGATGTCTCGATTTATCGAGCATTTAATAAGTTATCGCAACTCTCTCTTTTATCTGAGGCGTCCCAGTATCTTCAAGTATCTTCTATGTCTTCTTCGCACGCCTGCAGGTGCAGAGTATATCTGGTCGAAGAATATGATATCTCGTCCCTGGGGTTCACAGCATACTACAGACTTTGAGGTCTTCATGGATAAGGAGTTTCTTGTGGCGATAGAATCTGAACTATCTACGCAGAAGCGATACCGACGCCTTCGTTCTGAGATTTTCAAGGAGGAACTCATGCAGAATCGGTGGCACCCAGATCGCGTGCAGCACTACTTTGATCTTGGTTTGGATATTGATGATATGTAACGCTCTTCAAGCGTCTTTAATGATATGCCCTTAATTTTTTCAACATCAAGATGACCCTTGCGTTTCATGCTCCCTATGCCTTCTACTGCCGCGTAGGAGAAGAGTTCCTTGTGATTACCCTCGACAACGAGATCAGTATAGACACCATTCTCTGTGCCGATGGTAAGGAAGGTAAGAAGAGTATCTCGCTTGTAGATACGGCCACAGGCGATGAGCCCACAGAAACTGACATCATCCGTATGTTTCAGCATGCTATCAATCCGCTTTTGAACCAGCGGCCAGATTCCACAGCCTTCGAGGAAGTTCTCAGATAGCCAGTATCCGTGATTCCGCAGATCATGAAAATTCTGGCTGCGTGTGATGCATAAGAGTCCTTGTTCGGATCGTGTCTGAGAGATGACGGCAGGCTGTCCTTCTCGTGAGCCGAGAATCCATGGACCTTTCTCTCGTGTGAGCGCCAGTCCCGCACAGCGTGCCTCTCTCCACATGACCCACTTTCTGTATTCACTGTGATTGTGATTGAGAACAGATACCCAGAACTTGTGTGGGGTGTAGACCTTATGCCAGGCCAGCGCCCAGACCAGTTGTGCGTAGGAGATTGCATGCGACTTACAGAAGCTGTAATACGAGAGCATTTCGAGGTCATATTTGGCGGCTTCACAGATCTCGCGGGAGTAGCCTGCCAGAGTAAGTTTCAGATAGAATCGACGCATTTCATCTTTCTTCTCTTTGGCAAAGACCTTTCTCCATCGATCTGCGGTGGCCGCGTCGCAGTGGAGCAGATCCTGGATTCGCAGAAGAGCATCATCATCAAAGACGATGGGGCGAAGAAGTGGGTTCTCTACTTCCTCAGCTCCTTTCTTCCAGCGTTCCAGAAAGGTGTTCTTTCGTCCTCCTCCTGCGGCGGCGGGGCGAATGACGGCCAGAGCGATTGCCACGTCTTCCATGTGGCGAGGCCGCATTTCCATGAGAACACGCCGACATCCGCGTGATTCACTAAAGGTGAGGCCGAGAGTATCACCTCTACTGAAGAGTGCTTGAATCTTACTGTCGTGCCAGGGATAATCGAGGAGAGTGTGAGTATTCTCATCGGCTTCCACAAGAATAGCCAGGCCTCGATTACTGAGAACATCAATCTTTATGAGACCTGCATCTTCGGTATCATCTTTATTGAGACGCAACTGTATCTTACTATCCTCTCTTTCGAGGGTGAGTTCTTTGGGAACCTCAGATGAATCTTCAAAGATGACGATACCTCCGCAGTGCAGGCTGTAGTTCTTGAGAGTTCCTGTCTTCTTTCGTGCTTCAACAATCACGGCGTTGCGATCGCTTTCATTCTCGATAATAGACTCGAGTTTGAAGTTCTTGTAGCGGAGGGCGCGGAGTTTTCCAAGATCCTCCTCATCTCGCAGATCTCGATTGTGGTGCATGTGTTTCATGAGATGTTCTTTGGCAGATTCACGGAGTGCCACGCTATATCCATAGGTGACGTAGTTACTGATGTGGGCGACTTGTCTCGACCAATTCTTCGCGATGGCCTCAAAGAGTTCTTCACGGCGATTATAGGGAACATCAATATCGATATCTGGGATATCTGTTCTCAGATCATTCATGAAGCGAGCCAGTTGCAGATTAAATCGCAGAGGATCTATTTTGGTGATGCCGAGCAGAAAGCAGACGAGGCTGGAGCCTGCGCTTCCTCGGATAATGTGGGGGATCTTGAGATCGCGCATGATTGCAACAATCTTCTGCACTTGCAGAAAGACTTTCACAAATCCGAATTGTTCGATGAGTGCAAGTTCTTGTTGAAGGCGTGTTTCATACTCTTGATTGGCAGGGCACTTGACAATAAAGAGGCTGGGGAGTTGTGTTGCGGACATCGGATACCTTTCGTTCACATAGATAAGGCGCTTCAGATTTAGATGCGTATTAAAAAAATTGATACCAGGTTGTGTGGACCAGCACGGCAACCTACAAAATGTCAACTGCACCGATGACTCCTCTTTGCGCGGGCACTTTCTGTGAGTGCAACGGCTTGCCTAATGGGGCGCAGGACATCTCTTTGGATGTAACACCTGAGATCCGTCCTCCTCGTCTGCAGCCTCCACCGATTTTGCGTCGCACGGGTCGCCTTGCAGCTGATGCAGAGTCTCCTCTTCCTGTTCGTCACATCTTCTTTGATGACAATAATGCAGAGATTCCGTGGAAGATCTGCATGCCTTTGCCTCGGCATGTTCTGGAAGCCACGCATCCTCTGGTTCTTCTATCTTTCTTTAAGTTTGTGGATGTATATAATAGCCACGCTATTCCTGATCTGCGGTGGAAGATTCCTCCGATTCCTCGTGAGCTAATGGATAGGATTTATCGTCATTCCTTCTGGTCTACGCACACGGCGACTCATGAGAAGCTCATTCATTATCTGGAGATGTGTGGGACAAGCTTCCAGTAAAAAATTGACAGCTTTTGCTGCTTGTATATCTGCATATATCAAAATGCCTTACTCTCTTCGCTCTCAGTCGGATGATGTCATTAAGGGCGCGAACTCTTTGCTGCACCTGCGTGGGTTTAACAACGTATCTCCCGTGGCGAACACGGTTTCTGTGAAGGCGATTACCAACAAGAGCCAGTCGAGCACGGTGGCGAATCGTGTGAAGTCTCAGCCTCGTTTCCCTCGTGTCAACTATGCGGGGATGGATCAGGAGATGGCGGAGTAGGTAGTTTGTTGACAAAGCGAATTTTAGAGGGTTTAGGAGAAAGAAGGCCTTGCCACAGGGGCATCCTTTTTTTTACCTCTTCAAGTTGTTTGGGCGTGACGAAACAGGCAGGACACCAGGAGGTTGTATCCTCAGGATAGTTTTTTGCTTTCTTAACATCGACGTGGCATCCAAAGCAGATTGGCATGGTATTTACAAGTCACTATTGCGTGGGGTTTTTCAATTTTATATAGCAAAATTGAATTCAGTTAGATATGCAACTGGGTAACGGCTGAATGTCTTTAACAAAGGAAGCATGTGCGAAGTGTTGGCTTCCTCCTCTGAAGGGCTCAAGTCTTTGTCGTCCGTGCAGGGGAAAAGAGGAGCCTTCAGCGATTGAGCGGATACGGTATCATAAGGATACAGACTGCAAGCTCTTTCGCAAGCTTCTTCATACTACAGAGTATTATGGTAACTGTGTTCCTGAGGAATGTCTTTCTTGTTCTTTCTATATTATCAAGTTGCCTGAGGCACAGCGAGGCTGGAAGACGCATTTCCTTTACTTTTATCTGATGCAGTCTTGTGATACCTTGAGTCGCAATTTCCAGACCTGGTATGTAAAAAATCGTGGTCTTACTCTTGATTTCATTCGTGAGCTTCTTATATATTTCCGCGAGGATTATGTTATGACAAGAAAGATTGTGCGTTCTCTTATAAATATTGCTGATAATACAGAGTGGATGTTAATAGAATTGATCTTTGCACCTTGCAACTTCAGTCATGCCTTTGTGAAAGAGCGTGTGATGCCTTATCCGTTTACTTATAATTTCTGGTCGAGTCTGCCCGAGTTTGAGAATATCGAGACTTTCTTAACGAAGGCACACGAGCATGCTCGACGAAAGGTGAAATTTCGAACTCTTTCTTTTAAGGAAGAGTTGATGCAAAAAACGTGGCATCCAGATCGTTTTATTGAGTGGTGCATCGATGAGGAAGAGCGTAATGATTTAGGTGTAGATTGGTTTGCCAACACATAGATTCTTGAAGAAGTTGACATCGATATTGCAATTCATGTGTGAGATCTCTTCAAAGGTGAACCATCCGCCTTGACTGATTTCCTCAAGGTTAGCGGGATGAAAGCTGAATTCCTGAGTGACTTCATAGATGAAGTAACCACCGTTTGCCATTTTCTTATATCCCAGTTGTTTGGCGTTTGTTTCTAGTGTCTGTCCTGTCTCTTCGAAGAACTCGCGTAGGGCGCATTGCTGGGAGGTCTCTGCTCTCTCTAGATGTCCCTTGGGAAAGGACCAGATGCCAGTATATTTACCTTGGACGAGCGCTATGCGATTTTGTGGTGATATACAGATACATCCGAAGACGCGAAAGTGTGGTGGCTTATAACAGTGGAAGGCTGTGGGGAACTTGTGACTCTGGCTTGCGGTCATGCCGACGTAGGAGGTGTACGCTGTCCGCTGCGTTTGTTTCAATCAATTTTTATACGCTTACTTTAAGCAGAAGGCAAACTAAATTCAGATGGAGTTATGGATTGCTCCCAAACTCACAGGCGGTCTGGGGAATAGACTTTTTCAGTATGCGGCAGCGGCGGGTTTAGCGGAACGTTCTAAGCGTCGTCTTGTATTCTTTTTGCCTGTCTGTAAGGAAACAGGCCACGGCGATTTTAATAATATTTTCAATCTTTTTCCTGATGTTCCTCTTATTTCAGAAGGTGCAGAATGGTTGCATCTGGATGAAGAAATAAAAGACTTGTATACCTTTATTCCTTTCTCAGAGTTACCTGAGAATACGCAGACTGTTCTCACAGGATATCGACAGAGTTTTATGTATTTTCCTAAGACAGATATTCATCTAAATTTCGAGTCAGCTTTGGGAGTGGCTAGATGTTTAGAGATTTCACGCACAATTCCACAGCCAGAGACGACTTGGTTTCTGCATGTTCGTTTGGGTGATTTCCTAAAAATGCGCCATCATTACGTGAATTTAGAAAACTATTATCGTCTCTGTGTATCGCAGATACCACGAGGTCATACTCTTATCTTATTTAGCGATAATGTAGAGTCATGTTGTGAGAAATATGCGATATATTGTGAAATCCAGGGGTTGAACTTTATTACGAGTGTATATGAGAACGAGTTAGAGAGTTTGTATCTTATGTCTCTTTGCAAGGGTGGTGCGATTCTTGCTAATAGCACTTTTAGTTGGTGGGGTGGGTATCTGGCACATCAGAATGGTTCTCAGCGTGTGTTTTATCCGAACGTTTGGGGCGAGGGGTTGCCGCAGCCCACGCATTTAATTCCTCCGTGGGGCTTTGTGGTTGATGTTAAATCTTTATCTGTCTTTCATTATACATATGGTAAATAAAAATTGACAAAGAAGTTTGTTGCGGGGGGAGGTCACATGTCTGAATGCCAGTGTATTGTGAGCTACCGCCATATTTTGGTGTTCTATGTGGCGAGCTTCCTGTGAAAGTTCGGATATTTCGTTCCCCGCAATTTTCAGATGGACGATATCAGAAGATTGAGTGGTTTAGCTATTATCAAGATAACTCTGCACGACTCATCGATGAAGAGTGTGTACCCACTGTCTACAAGTCATGGGATATCTGGGTTGGCTCTACGAAGACACGCGCACTCTTTTGGCGCACTCCTTTTACCTTAGAGAGTGGGGTTTCCACTTTACCACCTATTCCCATCTACGACTTTCAGAATCGTGATATCTTTATGGGGGTTGAGCCTCTGATTTTAATTTTGATTCCTGTAGAGGAAGCTTGTGGCATCTATAGGGTTCTACGTTCTTTGCGACCGCTGGAGCTCTTTGATCTGGTGGAGGAGGGTACTCCAGCCAAAGATCTTGTGCCTCGTCATCTACTCACGGCTTTTGTAAAGAATGCCATACATGAAAATAAGTCTTGTCCGATTTCGCTGACACCATTTTCAGAGGTGGAGGAGTTTGGGATTACTACATGCTATCACTTATTTGAGAAGGCAGCTCTACAAGAATGGTTAGCCACGCATTCGACCTGTCCTGAGTGTCGTACCTCTTGCAAGTTATTAAAGTATTAGCTACACATAGGATGCTTCTTTTTCCATCTCACCCTCCTACTGATGATGAAAAGCATGTGGAGTCGAATCTGGTGGAGATTCGTAAGTCTCAGATACCGAAGAGTGGGAAGGGTGTCTTTGCTAAAGAGGATATACCGGCTAATCGTTTTTTGGGGTATTATCGTGGAGAGGCCTTGAATTTAGATGAGTTCAATACTCGTCATGAGAAAAATGGGGTTGGTATTTACGTGTTGACCTTACCTAATGAGAGCTTTCCTGACAAGAACATGTATGTTGATGGGGAGCAAAAGGGGAACTGGACGAGTCGGATGAATAGTCCTCGTGGCACGGACAAGAAGGCGAACGTGATTTTTTACAGTGATGGAACGGTGGTGTCGAAGCGGAATATTAAGAAGGGTGAGGAGCTTTTTGTGGGGTATGGTCCTCGGTATTGGAACAGCAAGTTTTGGAAGAATACTGGGACGCGTAAGAACAAGAAAAAGGTCGCTTGATTGTTTTATTAGATCTAGGTAGATGGATTCGTTTTATGAATCTCTACTTCACGATCATTTATATGTAGGAAATCCTCCAAGGCTGACGAATCGCAAGGCCAATGTGGAGGCTGTGATGCACGAGATTGATCTGATTGATCCTACAGCTACCTTTTTTATTAAGCGTATTCTGGATAATGCAGAGTATGCGAAGGAAAAGTTTTATGAGGGTAAGTATGCGGAGGCCGCTCGTTTGTATAAGAGTGTTCTTCAAGAGTTAATTGAGTATGAAGCCTATGTAGTAATTGCGCGCAAATCCTTGAAGTTGCCGACGATGAAGAATACGACACGTAAGAACACAGACCCTATTTTCGATTTGTTTCCGAATTATGAATCAGAAAGGGAACGTTATTCTCCTGTGATATATAGGAATATGGATTATATGGGTGGTCGTCGTCTTCCGCAGCGCAGTTTACGTAAGAAACGTAATCTAAAGAAGACGCGCAAGACAGGTAAATAGTCTTTATAGAGTTTATTTGAAGAATATCAATAGTATGATACGGTTATTATCTTTACTTTCCATAATGGAGTTGTCTCTGCGTCATGGAAACGTACATAGTGTATCAGAGTTAAAGTATCGTAGAGGCATCTACGACGAACGTATTCGTGAGCTTATTCGTGTAAATAGGGGTAAATAAGCGATCTTAAATTTCTCTCTCTCTCAAAAAAATACTCTGAAACTCTCAGCTATTCGTAATATCTTACGGCGTAAGACAGTAGTATGATCTTGGATTATCTTGCATTATCTTGCATAGTGGAGAT
>Ga0136641_1000941_pt1 | contig 12268 bp, 10 predicted proteins | sample EliLak1302023Y_FD_115312 | JGI IMG/M metagenome (GOLD analysis project Ga0136641, IMG submission 115312) | Freshwater microbial communities from Elizabeth Lake, Yosemite National Park, California, USA - 13020-23Y | ecosystem: Environmental > Aquatic > Freshwater > Lake ...
CGAGAATATCCCTTCCAGTTGCTACCGAAGAGATGACAGCGGTCCAATCTTTCCAACCTTCCCAAGCTTAAATCCGCTTGAGGCAGGCATAGTTATTTTAGGAATGACTGATCCTCCCGAGGCAAGTAATGATGCTTGTTCATTGATGGGAGATACATTTAGATCTCCAAATGCCTGAATATCTGACCATAAAAAGGAACGTTTAGACCAGTATTCCTCTTCGATCGTATTTAGTTCCCTCAATTTTGGAGCAGTTGAAATACCTGTAAGACTCATATTTCTCATCCAGTCACTACGGATATACACAAGATACTGCTGCCGCCTTACTTTAGCCGTCTCAGAATCGGGAAAAAGAGCCTTAAGTTCAAGAATGCTTTCTTCAAATGTGTATACCTTTTTATGAGTCCGTTTGTTCACCGTATTGTGGGCACGGAAGACAAACTCGCAGACGGTCCGACGAGTGTTCTTCCATCCAGGATACCTCTGAGTATATAAGGCAATTATATCATTGAAATGCTGGAGACAGCTTGGACACAAGATTGTATTCGTAAATGATGTGAGAAACCGAGTTAGGAGTTCCAGTTCATACTGGGACGGAAAATCGGGGTAAAGAGCTGCTATTGTATGAAGGGTTGCCCAACCAAGTGGACCCCATGCTTTTGTCATTATATTGAGCTATCAAGAAAGAAGGCCTGCTCCCACCGAGTCAGCATACAAAACGCGAAGAACACTCGGAGGAACATTCTTCTTCTCCTCACCAATAATCTTCTTCTCAATCAACTTCTTACGTATTAGCGTAATATCCATCTTCGCGGCCTTTGTCTTAGCCGTCTTACGAGCCTTCTCTAGACCCTTCTCTGTCATCAACTTTACCGAACGCTTACGGGTTGCAGGAGCCTTAGATGGGTTCTTAGACGGAACTATCTTTGCCGTCTTGCGTAGAATGCCACGAGGAAATGTCTTGGTGGAGCGACGCACACGGTGGCGGCGACCTCCAAATCCAGGACCGCTCGGCATTCCGATAGGAGGACGAGGGGCTGTGATAGTTGCTACGCGCGTCGAAGCATCCTGACCATTAAACGCGGGATCACTTCCCTCTTTAATGATTGTGTATTTAGTGGGACCGTCTGACGCAGGCATACAAGTCCTTCTTACTCAAAACGGATAAAAACTTACGGCGAGGAGGCTGGTATCAAGATACGACACCATGGAGGCAGTTCGAGCATATTTCAAAAATGGAGTTTCACGTTTCTCTGAGTCGCAGATTGAACCCTACGAAGACTTTCTCCGCAACAAGATTCCCCTGATTCTGCGATCAACTCCACCCATAGTGGTATGGCACGATCAGGACGAGGCGACGAAGAAGTATAAGTATGAGTTTCGCCTATCCTTTGACAACGTGTCTTACCTCAAGCCGCGCATCCAGGAGGCTACTGGTCGTCTGAAGCAGATGCTTCCCCACGAGGCCCGTATCCGCAACTTCACGTATGCTGCACAGATGTTTGTGGACATTCATCTGAAGGTCCGTTCCTACAGCGGTCCTGGTCTCGCCGAGTTCAAAGAGGAGACTAAGATGTTTGAGGGTATTTCTCTGGGCAAGATACCCGTGATGCTGGGTTCTTCCCTGTGCGTTCTCAAGGATTACCCGATGTCGATGGAGGAAATGGGTGAGTGTCCCCAAGACCCCCTTGGATACTTCATCATTCACGGCGGTGAGCGTGTGATCCTGTCACAGGAGAAAGTGGCCGATAATCGTATCATGGTATTCCTCAACAAGAAGACGACAACTAAGCATACCCATTCCGTAGAGATGAAGTCGCTTCACGAGAGCTTTACCCTACCCCCTAAGAAGCTGGAAATCCGTATGTCCAGCAAATTCAACGGGCTTGGATACCCTCTCTCAGTCTGTATTCCGCGCTTCCGTGAAGATATTCCTCTGATGGTGTTCTTCCGCTGCCTTGGAATTGAGACAGATAAGCAGGTGTGCGATCTGCTCAATGTGGATGATACGGATACACTGATGGCATCATTTAAGGAGTGTGCGGACATTGGAGTGTTCACTCAACAGGAAGCGATCGAGTATCTATCTCGTCACCTGCAGTATCCTCCTGCGGTTGAGGATAAGACTCCACACGTTCGCGCTCTTCTTCTTACCGAATTCCTTCCTCATGTCACTCTAGCAGGAGAGACACTTGAACCTTCGGTGATTATTGCTCGTAAGATCAAGATTCTTATTAGCATGGTGAAAAAGCTTCTTGACACCGCCGCTGGACGTATGCCCTCAGATGACCGTGACGCTTATCCCAATAAGCGTGTCGTGACCACTGGGTCTCTTCTCACTCATCTCTTCCGCCAGCTGTTCCAGAAGGTGTGCAAGGATATTCGGTCCAAATTTGTTCACGAAATCAATAATGATAACTGGAAGCGCTCGGGCAAGCCGCTAGATGTTCTGGTTCTGTCGAACCTCTACAAGATCATGAAGGTTTCGTCGATCGAAGGTAAGTTGAAACAGGCTCTCGCTACTGGAAACTTTACCGTCCAAGGACTGGGAACGTCGGGGTCCACTTCCCTCTCAAATGCCACCAAGTCAGGTGTCTCCCAAGTCTTGAATCGTCTGTCCTATAATGCAACACTCTCCCACATTCGCCGTATCCAGACGCCCGTAGAGAAGTCGGGAAAGCTACTGGCTCCTCGCAAACTTAATGGTTCATCGTGGGGCTTCGTCTGTCCTGTGGAGACACCAGAAGGCCATTCAGTCGGTATTGTGAAGACTATGAGCCTAATGTCCACTATCTCTACCCACGTTCCTTCGTTTGTGGTCACCAACTTCCTCCGTGAAATTCCTGATGTAGACTGGATCACTGATATTCTTTCAAATGGACCTGTTGCGATTCTCGTGAATGGCACGATCATCGCATACACATCCAAGCCAAAGGATGTGTATGGGCGTCTCAAGGACGCTAAGCATTCGTGTCGTATTCACCCCCATATCTCCATTGCTTGGAATGTTCTCCAGAATCGTATTATTATCGAGACAGACGCAGGTCGGCTGGTGCGTGCCGTATTCCGCGTCGAGAATGGTAAGGTTCTACCTTCGCCACCCACTGATACACCGTGGGCTGAGTGGATTCCTAAGTGTGTAGCCTACATTGATGCCAACGAGTCAGAGGTTGCACATATTGCGATGTTTCCGTCCGAGGTGGGACCAACACATACGCACTGCGAGATTCATCCTCACATGATTCTCGGGCACATGGCATCAATCATTCCCCTATCGAACCATAATCAGTCGCCTCGTAATGCTTACCAGTCCGCTATGGCCAAGCAGGCCATGACCTTATATGCCTCGAACTACCACAAGCGTCTGGACAAGAATGCTTACCTCTTGGCATCTCCCCAACGTCCGATCGTAGAAACCCAGATTATGTCTATCCTGAACATGCACAAGATGCCGAGCGGATGCAATGCGATCGTTGCCATCGCCTGTTACTCGGGTTATAACCAGGAGGACTCAGTCATTCTCAATCGCGGCTCCTTAAAGCGCGGGTTCATGCGCGGATACTACTACACCGTCTACAAGGATGAGGAGCATCGTAACGTAGCGAGCGGGCGCGAGGAGCGGTTCTCCAAGCCCCGTCACGAGAATACGAAGGCATTCAAGAATACGTCTTACCATGCTGTCCAAGAGACAGGTATTCCTATCAAGAATATGGTGGTCCAAGAGAACGATGTAGTGATCGGTAAGGTGGTGAATCTGCGGTCGGATCCTCATGGATACCTATATCGCGATCTCTCGACAACCCATAAGAATTCCGAGCCTGCACGTATTGACGGTGTATGGCAGGACAAGAACTCGGACGGGTACCCGTTTGTTAAGGTCCGTGTGATTGCTGAGCGAACCCCCCAGATTGGCGATAAGTTTGCATCGCGTGCTGGTCAGAAGGGCACGTGCGGTATGATTCTAGATGAGTGCGATATGCCATTCACCGCCTCGGGTCTGCGTCCTGATATCATTATGAATCCTCACGCCATTCCGTCCCGCATGACGATCGCGCAGTTGCTGGAGACAATGTATAGCCGCGTAGGTGTGCAAACGGGCAATCTGGGAGATGGCACTCCCTACTCCCACCTCGGGATTGAGGATCTCAAAGTTCATATGGCAAATCTTGGGATGCATCCCTACGGCAACGAGATCATGTATAATGGTCAGACGGGCGAACAGATGGAGGTCGAGATCTTTATTGGGACGACCCATTACCAGCGCCTGAAGCACATGGTGATTGATAAGTGCCATTCTCGTGGCCGTGGTCCTATTGTGTCCCTGACCCGCCAGCCATGTGAGGGCAGGGCGCGTGACGGTGGTCTGCGCGTGGGCGAGATGGAGCGCGACTGCTTCATTACGCATGGCGCATCCGCCTTCACCAAAGAGCGTCTCATGGATGTATCTGACCCGTTCACCACAGGGGTGTGTTCAAGTTGTGGTTCTCTCTCAACAATCAATGAGAAGGATCGTCTCTATGAGTGTCGGTCGTGTGGGTCCAAGGCAGGGCTGGAAGATAAGACAATTCCGTATGCTGTGAAGTTGTGGCTCCAAGAACTGGAAGCGATGCACATCTCGCCTCGCATGATGCTATCATAGTCCTAAATCTATCCTGAAATCGTATACAAATAATTACTATTTTTTCCTCTATACCGAGAGAACACATACATTGTATTTTGGGTTGTGATCAGGGGTGTAGCAGAAACCTGGATTGGCATATCTGCAAATGCAGCCTGAGTTTTTCCGTTGAGGACAAGACGTCCTGTTAAGTTGTAGGATGGTTGTGTTGAGCCTGCAGTATAGTATGCTTTGTACTGGTTGACAGTCCCCGATAATGTAGATATGTATATGTTTCCTACCGAGTCAAGAACAGGAGTTTGATAAGATGGTGGTGCATATGCACCTGGAGCATTCGACCACAAATAACTGTATCCATACCCAGACGCACTTGCAACAATTCCTCCAAATCCATAGAGATATCCTGATACATTAATCACGTGCGCCCACAATCCTCCCTGCGGATCTGTAGAAATGATTGGAGGAGAGGCAATCTTGAGTCCAGAAAGTGTTACCTTAATATCATACGCCTGCACACGAACTGTGGTATTACTCAATATAAATATATTGCTGTCGTTTGGAACGGTAATTCCTATATTGAATGCACTCGTGTATGGTGTGAAAGGCGGAAGAGTTGCGCCAGGAATTGTGTATACCCAATTCAACTTTCCTGTTTCGGCAACGTAGCAATAGACTCGACTATTTATTGTTCCTGCAAACACGTTGACTCCATCTGTTGTCACAGATGTCCGAAAGAGTTCACCAGCCCCCTGAGTTTTTGCCGACCATACTGAACCTCCATCAGATGATTTGTATGCACCGATTGTGTTTCCGTAGCATGCAACAATATAGTCAAAAGCACCATTTGTTATACATGCTGGAGTTCCTCCTATTTGCTGACCTAAACGGATAGGAAAAAACTGATATACAGAACCGTTAGAATTAAGTCGGTATAGATTGCCTAGATCGGTTGTAACAACTACGGCACCAGTGGTGGATACGACTGGACCTGCAAGTTTATTGGATGCATTCGTTGAAAATATCCGCGTTGACTGACCATTATACATCTTAAAAAGGGCGCCGTCTTCACCCATATAATAGACTTCTCCAAGTGGACCAATAGCAGGTTCAACTGTAGAATTCTGAGCTACAAAGGTTAACGATGTAGTTGTAAGGACATTTGCGTCTACACCTATAAAATTACGAAATCCTGTTGATAGTGCACAATCTCCAAACTGTCGTGTTGGCACTGTAATTGGAAAGACTGGAGCTACAGGTTGAGGAGGAAAGACGGGCGGAGGAGTTGGAAGACAGTAGAAAGGTGTTACTGGACAGTTTACAATTGGAGGAGGACAGCACAGCGGACTCTTTGCTACATCTAAAATTGGTGGCTTCTTTGTATTGGTAAGACCCCAGCCAAATCGTAGCCGTGGATTAAACGGCTCGACAATACGTTTACAGGAGGTAGTAGGAAATGGCTGAAGAATAGGGATTTGTTGACGCGAAGGAGGTGCCTGATAGCCATTACGAATTGGTAGTGAAAATGTGACCTTGTAGAAGCTGCTGTTAGCAAGAACATTTGAAGCACTTAGATAAATATTACCCACTGAATCAGTGGCTACGGTATTTGCCCCACTTAATGTAAATTTCTGTGCGTCTGTTGTGGGAATATACCCCGACAACCCATTTCCAACTACTCGAGTCACTGTTTCAAAATAACTGTTCTCAGCATAAATTGAGTTGGTTTCAGAATAGAATACATTATTTCCAGAAACAGCGATATCACGTAACCCCGAGTAACTGCCTACAGCTGCAAAAAGATTGAATGTTGGTTGATTCGATAAGAAGTCATAGTAATATATACTTCCGAATCGCAGATCTAGAGCATAAATTCGCTGTTCATTTGCGGAGAGTGCGATTCCCTTAAAATTCAGAATAGGATATTGGTTCAGAAAAAACAGATTTACAAATGAATTACCGTATCGTTCCATGGTAGAAATGGATGATCCGCCGCCTGTTACAATATACACAACTCCCTGTGAATCAATCGCAATATTTCCAGTATTGTCTCCAAACTGATAAATATCACTATCAATTGGCACGGTTATTGTTCTCATGCCAGCACCAGAGGCAATTGCTGTGAGAGATAGTCTTAGACAATGTCTGTCATAGGGTGCATTAACAAACAGGTATTTTCCCGTTGGATCTACTGCTAATCCCGTAATTTCGCCAGATAATGTTCCAGTGTATCCTGTTGGGACAATTGATGTCATCGATGTCACATCAGTGTTTTCGTTATACAAGTATATATTGCCATTTGATGTGCCGATATAGACAATGTTATAGTAATTGCCTGTATTATTATAGGGAGATGGAGCAACTACAAGGGCAGATATTTTATCCGTATACGTGTATGCCCCTATGTTAGAAATAAGGCTCATTATAATGAAAGTGGGGATTATTCTCCCAACAACATCACATGGACGAGATTGGTCCTATCCAAGACACTCATACTTTCTATCGATGTTAGCAACCTTTGTAGATACTGCATCTCAGGGGTATTCTTACACGTTTTACGTGGGGTATGACTCTGATGACCCATTTTATAGTCGCCAAGATGTTCAATCGTTTTTTCAGAGGGTTCATTCGGATATACAGTGGATTCCTGTTGATGTCCCAAAAGGGCATGTGACACTCATATGGAACACTCTTGCTCTCAAAGCCTACAATGACGGCTCTGACTACCTATATCAATGCGGAGACGATATCAAGTTCCTGAAAGCAGGGTGGGTGGATGCTTCTATTCGGCGTCTACAGGCGAATGGAAACATTGGATTGACAGGTCCACAGAATGATGGAAATACATCAATTCTTACTCAGGCAATGGTGCATCGAACTCATCTTGAAATATTTGATGGAAAGTTTTTTCCTCCTGAGATCAAGAACTGGTATTGTGACGATTGGTTAAATGGTGTATATCCTCATCTCCCCCTGTCACCAGAGTATAGGTGCTGTAATACAGGTGGGGATCCGCGGTATGAGATTGTGCATATGCGGGATGAGTGTTTAGAACTTATAAGCAAAGGCCGAGAGCGGGTAAGAGTATACCAAGAGCAGCGAAATGGTGTCGTGAACAACGGCACCCCAGTAAGCGACGTATAAGTTTGTCCCAAACCCATACATCATGATGACGATGAGGACAATTGAACGCAGAACAGTGTTGATGAGAATATTGCTCGTCGGAAAGAGAAGCGGGTCCATATCTCATAGTCAAAGAAAAAAATATCTAAGACCTCAACGAGGTCGTTCTTTTCTAGACCGCCGCGTGGGTCCAGGAGAAAAAAATAATGTTGATATGGAACATAAACACAAATGGGAGGTGGTCTAATGCAGCTCGTCTCGTACGGTGCCCAGGATATTTACATCTCGGGCAACCCCCAGATTACGTTCTGGAAGGTGCTCTACAAGCGCCACACGAACTTCGCCATGGAGGCGATTGAGGTGACGTTCAACGGCCAGGCTGACTTCGGACGCCGCGTCACAGCCGTCATCTCCCGTAACGCTGACCTGATGTACCGCACCTACATCCAGGTGACGCTCCCCCAGATCAACTTGAACACGGCTGGCTCGCAGGGCACCCGTTTCCGCTGGCTCAACTACGTCGGCCACCGCCTGATCAAGCAGGTCGAGATCGAGATCGGCGGATCCCGCATTGACCGCCAGTATGGTGACTGGATGCAGATCTGGACCCAGCTGACGCAGCCCGTCGGCACCCAGGTGTCATTCGACGACATGGTTGGCAACTCCGCTGACCTTGTACTGCTGAAGGACACGGCGGGTGTTGCGCTGGATGCCACGTGCGCCGCCTCGGAGGCCACGAACTCGTGCCTCTCCCGCGCGGGCACGCCCCTCAAGACGCTGTACATCCCGCTACAGTTCTGGTACTGCCGCAACCCTGGCCTGGCGATTCCGCTCATCGCTCTCCAGTACCACGAGGTGCGCATCAACGTCGAGTTCGAGCAGAACTACAACTGCTGCTATGCCGACGTGGCGATTGGCGACCTCTCGGTGCTGCCGACTTACCCGTCGACGATCTACCTCGGCAACGGTGTCACGGCCGTCTCCCAGCTCCAGCTGGTGGCCGCGTCGCTCTACATCGACTACGTCTACCTCGACACGGAGGAGCGCCGCCGCTTCGCCCAGCAGTCGCACGAGTACCTGATTGACCAGCTCCAGTTCACGGGCGACGAGACGGTCACGGCCTCCTCGAACAAGATCCAGATGAACTTCAACCACCCCGTCAAGGAGCTGGTGTGGGTTGTCCAGCGTGACTCATTCGTCGACTGCAACGCCCCCCCGACGCCGTGGATTCTGGAGGCGCTGGGCCAGCAGCCGTTCAACTACTCCGACGACTGGTCGACGGAGGGCATCGTGACAGCGGTCCTGGGCCGTGGCGCCCTGGCGACTAACGTTGGTGCTGCTGGCCTGACGGGTGCGCCTGTCCCCACGTTCTCGGCCTCGGCGGGCTCGGGTGCGGGCGTCCCTGGCTTCGCCTACAACCAGTCCCAGATCGGCGGCCTCGGTGTCGCGGTCGGTGCGGGTCTGTCTACGGGCTCGGGCATCTACCAGACGGATGGCTCGGCGGGTGACGACAACTTCTTTGAGGGAACCACGAACTACCTGCTCGCCAAGGTCATCCTCGCCTCCAACGTCAAGTGCGAGGGCAAGAACCCCGTGGAGGTTGCCAAGGTGCAGCTCAACGGCCAGGACCGCTTCGACGAGCGCGAGGGCCGCTACTTCGACAAGGTGCAGCCGTGGCAGCACCACACCCGCACGCCGTCGGTGGGAATCAACGTGTACTCCTTCGCGCTCAAGCCCGAGGAGCACCAGCCCAGCGGCACGTGCAACTTCTCGCGCATTGACAAGGCCACGCTCAACCTCACGCTGTCCGTCAACACGGTCCAGCAGCAGCGCACGGCCAAGGTGCGCATCTACGCCGTCAACTACAACGTGCTCCGCGTCATGTCGGGCATGGGCGGCCTGGCCTACTCCAACTAAACGCTCAACCGTATGGTTCTGGTGTTTTGTTGTGTGTGGTGATCCTAACTAAAAATAAATAAATAGCGGTCCCAGCAATGGGGCTCAATACAGTCTGTAGATACAGAATGCATTGAGTGATTGCATTTAAAGATCAAACGATACAGTATACATACCATGTCAAAGTATCCAGAATTCACCCAGAAGAAGGATGTTATTTTTGAGAGTACGGCACTAACCCATGATGAACAGACTCATATCCGAGGAAAGCCCCTGCAGTATCTTCTGTATACGATCCGTATATTCAAGGAGTTCACGGATGCCAAGGTGATTGTAGAGGTTGGTTCGATTCGTCAGGCCATGCATCACTTGATCACTGATTTCAACCCAGTGTGCTGCAACGATGGACACTCAACCTACTTTTGGAAACATTACACCCAAGCCGAGATTTACACTGTAGACATTGATCCCCAGTGTAAAAATATTATCAACAACGATACTCGTCTGACAGGTGTGAACATATACACCCAAGATGCAAACACCTACCTGTCTGGGTTCCCGAAACCAATCGATCTCCTGTTTCTAGATGCATGGGACGTGAACGAAGGGACGCCGTATGCAGAGGAGCATCTGAAGGCGTATTTGATCTGCAGGGAGAAGCTAGCCCAGCGGTGTCTGATTCTAATTGATGATACGGATGTGGGAAATAAGGGCAAGGGAAGGCTTCTCATCCCCAAGCTTCTAGAGGAAGGGTTTGAGTGTCTGACCGAAGGACGGCAGACGCTGTTTGTGCGCAACTAGCGCATATACCAATGCCATGAAATATAGTCGTAGTTCGATTTGATATCCAGCGTGTTTGAGTTCTTGAACGACAACGCGCGGATCTTGATTACATTGGGATGAAACTTTATCATAAAATTGAGATACATTTCATACTCCGATGCACCTGAACCGTTGTGGTCTGTTACGCATCGTAAAAAAACCTTATAAAAAGCCTCATTGTGACGGCTTTCTACAAGGTAGAACAGATCCTTTACATATGCCGTTTCAAAGACCATATGGTGACATATCCCAGACTGTTCAATCCTCTTTGACAGGTCTGGGTGCAAGTTTGCCATATGGGTAAAATAGGGCACATGATACTCATACCCCACGTTATAAAGGGACTTTCCGTCCTCCACAAACATTGTTGGTTTTAAAAAGAAGGTATCTGCATCAATCACCAAATACCGTTCAGTAATGTTTGGAATCACCAAGCCAGCATACAGTTTTAGAAGTTGCTGGAGATACCATCCATTGCGATCATTTTTTCCATGATAGTTTGATACTGTATGTTTAGAAAAAGGGTAGATAGATTCGTCGATCGTGATACAACCTGGTATTTCTAAGGTTGTATTAGGAGTCACCAAGTAGATATTCCGATATCCAACAACATTTCGCTTGGTAAATTCTAATTGTCGTTGTATAATATCTGTATCATTGGGACCTACGCAAATCACGATATCCATTACAGTTACATATTTTTGTTTTCGTAAATAACATCTTCGAACCACCCTGAAAGGGAAAGAGTGTTCTTCGTCTTCATATTATTCGCAGTTAAGAAATGATGAATATCATTAAATACCGCCTGACCAGAATAGATTGGAATATGACAGGCTTCTGTGTGGATATACTGAACTGTTTTCAGAAAGTCCCCCAGACCTTTCAGCGCCATTAGTTCTGCGCCTTGCAGATCCATCCATATGATATCAACCCGCGGTATATCGCACCGCTTCATTGCGCTGTCCAAACGATGGCAGTTTGTCCTAATTTCGTTCTGAACATACTGCTCAGCCTTATACGCCCCATTGCTTTTGAAGAGAGATGAGGCGCCAGGATTACCGTCATTCCAAGACGTAATAGTTTGCTGTTGATCGATCGGATAAAATGTAATCTCTCCATCATAATCAGCAACCGCTCCCTCGATTAACGTAATTCGGTCGCGGTAGTTCTCAATATTCTTCCTGCAGATAGGGAGTGTATTTGGATTGCATTCGAATGCATAGATTTTGGCATTGGGAAACGCCCTGTAAAACTCGATACTCTGTTCGCAATCACGAGAGCCAACATCAAAAATGATATACTCCTTGTTGCTCTCTAATGGAACAGTGTTTATGAATGTTTCAATCATTTATATTCCATACGATGCCAAGTGCCTAAGGGATAACAAAAGGCAGTTTCTATTTAAAGTGAAATGACTTTTAACCGTAATGGTGACACTGCGCGAGTGGCAAAATACCCTGAAACCCAAGAGGGATATCTTGTATAATTGCTCTGTCCAGGATGGTAGTGACAGTTGGGTTTCCTTTCCAATTGGTATGGGATACAAACTGAATAATTATTCTGGAAATCTTGAGGATATTCAACTGGGATCACATACACATACCGTATTCTGCGCAATTGATACAACGACTGATAATGTTCGACGTTGGCATCAGGGTAGTCTTAACCGTAAGATGATCGCCCAAACGCTAGAACGAAACGGGATTGGGAACATGTATATTGATGCAACCCAGTATTTTTGTGCCCTTCCCCATTACAAGTTTGTGGTGTCCCCTGAAGGAAATGGAATTGACTGTCATCGACACTATGAAG
>Ga0136641_1000942_pt1 | contig 12263 bp, 11 predicted proteins | sample EliLak1302023Y_FD_115312 | JGI IMG/M metagenome (GOLD analysis project Ga0136641, IMG submission 115312) | Freshwater microbial communities from Elizabeth Lake, Yosemite National Park, California, USA - 13020-23Y | ecosystem: Environmental > Aquatic > Freshwater > Lake ...
AGTTTGCTTGACCTCGACCGCTGGCGCTGAAGCATGTGCTGCCATGTCTTTCGAAATAGCGCCAGTTGCTTCAATCTGCATCAAGTTAGAACCAACTGCTAAAACATCGCCAACTCTTGCGCCTAAGGATTTTACAATTCCAGTAACTGGAGCTGGGATTTCAATTTGAGATTTATCTGTTTCAACAACTACAACCGGCTGATCCTCTTTGACTGAGTCACCAACTTCAACTAGCCACTCGATGACTTCGGCTTCAGCAATTCCTTCACCAACGTCAGCGAGTTTGTAGTCGATTAAGTTGCTCATGCTGAGGCCTTCGCCAAGGCGGCAACTTCAGCAACTACGCGATCAACGTCTGGAATGTAAAGATCTTCCACACCACCAAGTGGGTATGGCGTATCGGGTGCACTAATTCGGATAATCGGAGCTTCCAAACTGTAGAAGCACTCTTGCTGAATAGTTGCCACAATCTCGCCACCGAAGCCACCAGTTAATGGTGCTTCATGCAAGATCGCCACTCGTCCAGTCTTTGTAACGGATTCAGAAATTCCGTCGATGTCCAATGGGTTTAGGGATCGAAGATCTAACACTTCGACACTAATTCCTTGCTCAGAAAGTTCTTCTGCTGCGCGCAGCGCTATGTTAACCGCAGCCGACCAAGCAATCAATGTGATATCGGTACCGTCGCGCGCGACTCGAAGTTTTCCAAGTGGAACCGTGTAACGCTCGTCTGGAACTTCATCTTTAGTTAGGCGATAACCCTTGAGTGGCTCGAGATATAGAACTGGATCATCTGATTCCATTGCCGCAGCGAGCAAACCTTTTGCATCGTAGGCAGTTGCCGGCGCAACAACTTTTAAACCTGGCGTGTGAGTATAAAAAGCTTCAAATGCATCTGAGTGAAGTTCCGGAGTGCGAACTCCGCCACCAAATGGCGAACGAATCACAAGCGGTAGTGAGTGTCTGCCTTGGGATCGGTAACGCAATCTAGCGACTTGCTGACCAATTTGATGAAACGCCTGATGACCAAAACCTAAGAACTGCAATTCAATAACTGGGCGCAAGCCGCTAATTGCTAATCCGATACCCGAGCCAACGATTACGCCTTCGGCAAGTGGCATGTCGACCACACGATCTTTGCCAAAGCGGGCTTGCAAACCATCAGTAGCGCGGAATACCCCACCAAGTACACCAACATCTTCGCCAATCACAACAACGCGGCTATCGGCTTCCATCTCTTGGCCAAGGCATTCCCGAATGGCTTCAATCATTGTTTTTTCGCTCATTGCGCAACACCATTTCGAATTGCCCAATCCCGTTTTTGCTCAAGCATGCGAGTTGGAGGTTCAGCATAAACGTGATCAAATAACGAATCGCTTGTGGCAAGTGATGTGTTGCGAGCAATTTCCATGGCTTCATCAATTTGTGCCGCGCAACTATCTAACATTTCCTGCTCAAGATTTTCATTCCAGAGACCGCGACTACGTAAGTAGTTTTTAATCCGATCCACTGGATCTTTTTGCTGCCACTTTTCTAATTCTTGTTGATCTATGTATCTGGTTGGATCATCTGCGGTGTTATGCGCACCAGTTCGATAAGTAACCGATTCAATTAGCGTAGGTCCGCCACCAGCTCGCGCTTTTGCGACGGCTTGCGTCGTCACTTCATGAACTGCAAGCAAATCATTTCCATCAACGATTACACCTTCAACGCCATAACCAATTGCCCGCTCGGCAAACGATCGAGCTGCAGTTTGATTTTCGCGCGGGGTCGAAATAGCCCAGCCATTATTTTGCAAAAAGAAAATCACCGGCGCCTTCAGGATTCCAGCGAGGTTTAAACTCTCGTGAAAATCACCTTCAGACGATGCGCCATCACCGAAGAATGTTATGACTACGCCATCGCTACCTTGCATCTTTAATCCCCAGGCCAAACCAGTTGCTTGTGGAATTTGCGCAGCTAACGAGATCTGCATCGGCAAAATGTTTACGTCTGGCGGAATCGTGCCACCTTTGGGATTTCCCATGAAATACAGCGCAAAGTTTTCAATCGGATACCCGTGACGAATCAAAGCTGGGAATTCGCGATACTGCGGAACAATCCAGTCTTTCGCGGGATCGAGGGCGAATGCTGCTCCAACAACTGAAGCCTCCTGGCCCCGAACTGAGGAAAAGGTACCGAAGCGACCTTGGCGTTGCATGCTGGTTGCTTTGTCATCAAATACTCGAGTCAGCATCATGTAGCGGAGAGCTGCAATCACAACTTCATCGGACATCGGGGATTCACCCGAATCCAAGATCCCAGAGTCAGTTAGCCGACTAAATGGAGCGATCGGCTCGAAGTTTGGCAAAAACCGGGATTCGCTCATGAAAGCACTCTTCCACGCGACGCCTGGCATTGGCAAGTAGTAAAACAGGCTTGACTTGGGGACTTTCTGGGCCAAGAATGTTTAGTGCATACAGTGATGAATGCAGATTTGCGAAAATCTTTAATAAACGGGGATTTAGATGATCTATCAAGCTAGAGCCGGACAGGTTGCCTATGGCTATGCAATTGGAATGCTTTGCGCGGAATGGCACATTCCATTTATTCCAGGTGATTTGAACAACGCAGGAACTTTCCCTTTTCCTGTGAGATACGAATCAGTCGCTGGCGTTTCGGGTGCCGAAGTGCTCCGTGGCAATGGTGATAGTTACGCACAGATCATGATCGATGCTGCAAAGAAACTAGAAGCCGAAGGGGTTCGGGCAATTACTGGCAATTGCGGTTTCATGGCTGCTTATCAGGAAGAAGTAGCCAGCCAGGTAAACATTCCAGTTTTCTTAACCAGCTTGGTGCAAATTCCTATGTTGCTGAATATATATGGCAAGCAGCATCACATCGCAATTCTGACCGCAAACTCGGCCTCAATGACAGATGAACTACTTGCTGGCGCAGGCGTAGATGACAGCTCGCGCTTGACTGTGCAAGGTATGGAAACTTACTCGCATTTCAATGACGTGATTTTGAAAGAACTCGGCACGCTCGATGAGGACAAAATGCGGGCCGAAGTCGTCCAAGCCGCAAAAGACGTCATCAAGCGAGATCCAGCAATTCGGGCATTTATGTTGGAGTGCAGTGACCTACCTCCTTATAGCAAGGCAATCGAGGATGCTACTGGTCTTCCGGTCTTTGATTGGGCCAATTTCATAACTTATGTATATAACGCAACCGTTCCTCATGACTATCAAGGAATTTGCTGAAATACTGTCGTTAGTTAAATCACAAGGAGATTTTGGTGCGCACAATTGTTGTTGGTGGTGGCGTAGTCGGAGTTACGACTGCTTACTACCTTTTTAAAGAAGGTCACGAAGTTGTCGTCGTAGACAAGGCTTCTACCGTCGGTTCCGAAGCTACTGCGGTTAATGCGGGCTTGATCGCGCCAGGACATTGCTTTGCTTGGGCATCTCCGGCAGCACCAAAAATGCTTGTTAAATCCTTGTTCGGTGAAAAGACTTCAATCCGAGTGAAGCCAACTTTGAATCCAAGATTCTTGTGGTGGGGTTTGCAGTTCATGCGCGAGTGCACATCTGAACGCGCTGCCATTAATACTTTGGCAAAAATGCATTTATGCGATTACAGCCAAACCAAACTTGATGAAATCGCCTTAGCTGAGGGAATTGACTATCAAGGTGTAGACAAAGGCTTGTTGTATTTATATCGCGATGAAGCAGAGCTTGAACTCGGTATTGGCAAGATGAAACTTCTAACAGACAATGGTCAAAAACTTGAGCGGTTGGACATGAAAGGATTGGCTGCTGTTGATCCTGCATTTGGCAATGCAACAGTTCAGCTAGCAGGAGCAATTCATGCGCCAAATGATGGCAGTGGAAACTCTGAATTGTTTACCCGAAAACTCACCGAACTATTAATTAGCAAGGGCGTTGAATTCAAACTTGGCGTCACTGCAAAATCATTTGTTGCAGATGGTGATCGAATCACCGGATTACAAACCGATCAAGGTTTGTTGACCGCGGATAACTATGTACTTGCCATGGGCGTTTGGAGTCCAAAACTTTCTCGCACTGTTGGACAAGACCTTCCGGTTTATCCAGCAAAGGGATTCTCGATGACTTTTGACATTAAGGACAAATCAAAGGCGCCAGAACTTGGCGGCGTTGATGAAAAAACTTTGGTCGCATGGTCTCCGATGGGTGATCAACTTCGGATGTCATCAACTGCCCAGTTCTCTGGATTTGACGCTTCACATAAGCCAGAAGATTTTTCGGCAATCCGAAGCACTGCTAAGGATCTTTGGCCAGATGCTGCTGATTGGGATGGCGGCTCAATGACTGCTGGATTGCGTCCGATGACGCCAGACGGTCCCCCAATCATTGGCAAAGGTAAGAAGCATAAGAACTTGTTCTATAACACCGGTCACGGCCATATGGGTTGGACAATGTCGAGCGGGTCAAGTGCTGCGATCGTTGACATCATTGCTGGTCGCACTCCAGAAATTGATATGGATCCATTCGTCGTACGCACTTATCGCAAGTAATTCGTAATGAAAACTGCACTAATAACTGGTGGCGCAAAAGGTATTGGCTTGGCCATCAGCCAAGAATTAATGCGTGATGGCTGGAACGTTGTAATCACCGGTCGAGACGCGCAAGCAATCTCGAGTGCGGTGTCTGGCCTAACTTCGGGTCCTGGCGCAGTTGTTGGAAAAGTAATGGATGTTCGAGATCGTGCATCCATTGACGCGGTAATCGCTGAAATCAGAAACGAATTTGATTCACTTAATTCTTTGGTTAATTGTGCTGGTGTAATCATTCGTGATGAGTCAGAAGTTCTTAGCGAAGCTGACTGGGAAACAGTTATCGATACCGACCTCAGTGGGGTATTTAGGTGTAGTCAGGCTGCGTTTGCAGATTTAGAAAGAGCTGCTGGCGCAACGATAGTAAATGTCGGTTCGATAGCTGGCAGCGTTGGCATCGCAGGTCGGGCCGGTTACACCGCAGCCAAAGCCGGACTTGAGGGTTTAACCAGAACCCTCGGTTTGGAATGGGCCGACCGAGACATTCGGGTAAATGCCGTTGCACCTGGTTGGACTCGTACCGAGATGGTAGCCGGCGGGATTAAAGATGGTCGACTTTCCGAAGCTGCACTTACCGCTCGAATCCCCCAAAAGCGCTTAGCTGAACCGAATGAAATTGCGACCGTTGTTAAGTTTCTAATGTCATCTGATTCCAGTTACATAACTGGGCAAACTATCACTGTTGATGGTGGCATCACCATAAACGGAAATTCCTAGTTTTTTAACGAAGTTTTGTAAGCGTTACTTCTAACGCATCCATGACATGGTGTTGCGCCAAGGTTTCTGCCTCACCTGGATCATGATTCTTTATTGCCTTAAGAATTGCTGCATGTCCTTTAATCGAAAGTTTGGTTTCTTCTTTAGTGTACATCTCGGCGATTCGATGATTAAAGAAGTGCTGACTATTACTTCGATTGATGCGCTCTAGTCGAGAGTTTCCGCAGGCAGTAAAAATTGCCGCATGGAACTGATCATTTAAATCAACAATTAGGTCCCGATCAGTTGAGGTGATCAAAGTGTCTTTATGTGCACCGATTTTCTCTATTTCCTTAAAGGCACTTGATCCTGACTTCTGCGCCGCCAGCCGAGCCGCCATTCCTTCCAGGGCTGCGCGCACTTCATAGATCTCCACAATTTCATCTCTGGTGTGCTCGCGTACTACATAGCCGCGCTTAGCGGCGATAACTAAATCTTCCGCTTCAAGCAATTGCAGAGCTTCACGAATTGGGGTGCGTGATGTATTTAAGCGCTCGGCCAGATCTACTGCTATCAATCTTTCATTAGGGCGGATTTTGCCCTGGATGATTTCTTCCCGAAGTAAGGTCAGGGCGTCAAAGGTCAGTGATCCTTTGGGTGAAAAATCAGTCATTTCTAAGCAGCTCTAATCGGTGAGAAGTTATAACCAAAAGCATAACGGAAGATAGAATTGCAACTACGAAAACTATTGTTATGGATTCCTCACATGAGCTATGAGTTTGATCAAGATCCTGCTGTAAAAGAATTCGCCTTGCGAGTTCGCAACTTCATTAATACTGAAGTAATCCCACATGAGCCAGAGTTAAATCCGAATTCACACGGCATCAATCCAGATTTGCGAATCGTGTTACAGGACAAAGCTCGAGCTGCGAATGTTTTCGCGCCAACCGCTCCTAAAGAATTCGGTGGCCATGAATTTAATCACGTGGCCCAAGCGGTAATACTTGAAGAATCAGGGCGTAGCTTGCTTGGCCCAACTGCAATGAATTGTGCCGCTCCTGATGAAGGCAACATTTTGTTACTTAACAAAATCGCAACACCAGAGCAACGTTCCAAATATTTAGCACCACTTTCACGTGGTGAAATCAGATCTTCATTTGCAATGACAGAACCAAGTCCGGGTGCAGGGGCAGACCCAAATCTACTTTCCACTGTTGCTGAGAAAACTACAGCGGGCTGGGTTATCAACGGTAATAAATGGCTTATCACCGGCGCTGATGGTGCCGGGTTCTCAATCGTGATGGCAAAAACTTCTGGTGGCGCGACTATGTTCCTAGTTGATGCCGATAACCCAGGAATGAAAGTTGTTCGCAGTCTGGACACTTTAGATAGTGCATTCACAGGTGGGCATGGGGTCGTCGACTTTACTGATTGTGAAGTTTCAAATGATGCCGTTCTTGGGCAAGTCGATGAAGGTTTTGTGAATGCGCAAGTTCGACTTGGTCCAGCTCGCCTGACTCACTGTATGCGTTGGTTGGGTGCGGCCCGCCGGGCACATGAATCCGCTGTTAATTATGCTGCTCAACGACCAATGTTTGGCACCGAGTTAGCTTCATTAGGTATGGCGCAGCAAATGATTGCTGATAACGAAATTGATATTGCAGCTTGTCGAGCTTTGATACATCGCGCTGCCTGGATTTTGGATCAAGGCCTACCTGCCCGCGCTGAAACTTCAATTGCGAAAACCTTTGTTGCCGAGGCCACGTTTAGAATTGTGGATCGCTCTATGCAGTTATGCGGAGCAAAGGGAACATCTAGCGAATTACCAATTGCCCAAATATTTCGGGATATCCGACCATTTCGAATCTATGACGGACCCTCTGAAGTTCATCGCTGGTCAATTTCAAGGCGATCTGTTCGTCATTCACAGGCAGGTAAATTGCCTGGAGACTGGGCGTGACGAACGAAATCACCGATCCACCAGGATTGCGGCTAGCCTCGCTTTCCAAGTGGATGCAAGCGAATATTGCTGGTTTCGACGACTCGTTTCCCCTGCAAGCCACTTTGCTAGCCGGCGGTCGTTCCAACGTTTCATATCGGCTATCCGATGCAAGTGGCTCAAATTGGGTGTTGCGCAGGCCACCACTTGGACACATCATGCCGTCCGCACATGACATGGGTCGAGAATTTAGAGTTCTGTCTGGATTGAATTCAGTTTCATTCCCAACTCCAACGACCCGTGGATATTGCGAAGACGAATCTGTTATCGGTGCCAAGTTTATGCTCATGGATTTTATTGACGGTCGAGTGATTGAATCAGCCCGAACTGCAGCAGTACTTACCGCCACGCAGGCCAGCGAAATCTCACAGGAACTTGTAGATACTTTGGCTAGATTGCACACTATTGATCCGACTACGGCTGGGTTAGATCAACTAGGAAAACCCAATGGCTACCTTCAGCGGCAAGTTAAGCGCTGGGGAGAGCAATGGCAGATAACTAAAACCCGCGAATTACCCGAGATCGAAGCGCTGCATGCTTGGCTTGAAACTGCCATCGCAAAAGTACCCGAGTCCCTGCCCACTTCCATAGTTCATGGTGACTACCGAATCGACAATGTGATTCTTGCTGGTGACAGAAGTGAAATTATTGCTGTACTTGATTGGGAAATGTCCACCCTTGGTGATCCGATTTCTGATCTAGCGATTTCGCTGGTGTATTGGAGTCAGGCCACAGATACTTTGCGTAAACGAATTCCAGTAGCAGAAGATGTAACTAGCGGTCCGGGATTTTGGTCTCGGCAGCAAGTTCTAGATCGTTATGTTGACCAAACAGGTCTGGACATTTCTCATCTCGATAAATGTGTTGCCTTAGCGTGCTTCAAGTTGGCAGTAATTATGGAATCAATCCATCATCGCAATCTAAGTGGCCAGCAACTTGGAGCTGCTGCGGGTGCACAAAGCGCTATGGGCGAAGCAACAGTCGCACTAACTGAGCTTGGCTTGGCAGTTAATAGTCAAGGCGCAATATCAGCGTTAGGTAATTAACCCATAACCAGAGACCATAAGTGTTCCAAAAAACATGTAAGGGCCAAAGGCAAGTGCTGATTTTAAGTGCAGGCGTTTTGTGATGATCCCAATACTGGCCAAGAGACCTGCCAGAGTGAAGCTTAAAAGTATTGTCCCTAGCCAGTAACTCGGGGCGTACCAGCCAATGCAAAGCCCAAGCGGAAAAGCGAACTTCACATCGCCCATTCCTAGAGCTCCACGACTTATCGCGAAAAGAATCAGGTAAGTCGCCATGGTTAACATAGCAACACCAAAAGCTGCAGCCAGCCGTGCGAAGTCAGCGGAAATTAAACTCGAAGTCCCAAGAATCGCTAGTTCGGTTACTGCAAATAGACCAACTATGCGATTAGGCAGTCTATGTACCTTTATATCTATCGCCGAAAGTCGGGTTCCAAACCCACCCAAAATCAGCAATGGCAAGAATTCTGGCATCTGTAAAAGGTAACCGCCTGGATTCGATATACCGAAAATTTATCCACAGGCCTGCTCTAGACTCGTAAGACTTGAACTAGTCGAAGGAGATTGTTGTGAAGATTCTTATTGTTGGCGCGAATGGATTACTTGGAACTGGCGCAGTCGCAGCGTTGGCTGAAGGCAATGCGATTATCAAAGCTTCTCGCAGTGGCGAAGTTTCGGTAGATTTAACCGATCCAAACTCAATCGCAGCCATGTACGAACAAGTTGGCAAAGTCGACGCAGTGATCGCGGCTACCGGTGTGGTTCCATTCAAGTCAATTACAGAATTAACACTTGACGATTACCACTCAGGAATCAACGATAAAGTCCTGGGTCAAGTTGAATTAGTGCGTCAAGGCTTAAATTACGTAACCGATGGTGGTTCATTTACGTTGACTACTGGAATTACCGAACGTGCTCCGATTCTTACTGGGGCCGTTGCCTCACTAGCAAATGGTGCGTTGGAATCATTTGTGCTAGCTGCCGCGATAGAAATGCCACGTGGGATGCGCATCAATGCAGTCAGCCCCAGTGTTTTAGTGGAAGCCCCGGGTTACCACTCATACTTCCCAGGATTTGAACAGGTAACACTCAAGGCTTGCGGCAAGGCTTACGCAAAATCAGTTACTGGCAAAAAGAGCGGTCACACTTACAAAGTTGGCTAGAGAGTGGAGAATTCAGTAACAATGTCGACTGATCCATTGCTTACGCCGTTTACGATCAAGAATCTGACGCTGCGAAATCGAATTGTAAGCACGTCTCATGAACCTTCATACAGTGAAGATGGCCTGCCAAAAGATCGCTACCGCGCTTATCATGTTGCCAAAGCAAAAGGCGGGGTTGGGCTCACCATGATTGGTGGCAGTTCAATAGTTAGTCGGGAAAGTGCTCCAGCATTTGGCAATCTCCAACTCTGGAAAGACGAATCCGAACCTTGGTTGCGCTTACTCACTGATGAGGTCCATGACCACGGTGCTGCAGTAATGATTCAGCTGACTCACTTAGGGCATCGAAGTAGTAGTTACTCGGGTGACTGGCTCCCAACAATTTCAGTCAGCGCAGTCCGAGAACGAGCACATCGCTCCTTCACTAAGGAAGCTGAAAACTGGGACTTAGATCGAATTAAAGATGATTATGTTTTGGCAGCGCAGCGTTGCGTAGCTGCCGGCATGGACGGTATAGATCTGATGATTCACGGTCACTACTTAGATTCGTTCATGACACCATTTTGGAATAAGCGAACTGATGAGTATGGGGGATCGCATGAAAATCGAATGCGCTACCCACTCGAAGTAATCAAAGCGATTCGCGCGGTAGTGCCAGAGGATTTCATAATTAGTGCCCGGATGAGCTTTGATGAACTCCGCGAAAACGGACTTGGTCCGGGCGAACTTTTAACAGTTGCCCAAGACATCATCGATGGCGGAGTTGATGTGATCAGCGCATTGGGCGGCGCAATTGATTCAGATGCCCGATTGACTCGAATGATCCCAATTATGGGCATGGCATCAGCGCCGCATTTGGAATTCATTGGTGAAATTAAGCAAAAGTTGAATGTGCCAGTCATGCATGCCGGCAAGATCGCAGATGTTGCTACTGCGCGGTACGCCATTGAAGCTGGCTTACTCGATCTAGTTGGAATGACTAGAGCTTTGATCGCAGATCCTTACCTACCGACAAAAATTGCTAACAAAACCGAAGACCAAATCCGTCCTTGCGTCGGAGCCAGTATGTGTATCGATGGCATCTACACCGCTGGTGCTGCGTTCTGCATTCACAATCCTTCAACGGGGCGGGAATTAGAATTACCGCAAGAAATTGAACCGACATCAAAACCTAAGAAGGTCGCAGTTGTAGGTGGTGGTCCAGGTGGACTTGAGGCCGCCCGCACCTTGGCAGAAAAGGGCCACACCGTCACCTTGTTTGAAGCCAACGATTCGCTTGGCGGGCAGATCAATATTGCAATTCGATCGCCGCGTCGCCGTGACTTGCAAGGAATCATTGACTGGCGAACCCAAGAGTTGAAGCGACTCGGGGTCACTGTGAAATTAAATTCTTATGTTTCAACCGAAGATCTCGCTGACTTTGACGCAATTGTGGTTGCAACCGGCGGCCTGCCTAAAGCCCTAGAAATTTCGGGTGGTCAGCATGTCGTTGAAAGTTGGGATGTACTTTCTGGATCAAAACGGTTATCCGGCAGTGTTTTGGTCTATGACGATCACGGCGGTAACCAAGCTTTGGATTTGGCCGAACACTTAGCGAATTCTGGAGCAATCGTGGAATTCGTAACTCCGGAACGCACTATGGCAACGGATGTGGGAGGCATGGTGGCGTCGGCTTACTTTAAGTCACTTTCAGAACTCGGCGTTAAGTTCACGATCCTGCGGGAATTAAAGCGGATTGAAAAGAACACTGATGGCACTTTCACGGCATATCTTGGAATGGAAGATGAATCGTGGGAAGAACCTCGAGTGGTTAGCGCAGTAGTTGCCGAAACGGGTACAACCGCAAGTTCGGATATTTACGATGAGCTAGTTTCGCTTTCCACAAATGGTGGTGAGGTTGAGATCGAAGCCATGATCAACGGTCGCCCACAGACTTCGGTTAGAAATCCGGAAGGAACTTTCCAGCTTTTCCGCATCGGAGATGCGGTCTCAAGTCGAGGCATACACTCTGCGATTTTAGATGCCACGCGAATTTGCCGAGGGATTTGAGGATTTTCTAAAACCTGGCCACTACCACCGGGGTCCTACCCACAAATTCAGGGAAGGCACAGCGCAATGGGATTTAGACGAAATTTGTTAAATTTTTTGACCTGCGATTCGGGAATAGTTCAGGGTAAGTGAGCCGAGCCATAGTACGCTTGTCTCAACTTACATAGGAGTTCAAATGACCTATAACACTTTGTCCATTTTCGAAGAAACCGGTTACGTGGTTCTTGACCGCCATAACCAAAGCGCGGACCCACAGGAATGGCTGGATCTGACGTATGTGGATTGGAAATCCTCTGGGGATACCCGGTTTGCTCCACTTGCTTCTGCGTATGGAGACATGGAGTGTGACGGTTTCTGGAATCACACACCACCCAAGACTGACAAAGATGGTGTGTGGGTGGATGCAAACATTGCCGTTGCACCAGTGCTGAAGGCGCGAGCCGAGGAGCCAAATACAAACATTGGTCGTTGCCGAGTTATTGAGTTGAAACCAAACGAATATGCTGACTCCATTTACAACCTGCACATTGATGACAACAACAGATTGAATCCCGAGGGTACCGGTTGGATTGTTCGTGGTTTCTTCAACTTAACTCATAATCCAGATTCAATGATGATTCTTCGGGAAGATCGCGATGATCCTGCAACTGAAACTCGTATTGCATTGCCAGCTGGTACCCAAGTTATAATCGACACCCAGCGCCTATGGCATGCGGTCTGGCATCCGGGAGATGCTGTGCGTTACTGCCTCATCA
>Ga0136641_1000944_pt1 | contig 12249 bp, 14 predicted proteins | sample EliLak1302023Y_FD_115312 | JGI IMG/M metagenome (GOLD analysis project Ga0136641, IMG submission 115312) | Freshwater microbial communities from Elizabeth Lake, Yosemite National Park, California, USA - 13020-23Y | ecosystem: Environmental > Aquatic > Freshwater > Lake ...
TGAAATCGTATTCCATAATGCGCTATAAGCGGACCCAGCACCGGTTACTGTGCAGAATCTTATAATGGTCTCAATGTCATCTGCTGCCGCAGGATGGTAGTTTGCCGTACTACCCGGTGACGGGATGTAGATGGTGTCAGTAGTAGCTAGACGATAGTTACAGTTAACAACTATATAGCCTTTCTGCGTCAGCTGTCTTATTTGGTCATCGTCGTTGATCCAATATCCAGCCTGGCTTGTTAAAAAACCAGCGCTCGATTTGGCGCCGCCCGACCAGCCACCCCCATGAACCCAAATTACAACTCCCTTTGGTGTTACGCCCTCTACTTGAAAGATATCACATTTTTGAATAGCATCGGCACCATAGGGCACATCGAGAGAGGCGTTGTATGTTGCTGGAGAAATAATCGCTAAGGAGAACTGGCCAGTAGCTGATACTCCGCCGCCAGAAACGGTTACTGTGTATGTGGTTGATCCTTGAGTTCTTGAGGTTCTTCCTGTAATCTCGCCAGTTTTATTATTAATGTGCAGTCCTGTATCAAAGTAAACTGGACTGCCAGCACTACCTAAATTAGACGTGCGGCCTGGCGATATAGTCCATACTCTTTTAGTTGCATCTGTTGGAAATCCTAAAACTGATCCGTCTGTTATTCCTGCCCCAAAAATTCCGTCGCCAACTTTATAATTGGCCACATCCTGCAACGATACTAAATGGAAATATGCTACATCGGTTCTTCCGGCTATGGCTTCAATCCAACAAGTTGCAGTACCATCTAAGGAACTCAGAGGTAATGGAGGACTGATAGTATATGTTAGTTGACCAACACCGCCTGCTCCAACAACTGGAGTAAATTTTGCTACTACCTGTGCTTTGATAGTTGTTGAAGGTAGGACAACTGTTGCTGTAGGCCTTGGGGGAAAATATGCGTATAGGGTTCTATTTGGAGCTCCTTGCAGTTTTCCTGTGTCATATAGTGGATTTAATACATTATACCCACCGTCCTGCATTGTTCCTTCTTTACCGTTCGCAACCAAGTATGCCTGGGCATCAACTTGGGTAGATGCCGGAAACGCTTCTAACAAGGTTGCAAGCAATCCTGTAACCTGCGGGGAAGCCATTGAAGTACCATTAATCTTAACCTGATAGTAACTGCTGTTTCTAGCATCAGCAACTGCTCCACTATAGGTAGTATTATTAAATACTGAGCTTGTAATATAAGATCCGGGAGAGAACACGTCGATCCTTGGACCAGTTTCTGAGTATCCTGATTTGATATCAAAGTATGAAGAACTCAGGGAACCGACCACTATACCGTTACTTGTTGTAGTAAATGTTCCTCTGTTGTAGTAATCTGTAAAGCCCAACGCCGTAACTGAATTATTATAATCTAGATCTGTTGTAGATTGATCGTCTCTAGCTATCTTTGTAGAATAATTACCGGCGGCGCTCACTACTATGATTCCCGCACTAATACAATCTTGTAGCTGTGCTTCATATGCAGGATTTCTTACAAGTATCCTAACTTGGGTATTATTATAAGTTGGAAATCCGTAACCATTGAGTGTAGCCATACTAAACCCGCCGCTAGGCGCTGTATAGGTTGTTCCTCTATAGACCACTTGCGTGATATCAGCTATATTAATAGTTCTCGCTTGTACCCAACTGTTGTTAATGATAGTGGGATTTCTGGTACCAGTTGCAGGATTAACTGTTTTATTTTGATGCCAGTATTTTAGATAATAAAAAAAGTATCCACCAATCCATTGGTTGGTAGAACTACCAAAGCCGCCCGCATTACTGTCATTACCGTATGGGTATATGTTATATATGTTTGCACCACGTGCCCATCCATTGGTATTACCGCATGCGATTCCTGTAACGTGCGAGCCGTGCATGTTATTGGTTTCTAATGCCGCACTTGCTCCTTGGGATTGGCTATAAGGAGTATAGATATAGTTTCCGTTAGCTGTTCCAAACATGGCATTACTAAGACTCAACCAGTTGAATTGGTTATAGCGGCTTCCCCCAGTTCCGTCTGAATTAACAGCGAATTCTGGATGTGCTGGATCAGCATGTCCGTCTACTATAACTACGTCTACGTTAGTACCGTTATATGGAATTGAAACAGTTGCTGATACGTCAAATAATTGTTGTGGACTATCACTTCCCCATTGGAATCTCTGAACACCCTCGTAAGTTCTCAAGATACCCCAGTTATTATCGCCTTGAGCAGTTATGTATCCTCGACTCCATAAATTTGATGTTTGAGTAAAAGATCCTGCTGGAACAGATTCAATTCCAAGATCCTTCATAGTTCTGGTAATTTTCCAAACTCTAGGATCTTGCTTTAACAGCTCAGCCTCTGATTCGGTCATCATATAATGTGTACAACGACTGCCAACGGGATTTAGGACCGATTCAATAGGTCTGTCAGGGACACACTCGCTTCCACCAGAATTTATAATTTCTTCATGCAAAGACTCGTGGTCTTCAATTTTGTGTACAATTACGATGTATTCAATTAATTCGTTCATGTTATTCCTTAGGTCTGTACACCTGCACTAGACGAAGCCGCAGAGGCCGCAAATGTATATGGATATTTTTGAGATATTGTTAGAGCAATGTTCCCGTTAACAGTATCAGGCCCAGCCCCTGACGGTACATGATTGTCAACCAACAGCATCACTAAACTTAATGAAGAAGCCGCTCCGGGTAGCGCATTTAAATAGACTTGAAGTTGAAAATAGTTGCTGGTATAATTGGTATCTTGGTCATATTGTCTGAAAAAAGTTGAAGGAATCGTACTAAACCCACCAATGCCAGTAGTAACAAAAGTACTTCCTGCCCACGTGTTACCAGTTTGCCCGCTGGTAGTGGGTGTGATGTAGATAAATCCCATGTTAGACAATAGATTAGTCCATCCTTGATTCTGCGGAGTCGCCGAGCCGCCGGATCTGGATACGTTAAAGAAGATTGAACCTCCACCGTTCCAGAAAGCATTAAAATTATTAACGCTACCGAATGGAATCGTGTAGGTAGCACCCAGTGTTGCGGTCCATGTGTATGCCTGTGTGTTACTATAGACATTGGTCTGTGTGAGTTGACCGCTGGCTGCAACTGTTTTGTAAGTGTTGATATAGGTTGCCGCCGCCGAAATATTGCCTAAGTCAACTTGATAGACTCTATCCCCTGTGTTTTTTGTCGGCAGAGACGACGCCGCTCCGGTGATATGTGTGTAGCAAAAATCAATATCGTTTTTTAATCGATTATAATGAGTGCTGTTGATTGTTAACGAACTGTTAACCTGACTGCTTTGTATGCTTGAAGCCTGGTTCCATCCGTAGGATAATCCATTAGGTGCTCCCATAACGTTGGCTATGGTACCTTGTAAAGGATTCCAATCCGATGCGTAAACTTGTCCCATATTAGTTCCTTATGCTATACTGTTGGTAACATTTGAAGCAGTTGGTGTTTTTCCGTATGCATAATAGGTATTCACAGTCCATGTGAAATCTGCATCAATGTAATCTGATGTTGTGTGTATCGGTGGAAGATGCGGATCAGTCATGGTAGCTGTAATAGTAAACCCAGAGCAGTTAAATGCATCAGCACCACCATTGGGAGTGATGGTTATCTTGTATTGGTTTCCTGTATAGTTTGCGTCAGTGGCAAGGATTTTAAATGCGATACCAGCATTTGCACCGATCTGACCGTTTTGTAAAATATTGTAAAGCCCACCGTTGGGAAAAGTTCCGTTACGTGTTTGATTTTCTTGGACACTTGCAAGATTACCAAATACCAAGGTCCCTACAGACTGCAACAATTGACTCCATGAGTTGGTCTGCGGAGTACCGCTACCTCCAGAAAAGGACGCACCAATGGTGATGAATCCGCCTAGGTTAGCCCAACCACGGAATTGTGCATTGCTACCCCAGTCCAGTGTCACAGCGTGTGTTCTATACACTGCCCATGTTTGACCATCACTATAAGAATCGGAATTTAATTGTGAAAGATTCTGAATACCTACTGTGTTGCGATTGGTATAGGCAGTGTCTGTTCTAGTTGACAAAGGAGTTAGATCATCAGTTCTAATGATCTGTCCTTCACTAAATGTAGACAGGCCTAAATCTAAACCAGTTTGATGTGTGTAAACAGTGCTTAAATCAGCAATCATCAAGTTGACATCTCGTCCATACACTCGATTTCCCAGCTGAACTGGCACCCCACTTACAGCAAGGTTGTATCCTAGGTCAAGGACAGATTGACTGGGAGGTCCTAAGACTGCTCCTATCTTTCCTTGAATATTGTTATAATTAAGTGCTATTACCTTACCGGTTGCCATATTTTAAACCCTAAAACTTTCTCCGCAGCCACAACGATCTCTTTCATTGGGATTGTTAAATTCGAATCCCTCGTTTAAACCGTTGCGTACCCAATCCATCGTTAGCCCATGTAGGTAAGGTTCATCCTTTGCACCAACCAAGACCACAAAGTCCTGCTGAGCATAATTTGTAACTCCTACTTCAGACTCGTATTTGTCTACATATTCAAGTACATACGCTAGGCCGCTACACCCGGTAGTTTTAACGCCTATCCTAATACCAACGCCCTTGCCTCTTTTAGCCAGGGTCTGCGATACTCTTTTGACTGCTTCAGATGTTAAAATGATCATAATATGTTGCGATAAATACCTGTAACATATTTAGCAGGCAAACTTACACCTATGGCATACTCAGAAAAAGTTATTGATCACTATGAAAATCCTCGAAACGTTGGTAGTTTTCCAAAAGAAGACACAGATGTAGGTACCGGCATGGTTGGTGCGCCAGCCTGCGGTGACGTTATGAAACTACAGATAAAGGTAGACCCAGATGGTATTATTAGAGATGCTCGTTTCAAGACATACGGATGCGGTTCAGCAATCGCCAGTTCGAGCCTGGTTACAGAGTGGGTTAAGGGTATGCATATTGATGATGCTGTTAACCTTAAGAACAGTCAAATCGCAGAAGAATTAGCCTTACCTCCAGTAAAGATACATTGTTCAATCCTAGCAGAAGACGCTATCAAAGCCGCAATAGCGGACTACAGAGAAAAACACAAATGAAAATTGCAGTCTTAGGAGCAGGCTCAGCAGGAGTGATCTCGACCGCACAGATATGTGCCAATGTCCCTAACGGATTTGAAATTGTAAACATATACGACCCTAACACAAAGATACTAGGCATCGGTGAAAGTACAAATAGCGGATTGATCACAGTCTTAGAACAGGCCTGTGGGTTCAGCTTTATGGACGACTTAGATGCTATGGACAGCACTCTAAAGTTTGGTAACAAGTTTATGGACTGGCGATCAGACGATTGGTTCAATCCTTTGCTTGACGGCGGTGTTGCCATACACATCAATAATTTTAAACTAAAAGATTTTGTATTTCCTAGACTCGCTGAACGCTTTCCTTTAAAGTTTAAAACTATGGAAGGCCTAGTAGACGATATTGTCAGCACAGGTAACGGAGCAGATGTTATTGTAAACGGTGTTGCCCATCATTTTGAGCATGTTGTAGATACAAGGGGCTTTCCTAAAGACTACTCTGGATATCATATTGTAACCAGCCTTCCGTTGAATCACGGGATTATTCATACAGAATATAAACCTGGAGATTGGCAGTATACAGAACATCGTGCTACTGCAAACGGATGGATGTTTGGCATTCCTTTGAAGCATCGCAGAACCTTCGGTTATTTGTTTAATGATACAGTTACACCTGTAGAACAAGCGTATGAGGACATCTGCCGTATATTCAACGTGGATGTTGATAATGTTGGCCGTCTTGAAGGACAAATAGAATACGAATTTAAAAGCTACTATGCTAAGAAAGTCTACGAAGATGGCATACTTAAGAATGGCAATCGTGCTATCTTCTTTGAACCTATCAGTGCCAGCAGTATCTATTTTTATGTCTATACTAACTACATATTCATAGAATATCTCAAAGGCAACATAACACAAGCAGAGTTAAACGAACGATTTGTAGACTACGCACAACAGCTAGAAGATATGATCTGTTTCTTCTATCACGGCGGAAGCACCTTTGATACTCCGTTTTGGGCTATGGCCAAAGAGCGTACCACTGAGCACCTAATGCAAAGCAAGAACTTTAGAAGAGCATTAGTTGACTGCTATAACAGGAATCAAATGGGACTCCCGCATTATGCAGAGGGCTGGGTGTTTAGTGGCTATCATCTAAACCTAATTGATAAAAAGTTTGGCTACAACTATTTTACCGATCCTGTAAAGAACAAGAAAACTATAGAGGCTATCGATGCCAACTTAAATACTGGTGGAAGAATTATACTATGATTACTATTTCAGAGTCTGCAAAGATTAAAATCGCTGACATTCTATTAGAAGATGGAAGCAAATATGTCCGTGCATTTGTGCAAGGTGGCGGATGTAGTGGTATGAGTTATGGGTTTACCATTGAAGATACCCTTAATGAAGACGATTTTGCTTTTGATAATGTTGTAGTAGATTCTATGAGCATGCAGTATCTAACCGGTGCTGAGATAGATTACAAAGAAGACATAAATGGATCACAATTTAATATTAAAAACCCCAACGCTCAAACAACCTGTGGATGCGGCTCCAGCTTCAGTCCAGAGTGAGTGGACAGCGGGCTATTTTAAGATAAAGCAATTAGATCTAGATCTCAACAATCTAATGGCCAGTACGCTTATGGCCGCCAATACCGTTAAAATGCGCTATCCCGAGGACTCTGTAGATTCTAACGGGTTTAAAGGCACAACTAAAACATTCGAAAAATACAATATCTTTATGTTTTCTGCACAGCCATTATGGGAACTGTTTCGAGAGATTAGCACTTTCTGGCAAAGCACACGAACCTCAAACAAGATACATTATCTGCAGGCTTGGATCAACCTCTACGAAGAAGGCGCAGAAAGCATAGGGTGGCATCATCATTGGCCAGAACACATGCAGGCATGGCACGGCTATTTTTGCCTAGACGTTGATGTGAGCAAAACTACCTATGCACTACAACCAAAATACTACAAGCAAAGTAGAGATGTAGCTGACCAATATAAAGGTGTGCTGGATCACAATGACGAATACGAGCTCGTTGATGTTGTTGGCCGTAACAACATGTTGGTCATGGGGCTCAGTAGCAACGACCTGCATAGGAACATACCTTGGAAAATTAAAAACCGTCCACGCATCACTATTGCGTTTGATATTGTCCCCGGCGAGTTTATTGACAATCGTGCATGGGAAAATCATTGGATTCCATTACTCTAATGCTGTACAAACAACTACAAACAAAAAACATCCAATTGGGTGCTAGAAGTGTTTTAGACTACGATTTTGGTGAAGAAGCCATCTTAGTTCCTAGCCCAAATTGCAAGGTTTTCCTGTATTGGTTAACCGAAAAAGGCGCTATTCGTTCAACATTTACAATGACTTATGCAACCAAAGTATGTGGAAAAGTGCGTTTAACCAACGGTTTAGACTCAGATTTGGGCATACAGGTCTTGACAAACTGGTAAAAGAGTGTTATAATTTAGCTATACACTTAGAAAGGTTACTATGCATAATATCATTAAAGAGCTTGAAGCAGACAACAGTCGTCTGGCTAAGGAAGCCATCATTGAACGTGAAGCCCATGCAGGCAACATTGAATTCTTTGCAGGCGTGCATCTTGCTCTGAATAATTACATCACTTACGGTGTAAAGAAAGTTCCAACACACGCAGGCCCGGACGGACAAGGCCTGCCATACGATGCATTTAAAGAACTTGCTCATTTGCTCTATACAAGACAACTTACAGGCAACGATGCAAAGTCAGCTATCGAACTTGCCCTTAGTGCAAGCACTCAAGATCAGTGGAACTACTGGTATCGCCGTATCCTTATCAAAGATCTGCGTTGCGGCGTCAGCGAGAAGACTGTAAATAAAGCAGTAAAAGGCACAAGCATTGAACCAGTTCCGGTTTTTGAATGTATGCTGGCACATGATGGAGCCAATCATGAGAAGAAAATTACGGGTGTTAAACTGCTCGAGCCAAAGCTGGACGGAGTACGATGTATCACCGTTGTCAACTTTGAAGCTCGAACCGTTGTACAATACACAAGAAATGGTAAAGTATTGGAAAACTTTAGCCACATCGCAGATAGCCTTTTGGCTAATATCGACGACTTGGGTAGAAGCTATGTTCTCGACGGAGAAGTAGTCAGCAAGAGCTTTCAAGACTTGATGAAGCAAGTTCATCGCAAGGATGATGTGCAGGCACAAGATGCCCGTCTCATGTTGTTTGACATTGTTCCGCTTTCAGAATTCCAGAAAGGCAAAAGTGTAATGGGACAGCGCCGTCGTAGCTTATTGCTAAAAACATTTAAAACAGTATTTGACAAATGCGGACACATTGACATCATCTCACAGACTGAAGTAGACCTTGATGGCTATGTAGGCGAGATGCAGTTTAAAGAATTCAATAAGGAAGCAATTGAGAAAGGCTTTGAAGGCATTATGATCAAAGACCCAAATGCTCCTTACGAGTGCAAACGTAGCGTCAGCTGGCTCAAACAAAAGCCATTCATTGAAGTCAGCCTTACTGTTAAAGAAACAGAAGAAGGCACAGGCCGCAATGTGGGCAAAATGGGCGCATTGGTTTGTGAAGGCAAAGAGGACGGCAAATTGATCAAGGTCAATGTTGGCTCTGGCTTTACAGATGAAGACCGTGATGAGTTTTGGTCATGCAAGGTAGACGGACAAGTAGTTGAAGTCCGTGCTGATGCTATCACTCAAAACCAAGACGGCACATACAGTTTGCGCTTTCCACGATTCCTTCGATTCCGTGGCTTCACAGCAGGCGAAAAGATTTGACAGACATCATAGTAATTGACGATCTAGTATCGCCAACATACCAAAATGCCATAGAAGAAATGTCTATTGACTATTCCTTTGACTGGCATTTTGGTCCTTCAAATATCTATACTGTTGAAACAGCCAAACCCGAATTATTCGTAGATGCCAATACGATCGATTCTTACCAATACACACATCTATTTTACCACGGTCAAGTTCAGACCGCTGACAAACACTTTGATTTTATTAGACCGTTGATATACACGGCTATAGATAAATTTTCTATTAAGTCTCCGGATTTACATAGGGTCAAAGCCAACATGCTGACCAACAATCGTCGCTTCCAGCCCGGAAAATATAATCCGGCACACGTTGATGCCGGATTTAGTCATATTGTAGTAGTATACTATATAAATGAGTCAGACGGAGATACTGTCGTTTTCAACGAGGTTTACGGTTCAAATTTTACAAAATTGACCGAAAAACAGCGCATTCCGCCCAAGAAGGGTCGTGCAATATGTTTTCCTGGTAAGTACTTTCACGCCAGTTCAAATCCAGTTGATCATGATATAAGATCAGTGATCAATATTGATCTTGTCGTACCTACGAAGACTATTTTATAAAGGAGAAAGAGGCCCCGTGGCAAAAGATGATGTTATTACCGTAATAGGTAAAGTAGAAGAAGTATTACCCAACGCAATGTTTCGAGTATTGTTAGATAACGGTATTAAAATACTGGCCCATGTATCGGGTAAGATTAGACAAAATCGCATTCAGATATTGTTAGGTGACAATGTTAAGGTAGAAATGAGTGCATATGACCTTACCAAAGGCAGGATTGTATACAGACAATGAATATAATAGTAACAGGAAGCGATGGCTGGATTGGCAAGCATGTTTGCCAACAGCTAGATCAATTAGATATCGGATATTACGGTTTTGACCGTAAGACAAATTACGACCTCAATAGCCCCGAAGGCAGACGGGAGTTCCAATTTGCCCTTACAGATGTAGATGCAGTCATCCATCTTGCGGCCCGCCCTAGGATTCCTCTAAGTTGGGGATCAACATCTGCATACATTAAAGACAATATCGAGCTAACTGAATACGTTGCCCAGATGTGTGCAACATTTGGAGTACACTTGGTGTTTGCCAGTTCGAGCTCAGTCTACGGTGACGGCGCTGGACCACTTAATCCCTACAGTTGGACAAAGCAGTCAGGTGAACAGATCATAGAAGCCTATAGCCGATCAATGGATCTCAGCTATACTATCTGCAGAATCTTTACCTGCTATGGAGAAGATGCTCCCTACGGAGATAAAGGACTGGTAATCGGCAATTGGCTACATTCCGCACTAAACGGTAAACCTATCCTACTTCGCGGCGGCGGCCAACAGCGTAGAGACTTTGTTCACGTGGATGATGTTGCCGATGCACTAATAAAGGCGGCAGGATATAAACTAAAAAATGTTACCTTGGATCTAGGTACGGGACAAAACTGGAGCCTAGAAGAAATCGCATCTTTATTCAACTGCCCTATCATTACAGAGCAGGAATTACTAGGTTATGCTAAAGACACCCGTGCAAATACCAACCAAGCAACTGAATTACTTGGCTGGTCTGCTACTAGATTACTTCCAGATTGGATTAAGACTCTAGACCTAAATAGGCCTTCCACGCAGGATGGCTGATATGAAATTCAAAAAGTCTGCGCCTTTCCACTAATTCATAGTAGTTAGGTCTGTGAGGGGCTTTCTTTGGTTTAAAGCCCGATTTATTGCCCTTGTGGCTGTTACACCTAGAACAAGCGCACACAGCATTTTCCCAAACTGATTTACCACCCTTAGACACTGGAACTAGGTGATCTAACGTGGCCGTGCGGCGATTAACATCCACACCGCAGTATTGACACTTGTACCCGTCACGTAGGAACACATTCTGCTTGGAATAACGAATACTTGTTTTCTTTTTCATGTATTCTTTAACCATAATAACAGCAGGCACACGAGTCTCCCATCGTGCCGATCTTACGATCCAGTCATCGTGCCATTCAAGTACGTGGGCTTTTTCCAAAACTATATATTTGATAGCATCTTGCCATGTGATCGTGCTTAATGGAAGCAGTGAAACTGGGCTTCCGTCCGTATTCAAAATTAAACAGTCTGACATAATATGTCTATTTATAGGGGTTAAAACAATGTTAAATTATAACACATCACAATGGTTTAATCAAGAGCTCAAACCAATAAATACCTTGTATGAACCGCCAAAAGACCATTTTACAAGAAATAGCCACCAGCGCGAAAGCGATCAAAGAAGCTCGCTCGGATCCAATCCCTCAACCTACTGTAGATCGCAGTATGAGTTTTTTACGCAGTTTTGTTTTGGATTTGCCCATGCAGACTGGTGGACATGTAGATACTTTACAAGAACAGGTGATAGAAGATACCAATACTGTTGTTGAACAACAGGATTTAGCAACAATGAAACGATTAGCAGGATTAAAATAAATGACAACAGCAACAATACTCGTAATCAACACTGGAACATCTGCTAACAAAGGGGACGGAGATAGTTTACGCACAGCTTTTTATAAAGTTAATAAGAATTTTGAAATCTTAGGAGCCACATCCGGTCTCAACACCAACGCCATTATCGACGCAGTAGCACCTGCGTTTACAGACAGCCAAAATGATTACGGAATAAGATTTACATATAATACTGCCACTCACTATATCGGCGCAAGTCTCACGACAGCAACTGCCGTAAATATCGGCGGTGTTAAAATTGGATCAGGAATTAATATTACTCCTGATGGTGTTATTTCTGCGGCAAGTGCATATCTATTACCTACCGCCAGTAGCACAGTGATTGGCGGTGTGCGTGTAGGAACAGGTCTATCAATCAATCAATTTGGTGTTTTATCAAATGCCGGTGTAACACTATTCAACAATCGTAGTGGTCAGGTTACTTTATCTACCACTGACGTATCAAACGCCTTGGGATTTGATCCAGCTAACGCATTTACCTTGGGACGTCCAAATGGCATTGCCACACTGGATGCGGCCGGTCATATTCCACTGAGCCAACTTGCAGATAACGTGTTAGGTGCCCTTAACTATGCAGGCACATGGAACGCGAATACCAACCAACCGGCATTGGCTTCTGGTGTAGGAACCAAAGGCTCCTATTACAAAGTAAGTTTTGCAGGCACGGCCAATTTAGACGGCATTGCAATTTGGAATGTGGGCGACTTGTTATTATTCAATGGTACCAACTGGGACAAGATTGATGGTATCGTATCTGAAGTTGTTACAGTTGCCGGGCGAAGTGGGGATGTAGTTTTAAACTACTCGGATCTAAACGGACAA
>Ga0136641_1000946_pt1 | contig 12224 bp, 19 predicted proteins | sample EliLak1302023Y_FD_115312 | JGI IMG/M metagenome (GOLD analysis project Ga0136641, IMG submission 115312) | Freshwater microbial communities from Elizabeth Lake, Yosemite National Park, California, USA - 13020-23Y | ecosystem: Environmental > Aquatic > Freshwater > Lake ...
TGGATTTGCCAGGCTATGAAGACGTAGATGAAGACGGGGAACCAACAGGCATAGCCTTACCTTATGTAGTGACCATTGAAAAAGGCACTCAAGAAATACTGTCTATTAGACGTAACTGGAGACCAGAAGATGAAACTAAGCAAAAACGTCAACACTTCGTCCATTATGGCTACGTGCCAGGCTTTGGTTTTTATTGTTTTGGGCTTATTCACCTTGTCGGTGCTTTTGCTAAGTCTGGTACTAGTATTATTCGGCAGCTCGTGGATGCAGGGACATTATCAAATCTGCCAGGCGGCTTTAAGACCCGTGGTTTGCGAGTCAAAGGTGACGACACCCCAATAAGTCCAGGTGAATTCCGAGATGTAGACGTACCTAGCGGAGCCATTAAAGATAATTTAATGACTTTGCCATACAAAGAACCAAGCCAAGTCTTGATGTCTTTGTTAACCATGATTGTGGAAGAGGGTCGCAGATTTGCATCAGCGGCAGACATCCAAGTTTCGGATATGTCGGCTAATTCCCCTGTTGGAACCACGCTAGCTATCCTAGAACGTACATTAAAAGTGATGAGTGCGGTACAAGCTCGTATTCATTACTCCATGAAACAAGAATTACGTCTGTTGAAAGACATTATTCGGGACTATACCCCCGAAGAATACAATTATGAGCCTGTAGATGGTCGTCCAAGAGCTAAAAAGAGTGATTATGAGCTAGTTACAGTCATTCCTGTGTCTGATCCTAACGCTGCAACAATGGCGCAGAAGATTGTTCAGTACCAAGCCGTGCTTCAACTAGCTCAAGGTGCTCCACAAATCTACAATTTGCCGCAATTGCACCGCCAAATGCTCGATGTGTTGGGAATTCGCAACGCTCAGAAGCTTATTCCAATGGAAGATGACCAAAAACCAAAGGATCCGATCACTGAAAACATGAATATTTTGATGATGAAGCCTGTAAAAGCTTTTATTTATCAAGATCAAGATGCTCATATCACTTCGCACACCAATTTTTTGCAAGATCCAACCACTGCTGCAATTATTGGGCAAAATCCACAGGCACAAATGATGACTGCAGCAATGCAAGCGCATATTGCACAGCATTTTGGCTTTAAATATCGCCAGATGGTTGAACAACAGTTGGGTGCGCCACTGCCTAATTACGAAGAAGACCCAGATGAGTCTATGCCAGAAGAATATGAAGTGCAGATTTCCCGCCTAGTAGCTCAAGCTTCTACTCAGCTATTACAACAAAATCAAACTCAGGCGGCTCAACAACAGGCTCAAGAGCAAGCACAAGATCCAATTGTGCAGATGCAGATGCAGGAACTAGCCATTAAGGGCGAAGAACAAAAACGCAAGGCAGCCCGTGATCAAGCCGATATTGAGCTAAAAAAGATGGAGCTAGACAATTCTCATGAAGTGGCAATGACCAGAATTGAGATGGAAGCCCATAAATTTGGCGCAAGCATGACTAAAGATAAGAATAAAGAAGCGTTTGATCAACAAAAACTGGCAATAGATACTGATATTGCTGGTCACAGAATGGGTATTGACGCTGCTAGAAGCCATGACCAGATTGATACTCAAAAAGGTCAAATTGCTTCACAACTGATTGCTGCACAAATGAACCTCAAAGCTAACGAAAAGGCGAGGGAATCTCAAAAATCTCAAAAGGAAAATGAAGAATGACCGAGCTAGAACTAATTGCTAAACAGATAGACGACAAGGCAACGCAATTAAAAGACTCTGTAATCTTAGGAAATTACGAAAAATTTGAAGATTACAAAAAAACGTGTGGTGAGATCCGAGGTCTGCTGATCGCACGTGGTTACGTATTAGACCTCAAAGACAGAATGGAGAACTCGGATGAGTGAAACACTCGACTTAAACAAAGCGGTAGATCTTACGCAGCTGCTTGATAAGTCAAACGAAGAAAAAGCAACACAACTTCCAAAGCCCTCTGGATACCGCATTTTATGCGCCATTCCAGAACAGGAAAAAGAGTTTGAAAGCGGTATCGCTAAGGCAGACGAAACAATGCGAATCGAAGAAACTCTGACTACCGTGTTGTTTGTAGTGGATTTAGGTCCAGATTGCTACTCAGATAAAAATAGGTTCCCAAACGGACCGTGGTGTAAAAAAGGCGATTTTGTCCTTGCAAAACCATATTCTGGCAGTCGTTTAGTAATACATGGACGTGAATTCCGCATTATTAACGATGATACGGTGGAAGCAGTAGTGGATGATCCAAGAGGAATTAAACGTAAGTAAACGCTAACCAAGGAGTATACGAATGGAAAACTACAAGTTTCCTGATGAAGAAGAAGTAAAGTCAGTAGACACTGACAAAGAAGACGATTTTGAAATTGAAATTGAAGACGATACCCCACCGCAAGACCGTAATAGAACACCGTCTGAGCCAGAATTTGTTGAAGAATTAGACAGATCTGAGTTAGATGAGTATTCCGAGGCGGCAAAGCAGAAAATTGCAGGGTTTCGCAAGGTTTACCATGATGAACGTAGAGCCAAAGAAGCAGCGGATAGGGAGCGTCAAGAAGCTATTGATATTGCCCAAAAGCTTCTAGCGGAGAACCGTAATCTTAAAAACAAGGTAACCAATTCCGAGCAACAAGCCCTTGATTCGTACATGACTAGTGCGGATCGGGAATTGGAAATGGCTAAGAAAGAATATCGTGATGCTTATGAGGCGGGCGATGGTGAAAGATTAGTTAATGCTCAGGAACAAATTACCGCTGCTAAGATTAAGGCAGAACGTGCTTTGTCCATTAGTGAACAAAGGTCTTTACAAAGTCAAGAAAATGATGTACAAATACCACAAGTGCGGCAACAACCTGTGCGTGATTCTAAAGCTGAAACATGGAGAGAACGAAATTCATGGTTTGGACAAGATGACGAAATGACTAGTTTGGCGTTGGGAATCCACGAAAAATTAGTTAAAGAACACGGCATGGCGTATGCAACCACTAACGAGTATTACAAGCGCATAGACGACACTATGCGTAAGAGATTCCCTGAGAATTTCGAGAGCATTGATGAAGACGAAAAACCTCAGTCTAGAGCAAAGCCTAGCACTGTTGTAGCTTCAGCTAGTCGCAGCACATCTTCTAAGAAGGTAAGGCTAACTACTTCCCAGCAAGCAATTGCCAAGAAGCTAGGACTAACTAATGAGCAATATGCCCGTGAACTTATAAAGGAAATCTAAAATGACTACGAAAAGAATTGACCGTGAAGTAGAAACCCGTGATAAAAGCGAGCGCCTTCAACAGTGGGCACCAGCTGAATTACTTCCAGAGCCTGTAAAAATGCCTGGTTATAAATATCACTGGGTACGTATTTCAACATTGGGAGCAGCCGATCCACGGAACTTGTCAGCAAAGCTGAGGGAAAAATGGGAGCCAGTACCAATGGAAGAACAACCAGAAATGCAACTGTTAATCGATCCCAATAGTCGTTTTAAAGACAATATTGAGATTGGTGGGTTATTGCTTTGCAAGACTCCAGAAGAGTTCGTTGAACAGCGTAATAATTTTTATGCTAAACAAACCGATGCTCAGACGGAAGCTGTAGACAATAACTTTATGCGTCAAAGCGACCCACGTGCTCCTCTCTTTGCTGAGAAGAAATCTTCAAGTAGCTTTGGTAAAGGTAATTAAATTAATTAGGAGTTCTAAATGGCTTATCCTACCGTCGCAGGTCCTTACGGATTTCAGCCGATCAATTTGATCGGTGGTCAGGTATTTGCTGGTTCAACTCGCTTATTCCCTATTGCTCAAAACTCTGGCACATCGATTTTTTACGGTGATGTCGTACGTTTAAACACTGGTGGTACATTAAGCAAAGTTTCAACCACAGCTACCGCAACCGATGCCGTTGGCATCTTCTTGGGTTGTCAGTTCACAAACCCAACAACCAAGCAATTGTTGCAACAACAGTACTACCCAGCTAGCACAAACGCTACTGACATTCAAGCTTTTGTATTGGATGATCCAGATGCATTGTTCAAAGTTGCCGTAACTGCTGCTGGCGCATCCACAATTTCTGGTGTAACACAAGCAGCTATTGGTCAAAATACAGCTTTAATTTTGACTGCTGGCAGCACAACCACAGGTGACTCTTTAGCATCTGTTTCAGCAACTACAGGTACAGGTGCAGCATTACCTATCCGTATCGTAGCTGGCGTTCCAGAAACAGTTAATGCATCGAGTTCTTTTACTGAAGTTATCGTTAAGTTTAACTTTGGTGTCCACACCTACTACAGCGCTTCTGCTGTAGCAACAGCAGCTTAAGGAGCTAAATAATGGCTATTTCACGTGCACAACTACTGAAAGAGTTGCTCCCTGGTTTGAACGCATTGTTCGGACTTGAGTATGCTCGCTATGGTGAACAACACAAAGAGATCTACGATACAGAGACCTCTGAGCGTTCGTTTGAAGAAGAAACTAAGCTGTCTGGCTTCTCTGCTGCTCCTGTCAAAAACGAAGGCTCTGCCATCCGTTATGACAATGCACAAGAGGCATTCACAGCTCGTTACAACCACGAAACTATCGCCCTTGGCTTTAGCTTGACTGAAGAAGCAATCGAAGACAACCTCTACGATTCTTTGTCAGCTCGCTATACAAAGGCTTTGGCTCGTGCTATGGCTTATACCAAACAGGTTAAGGCTGCTGCTGTTTTAAACAACGGATTTACCGCTTCTGCCGCTTATTACGGTGGTGATGGCGTTCCATTGTTCAGCACTGCACACCCATTGGTATCTGGCGGTACAAACAGCAACACTCAGTCCACAATGGCTGATTTGAACGAAACTTCCTTGGAAGCTGCCGTTATTCAAATCGCTCAATGGACAGACGAGCGTGGTCTGTTGATTGCTGCTAAACCTAAGAAGTTGATTGTTCCTCCACAACTCCAGTTCGTTGCAACTCGTTTGCTCGAAACTCAGTTGCGTGTTGGCACAACCGACAACGACATCAATGCAATCGTAAACAATGGTTCAGTTTCAGAAGGTTACACAGTTAACAACTTCTTGACCGATCCAAATGGTTACTTCTTGACTACTGATGTTCCTAACGGCATGAAGCACTTTGTGCGTACACCGTTAAGCAACAGCATGGACGGTGATTTTGATACTGGTAACGTCCGTTACAAGTCTCGTGAGCGTTATTCATTCGGTTGGTCTGATCCACTCGGAATGTGGGGATCACAGGGCGCTTAATCAGCACCTTGGCATCACAGAAGACCCCGCCCAAAAAGCGGGGTTTTTCTTTGTTTAAACGCTTGCATATATTTAAAATAGTAGTAAGATATAGCTATCTGGGTGATACCAGCCTATTAAACTGCCCCAGCAGACGATATACCGATTAATAGGTTTAACTTGTATATAGGAGAATCCTCATGGGTTTCGCTACACACTTAGGTCCTTGGTTACTCGGCACCGTTAAAAACACTACTGGCACAACCGCTGGTTCAATCCGCAACACAGGTTGTGCAATCGTCTCTCAACAAGCTACTTTAGGTTTTGCTGATGGTGCAACAAACGTATTTACATTACCAGCTGGTTCGTTAATTACTAGCATTCAGTTGATTACTACTACTGGTTACGCTGGCGGTACAACACCAACAATTACCATTTCTAGTGGTGCTACTACCATTACTTCTGGCTTGACGAACCCTTCAGCGGCGGGCGTTTCTGCATTTACTATCGCTACTACTGGTGCAGCTTTTGTTAATAACGTTGGTACAACCGATGCAATTATTACTGCTACTTTAGCTGGTACATCTACTTCAGGTGCATCTACTTTGGTTATTGCATATGTTGTTCGCAATAGTGATGGCGGTCAGTACCAAACTACATTTAATAATTAATCTTACGGGGGTTTGGGCTGGGGATTCTCGGCTGCCCCCAACTAACATTTTTGGAGATTAATTATGCAACAAACTGACGTAAAATCGGCTCACCTTAATCAGTCTGGGTTTTTGGTAAAATATCGTTGTCGTAAAAAGCAAGTAACGCTGGCTGGTAATGCTTCTCAATCGGGTAAGCTAGCATTTTTTGATACCACTACAGCCCCTGTTACTTCAGGAACTTATGGTCGCTCTGGAACTACAATTACTGTAAGTTCTACTGGTCATGGACTTGCTACTGGCGCTATTGTAGGTATTTCATTTAATACATCCTCAAACGTTTCCGCTACAGATGGTAATTATGTAATTACTGTAACTGACGCTAATACCTTTACTATGACTGACATTAATTCTGGTACCGTTACAAATGCTGGTACTGGTTGTCAATATGTAAATAGCGGCAATAAATGGATGACTACATACGAAACTTTAACTGGTGCAACAGCTACACAACAGCTTCTTGTTCCGGGAGAAGGCGCACTAGCCGAAAATGGCATTTATGCATATATGGTTAATATGGGTTTTGTAACTATTCATTACGGATAAAAAATGACCGAACAAGTTCGCTTAGAGGCTGGATATAATTTAACAGGTCGGAAGGTAATGTTAGGTCTTCCATCCTACGATTACAAAGTATCCTCTAAATTAGCTATTTCAATGGCTAATTTTTGTTTGATGGCAATGAAACACGGTGTTGACGTTCAGGTGTGTAATATTTCTGGATGTTCCGTTGTATCTCGTGTACGCAATCTAATTGCCACTGATTTCTTAAACTCAGACTGTACAGATTTAATGTTCATTGATTCGGATATTAACTTTGATGCTGAAGATATTTTCCGTTTAATGGCATGGAACACAGATCCTAAAAAAGGCATCGTAGCTGGTATCCCTGTTGCTCGTAAAAAAGGTCAGGTCTATTTCTCTACATTAGACACAGACGATGAAACCATTTTTATGGACAAGATGGGTCTAGTAAGAGCCAAGCGTGTAGCCACAGCTTTTATGATGATCCGCAGAGAAGTGTTTGAAAAGCTGGCTGAAGCTCATCCAGAGTGGCTTTACCACGATGAGAAAAAACAGGGCGATGAAACATATTGCTTCTTTGACTTTGAATTAAAAGATGGTCAGTACATTGGTGAAGACTATTTATTCTGTGACCGTGCTAGAGAAATGGGTTTTGAAGTTTGGATTGACCCTACAATCAAACTAGGTCATATGGGTGTACATGAGTTTGAAGGTTCGTTTGGTGAAGAGTTCCTTTACCCATTAATCCGTCCACTAGATGCTAAAAAGGAAGCTGCATAATGGCTACTAAAAAGAAAAAAGGGGTATCTCTTGCGATTGGTCGTGGTGAAAAGTTGCCTGTATCTAAGGGTGCTGGGCTTACCGCCAAGGGTCGTGCTAAGTATAATGCAGCTACTGGCTCGCATTTAAAGGCTCCGCAGCCTGAAGGTGGTGCTAGAAAAAAATCATTCTGTGCTCGCATGTCGGGTATGCCAGGACCAATGAAAGACGAAAATGGCAAACCCACTAGAAAGGCAGCCTCCTTAGCGAGGTGGAAATGTTAGATATGATGGAACTCTGGACGGGCGGGCTAACCATATTTGTAGCCCTAATTGGTTATATGATGCATGAAAAGTTTAATGACTTAAAGCGCATTGATATTTTGTTAAACAAAACAAGAGAAGAGGTGGCTCGTGATAACGTTACTAAAGCAGAAGTTGAACGGATTGTTGAACACATTGACGCAAGGTTTAACAAACTTGAAGGCAAAATTGACGAACTTATTAGGAAATAAATAATGCCAAGTGTATCTAAAAAACAACACAATTTTATGGAAATGATTGCTCATAGCCCCAAAATGGCTAAAAAGGCAGGAGTTCCGCAATCTGTTGGCAAAGATTTTGCTGCTGCCGACAAAGGTCGTAAATTTAAAGAGGGCGGCTTAAAAGAAACCGATGCTGAGAGCAATCCAGGCTTAGCTAAATTACCAACTGAAGTGAGGAATAAAATGGGATATATGAAAAAAGGCGGCATGGCTAAGAGCGATGCTAAAGAAGATATGAAAATGGATAAGTCTCAGGACAAAGCCATGATTAAGAAAGCGTTTAAACAGCATGATGCTCAAGAGCATAAGGGCGGCAAAGGCACAAAGTTAACCTTGAAAAAAGGTGGCATGGCTTGTGCCCCTAAAAAGATGGCTAAAGGCGGTTCATTCCGTTCTGCTGCTGATGGTTGCGCCACAAAGGGTAAAACTAAAGGCACAATGATTAGCATGAAAAAAGGCGGAGCTTGCTAATATGAGAAAGAAACTGCGCAAGTTTTCTGATGGTGACTACGTCACTGCCGATCCTTCAAACCCTGTTCCTAGTATTAATGAAGATACTCGTAGCAAGGCTATGAAGTATGTAGAGGGCGCCAGTGAAGAGTCTCGTGATATCGGTGCCCCAGTAACTCGTGCAGCCTCTAAAAGCACCTCTAGCGTCTCAAAAACAGTTGCTCCACCTACCAAGCCAGCAGTGGATATGGAGGCTGAACGGGCACGTATGGAAAAATTGACAAAGTCACAAGCACTTGAGCCTGTACACCCAGAAGATTACATTCCTGGTGCTGGCTTACTTAAGCCAATGTTTAGAAAAGTGGTTGAAATGGGTGCAAAGCGCACAGCTAAAGAAACGGCTGAAGGCGCAGCTAAAAATGTTGCCCGTAGAGCTGAAGAGGGCTTTAACCCATCCGAGGCATTAGATGCATTAAAGCCAACCAGAACTGTGTCGGTTAAAGGCAAAGATATTCCTGTTAAGCAGAGTAAACCAAACTTTGGTAATGCAACCGAAGGAAAAGGCGTTAAAGAGGCAACCAATAAATCTGATAAAAAGATTCCAGTTAAACGTCAAAAAGAAGAAATGGTTGATGACGGTGGATCTGGTGCATTTAAACGTGGTGGTTCTGTATCTTCAGCATCTAGACGTGCTGATGGTTGTGCAATTCGTGGAAAGACAAGAGCATGAGATCGAGCAGAGGAATGGGAGCAATCTCTCCCTCTAAAATGCCTAATGGAAAAAAGAAAGTCCGTAAGGATGACACCGACTTTACTCAGTTTAAAAAAGGCGGTGCAGTCAAGATGGCTGGTGGCGGTCTTTATGCCAATATCGCTGCAAAGAAAAAACGGATTGCTTCGGGGTCTGGTGAAAAGATGCGTAGTGCTGGAGCCAAAGGTGCACCTAAAAAAGATGATTTTGCTAATGCAGCTAAAACTGCATCGTATGCTGAAGGCGGTGCAACTAAATCAAAAGTAAATGAAGCAGGTAACTATACCAAGCCCGAGTTGCGTAAAAGAATTTTTAATAGTGTTAAAGCTGCTGCAGTGCAAGGTACTGGTGCAGGTCAATGGTCAGCTCGCAAAGCACAGTTAATGGCTAAACGTTATAAAGCAGCTGGCGGAGGATACAAGTGAAATGGTCAGACAAACGCAAAAAGTCAGTCAACTGCGACAATCCAAAGGGATTCTCGGAGAAAGCCCATTGTGCAAGCAAAAAGAAAATGGCTGGGGGTGGTTTAGCAAAATCACAGCAATCTTTAAAGGCTTGGGGAGACCAGAAGTGGACAACCAAGTCGGGGAAGAAATCGTCCGAAACAGGCGAAAGATACCTGCCAAAAGCAGCAATAGAGTCGTTAAGCCCGCAGGAGTACGCAGCAACAACAAAAGCAAAGCGAGCGGGGAAAGCAGCGGGAAAACAGTTCGTTCCGCAGCCCAAAAAAGTAAAAGCAAAGGTAAAGCCGTTTAGGAAAATATGAGCACATCAGGCGCAACCGCATTTAATCTAGACTTAAATAACCTTGTTGAAGAGGCTTTTGAGCGTTGTGGTTCGCAATTAAGGTCTGGATATGACCTTAAAACTGCACGTAGAAGTCTTAATTTGCTTACGATTGAGTGGGCTAACCGAGGTATCAATCTGTGGACTATTGAGCAAGGTCAAGTTAATTTGGTAACTGGGCAGTCTTTATATCCTATTCCAGATGACACTATTGACCTTTTAGATACTGTTGTTAGGCAGAATAACGGTTCACCTAGCAATCAAGTTGACATCAATATCAGCCGTATTTCTGAGTCTACTTACTCCACTATTCCTAATAAGCTAACTACTGGCAGACCAATTCAAGTATGGATTAACCGCCAAACTGCTCAAATTAATGCAACTACAGTAACCGTAACTGCCGCTATTAGCGATACAGATACCACCATTAATGTTTCTGATTCTAGTCAATTAGCTAGCGGTGGATTCATTAAGATTGGTACAGAGACAATTGGATATGCCAATGTACTTCCTTTGCCTACTAGTACATACCCTAATGGTGGTCAGTTAGTAAATTGCTACCGTGCTCAAAATGGAACAACGGCTGTAGCACATTTAGCTGGAGTTATTATTTCAGTGCAGAATCTTAATTCAATTAATGTCTGGCCCACCCCTGATGCTGGTGGTGCTCCATACACTTTTATTTACTGGCGCATGAGACGATTACAGGACGCTGGCAACGGTGCTACTGAGCAAGACATACCTTTCCGTCTATTGCCTTGCATGGTGGCTGGGTTATCGTTTTATTTAGCCCAGAAAGTACCAGAAGGACAGCCCCGTATACAGTTTTTAAAACAAGAATATGAAGAACAATGGTTAATGGCATCTACAGAAGATAGGAGTAAAGCCCCTTCTAGATTTGTTCCAAGGACTTTGTTCTATGCCTAATCAATTTAGTAGTGGCAAATTTGCCATTGCGGAGTGTGATCGATGTGGTCAGCGTTTTAAGTTAAAAGAACTTAAAAAACTGGTTGTAAAGCAACAAATAAAGAATATTAAGGTTTGCCCTGAATGCTGGGAACCAGACCAGCCTCAGTTATCTTTGGGTATGTATCCAGTAGATGACCCACAAGCTGTTCGGGAGCCTAGACCAGATACCAGTTATGCGGCTTCTGGAGTAAGTGGATTGCAAACTTTAGCTGGTACTGGTACTAGTGTTGATGAAGTAGGGTACCAAGGAGAAGGTAGCAGAGTATTTCAATGGGGTTGGAATCCTGTTGGTGGAGCAAGTCAGTTTGATACCGTTTTAACGCCAAACTACTTGATTGCATTGGGACAAGTAGGTACAGTGTCAGTAACAGTAAACTAGGAGAAAAGTATGTCATTTAAATCAGGCGCTAATGGTATTGAATCCAAAGGCAAAACAGTAGGTAAAAATTTAGGCGACTCAGGTCCAGCAGCACCAACTCTAAAAGGTGCCAGCAAGAAAATGGGCGTTAGCTCTATGGCTATGAAAGATGTTGGTCGTAATCTGGCTCGTTTAGCTAATCAGAAAAAATCAGGAAGAGGCAGATAATGGCTAAATTTTCTATGAAAAAAGGTGGCAAAGAAGTTGGTAATGCCAGCGTCTATGCAGAGCCACACACTATGGACGGGAAAGATATGAAAACTAGTGATATTGGTTATAAAACCGATCCAAACTCAATGAGCGCTGTTGAGTCTACGCCAGGCGGTATGCCAGCTCGTAGAGTTAGCACGGGTAATCCTGCTTCAACACAAATTGATAAAAACGGCAAAGTTAAAATTCGTGGTACAGGTTGCGCTACTAAAGGTGTTTTTTCTAGAGGACCAATGGCGTAATGAATTACACGCAGCTTGTTACGGCTATTGAAGCCTATGCTGAAAATTATGATTCTGCCGTTGGCGGTTTCGTAGAGAATATCCCTGTCTTTGTAAAACAGGCAGAGCAGCGTATTTATAACACGGTTCAGTTGCCTCCACTAAGAAAAAATGTAATAGGTACACTTACCAGTGGAAATAAGTATTTATCTGCTCCAGATGACTATTTGGCTACATATTCACTAGCAGTCATTAATACTGATGGTAGCTATACTTATCTGCTAAACAAAGATGTCAACTTTATTAGGGAAGCCTATCCTACTCCAACGGATACAGGAACACCTTATTATTATGCTTTGTTTGGACCTCAATACACGCTTACAAATGAGCTAAGTTTTATTGTAGGACCAACACCAAACGCTAATTACAGTGTAGAACTGCATTACTTCTACTATCCACAGTCTATTGTTACTACTGGTACCACTTGGTTGGGCGATAACTTTGATTCAGTCCTTTTGTATGGTTCATTGCTAGAAGCGGCTGCCTACATGAAGTCTGATGCAGATACCATTACTTTCTACAAAGACCGCTATACAGAGGCATTAGCCCTATTACAGCGTCTTGGAAATGGTCTGGAGCGTGGTGATGCGTATCGTGATGGTCAAACCAA
>Ga0136641_1000947_pt1 | contig 12218 bp, 6 predicted proteins | sample EliLak1302023Y_FD_115312 | JGI IMG/M metagenome (GOLD analysis project Ga0136641, IMG submission 115312) | Freshwater microbial communities from Elizabeth Lake, Yosemite National Park, California, USA - 13020-23Y | ecosystem: Environmental > Aquatic > Freshwater > Lake ...
CGCATTTCAATCCGAAGCTTTAATTCTGTTGTTAGCCATCATGGCTTTTTTGTATGCTTCGGTTGGGCATGGAGGTGCGAGCGGTTATTTAGCCGTGATGGCCATTTTTGCGATCGCCCCTTCATTAATGAAACAGACTGCTTTGCTCTTAAATTTAGGTGTTTCACTGATGTCTTTTATTGCTTTTTTCCGACAAGGTTTTTTTCGATGGAAGCTTTTTTGGCCTTTTGCTTTGGGCTCCATACCTGCGGCATTTTTGGGGGCAAAGATTCCTTTGACCGACTCCACCTATAAACAAATATTAGGTTTTTGCTTACTGATGGCGGTAATCCGAATGGTTTGGCAATTGAAGGAAGAAAAATCGAATACCTTAAATCCTTATTTAGGGATATTCATTGGGGGAATCATTGGATTACTATCCGGCATGATCGGCATCGGTGGAGGAATTATTTTAAGTCCACTATTATTGCTGTTTCGTTGGTCTAGCATCAAAGAAGCCGCAGCCATATCAGCTTTATTTATCTTTGTCAACTCGGTTGCCGGCTTAGCAGGCCTTAAAACTTGGATACCACTAAATCAATCCCAAATACTATATTGGCTCGCCGCCTCATTAATTGGCGGATTCATAGGGGCCATTTGGGGCTCACGAGTGGCCTCCAACCAAAAAGTAAAGTGGATTTTAGCCCTAGTTTTAGTGATTGCATCTCTAAAGCTTTGGTTTGTGTAAAATAAAAAGCGTCTGAAACGGATACCATTTCAGGCGCTTTTAACATGCAAGTTTGTTATTAATCCTTTGAACCTGTTACTGCTCCAGCTGCTTCTTTTGCTTTTTTAGCGTCTTGCATCGGATTACGATCCGTTGAATAAGATCTCTGTTGCATCTTAAACAATTGAACTTTTGTCGGTTTAGCTGGCTCCCTCGGAAATGCGTTGTCATCGGTATCAATGTCGGCAATTTCATAAAAAGGATCTAAGGTCCATTTAACCACTTTTTTGCTTGTTGGAATTATTTTTCTTGCCTCTACATCATTGAGCCTCCACACTTCTGCCGGAAATCTCAAGACCTCTTCGGTACCATCTTCGTAATTCAATTTAATGATCACCGGCATAGGTAGCCCTCCCTTATTTTTAAAATTAACCACATAAAAATTCTTTCCTTGTGTGACTAATTTTTTTTCATCTTCATTTAGGGAAGCTATGTAATCTTGATACTTTTTCTTGTCCGCATCGGTAGGGGCAAAACGATCATAGGTATTATAGAAATCAGTTAAATCCGGATTCTCCTCGACCACGGTGGATTTAATATCGGTTTTATTTCGAATACTAGAAATGGTTTGCCGTTTGGCCTGAGCGGCTTCTTTATCCCCAGCTTTTTTTGCTACTGGATCTTGTGTGTCAATTCCAAACCATTCTACCGTTTCGATCGATTGGTTCACCGGCTCTGTGCCATAAAACCAACCTTTCCAAAACCAATCTAAGTCGACGCCCGAAGCATCTTCTAAAGTTCTAAAAAAATCAGCTGGGTAGGGTTGCTTGAAGGCCCATCTGCGCGCGTATTCTTTGAAAGCATAGTCAAATAATTCTCTGCCCATGACCGTTTCTCGGAGTATATTCAAGGCAGTGGCTGGTTTCGCATAAGCGTTATTCCCAAAATCCATGATGTTTTCTGAGTTGGCCATAATGGGTACCTGATTTTTCGCATCTAAACGCATGTAAGGGACAATATCCTGCGGCTCTCCTCTACGTGCCGGGAAGTTTCGATCCCATTCCATTTCAGCTAAATACTGACAAAAGGTATTCAATCCCTCATCCATCCAAGACCATTGGCGCTCATCTGAATTGACAATCATGGGGAAGAAATTATGTCCTACCTCATGTATGATCACTCCGATCATTCCATTTTTTGTATTTTCTGTGTACGTTCCATCCGTTTCAGGTCGGCCTCCATTAAATGAAATCATCGGATATTCCATTCCTCCACCTAAGGTGGCGTGGCAAGAAATAGCCACAGGGTATGGATAGGCGATGGTTCTTTTGGAATAAGATTTCAATGTATGTGCTACAGCCATCGTGGAATATTTTTCCCAAAGTGGATTTCCCTCCTTGGAATAATAGGACATGGCCCATACTTTCTTCCCTTCTACATCTACTTGCATCGCATCCCAAATAAACTTACGAGAGCTTGCAAAAGCAAAATCACGCACATTATCTGCTTTGAAAATCCATGTTTTTTTGCTCGTTGGTTTATTCTTCTCCGCTTTTTCCGCCTCCGCTTGAGTCACAATGACCACCGGCCTCACGGCTGTTTTCGCTTGATCCCAACGTTTTAATTGGGCTGCGGTCATCACCTGAGTAGCATTTTGTAATTCGCCTGAGGCACCTACCACATGGTCATTAGGTACCGTGATGGCTACTTTATAGTTCCCAAAATTTAAGGTAAATTCTCCTTGGCCTATAAATTGCTTGTGTTGCCAACCATACACATCGTTGTAAACGGCAAGGCGTGGAAACCAATGGGCGATGAAGTAATTGGAATTGCCGTCTTTTGAAAAAAGTTCATAGCCCGACCGGCCATAATATTCCGTGATCAAATAATTCCAGTCGATGGAAAAACTAATGTTCCCACCTGATTTTACTGGAGCGGGCAAGTCAATGCGCATCATCGTTTGATTGATGGTGTGCTTGAGCGGATTGCCTTTGATATCTTTAACAGCGGTAATTTTATAGCCATATTCTCTTGGGTCTGTTAATTCCTCAAACATACTTGCACTGATTCCCCGAGTAATATTTCCCGTGGCGGAGGTCTTTTTAATCGCTCCTTTTTCGAAGATATTTTGGTCTAATTGAATCCAAATGTAGGGTAATTCATCTGGCGAATTATTGAAATAAGTGATTGTTTCAGAACCAGTAATCTTTCGGTTGATGTCATCTAATTCTACTTTAATGTCATAATCAGCTCGTTGTTGCCAATAATCTTTCCCTGGGGAACCACTCGCCGTTCGGTAAGAATTAGGTGTTGGCAGGGTGGATTCTAATTGTTCAAAGCGGTTGTTTGCATTAAAAGACAGGCCGGAAGGACCTTGCGCGCTCAATTGGCAGACCGATAATACAATAAAAGTGAGGGTAAAAATTCTTTTTAACATTAGTTTTGATGTTTGTGTTTTCAAAAATAACAATAAATATTGGGTATCCTATGGCCAACTTTGACGCTCGATTTTAAAAGCATTCCTAGCACCGTTTTTTTCCCTGACTAAAAACATCATTATTTTGTGCTTTTTTTGGGTAGAATTTGTAGATTTGAGATTACAAATAACATTAACGCATTTATCATTATGGGTATTATATTGGGTCAAAAGGAATATTTCAAAGGCATTGGTCAAATTAAATTTGAAGGTGCGGAATCGGACAATCCACTTGCTTTTCGTTATTACGATGAAAATCGGATGATTGCCGGAAAAACCATGAAAGAACATTTACGTTTTGCCATCGCTTATTGGCATTCATTTTGTGGAAATGGGGCGGATCCATTTGGTCCAGGCACCCATCATTATCCATGGGATATGGCTACAGATGTACGCCAAAGAGCCTCAGATAAAGCAGATGCGGCCTTTGAATTTATCACTAAAATAGGAGCTCCTTTTTATTGTTTTCATGATGTGGATGCGATCGACCAAAGCAATGATCCTAAGGAGTTTACAAGCCGAGTAGAATTTATATCGGATATTTTGGCTAAAAAACAAGCTGAATCAGGGGTTCAATTATTGTGGGGAACGGCTAATTTATTTTCGAATGAACGCTATATGAATGGAGCTTCCACCAATCCTAATTTTGAGGTTGTTGCTCATGCGGGGGCCCAATTGAAAGGTGCGATTGACGCGACGATTAAATTAGGTGGTGGCGGTTATGTTTTTTGGGGAGGTAGAGAGGGTTACATGACGCTTTTGAATACGGACATGAAACGTGAACGTGAGCATTTTGCTCAAATGCTTCATACCTGTGTGGAATATGCTCGAAAAAATGGTTTTAAGGGTAAGTTTTTTATTGAGCCTAAGCCATGTGAGCCAACGAAGCATCAATATGATTACGATGCGGCGACCGTGATTGGTTTTTTAAGGGAGTTTAATTTACTCTCGGAATTTGGTTTGAATTTAGAGGTAAATCACGCAACACTGGCTGGGCATACTTTTGCGCATGAATGCCAAGTGGCATCCGATGCGGGAATGCTGGCATCGATTGACGCAAACAGGGGTGATAATCAAAACGGTTGGGATACCGATCAGTTCCCAACGGATATTTACGAATGGGCAGAGGCGATGGCGATTATTTTAAAGCAAGGTGGATTAGCGGGTGGTGGAATAAATTTTGATGCGAAGCGTCGAAGAAATTCTACGGATGCGGCTGATTTATTTTATGCCCACATTGGCGGCATGGATACGATAGCCAGAGCCTTGATTATAGCTGATAAATTAGCTAAACATGGCGAATTGGATCGTTTAAAAGCGGCGCGTTATGCGAGTTTTGATTCGGGTAAAGGGGCTGACTATGAAGCGGGTAAATTGAAATTAGAAGATTTATACCAAATTGCTGTTGACCTAGGTGAACCCGCTATGATCTCGGGCAAGCAAGAATATCTTGAAAATTTATTAGGTCGTTTTGTATAATAAATATTTAAATAGAGGCATGAAAAAAATCACCTTCATCCTCTTTTTACTCATTTTGATTTCTCTAAGGGTAGCAGGATCTTCAGATCCTGTTACTTTTTCTACCACAAAACCTTGGGTATATTGGTGGTGGCCAGGAAGCGCTGTGACAGAAAAGGGGATTACACATAATTTGGAAGCATTTGCTAAAGCCGGTTTTGGGGGTTTACATATCATTCCCATTTATGGCGCAAAGGGATATGAATCATCTTTTCAGAATTATTTAGGCGCTGGTTGGCAACAAAAATTTGCCTATGTTTTAAAGGAAGCAAGTAGGTTACATTTGGGGATCGATATGACCCTAGGAACGGGTTGGCCTTTAGGGGGTCCTCAAATCTCTAAGAGCGAAGCGGCCAAAGCCTATAAAATTGAGGAGTTCACTTTGGGGCCTAATCAAAATTTCCAATTACCTGTGGGAGATATTCAGGCCGTATCGGTCTATGTGGATGGGAAATTTACTCAAGAGCTCATCAGCCAAAAAAAGACGCAAATACAGGCAGGAAATTCTGGGGCTACATTGTACATGTTGAGTCAGGTTTTAACTAATCAAAAGGTGAAACGTGCCGCTCCAGGAGGTGAAGGTCTCGTGATGGACCATTTTTCAAAGTCGGCCTTTGAGCATTACCGCGAAACGTTTGTCCCCTTATTGAAAAAGTCTCATGCTCCTTTAAGGGCTTTGTATAATGATTCCTATGAGGTTTATGGGGCAAATTATACAGCAGGGCTTTTTGCTGAATTCATTCGATTAAATCATTACGACCTAAGAAAATATTTGGATGTTTTGGCAAAGCCAAAAGCTGAAACGGAAGTCGAAAATACAATTTGGGCCGATTACCATCGGACGATATCCCAATTATTACTGGGTCAATTTTCAAATCCATTTGCTGATTGGATAAAATCAATGGGTTTTCAAAGTCGAAATCAAGCGCATGGATCGCCTGGAAATCTCATCGATATTTACGCGGCGGTGGACATTCCTGAAACTGAGTTTTTTGGAAGCAAGCCTTTTGATATTCCAGGTTATCGGGTAGATCCAGATTATGACTCGGTTCGTTTTGGAATTCCGGATGTGCGCAACTTGAAATTGGCCTCATCAGCGGCTAATTTAATGGGTAAGAAATTGGTTTCTGCGGAGACAGCCACTTGGCTTGGTAATCATTTTAAGGTTTCTTTGGCTCAGGTAAAACCCGTAGTAGACCAAGTGTTTATTGGCGGTGTCAATCATCTATTTTTTCATGGTGCGACATACTCTCCTCCTGAGGTCGCTTGGCCAGGTTGGTTGTTTTATGCCAGTACTAATTTTAATCCCCAAAGTCATTTTTGGGAAGCTTTGCCAGAGCTTAACCGTTACATCGATAAATGTCAAACGATGTTGCAAAAGGATCCTACCGATTCAGATGTCTTGATGTATTTTCCGATGGAGGATATTTGGCATGAGCGAAATGGCAAGGGTAAAATTCATTTGCTTGATTTACATGCCAATAGCCGGGATTGGATGAAGAATACTTCGTTTGGTCATTGGTCTGAGCACATGCAAAATAAGGGGTACCAATTAGACTATATTTCGGATGATTTGATGAAATCGTTAAAGCCAACGGCTAAAAGAACCTGGAAATCTGTTTCGGGAAATGAGTATAAGATCTTACTCATTCCGGCGCCACATTATGTTTCTTTGGAAACGATTGAGCTGTGGGCTAGCTGGGTGAAGCGAGGTTTACCTGTTTATTTCTTGGAACACTTGCCTTTAAATCCTAATTCTTTTGGGCTCACAGAAGACGAAAAGGCTCGTTGGCAAGTAGCCAAAGAAACCTTGCTCATGCGTTGGGTGTCGGATCCGATTAATGTACTGGAACGTTTTAAAATTTCTCGAGAAAGTATGGCGGATTTGGATTTATCTTTTTTGCGCAAACGGTCTGTTGACGGTGCGAAATATTTCATTGCCAACCTTTCTAAAAACTTTACAGAGGGGATGATTCATTTATCAAAAACTAGTTCAGATGTGGAGATCGAAGACCCAATGTCTGGAAAAATTTGGAAGGAGCATTTGACTAAACAGAAGCAATTTTTCATGTCTTTAGCGCCTGGCCAAAGTGTTATTGTTCGGTCAGTAAAAGCCAATAAAAAGGCCTCAGCTACATCGGCGGTCCCTAAGGTTTTTGTGCCCTTAGAGCCGCGTGAAAAAATTTCGCTTTCTTTTTCAAATCAATTAGTCAAACCCAAGCTATTGGATGCGATGGTATTTTGGACGCTAGATTCTACTACGCATGATTACTGGGGGAAAGCGACGTATGCTTTTGATTTTGACTTAATGTCGGAACAAATTAATTCTTGTCAAATCCTTCACCTGGATCAGGTCCGTGATTGGGTGCGCGTAAAAATTAATGGGCAGGATTTAGGGATTGTTTGGTCTTTGCCTTATCAAATTAATATACCTCCAGGTATTCTGAAGTCAAAGAACCACATAGAGTTGGAGGTAATGAATGTTTCGGCCAATCGCATTAGGAAGTTGGATCGAGAAAAGACTCCATGGAAGAATTTTTATGAAATCAACTTTGTGGATATTCAGTATAATCCATTTGACGCTTCTAAATGGGCTGCGATGGAAAGTGGCTTAAAAGGGGAGCTTTATTTTTCAAACCGATGACGTTTGTAGGAGACATTAAAGAGGCTTTTTATGCATTAGAAAATTTCGAAAATGCACAGGAAATGCAGAAGTACATGCCCATTAAATACCTATTTATTGGGATAAAAACTCCTAAGCGAACTTTGGTTTTTAAGGATCTTTACAAAAAGTATGGAAAGTCTGAGGATTGGTTTGAGGTAAGTGCTGAGTTATTCGCATTGCCCGAACGTGAATTTCATTATGTGGCGATGGCTTATGTATTGAAAGCAAAAAATTCATGGGACTCCCGCATTCCCATGCTAGTGAATCAATGGGTAGATGAAAACTCGTGGTGGGATATGGTGGACGTTTTGGGCCCTAAAGTTTTGGGTTTATATTTCCTGCGCTTTCCACATGAAAAATCAGAATGGATTTCTTTATGGATGAATTCGCCTAATTTTTGGCATCAGCGACTATGCATTTTATTCCAGTTGGACTATAAAAAACAGACTGATGTGATCCTATTGTCAACGATCATTTTATCTTTAATCACATCTAGAGAATTTTTTATTCAAAAAGCGATTGGTTGGTCTTTGCGAAAATATGCACGAACTGACCCTGCATGGGTGTTAAATTTTGTCCACAATCACCCACTTCCGCGCCTTTCAAAACGAGAGGCGTTAAAGCATTAACAGGGAATATTTACTTTTTCAAAACAGCTAGTTCATGCGCTGTATCATAGTAGCCCCTCAAGTTAGACCAGTCAAAAGTGTCGGCAATACTCTCCACTCGATTTCTTTGTAGGATGCGATCTCGTTGGGATTGTTGGGCAAATTTAAACAATAAAGTCGCCAAGTGTTCCGCTGATTCCAAGTAGGTCTGAGATTTCCGATTGACCACACTCACACCCCATTGATCATAATCGCGCATAATTTGCATCATGTAATCTCCAAAACCCGATAAATCTGAAGTGATGGTAGGCACGCCTCTCGCCATACATTCTAAGGGTGTGTATCCCCACGGTTCATAATAACTTGGGAAAACACCCAGGTGACAGCCGCGAACAAATTGGCCATAATCCAAGCCAAACAATGGATTTGTGGAGACAATAAAATCCGGGTGATAGACAATTTTCACCTTGTCATCAGGGTTATTTGTGAGCCCCGTCCTGACTAGATTACGAATGATGTCATCTTCATTTTTCAACAAATGCGTGACAACTTTTGGATTGGAATTCGTTTTCCAAGTTTGCACGGTCCTTCGTAAACGCAAGCGCCAATATTCGTCCACAAAATTATTTAAATCAGGGATTTGTAAATCTTTGGAAGCGGCCGAGGCTTGAAATAATTTCTCGCCCACCGACTTTTCAATGGCCAAACAATTTTCTCTAATCTCATCTAGCACCGCCCTTGAATGTAAAACTTCCGGGTCTATGCTATGATAGGGTTGTTTGGTGATGAAAAACATGACGACGGTTTTTTTTGAACCGGCATCTTTTAATTTTTGATTTAATATTTTTAAAGCATCCAAGGTCAAATCGTATCCTTTGTTAGTATATTCAAATCTCCCCGAAGTAAACAAATATAAAGTTTGCTCTAAGTCAAAGGGCTGATTTTGAAAAAAATGTCCCATGACAAAATCTGAAATACTTTCCTTGTATTTGGAATGCAGGTTTTGATGTTCATGAAGCGCAGCAAATCGTTGAATATTTAGGCCATTAGGCAAAATCAATTCTGGAATTCGACCTAAAAAATATTGACATTCTTTAGCAGTAATATCCGAGACTGTGGTTAAAACATTGGCCTTTTGTGCCGCCGCTCTCTCGAAACTTACTTGGGCCTCAATTCCATATATTTTGGCTTCTTTTAACCAATCAAACTGGTCAAGTACCTCATAAAAATTCGGCACATTTCCAGCTAAATAACGCCCTAACATCGTGGCGTGGGTCGTAAAGACGGTTGATATTTTAACTTTTTCCTTCCGTAAATCCGACAAGCAAGTCGAGGCCATCCATTCATGAAAATGAACAATGATCTCCTTTTTCGATTTATTTTCAAGGGCTAATTCCGTCAAAAATAGCCGGACCATTTCACCAAAAGCAATGGTTTGATTGACAAGTTCCTCCACTCCCAAAGTGGATATTTTATGATTTTCCCAAATACGACCTTTGATGGCATCGATTTGAGTATGGATAGAATCAAGATCAAATAAAATAATTTTGGGCTTGCCGGTGATGAGCCAATGGCCATAATATACTTTTAAGCCTGTCGACCTTAAGCTACGAATGGAATTATTGATGGGTGTGTCTTCCTCAGGAACTTCGAGTGGCTCAAATTCTGCCGCAGCGGTTTGGGGAAAATAGGGTCCTAGTAAGGTATATTCATCGCCCCATTTTTCGACCATGGAGGGTACTTTAGTTCGAATCACAGTGTATATTCCACCTACTTGATTGCAAGTTTCCCAGGCTACCTCAAAGAGACATTGTTTTTTTAGGGCCGACTTTTTAACGATTTTTTCCACGTAAATTTCTTGAGTTTTCTAGGACATGTAGGACGCACTTTCAATGACTTGTGTGATCCCATTTTTTGTGATTGTGAAATTAAATCCTTTTTGAATAGAATAGGCACCATATTCACCTTTTTTATTTAAAGCTAAATAACCCACTTGGAATTCCTGATATTTGTAGCGCTTAACGATGCGCATAATAGCTTCTTCGCAGGCTTTTTGGGGTGACATTCCCTGCCTCATAAACTCGACAATTAAAAAGGAACCTAAGGTCTTCATCACAAATTCCCCCAAACCTGTGGCGCAGGCACCACCCACCTCATCATCGCAAAAAACGGCACCGCCGATGATCGGTGAGTCGCCCACTCTTCCGTGCATTTTATAAGCTAATCCACTCGTAGAACATGCACCCGCTATCTCTCCGGCTTTTCCTATGGCCAGTAAGCCGATGGTATCATGATTTTCAATGTTGATGATGGGCTTATATTTTGATTCTTTTTTCCATTCTTCCCAAGCTTTTTTTGAGGCGTCTGTTAATAAATTTTGTTTCTTAAATCCTTGGTCTAGGGCAAATTGCAAAGCGCCGGCCCCCGAAAGCATCACATGAGGCGTTTTTTCCATCACGGCTCTTGCCACCGAAATAGGATGCATGATGCCCTCTAAAAAGGTAACTGAACCTGCATTGCCTAAGTGGTCCATGATGCAAGCATCTAAGGTAACGTGCCCATCTCGGTCGGGAAGTCCTCCATAACCCACCGAAGTTTCCATGGGATCCCCTTCGGGAACCCAAGCACCTGCTTCCACGCCATCCAAGGCTCGGCCTGTTTGCATCATTTTATCATAACCAGCCTTCGTTCCTTTTTCATTTTTCCAAGTAGCAATGACGAGAGGCTCGTTGGCCACGGATCCTTGGGAGGAGTTCGGTTTTGATGGGATGGTTGCGGCACTGATAAGACCACTAGTTTGGAGGAAGGTTCTTCTTTTCAAGGTTGATTATTTAATGATTAAAAATATAAATTATTTGGGCATTAACCGACAAATGTGTAAAATTGTCATTCTTAAAATAAAATAAAATCTTTGAATTTTTATTAAAATCTACTGTATTATTTTTCATGAAATACTTAAAATCTCTTTTTCCTCTTGCATTAGCCCTAATTTGGACCTACGCTTTGCACAATTCATGGGGAACCCTTCCACCCTTGGGTAAACTACTAAGTCCGTTTCATGGTTTTTGGGTCAATGCCGAGGCGCCTGAATCCAATGAATTAACCGAGGAAAACTTGCAAATCCCAGGTTTGGAAAAAACGGTTACGGTGGTTTATGATGAAATGGCTATTCCTCACGTATTTGCCCAAAATGACCATGATTTATATGTGGCTCAGGGCTATTTGACGGCCAAAGATCGTTTGTGGCAAATGGAATTTCAAACCCATTTCGCAGGTGGACGAATTTCAGAGATTGTGGGGGAGAAGGGGATGGTTTCGGATCAGTTCCAAAGACGCATGGGCGCAGTTTATGGGGCTGAAAAATCTTTTGAGGGGATGAAAGAAGATCCAAAAGCGGCTGTTACTTTGCAGGCTTATTCAGATGGAGTCAATGCCTATATTGAAAGTTTGACGGAACGTAATTATCCTTTGGAATATAAATTATTGAATTATGCGCCTGAAAAGTGGACACCGATCAAGAGTGCACTTTTCCTAAAGAACATGTCGTTTGTGTTAGCTTCTGGAACGGATGATTTGAAGATGACTAATATCCTCAGGAAATATGGGAAGGCAGTTGCCGAAAATTTATTTCCCAATTACCCTTTTGTCGAAAGTCCGATTATCCCGGTGGGTACACCTAGGGATTTTAAGCCCGTGCCTATACCTGCAAGTCCTGCCGATTTCATAGGCCTAGGAAGTGCGATGCAAACCCCTGAAAAAGATCCTAATATTGGATCTAATAACTGGGCCGTTTCAGGCAACAAAACAGTTTCAGGATTGCCAATATTAGCCAATGATCCTCACCTAATTTTATCTTTGCCTTCCATTTGGTACCAAATGCAATTAGTTGCTCCAGGTGTAAATGTCTATGGATCTACCATGCCTGGAACTCCCAACGTCATCGTGGGTTTTAATAAAAATGTCGCTTGGGGTGTAACCAATGTGGGTTCTGATGTATTGGATTGGTACCAAGTTAAATTCAAGGATGCTTCGAAAGCGGAGTATTGGCATGATGGCAAATGGAAAAAGACGACCCTGCGGATTGAAAAGTTTAACATCAAAGGGAAAGAAAGTTTTGTAGATACTATATTTTTCACTCACCATGGACCTGTCGTTTATTTGAGTCATGAAAAACCATTTAAGTCAAATATTCCAGTAGGTCATGCATTGCGTTGGATCGCCCACGAAAAATCACAGGAGTTGACC
>Ga0136641_1000948_pt1 | contig 12218 bp, 14 predicted proteins | sample EliLak1302023Y_FD_115312 | JGI IMG/M metagenome (GOLD analysis project Ga0136641, IMG submission 115312) | Freshwater microbial communities from Elizabeth Lake, Yosemite National Park, California, USA - 13020-23Y | ecosystem: Environmental > Aquatic > Freshwater > Lake ...
ATACGAGCACATAATGTCCGCACAAGTAACCATCACCCAACTGCCCTCGGCTGGTGCCATCACCGGGTCGGAGCTTGTCCCAATCGTACAGAACGGCGTCACGGTCCAAACAACCACTGGCGCCATTTCTACGCAGCCGACCCAGACGCAGACATTCCTGACGGCCACCCAGCAGACTTCGCTGACCAATAGCCGCTATGTCACGGCTGGCTCCGGGTTGTCGATCAATGACGGCGGCGCGGGTTCTTTCTTCCAAGTCAGCCTCACTGGTGCCGCTCTGAGCCTCAATAACGCCGCTGGCGGCATCATTGTGAAGGACTCGGCATCTACGGTGGCCTCGCGCTCTATCGCCGTATCCGGGACTGGTTTAGCCGTGTCTAACGCCGATGGCACAGGTGGCAACCCAACCTTGGCGCTGAGCGGGCAGGTCTTGAGTTTGGCCAACGCCAGCTTCAATGGCCTCGTGACCCTGAGCACCAGCGGCACGATCTCCTCATCCACCATTACCGGCACGGCCAACCAGATCGGCGTTACCAACGGGACCGGCGTCGGCGGCAACCCCACGGTGTACATTGCGGACAACGCCGTATTCCCCGGCACAGGCGCTATCACGGTCCCCAATGGGTCCACGGCCCAAAAGCCTGCGGGATCTGCTGGCCAGATCCGCTACAACACCAGCAGCCAAGTCTTTGAGGGCTACGCCAACGGAGCGTGGAATTCGTTCTCGTTGGCTGGCGGCGTATCTACTTTTAGCGCCGGGTCCACAGGGTTTACGCCAAGCTCGGCCACAGGCGGCGTAGTGACACTGGCTGGCACGCTCAATGTGTCTAGCGGCGGCACTGGCGTCGGTACGCTGACTGGTTACGTGTACGGCAACGGCACTGGCGTAATGACCGCCAGCACCACGATTCCAAGCACGTCAATTACCGGTTTGGGCACCATGTCTGCCCAGAACGCCAACGCGGTGGCCATTACCGGCGGGACGATTACGGGCTCGACAATCAACAACACTGTTATCGGCGGCTCGACTCCTGCGGCAGGCACTTTTACCAGTGTGGCCATGACATCGGGCACGATTGCCAATGCACCGGTAAACGACACTGACATCGTAAACAAGCTGTACGCCGATGCACTTGTGTCTGGTATCAATTTTCATCAGGCTTGTAACTACGCAAGTACCGCAGACCTTGGGGCTGTTACCTACAACAATGGGTCATCTGGAGTTGGTGCAACATTAACCAAAACAACACCATTCGCTACTTTTGCGTTAGATGGCGGAAGCCCCACAGTTGGACAGCGCGTTTTGATAAAAAACGAATCGAACGGCGCTTACAACGGTATTTATACAGTTACAAACGTAGGTTCTGGCTCAACTGGCTGGGTTTTAACTCGTGCCACTGACTACGACACCAGCGGCTCTGGGAACAATGAGATTGACCAAGGCGACTATGTTTTGGTGCTTTCTGGAACGACAAACGCCAACACGTCTTGGGTTCAGCAAACAGCATTGCCGATCACCGTGGGCACAACGGCCTTGGTATTTACCCAATTTGGTGCAGCCACGGTATACACCGCTGGGACCGGCCTGACGCTGTCTAGCAACCAGTTCAGTATCACCAACACCGCGGTGACTGCGGCTACCTACGGCTCTGCCTCTCAAGTCCCAGTCTTTGCGGTAAATGCGCAGGGCCAACTTACTTCGGTCACCAACACGTCCATCGCAATCGCTTCTGGGGCTGTTTCTGGCCTTGCGGCGTCTGCGACCACCGATACTACCAACGCAGCCAATATCTCCTCTGGAACGCTGCCTACAGGCCGTATAAGCGGCTCCTACACGGGCATTACTGGTGTAGGCACCATAGCGGCAGGCACTTGGAACGGTACGGCTATCGGAGTTGGTTATGGCGGGACTGGGCTAACTGCTACGCCTACAAATGGTCAATTGGCTATCGGAAATGGCACAGGCTACTCGCTGGCCACCTTGACAGCGGGGACCAACGTCAGCATCAGCAACACGGCTGGTGGTATCACCATCTCGGCTACCCCATCGGCTGGCGGCACTGTGACCAGCGTGGCGATGACGGTGCCATCGTTCTTGTCGGTCTCTGGCTCCCCTATCACCACCAGCGGCACCTTGGCGGTTACCCTGTCCGGCACGGCCCTGCCCGTGGCCAACGGCGGCTCTGGAGCCACCACACTGACCGGTTACCTGTACGGCAATGGAACAAGCGCTTTTACTGCCTCTACGACTATCCCCAATACCGCGATCACCGGTTTGGGGACAATGTCCACTCAGGCGGCAAGTGCCGTTGCAATTACTGGTGGCACAATTAACGGCACAACAATCGGCGCGACGACCACATCTACCGGCGCATTCACAACTGTGACCGCCACAACTGGCATCTTCGGAGGTACTTTCTAATGGCTGCAACTGGCTACACCCCAATTTCGCTGTACTACAGCACAACTGCATCGGCAGCGCCTTCTGGCGCCAATTTGGTGGCAGGAGAGCTTGCGCTCAATACCTTGGACGAGAAACTGTACTTTAAAAACAGCACGGGCACGGTCAAGGTATTAGCGTCAACTGCCTCCACAGGTACGGTTACTTCGGTAGCGGCTTCTGTTCCTGCGTTTTTGTCAATTGCTGGCTCCCCAATTACTACTAGCGGTACGCTCGCAATTACCTATTCGGGCACAGCGCTCCCAGTTGCCAACGGGGGAACAGGTTTAACTTCAGGCACTTCTGGCGGTGTACTCTATTACTCCGCAACTGGAACGCTTGCATCTTCTGGTGCGTTGACCCAGTACGGGGTTGTGTATGGCGGCGGAGCAGGCGCTACTCCAGTCGCAACTGCAAACGGAACAACAGGCCAAGCATTTATAGCAACTACAAGCGCTGCGCCTTCATGGGGTACTTTAGGTATTGCAGGTGGGGGTACTGGGTTAACAACAACTCCTGCAAATGGAGCGTTAGATATAGGTAACGGAACAGGATTTACTCGTACTACTTTGACCGCCGGTACAGGAATTACTGTTACTAATGGCGCTGGTTCAATTACGATTGCATCAACTGCTGGTGCTAGTGGTTTGACTTTGATTAGTACGCTAACTGCAAGTAATTCTGCTTCATTGGCTTGGACAGGATTAAGCGGATATACGTCATACATTATGATTGTTGAAGATATTTTATTAGCAACTGCTGGTGCTCTTTATTTGCAACAAGGAACTGGCGCAACTCCAACTTGGATTACAAGCAGCTATTACACACAAGCATCTTCTAACCAAAATGCAACTGTAAATAATCTAACTGGTGGGGCAGGAATAAATATTGATGCAAGTGCGGCTGGAACAATTACACCAATAAATTCTTTTGTTTATATATCTCAAATATCTGGAGGTTATTTTCAAGCATCATCTTATGGAAATCTCAACAATTATCTCGGGGGTACTTTAAAAAATCTTTATTGCACTGGTACATCATTTAATTCCACTGCTACAACAGCAATCAGATTGATTTCCGCTTCTGGAAATTTAACATCAGGTAAAGCATCACTTTATGGTTTAGCCCCCTAAGGAAACATCATGGCAGATTTAAATACAGAAATTGTTGCGTATCTCACGGTAAGCAACATTAGATATACAAGTTCAGATTATCAAACTGGTCAACCAGAAGGCCAGCCCAACCAAATTTTGTCTTGGAACACCTCTGCACTTGGTGCAGAGCCAACACAAGAGCAGTTAGATGCTTCTTACATTGTTTGGCAAGGCCAGCAAGTACAAGAGCAAAACAAAAAAGCAGCAAGTGTTTTATTGAGTGCTACTGATTGGACGGCTATTCCTAGCGTTGCTGACCCTGCACAATCAAATCCTTATTTGACAAACCAAACAGAGTTTATTGCTTGGCGTAATCAAATTAGGGCTATTGCAATTACTCCTCCTACAACCCCTGCTACGTTTCCGGCACAACCTACGGAACAATGGAGTTCTTGATATATGGAACAAGATAGCACCCACACTTCTATTCTAAATTTATTCACCGTGATAAGTTTTAAAAAGACAAAAAATAAACATAGACTTAATTAACCGCAAAACCTCAACGGCGACTATTAATTTGGAGTAACTCCATGAAATTGCACATTGACATTGAGACCGTAAACCAAGTCCTTGGATACCTTGGCACCCGCCCCTACCAAGAGGTGTGGCAATTGGTCCAAGCCATCCAAGAGGCCGCAAAGCCTCCAGTCATACAGGAGGCCCAAAATGGCAACCAAGTGGATACAGAAAGCAATTAAGCACCCCGGCGCGTTGAAGGAAGCCCTTCACGTTCCCATGGGCAAGGCCATCCCCGCTAAGAAACTAGCCAAAGCCGCCAAGGCGCCCGGCAAGCTCGGCCAGAGGGCGCGCCTTGCAAAGACGCTGCGGGGCTTTGATTGATATGAGTGGTGAAATCGACCCGGTCCGATATGGCGTGCTCTGGCAGAAGGTCCAAGACCTTGACAAAAAGGTGGACAAGCTAGAGAAGGGCATGGAGGAGCTACTGGCCCTTGCAAACCAAGGGCGTGGCGGCCTGTGGGTCGGTATGGCCATCATCTCGGCGGTATCCACCGTGGTGGGCTATCTAACGCACTGGATGCACAAGGGGTAACAAATGCCAAATACCGTCTCAGGATTAGATGTACTTACTCCTACGCCAGATGCAACGGTAACTGGTGCAGCACCCGCATCTACTGCCGTAGCTGCCGGGGCCTTGCCAATGCCTTCTAATAGCACGCCTGCTCCAACTACGTTAAATAGTTCTGATCCCGCATTGCTTGCGCAGTTAAATGCACTTGCAGGCCAAGGCACAGCTGTTAGGGGTCAGGGCTATATGACTGACACCGGAGACTATATCCGTACTGGTGAAAACACACTTAATAAGTTAGCAGGCGCTAAAACTGTACAAGATTGGTTAAATACCGCCAGCACAACAGATCAATATGGTAATGGTGTGTTTGCGTCAGGGGGTTTACATTCTCTCGTAGAAGATTTGTTGCACCAAAATATGACTTCTGGTGCAGACTACGAAGCAATTGACCGCGCACTAAACCCCGAAATTTATTCCGACCCAAATGCATTATATTCTCATAACGCCCTACACGGCATATCCAATGGCGCAAAAGATCCTTCTAACGTATTTGCCTATAACAGCATAGCTGACTACGGTAATGCTTTAATGCAGGCTTTGCATAGCCAGCCTGATGCACCTGCACGTTTTGATGCGTCAACCCCAAGCCAACTCGGAACCGCAGATTGGATGCAAACTTATTTGCACGATAACCCTAGCCCCTATAAAGGACAAGGCGTATCTGATGCGGAATATATGCAATCAGTTGTTCCGCCGGGGTTTCAAAATTGGCAACAGGTGTATAACCAAATTACTAAACCAGCATTTAATTCATACGAAGATTACCAAGCTAGTTTAAACAGAACGCCAGAGCAACAAGCCCAAGACGTGATTAAAGAATTTTATAGACCTAAAGCGTCTTGGGAAACAACATTAGCGCATCTTCAAAGCCAGTTGCCCCCCGCCCCGTCTGGTGGTCCTACGTTAAACATGAACAATACGCCTACATACGATCACAGCTTACATGTATACCCCGGACATTCGGGTACTGAGCAATACAACTCAATTAACCCAAATGGGGCGTTTGCGTATGCACTAAACCCGCAAGACTTGGTTAACCAAAATAACATTTCAAGTTTTATATTCCAAGACCCTAATGTTACTACGCAACAAAAACTTGATTTGGTAACAGGCAAAGCTACTGCCACGCCTATTTTTGAACCAGACCCAAGAATGCCGGGTGTAAAAAATTACGTTGGCGCTAAAATTGATGCAGCTGGATCAACCACTGGATTAAATGAAGCTTCAAGCAGGCTTGATCCTAATTATCAATATCTTGTTGATAAAAATTTAGTTGGCACAAAAATTAATAACCAAAATCCTTTAGTAGATGTATCAAAATACAGTGACCCAAAATCGACACAAAATCTTGTTAACATAATTAATCAAGATCATAATTCAAATAATCAAAATTTATTAACAGCTGCAAGTTATTTGCAAAAAAATGATGTTAAAGGTTTTAACAATTTTGTTAAATCAAAAAATTTACGTTATGGAGCAACAGATCTTTTAAAAACTCTTGGTATAAAACCAACGCTTGAAAATTTTGCTAAATATAGATCTTTGGGATTTAATTTTGCGTAAATTAAAATAATTTACAAAAAATAGGTAATTTATGAATGCGCTTGTTTTTACTAATTTTTTTGATGCTGGTCACAGTGTCATCGGCAGAGGACAGGCTTATTCTATCGGGGCCAACGGAGAAGCAAGAAGCTCCAAAATCCAAACCTGTGCAAGAGTGTTCAATACAGGGTTTATATGCAGTAGCTTGGACAACACACGATCCAATGGAGCGCCGCTTAGTAATGATGGAATGGCTGGATAAAAATGTATGCAGCACTCAAAACTACGCCGATATCTGGAACTCCTTGTCGGAGTGGTCGGGAACTTCAGACAACGCTTTAATGCGGGCAAAGGTGATTCAAGGGTACGAGAAAGCACTTAAGAGGGAAGCCAAATGAACGAAAAGGATAAGCTAGTTTCTGTCGTGACATACATGGTCACCGCCACTTTGTGCGCTGTTGTGCTGGCGTTGATTGGCGCTTTAATTCATGGTCTATTTGTCCGTGAAGTGGACAATACCAAAATCTTTGAGATCATTGGCCCAGCGTTCCAAACCATCATCGGCGGCCTAATAGGTTGGTTATCTGGACTCAAGGTAGGCTCAAACAAAGACGAAGAACTGCCTTGTCAAAAAAAGGATTTGTATGTTTGAACTACTAGGTGGCGGTATCTTTGGCTCCCTGCTTGGGGGCATCTTTCGTTTGGCACCAGAGGTGCTGAAGTGGCTTGACAAAAAGGACGAACGCGCCCATGAGCTTCTTATGTTTGAGCAGCAATGCCAATTGGAAACTCTGCGGGGTCAGCAAAAGCTGGCTGAAATAGGTGCCCAGCGCGAGGCTGCGGTGGATGTGGGGGTCATGGATGCCTTTAATGCAGCCATCACGCAGCAGGCTGATATGGTTAAAGCCGCCGGTGGTTGGGTAGCCAGCCTGTCTGCATCTGTGCGCCCTGTGGTGACGTACTGGATTTTGCTGCTGTGGAGCTTTGCCCACATCTGGTTTGCTTGGACTGCGTGGGCCGCTGGTGCGCCTCCAGAGGCTGTGTTCAAGCTTATCATGTCGGCTGACTTTGCTGCGTTGGTATCTGGCACCCTAAACTACTGGTTCCTTGACAGAACTCTGGCCAAGCGTGGGCTATGAACCTAGAGCTTGCCGCAGCACTGTGCAAACAGTTTGAGGGCTTTAGGGGTAAACCCTATCTCTGTCCTGCGGGCATTCCTACGATTGGGTACGGTAGTACCTATTACTCGGATGGGCGCAAAGTAAGTTTGGACGATCCACCGATGGATGAGCCAACGGCTAAAGCGTTGCTTATGGTGGAGCTATTGCACACATACCTTCCCGGAGTCTTGCGAAATTGCCCGATATTGGCTACGGATGAACGCAAGTGCAACGCCATAGTTGATTTTTGCTATAACTTGGGCATAGGCCGTTTGCAGACAAGCACACTAAAGCGTAAAATCAATGCTCAAGACTGGGACGGCGCCAAGGAACAGCTAATGCTTTGGAATAAAGGTGGCGGGCGAGTGCTGCCGGGGCTCACAAAACGTCGCTTGGCCGAAGCAGCTTTGTTAAATTAGGGATAACTATGGCAACCACGGCTTACGCTCTGACTTACGACAACCTGACAAGTCTGGTCCTCCAGTACCTTGAGCGCTCTGACGCCGCCGTCGTTAACTTCATCCCTACGGCCATCATGCTGGCAGAATTTGAGATTGCCGAGAACATCAAGACCTTGGGCCAGATGATCGTGGCCGACGGCACCATGACCTCTGGCAACCCGGTGATCGCCAAGCCAGCCCTGTGGCGCAAGACGGTCTCCATGACACTGACCACCACTGCTGGAAGTAAACAACCTATTTACTTGCGCAAGCTGGAATACCTCAGCAGCTACGCGACAGACGTAACGGCCACGGGAACACCGCTGTACTACTCAGACTACGACTACGACCACTGGTTCGTGGCGCCCACACCAAGCGCCAATTTTTCTTTTGAGGCGCTTTGTTATACCCGCCTGACGCCCCTGTCTTCCAGCAACCAAACCAACTGGCTGACCCGTAACGCGCCTAACGCCCTGTTGTTTGGCACACTCAAGCAGACCGCGCCATTCCTCAAAGACGATGCGCGCCTTGCGGTCTGGTCCCAGATCTTCGATACCGCGATTGGCGCCCTCAAGGTCGAAGACCAACTGCGCGTCGGGGACCGCCAAGCTATTGTTCAGGACTCCTAACCATGACGACATACACCAACCCCTTTACCGGGCAGACGATTAACCCATCGTCGGTCAGCTACGAGTCGCTGTCGATAACGACAAACACAACGCTGGACTGGCCGATCAATGGAACCACGGGCATCCCGGCCAGCAACATCATTGACATCACGGCCACCGCTGGCCTTTCGTTGACGCTTCCGCCCGCATCGCAGGTATCCACCGGGCAGACCATACTGATCCGCAATATCGGCAGTAACTCACTCACTATAAAGGGCTACAGCACTAACAACACCGGGCCCACGGTGGTGTCCATCGCCTCGGGCGTGGCCAACTACATCTACCTGACCGACAACACAACGGACGCGGGCACATGGGCCACCGTGGTGCTCGGCGCGGGCACTTCCTCGGCCAATGCGGCTACCTTGGCGGGCTACGGCTTGCAGGCCATTGGAACCACGCTGAACCAGATCTATAACGTCGTCACCTACTACTCTAGCGTGACCTTGCCCGCGACGGTGCAGGCGCACTTTGTGGTCTGGAGCAGCGGCGCGGGGACACTCACACTTCCCTCAGCAGGAACCGTGGGCGCTGGGTGGTTCTGCCAGATCCGCAACAACGGCACCGGCATCCTGACTATCACGCCCGCTGGCACGGACACCATCGACGGCAACTCAAATCAGCAGCTCCAGCTCACCGAGTCGTTGGTGATTGTCTCCAACGGCACCGGCTGGAACACGTTCGGCTACGGGCGCTCCAACAGCTTTGCATACACCCTGCTATCCCTCTCGGTGACCGGCGGAACAACAACCCTGAGCGCAACGCAAGCGGCAAATACCATCCAAATTTATGGCGGAACCCTGACGTCCAACCAGATCATAGTTGTACCATCTACTGTACAACTGTACTCAATCACCAACAACACCACGGGGTCCTATACTTTTACCGTGAAGACCGCTGTTGGCGGTGGCGCAACGGTAGTAATAGGCCAAAGCGCCACGGTTGTTTTGGTGTGCGACGGGACCAACGTCTATGCCGCGTCTGGCACCGGTAGTGGCGGATCGAGTTCTTTTGCAAGCATTACGTTGGGTAATGGCTCTACCGCCGTACCATCCCTTAAATTTACTGGCGACGTTAACTCCGGCATCTATTTGCCGTCCACCAGCCAAGTGGGCTTGGTTGCAAACAATGCCCAAGTAGGCTACTGGAACACTACCGGATTGACCATGGCCGGTACTGGCACCTTCCTTGGTGGAGTCGCTGGGGGCACGTTCTAATGACCCAAAAAGTCGTATCCATGGAGATTCCTGCTGGTATCCAGCGGGACGGTACGGTATTTGACTCGCCGTGCTATGTGGACGGAAAGTGGATGCGCTTTCAGCGTGGACGTCCGCGTAAGATGGGCGGGTACGACGGCATATTTTTGAACGCTGCGGGCATTTCTCGTGGCATGGCCATGACCGCCGTAAACGGGTTCAACTACGTTGTCTCCGGCTACAACAACGGCTTGCAGCAGTGGATCACGGGACCCAGCGGTGGCGTGGGTTCTGGCCCGTACAACTACAGCCTCAGCAACTTCACGTCCAACCCAGATAACCTGTGGCAGTTTGATATTGCCTACGATAGCACCGGCAACAACACCAACAACTTGGTGGCGCACCCCGGCCAGAACCTGACCTACATCACGTCTACCGTAAACACCCCGGTGCTTTACGGGACATTCCCCGGCTCCACGGGCAGCTTGACCATGTCCAAGGTCGGCGTGTTTACGGCGTCTGGAACTACCGCTATTACAAGCACCACGTTTACGCTGGCCACAAGCAATGTGCGCGTCGGCGCTGGCCAAGCCATTACCGGCACCGGCATCCCCTCGGGCACCACGGTGGTATCGGTTACCGGCACGACCGTGATCATGTCGGCAGCGGCTACTGCGACTGGGACTATTACGGCCACCTTTGACAACAACATCGCCGTCTCTGGCGGCTGCGTGGTAATCCACCCATACCTGTTCGTGTACGGCAACAACGGCCTGATCCAAAACTCCAGCGCTGGCGACTTCTCTAACTGGGTCGCGGCGGACGCCAACGCCAACAACGTGGCCACCGGCAAGATCGTCAAGGGGCTACCTATCCGTGGCGGCTCCACGTCGCCTTCTGGGCTGTTCTGGGCCGCTGACGCCCTCATTCGCGTGAGCTTCCAGCCATCTACCGTGGGCGGAATTAACTATTACTGGGGCTACGACTTGGTCAGCAGCCAGACCTCGATCATGTCATCAAGCAGCGTAGTTGAGTACGACGGCATCTTCTACTGGGCTGGCGTGGACCGCTTCTTGATGTACAACGGCGTGGTCCAAGAGATCCCCAACAACAACAACCAAAACTTCTTCTTTGACAACGTCAACCTTCAGCAGCGCCAGAAGGTCTGGTGTACCAAGATCCCGCGTTGGGGCGAGATCTGGTGGTTCTACCCCAAGGGCGACGCCACCGAATGCACGGACGCTGTCATCTACAACGTGCGCGACAAGACGTGGTACGACGCGGGCCAAGCCGTTGGCGCCCGCCGGTCTGCTGGCGTGTTCTCGGAGGTGTTCCCCAAGCCCATCTGGGGTGGAAACGAAGTAAATTCAGCAGGGACGTATACCCTGTGGCAGCATGAGACGGGCGTAGATCAGGTCTACTTGACCAACGTAGACGCCATCCAGAGCTACTTTGAGACCTACAGCCTAGGCACCCTTGGCGGACTTGTTGGTACCCAGCAGCAGCCAGCAGACAACCTGTGGACCAGACTAGAGCGCGTGGAGCCTGACTTTGTGCAGGTCGGAGACATGACTGTGGTGGTCACCGGTCAGGGTTACGCTGAAGACGTCATCGTTGAGTCCGATCCCTACACGTTCTCTCCGACCACGCTCAAGATTGACATGCGTGAGCAGCGCCGCGAAATGCGCTTGCGCTTTGAGAGCAACACGTTTAACGGCAATTACCAGACCGGTCGGGTGCTCCTGTCCCTGACCACTGGCGACGTCCGCAGCACAGGCAACCCATGATCTACCCACGCGAAGTCTACGACCCCCGCAATCTCACTTGGGATTACTGGTGCGCGCTCATGTCCGAGCTCTTTGCCGCAAACCAACTTGGTACCGTGCCCGAGGCGCAATGGCAGGACTGGGCCAACGCGGTTGCAGGCATTGGACGTTTTACCGGTGCGCCGGATGGCCGTAACTTTGATACGTGGCAGGATTGGGCGCAGGCGTTCAACAATGCCATGAGGAAATAAAGATGAGCACTACTTCACCGAGTGACTTAAATTCAATTCTCAGCCAAGTAACGGCTTGGAAGCCTTCGTCGCAATGGAGCTACGACCCGCACAACCCGTATGCTGGCACCAACATCACACTTTCTGATGGCCAAGTTGTGCCATACGATGCCATTGTCCAGCAGGTACTAAAACGCTATGACGAGAACCAAAAGAACCCTACTCTAGCCGTTAAATCAGGTATTTCATTAGGAATACCGGACGATGTATTGCGCACACTCCCCGGGGTGGATGATGCAGCATTTTCTGCGGGTCATCAGTTGATTGACTCTGGCGCTTTTGGATCACATGCAGTTAATGAGGGTGAATCCGTTGCTGGCCCTGCTCAAGTTGGCTCTGATACTTATAACGCCAGAATAGCTGCTGGTTTAGATGCTTATGGATATCCTCCTGCACAAGTTGCAGCCCTAAGGGCGGCAGGTCAGTATGCCGAGCCAAACGCCCCTGCGCCCAGCATTGTTGCGGCGAATGG
>Ga0136641_1000949_pt1 | contig 12216 bp, 10 predicted proteins | sample EliLak1302023Y_FD_115312 | JGI IMG/M metagenome (GOLD analysis project Ga0136641, IMG submission 115312) | Freshwater microbial communities from Elizabeth Lake, Yosemite National Park, California, USA - 13020-23Y | ecosystem: Environmental > Aquatic > Freshwater > Lake ...
CTAGGCCTGAGAGACCCGAAAGAGCAAATAGAGAAGATATATCTGTAAGACCTGATTTTGAAACACCAAATCAACCAAGATTTAATTTAGCTAAAACTGCATTTGAAATAAAACTTGCACCAGAATTATTTCCTCAACCACCAATGACATATCCTAAAGCTCAACCTGATCAAATAGTTAAAAATTATATTTTACCACCACCTGGTCAAAGTCAAGGTCAAATAAGTTATCCCGGGTCTAATTCAATAATAGGTCAAATGGGACAACAACCTAATGCCAATGTTATATCCCAAAATAACTACAATATTAGTTTTGCAAATCCATCAAATGTTACAAAATATATGGAAGATCTTTTACCAAGTAAAGATGAATCAATGTTAAAATATACAATGAATACTATTAGTGAACGTATAATTATATACAATTATTTAAGATCTATTTTGATTAGACAAAATGATGGTGAAAATATAAATTTTATCAGTGATAAATCACCTGAAGTAAGAAACTTATTAAGTTATTTAAGAATATTAGATATTCAAATATCCAATAGAGATAATATTACTAATAATCCATTAGGTAATTTACCCAGAAGATTAGTAATGTATAGCTCATGTTATCCAATTAGAGTAGATCGTGCAAATTATAATGTAGGATGTGCTAAAAATAACATTGGTATTAATATTCGTATTTATCAATTAATCATGGGTGAAACCTTTGTAAATAAATATAAATCATTACCATACAAAGTCTTTGAAGTCTGGCGTGAAATTTCTTTATTAGAACAAATGAGAGATAATATAATAAAACCAAAGTTATCACCTAATTTTGGAATAATGTATGCATATTATATAACTAAAGATACAGAGATTGATTTCTTAAAAATTAACAGATTAAGAAACAAAGACATTGTAAGTAAACAAGAAAAAGAACAAAAAATGATTTTAAATAATTCTTACAAAAAGGAAATGCAAGAATATTTAGTCAGTTTACAAAAATATTCAACAGCTGATTTAACTAAGATAGTAAACGATTTAGATATTCACAAACCATCTGATAAATGTGTAATTGCTTTAACCGAAGCAGGTACACAAGATTTAATTTCATGGTCATCAAGAGAATATGAAGATAATGGTTTAGCTAAAAAGATGATTAATACAGGTTATCATTCAGCAGAAGTCTGGCAAAGTATTTTATTCCAAATGTTCCAAGGATTTTTATGTATGTACAAGATGGGTATTTCATTCCAAACATTTGATTTAAATAGTAATGTAATGGTAAAATCATTAAAGACAGATGAAATGAATAAAGGATATTGGAAATATGTAATTAATAATGTAGAATTCTTTATTCCAAACTATGGTTATATGGTATTAATTAATCCTGATTTTGCAGATTTAAAATCAAATGATGAAATGACTTTGGGAGCTATACCTGTAGGACCTGTAGGACCCATAAGAGACGAGATTGTTTTACAATTATTAGATGAAAATAGCATGAGACAATTAGATACTGTTTTATATAAATCATATTCAAATGAATTATTAGTCAATCAATCAGAATTTAATTTAAATAGAAATAAATACAGAGTCATTTCAAATATGAAAGATGCTTTTAATGATAAAGTATTTAATAAAGAATATACATTAAATGGTGGTGTATTACCTGATACTAGTATAAAGACTATAATTAATGATATTAACAGAGAATTATCTAAAGTAGAAATAGAAAATGAAGGGAAATTAATTGATATTGCAAAGAAAGCTCAAATAGAAGCAATTAAAATAAATTTGAAAGATGATCAAATACAAACAGTAATTAGATATATAGTTAATTTTGCCAGACCATTATTACCAAATCCTGGTTTACAAGTTACTGCAGAAATTACAAGAATAATGGGCTTATACACAGCAATGAGAGATACTGAAAAAGCTGTTCAAGATGCAGCAGCAGTACCTGGTGCTGCACCTATTAACCCCGCTTTAAGAGCAGCAGCAGTAGCTGCTGCTGCGGATGTTGCTGCTTTAGTTGCACCAGAATATACATTAAATGTAACTGATACTATATTCAAGTTATTAATTATAAAATTCAAAGAGTTTTTACATAATAGAGTTGGTACATCATTAAAGGAAGGTGAACAAAATAATATGATAGAAGCTGATAATTTTACAGTAGGTGAATTAGTAATTTGTTTAGATAATAGACGTTGGGGTATTATAACAAAACAAAATGATGATCAAACATTTAATGTATATACAGTAAATGAACCAGCGGGTATAGATAACAATATTGTATCTAAATTACAAATTATGGAAAATTATCCAGTAGGAGAATTAAGAAGATCTACAGTAATAATTGAACAAATATCTAAACCAAATCAAAAATTAGGAGATACAGATTTATTAGAAACTTATAATTTGAACTTTTAGTGATTAATTATTAATATTTTATTTCTCATAATAAAATATGAATAATCCTCTTGATGTAAATACAGGTTTACCTATTTTTTTATTAACAAATAACCATCCTGAAAAATTCTTTGAACGTTCTACATATCGTTTTGAACCACAAGCTGTTACAAATGTAAATAAATTAAAACAAATTTTCTTTTCACCAGAAAATGTTAAATATTTACAAGAAAAGATGTCATATGAAGTTTTAATGACAACTAAAAAATATAAGATTCCTTATCAAAATGAACAAGATTTAAGAATGATTATGGAAACAATTTATTTTGATAAAACTAGAAATATTGGCTATGATTTAAATGAACAATTAAATGAATTAAACATATATATAGTAAAATTTTGTGTTCCTTTAATAATTAATGAAATAAATGTATATTTAAATTATTTAGATGATATTAACAAACCTAGAAGTATAAATACATTACCAAAAGCAACGGGAAATTTAAGATCAGTTTCAGGGCTAAGCTCTGCATCGAAACAAAACGAAAATATATTTTTACCCGACAATCAAATTAAATACACATTTTCTACAACCGGTGAACTTATTGAATATGATACTCCTCATAAAGCAGTTTTTGCACCATCAATGGCATCTAATAATCCAACAAATTTTACACCATCAAGTAAAAGAACACCATCTGGTACACAAGCACCATCAGCTGATAATTCATGGTATCCCTCTGCTGTTTTATTCCAAGATGATCCATATTATCTCAGAAATAGTTTATTATCACCAAAGGTACTAAAACCTAAAATACCACCAAATATTTACCCAACTGATAAAAATGGATTATTCTCTAATGCAAGTGGATCTGATTTATTTTTAGCTAATAATCTAAATGATAAATATGCAAAAGCTGATATTGCATCTGAAAATGTCCCACAACCAGCGGAACATGTACAACTTACAGCTGAAGGAGATGGTTCTATACCAAATTTAGCTTCAATTTATAAAAGAAAATAAAAATAATAAAATTTATTATTATTTTTATATTTTTTAGTTTAATCAGAGGATTCATAAAAGAATAACGCACCTTGGTGGGTTTCGAGGTATTGGGCGTTGAGGTCTTCGCCACCAGCATTGCCGTGTCTGTTGATTAACATGACTGGGTTGGGGCGGCCGAGGACTTCTCTTTGGACGCCACCTGGACCAGCTTCTTGGCCCTTGATGGTTGAAACAACGCCTGTGGGGTTGTAGTAGTAGATGTCACCGTTGGCTTCCTTCTTGTAGATGATGGCGGATGTTGATGTAACTAATTCGACAACTGTGTTTTCGTTGTTGGGTGATTGGTAAGGGATGACTTCAACGACTAATGATGAGCGTTTGCGGACTACTTGAGATGAGCCGATACGGAGGGCATCAGGGGCATTGACTGGGTGGTTGTTGAGTTCAGATAAGCCAGAGATTGTAAGAGGGAGTTGAGTGAAGTTGATAAATGTTGCAGCGATGGAGTTGGAGCCGACGTTTTGGCGTTGGACAACTGATGACTTGCGACGGGGTACGTAGACTGATAAGAGCTTGTAGACGGCTGTGACTTCTGTGTCGACTTGGACGTATCTGTCGTTTTCGTCTAAATAGTAGTTCTTTTGCTTGAGGATTTCGTTTAAGTCGTACGCAGCACCGTTCTTGGAGCGCCAGTCAGACATGTCAAGTGTGATGACGGCATCTAAGCTGGTGCGGTCTTCTTCACGTGTTGTGGGGACAAAGAGAGAGGCACCCATGTTGACGTTGGCCGCAACATATTGGGGGTTGGCTTTGAGTGTGAATTGGATTGTGTTTAAGCCGAATGAGCCGAAGATACGTCTTAAGGCTGCACCTTCATCGTTAACGACTGTGTTGATGGGTGAGACGTATGTTAAGTGGCATTGGTCTAATGATGTTACAAAATCAGAGTTGACTGAGTAGTAGCGACCTGAGCGTAAGGCTACAACGTTGGCCCAGAGAGCGTGTTGGAGGTTGACACGCTTTTGTAAATCTTCAGCGGGGCTCATGGAGCAAACTTCACGTCTGTTGTTGTAGATGATGTTTTCGAATAATTCCTTGTCTACTTGGTTGAGGATGGGTTCACGGTTGTAACGAGCCTTGACGATACCGGCAAGGTGAGCGTGGATTGTGGTGCGGTCTAAGATGTCGAATTTGGGGATGTAGAGAGCCGCAACTAAGGGGTGAACGTGTTGGAAGGCATTGTTGCGTTCAGGGTCGAACTTGCCGGAGACAGCGATTAAGTCACAGTCGTTGTATTGAACTGATTGGAGAACGACTTGTTGGTAGAGAGCCTTGTTGGCGGCTTCTAAGCGAACGATGTCTTGGATCTTGGCAAAGTCACCTGATGATAAGTTGTCCTTCATGCTTTCTACTTGTTCAGCACTGGAGACACCGAAAAGTGAGCCAACTGATGAGATGTGTCTGTATGTTGATGATTCTTGGGGGATCTTGCCTTCGATCATTTCTTCGACTAAGCGACGGAAGGCATCGATTTCAGCGTCGGTGAGGGGTACCTTCTTGGCGAAGGGTACCGCTTGTTTAAGAACATAGTCGATTGACTTGTTGCCACCGAGTAATTGTGTTTGGGCATACTTGTAGTACTTCTTGGCTACGTTTAAGATTTTGACGTGGGCTTCGTTAAGGTGTTCCATGACTAATTCGAACATGGCTGAGTCCTTGAACTTTTCGCGGAGTTTTACGGCTTCGGCAGGTGATATTTGGTATTTGCCTTCACGGATTAAGCGTTCGACTTCGTTTTTGACGGAAGAAGGGGTTTTATTATCTATTTCATGTGAGCGACTCATTGTATATATTATATGTAAATATAATTTTTTTGTATAAAAAAATATAAATTATACTAGATATTTTCTTTATTTATTATATATTTTTTTTGATCATAGTGGCTCCAGAAAAATATTTTAGAGTTCTCACGTTATAAAAAATTTGATAAATTAATAATTTAGACTTAAATTGTTAGTTTTATGTAATAGAAATGAATAATATATGGTATGAACAAGATTATGATACTAGTATCTATAAAAGTAGTCAGTCTCAGATAGAACGATGGTTAAATGATTATTCAACAAAAAAAGATGTTAATTCTGGATTAGTTATAAGTGGAGGAATTGGAACTGGAAAACATACATTGGTTAAGAATGCTATTAAAAAATTAAAATGGAAGTATCATATGCTTTATCTAGAAAATGATAAATCATGGGATTTCTTTTCTAATTTTATAACTGGTTTAAATGAGAAAATGATTTTAATTATTTATGATGCAAATCTAATATCATCACCAAGTGAAAAAAGAAATATACTTGAATTTTTTACTCAAAACTGTCAAAAGAAATTATTACCTATTATATTTTTAACAAATTTAAATCATTCTAAATTAATTACTACCTTGAGTGCACATGATTGTGAGAATATTCGGATTTCTTTGCCAACCGAAAATGATTTATTATTAATTAGTAAAACTTTTATTGAGAAGAACAATATTAAATTTGATTCTCTACAAACATTAAAAGATATTATTAATTATTCTCAATATGATATCAGAAGATTAATCATACTTTTACAAGATTTATATTATACCTATGGAAATAAGATAACTAGAACATTTTTACAAGGATATTTAAATATATCGATGAAGAAGAATGTAGAAGTTGGATTATTCAGTGCAAATAAAAGTTTGATGGATCGTTTTAAATCAATTGAAGAATGTATTCGTTTTTATAAATCTGAAAAAGTCTTGCTACCATTAATGATGTATGAAAATTTTCACACTGCGATTGAAGCCAAAGGTATAACTGGACAAAGAAAGAAACAAAAATATGCAAAGATATCTGATATACTATCTCAAAGTGACTTGGTTGAAACAAGAATTTATTCAGAACAGAATTGGGAATTTCAACCGATTCATGGATTTTTATCTTGTGGGTATGTGTCGTATATTCTCAATGAAGGTGAAACATCTGAAATTAAAAATTATAAGATTAATTTTAGTTCAGATTTGAACAAGACTTCTTTAAAAAATATTAATAAGAAAAATATAGAAACTTTATTATCTTCTTTTCAAAATAGAACCCAACGTGATTTACATAATATTAGTCGATTATTACATATGAGTAGATCTAGTCATGATAAATTATCAAGTTATGGATTAAATGGTAAGAATGTTAATTCTATTATTAGAATAGATAAGACACATTCTTTAGAGAAATAATACAAAATTATCAGATCTTAAACTCTTAAGAGTTTATAAAAATTGAAAAAATTAATTTATTAAATTTATTATAAATTATCATAACAAAATGCCTGAAATTGAAACCCAAACTAATCTAACAATTAATTTTGAGAATTATCATCATAATGATTCTTCAATAATAATTTTTCTTAAAAATCCCATTCCACCAAAAGCTAAGATTTTTCACCAAGAAATTGGACATTCTATATCAGATAATAAGCTACTTCAACAAACAGAAGTGACACCAGATGTTAAGAACAAAAATTCTTAACATCTAGATTAATAATTTCCAATGGTAAAAATATTGGTGAATATTTATTTTATAATTTTAATAGTATGAGTAAAAAACTACATCTACCCAAACATAGAAAAGTAGGTAAAATAAAAATATTTACAGTTGAAAAAAATGATTTATTTATATTAGATGCCTTAATGCACGATGGTAGTCAACAAAAATATGCACACCACCACTCTATGAAATATTCTGAACATGGTGGTTTATTAGACTTTGATAAACGTGGGTTAGAAAGAATTATAGTTACTACTCATAAAGAATCAGATCGTACCGATCCTGAAATATATTTTCCAGTAGTAACTGATGATGCAGAAGATTATGAATTTATGTATCATACACACCCGCCTACCCCAACACCAGGAGCTAGAGCTAAAACAGGTATTGTATATGAAATACCATCTCTATCAGATATTAATACTTTTATAATAACTTTTATGGAAGGTAAGACTCAAGGTAGTATTATAGTAGCACCAGAAGGTTTCTATGTTATTCGAGCCTTAAAAAGTAAATTAAATCCAGCAGAATATCAATTAGACGAATTAATGAGTGATATCATGTATATGAACTATAAGTATGCTGAAAAATACAATTTTCACGTAACAGTGGATATATTTTATAAACACATTATAACCAATACTAAATTACAAAAGAAATTAAAAAAATTAATACAAAAATATACAAATGATGAAATAACAATTGATTTTTTCAAACGTAAAAAAGATTCTACGGGTAATTGGACAGTTAAAAAATTGTATTTATTAGTAAATCCTAAAGAAAAAAAATAAAAATGTTTACAAAATAATATATTTTATAAGATTATGAAAGCTTCAGAAATAAGTTTAATTTTAATTTCAGTATTTTTATTCTACTGTGTTTTCTTTTGGAAAGCAGATAGTTTTACTAACAATGAAAAGTTTGATTTATATGATGATATTGGCGTACCCGAACCTGTATATAGCAAAAAATGCTGCGGTAATAATTTCCAAATAACACCTGAAAGCAACACTGATCCTAATTACAATAAGACATATTTCTCATCCAATTTAATGCACTTAGGTGATGGTGATACAGAACAAGGATGCAGATGCATGACCCAAAAGGATATCGATTTCTTAAGCTCAAGAGGTGGTAATCACCATATCTATAGCTAAATTACCGGTACCGTGAATTGACAAAAAACTAATAAAAAATTTTAATTTCGTTAATATTTTTTATTAATTATAATTAGTAAAATTATAGATAAACCATGAATTTTTTAATTGAAACAAAACAAGAATATACAATTCATTTAGTCAATTCAATTTATCAATTAATATACGATGGCCTACAAAATATATATGAAGAAGCAAAAAAGAATGCAAAAAGTAATGATGAATTGAAAATATTTCAAATATTGTTATCTAATGTTCCAAAATGGAATCCTTCTATTATCGACAGTGAATACCAAAGAATAATTCGTTTAAACAATCTAGGTAAGACAATTGAAGATTTATTAAAGGCTGTTATCAAGTCTAACATAGTTGTCTTAACAAATTCTAATATTGAATACAATGAACAATTATTAAAAGAATTAAATATCCAAGATGACTTTAAGAATTTTATTCATTTAGTATATATAGAATGTGCAAGATCTTTTTATAATACACCTTTCTTATTTTCTCATCGTGATTTACCAATTGATATTAAGAGAAATCAAACAGAAATATTAAAAATAATTCAAGAATGTGTAAAGAATGCAGTAAGAAAGATGATACCATTACAAATTACAATCAAAACATATTTAGAAAACAAGAGTAATAAAATTCCAAAAGATATGGATTCAGAAAGTCAACAAATTAAAAGTTTATTAAGATCAGAACGAAGAAGAACAGAAATAACACCATCATCACCCAGACAATTACATGAAATTATTGGTACTGTACAATCAGATGAGTATAAGGGTGGAAATTCAATATTAAAAGACAATAGTAAAATATTTAATTTTAATAATTTTTCACCACAAAACTCAGAAAAAACTCTAAGAGATTCAATCTTAAATTTACAAACAGAGGATAAAGCAAATACAAATGTATTTATTAATCCTCCAATGCCAGTAGTTAAAACAAAACAAAAAAAATCAGCATTTGGTATGTCTGAATCATCTGTATATTATGAAAATGTAGATAAAAATAATAATTTAATAGAAGAATATAGTAATAATAAGGGTAATACATTAAATATTATAAATCAAAAGAATGGATTAAATGCTGTAAATGAAGAAGATGAAAAATCTCAAGAAAAACAAAGCGGTAATCCTGTTAAATATTTTTCCCATTTAAATGTATAATATGGATAGTACTCCAAATATGTATATGAAATATTTAAAAATGCCAGTTGTTTTAGCTTTAGTTGGATCATTCGTGTATTATTTAATTGAAAGATTTGATTGTTATATTAATGCAAGAAAGACAACATCACTTAATAGAAGAACTGGAATAGTATTTTGTATTTTATTTGTATCATTGTATTTTATTACAATGGAAGAAAAGACAGTGCATAACGAGATATTTACGGATATTGGGAATTTCTAGAAATTTTATATGATTTTTAATAATGAATTAAATTATTAAAAATTTTTTGTAAAGAGATGGTATGAAAGAAGTATCAGTTGAAGGTAAAATTATGCCTGTAAATTTATTTGATATGAATAAGCTCAGACATGCTAAAGATGGAAAATTTTTAAATCCTAGAATTTGTATAATTGCAAAATCAGGATCAGGTAAAAGTTGGGTAGTAAGAGATATGATGAGTGTAATTAGTGATATTCCAGCTGGTGTAATTATAGCACCTACTGATAAAATTACTAAATTTTATGATACTGTATTTCCATCTGCTTTTATACATCATGAATTTAAACCTGAAACATTAGTAAATTTATTGGATCGTCAAGATAGAATTTTTAAGAAAAATATTGAAAGACAAAAGAAAGGAAAGGAATTAATTGATCCACGTGTTTTTTTAATTATGGATGATTTACAAAGTAAAAAAGATGAATGGGTTGATGATCCTTCATTTATTTCTATTATGTGTGAAGGAAGACATAGAGCAATTACTTTATGCCTAGTTTTACAATATTCAATGGCTATCCCACCAAATATTCGCAGTCAATTTAATTTTGTAATGCTTTTAGCTGAGGATAATTTTTCAAATAGAAGAAAATTATTTGAACACTATGCAGGAATATTTCCCAAGTACTTATTCTTCGATACAATATTTAATCAATTAACTGATGATTATGGAACAATGGTTATAGATAATAGTAGTAATTCAAGAGATTTAAATGAACGAATTTTTTGGTATAAGGCAAAAGTTAAAGATCCATTTCCTATTGGAAGTAATAGATTAATTGAATTTCATCATGAAAATTATCAAAAAGAAGATGAAAAGAAAAAAAATATTTTTAATATTAATGATTTATGTAAACCAAAAGGTGCTGGTTTTGTTATAAATAAAGTAAAATCACATTAAATCCACACACTTCACGATAGACATTGTGTTGTTGAATAATCTTTAATAAATAAAATAAAGATTATTTTTTAATTTTTTAATTTATTAACATATTTTTGTAATTTATTTAAATAGTTATTAGAACCACCATAAAATATACGTTCATTGGTTACAGGAGATTTTCTGCAATTTGGACATTGTTTAGGTAAAGGTAATCTTGCATAACAATCAGAGCATAATAAATGACCACATGGATTTAATCTTGTATTTACTGCATTTATCATACAAACACCACATTCAAATCTTTTTGCAAATGTTGCTGTTTCTAATAGTTTTTTATTTTTTGCTTCAGGATCTAGACCTTCTGGGATATCAATAAATGGTTCTGGAACTGGTGCATCTGGATCAGCACCTGCACCAGGATCAGCACCTGCACCAGGATCAGCACCGGGTCCAGGTGCAGGATCAGCACCGGGTCCAGGTGCAGGATCAGGACCTACTTCAGCCTCATCATCATCTTCATGTGTAAAATGTCTTAAAACTTCATAAATATCAGGTTTATCTTGTGCATAATTTAATGCTTTATGATTTAATCTATTTTTTAAATTAGCATCTGCACCATTATCTATTAATAATTGTACAATTTCTAATCTATTATCTTTAACTGCTTGAATTAATGCAGTATCTCCTAATCTATTTTTTAAATCTAGCTCTGGACCTGGAACTCTTTCCATTAATAATTGAACAATATCTAATCTATTTGCTTTAACAGCTTGAATTAAAGGTGTATCTTTACTGATAGGACTTTGATCATTAATATCTCTAATTACACCATTAGCAAATAAATAATTTAATACATTAATATTACCACCGGCAATTGCATATCTTAAAGGTGGCATACCAGTATCAGGATTACGTAGACTTGAAGAAGTACCTTCTTGTAATAATTGAGTAACTCTAGCTAAATCTCCGGCTTCACATGCTTCAAATATGTCCATACTATATTATTTTATTTAATTATTGATAATTTTAATATTTGTTTAGTAGCCAGTTCTTAAATTTAACACTTCACGGTAACCCACCATAAAATATAACTTCACTGGCAACAGGTGTTGTTCTACAAGTTGGACACATTTTAGGATCAGCTAATCTATCATAACAATCAGAACATAATAAATGACCGCATGGATTTAATCTAATATTTACAGAGTTTGTCATACATATCTTACATTCAAATCTTTTTGCAAATTCAGCACTTTCTTGTAGTTTTTTAAATCTTAAACGGGCATCAACACCATCTGGTATATCAATAAATGGTTCAGGAGCTTTTGGCACAGGAGCTGGACCAACAGGAGGATGTGGTGGCGGTGGTGCAGCTCCGCGATTAACAAATTCTTGAATTAAATCAATTAAAGTATTTCTAGAATCAGTTAAATAATTTACTGCTGATTTACCAAGAGAATCTACACTATTAATATCAATATTTGGATGTGCAAGTAATAATTTAATAATATATTGATTATCATATTCACATGCAAGTATAAGTGCAGTATATCCTCTCACAGTATATTTATTTACATCAATATTAGGATTTTGAATCAATATTTTAGCAATAAAACTATGGTTTTCATAAATAGAATGCATGAGTGGTGTTCTATCATTTGAATCACCTAGATTAATATCTATACCAGGAAATTGAAGTAATTCTTCTACAATATCCTCACTTATATTATATTGA
>Ga0136641_1000950_pt1 | contig 12186 bp, 9 predicted proteins | sample EliLak1302023Y_FD_115312 | JGI IMG/M metagenome (GOLD analysis project Ga0136641, IMG submission 115312) | Freshwater microbial communities from Elizabeth Lake, Yosemite National Park, California, USA - 13020-23Y | ecosystem: Environmental > Aquatic > Freshwater > Lake ...
TATTGCTTGTGAACTGAGCCACTGTGGAGGTGGCTGTCGACCAGTCTTGGAGGATATTGCTCGCAAAGTTTGACGTATTGCTTGTGAACCGAGCCACTGTCGACGTCGCCGTCGACCAATCCTGTAAAATATTACTCGCGAAGTTTGACGTATTGCTCGTGAAACGGGCTAGCGTTGAGGTGGCTGTCGACCAGTCTTGTAGGATATTGCTTGCAAAGTTCGAGGTATTGCTTGTGAACCGAGCCACTGTGGAGGTGGCTGTCGACCAGTCCTGTAGGATGTTGCTCGCAAAGTTTGAGGTATTGCTCGTGAACTGTGCCACAGTTGACGTGGCTGTAGACCAGTCTTGTAAGATATTACTTGCAAAGTTTGAGGTATTGCTTGTGAACTGGCTCACCGAGGAAGTTGCCGTCGACCAGTCTTGTAGGATATTGCTTGCGAAGTTCGAGGTATTGCTCGTGAAGCGCGCAACTGTCGATGTAGGCGTCGACCAGTCTTGGAGAATATTGCTCGCAAAGTTTGAGGTATTGCTCGTGAACCGTGCTACAGATGAAAGTCCGGTGGAAATATCAATTAAGGTCAAGGGAAGAAAAAAGTTTGAGGTATTGCTTGTGTAAAGAGTTGCTGTCGAAATAGAGGTTGAAATATCATAGATTGTGAGAGATTTATAGTAATTACTTGTATTGCTTGTAAAACGGCTTACAGACGAGGTAGGTGTGGACCAGTCTTGTAAGGCGCCTGTGGCAAAGTTGCTCGTGTTGCTCGTAAAACGGGCAACCGTCGACGTTGGTGTCGACCAGTCTTGCAGTATGTTTCTCGTGAAGTTTGAGGTATTGCTCGTGAAGCGCGCAACTGAGGAGGTTGGAGTGGACCAGTCTTGTAAGGCGCCTACGGCAAAGTTGCTCGTATTACTCGTAAAACGGGCAACCGTCGACGTTGGCGTAGACCAGTCCTGCAAGATACCTGCGGCAAAGTTGCTCGTATTGCTGGTGAAAAGAGCCACTGTCGAGAGCCCCGTGCTGAGAACTCCCAGTAACGATGAGGTTCCGAGTCCCAGGCCAATATTCGTGTTACTCGTAAAGGTACCAACGGATGACAAAACAAAACCTAGGCCACCTTGGATAGATGATGTATTTTGACTGACACCGCCAAATAAACTCGAAATCGTGGGACCTGAGATATTCGATTGAATGTTCGCATCACCGGAAACAATCAATGTACTACGAATCGTCATCACACCCGCGACAGTAAGAGTTGGTGTTGATGTCGTAGGATCCGATGCAGATGTCTTCAACCATTGATTAGCACGGGACACAAAGCTTACTGCACTAAAGGGATTCGTCAAGACATACAGATTTGAGCCATTATCAAAGGTATTCGTGCCCTGTGTAGAAATAGTGATAGGATAGATGGATGCTGAACCCAGACTATCCTTGATCGTGAGAAGTCGACCTGACCGTTCTGAGGCTGGTGGTAAAACCAAGGTTTTTAGAGAGGTGGTCGCTACGTTCACCAACGTAGCGGTACTTGGCACGTAGATCGCTGCCATCTTATAATACCACAGACAGTTTTTTATCAAACATCGACGACTACAATACACTGTGCGTCATTCAAAAATCCTGTAAATGACGATACATTTATCGTGGTCGTTGAAATAAAACCAGATACAACGAGACTGGATATATAGGCCTTCGAATTTACAGAAAGACTGTACTGTTCTGGATATCTGGCATACCCCACAGCCGTGGCAAAAAGGATCTGTGTTCCACTGAAAATCGAGCCAAAATCCGTCCAATGAATACCATCCACAGAAGAGGCGATCACAGAGCCAGAATAAGGATTATATCCCGCAGCCAGAAACGTCGTCCCATTCCACCGCACACTCAGACCATACCCTCCTACGAAGGGGCCTGGATACGAGGTCCAGTTCGAACCATCTACACTGGTACCGATCGTTGTGAGGCCTGTGCCATCAGCACCTGTGGCAAGAAAAAGGCTCCCATTCCAGACAATCGAGGTACCATAGCCACCACTAAAAGGACCGAGCACTTTCATCCATGTGATACCATCCGTCGAATACGCCACGGAATTCGAAAAGTTCTGTCCTGAGCCTGTGAGAACCCAACGTGAGCCATTCCAGGCGAGCGCTCCATATCCCGCCTGATTTGTAAAACCAGCTCCAGGATATCCCGTCCATGAGATACCATCTACACTGAGAGCCACGGTATTTGCATTTGAGGGAGTGGCACCTGAGGCCAGCCAATACGAACCATTCCAAGTCACCGCAAACCCACGACCTCCCGCAAAAGGTCCAGGGAAGACAGACCACGAAGCACCATCTACAGAGGTAGCTAAGGTATTTGCGGAATTCGAATCCAGACCCATCGAGACCCAGAGAGAACCATTCCAGGCCAAGGTAGTCGCCAGACCCGTTGTGAACGGTCCAGGATAATGCGCCCAGCTCAGCCCATCATAACTTTTTGCAGAAGTGTAAAGATTGTTCTGATCGGTACCCACACCCAACCAATACGAACCATTAAAAGCCAGCGAATTGAACTGACCTCCTTGAAAAGGGGATTTTGAAGTATACCAAGAGACACTATCTGAACTTCTCAAGAGCACACTATCCGCATTCGCAGTATTCCCAAAGGCCAGCCATTCCTGTGGGGTCGGTTGAGGAATCTGCAGATTTGATAACTGCTGCGAGACAGCCTGAATATTACTCGCAGATATCGAATCTATATAGCCCTTTGTTGCGTATATTGTGCTGGCATGCAGAAAAATACTGCTGAAGCTAATGGCTCTTGCCGATCCTGTCACCTCCAGATCACCTGGTTGACCGCTCCCACCTATACCACCGCCCGCCGCAATGACCTGGGAAATATAATCAGGTAAACTGGTATTATTGATGAAAAAAGATGACGTCTGGAGATATGGAACCCGCATCGTTCCACTTACGTCCAAATTGTACTGCGGATTAATGATGCCACCTATACCCACCATCATGCGTGTCATGTCTGCCAAAAACGGCGCATTACCAGGATTTATAGAGGTAATCAAGCCCTGAGAATTAGTCTGAATTGTCTTGGCCTTGCCAATGTAGAATGTGGATACGGATGTTAGATCAGTTGTCAAGACAATCTTTTCAAGATTTGAATAGGTATAGGAAATACGATCATTTTTTGTCAAGATGCGCGTGTTAGAACTTGCCATCCGTGATGCGGATATCTACTTAGACACTTAGTAATTCTATACTCTAGAATGCCTTACACCACTGCAGAGGATATCCATGGGATTCAACTTCCGGGCATGACGAGGTTAGGACCAGAACCTGCAGCGAACATTAAACCCGTGACGAATATTCGCAATGCTGCTCCTCTTCTTCACAAAAAGGTGGTTCTTCTCGCCACCGCCAGTATCACAGGCGAAAATATCTTCTCCAACGGTCTCTTTCAAAACGTCGTGCTTCTCTATCGGATGTTCGAGGCCATGAACTGGACGCCTATCTTACTTGTAAATGAACGCCCCAAGTCCATGGATAATGTACCAGAGCAGGTTCGCAAATGCCGTGTGGTGACTGCGGAGGAGCTCTTGAAACAGCCTGTACCTGTGTTTGGATATATTGAAATCGGTATGAGTATCGATCCCTATGTTCGCAAGTTTATCAAGATGATTGGAGGTAAGATCTGTAAGCTCTATCTGGGAAATATTCTCAATATCGATATTGAAACACCTATGTTTTATCCTGAGATGAATTTCGCACATCACGTCATCGGTGAAGTCGATAAAATCTGGGTGAGCCCTCATTACGCCCAGCACGATCAATATGCCTGCTCTCTCAATCACGTACCTCTCCGTGCACCACAAACGCAGATTGGTCCCTATGTCTGGGATCCGACCTTTATCACCGATGAGGGACGGCGGAGTTTGCCCTGGAGGCCAACGATGCCTGGAGAAAAGGAACTCTTCGTCATTACCGAACCCAATATTTCATTCCAGAAGAGCTCCATCGTCCCTCTTCTCATGATTGAGCGTTGGTATCGGGCAAAGGGGAAGGTCTGGGATGGTCGTGTGGTGATCGTGAATGGTCCTCGCATCCTGCAGATTCCCCATTTCAAGCAAAATGTTTACGATCAGCTCGATATTGTGAAGGACGGAAAGGTCGAAATGGCCGATCGCAAGGATATCGTCACCACCCTCCGCACCTATCCGAATGCCACCTTCATCTGCCACCAGTTCAATAATGAATTTAATTATATGGTTCTGGAGCTCATGTGGCTGGGCTTTCCTGTACTTCATAATGCAAAGAGTTGGGAAGCATACGGATACTATTATCCTGGCTCAGATCTCACCTCAGGTGGTGAGCTTCTCGATCTGATTCGCGGACAGCACACGGATCGTCTGGAACTGTATAAGGCTCACGCCCACGCTGTGGCCTGGAGACACAGTCCTTATAATCCAGAGGTCCACAAGGCCTGGGAGACCCTCTTCAATGCGGTCTAAAAGATATATTCTGAATCTTCTGAGATACAAGATGCGCGTGGGTATTCTTGGACGCTGTCAGTTTTCTATGTTTAGTGGAAGTCAGGCGAATGCCACCTTGGCTGTCGCTGAGCTCATGCGTCTTCAAGGTCATGAGACACAAATTATTACTGCAAATAACGATCAGATCTGGTGGGATGATGTAAAAGAGCTTGAGGCTGGATGGAAGGGACAGGTTATTCCGCTGAAGTCAGTTACGGAGCCTTATGATCTGGTAATCGAAGTCGGTTACTTTTTTGAGTCTGCAGAGGAACGAGCACGAGTCGCCAAACGATCTGTGACTCTTCTTCGTAAGCACGCTGTCCTGGATGAAATCGAGCACAGTCTGTTTCCCACCTCGCAGACAAAGCGCTGTTGGGAGGGTGTATCCGAAATCTGGGTCTTTGATGCTCTCTGCAATTCCGATGATATTCAGCTCTTAGAAACTCTGAGTCGTCTTCCTGTCTATAAGGTTCCATATATCTGGACGCCCTCAGTGATAGAAAAGCATCGTGCGGAGTTGAAATCGCCTCTGTGGATTCAGATGACCTCGCAATGGCTTACCCAGGTTGAGAAGAAGGAATCACCATGGACCATCCATATTGCCGAGACAAATACGAGCAGCAGCAGCAGCTGCACCATTCCTATGCTGATTACCCGTGAATTAGCTTTGGAAAAGAAGGTCTCGATAGGTAGTCTAAAGATTCATAACTCGGATCACATTTACAAGAGCCAGTTCTTCAAGGATAATGTCTGGAAGCACGCACGTGTTGAAGATATTAGCGGACAATTTATTGGTCGTCAGCGTGTACCTGATTGGGTCTATGAGCCGATGAGCGTATGTATCGCCCATTGTCGTTTCATCCCCTTTCGGCCCATGTATGTGGATATGGCCTGGATTGGAATTCCCTTTATTCACAACTCGCCCTTTATTTCAGATCTGGGTCTGCAACGGTATTACTATGCGGACTCTTGTATTACGGAAGGCATGGCGGCCTTTCGGACACTCGATGAGGACTTCCGTAACCGTTCTGGAGTCTTCTCTGTGGATTTTCTGAACGCTACACGTAAGATGATTCTGGATGCGATTACACCCTACAGTCCGAAGATACAAAAGGGATGGCAGGAGGCGGTGAGCCGTGTGATGTCCTCTGCAGTTGCTACATCTGTTGCTCTGCCTACACCTCTTGCTCTGCCTACATCTGTTGCTCTGCCTACACCTATTATCAAGCAAGAACCAACACGTACAGCCGATACGGCACGGAAGCTCCGCATCGGCTTTTCTGATATGTGGGATAGCTTCATTTCCTCATATAACTTCTTTACCCTCATGTTGAATGAGGCCGGCCGTCAGTGTACGCCGCCCATCGAGGTCGAGGGATTCGCACTGGCGCCAGGAGATCCTGCACCCGATCTACTCATCTTTGGACCCTTTGGCAGTACCTGGGCCCAGTTTCCCTCTGTACCCAAGGTTCATTTCACGGGAGAAAATACACAGCCTGTCACAGGCGAAAATGTCGTTCTCAATCTCGGCTTCCTTCACAAGGATTTGATTGAAGAGACCTATCTTCGTTTCCCTCTCTGGATTCTCGAGATTGACTGGTTCGGTGCCGATCCTCAGCGTATTGTCAATCCCAAACCCATTCCCATCGATCGATGCACGAAGGTCTTTCCTGAAGAGATCGCCGCAAAGAAGAAGTTCTGCGCCTTTGTCGTGAGTAATCCGAAGAACCCCCTACGGAATGCCGCCTACCAGTGGCTCAGCACCTACAAGCCCATCGATAGTGCGGGTGCTCTCTTCAACAACATGGGTGATGTTCTGGCAGCAGGTCCTGGGGGTGGTGGTGGTGAGCTGAAAAAGCATGAATTCCTCAAGAACTACCGCTTTGCGCTCACTTATGAAAATGCCAATGCGCCAGGATATGTCACGGAAAAGATTCTGCACGCTAAGGCCTCTGGATGTGTGCCGATTTACTGGGGTGATCCGAAGATCAATCGCGACTTCAATACCAAGGGGTTCATTGACGCACAGAATATCCGTACACCTGCTGAACTCATAGAGGCTGTCCGTGCTATCGATGAAAATGAGGATCTCTGGCGTGAGAAATTTATGGTTCCTGCGATCGATGAATATAAGCTCGAGTGGACGCGTCGCACCATGGCCGAGTGTGCGCGTCGGATCTTGAAGGCGGCCACAGGAAAGGAGGTTGTGGGCTGCCCTCGTTTCATCGGTGGACGGGGCACAGTAGAGGCGAAGGCCATGCAGAAGATACCCAGAAATACGAAGATAGTAGAGCCCCCTCTTCTATGTACCTTTGTGACTCGCCGTTTCCTGCCCTCTCTACAGCTTTGGCTCAATGCCTGTAGCGCCCAACGGAAGGCGGTTCCTGTGACAGCACGAATCTACTATGGCTCGGATGTGCCTGTGGAATCTATCCAAGCGATCACGCAAGCCTTTGACTTCGCCACCATTCTTCCTGTACCCCAGACAACACCTGCAGACTTCCCCGATTTCTGGGAGCCCCAACACTTTGCCTGGAAGATCTGGATCTATCAGACACTAGCCTCGGATCCCAGTCTGGCGGGACGGATGTGCCTTTACATGGATGCAGGATGCTTCCTCTCTCGCTGGCCTACACAATGGCTCCTCAAGGCCCAGGACAACGATATCTGCTTCCTTGAAGATCCTCGGCATAAGAACGAACAGTTCTGCCCTGATAGTTTCTGCCAGCGTTTGGGTGTGACATCTGACGAAAAGATGAGCCAGCAAATCGTCGCGGGAATTCTTGCCTTCCGTGCGGGATCCACCAAGGCCTGTACTCTAATGGAGGAGGCCTATCGTCTCGCCCAGATACGCGATGTGATTGTGGGAAATAAATTTACAGGAATGATGCCTGATGGTCGCCCCTGCGGACACCGCCACGATCAAAGTATTCTCAGTGTTCTTCGGATACGCCATGGATGTGCGACATTTCCACTCGACGACGTTTATTGCGATACAAGCCTGCGTAAGACCTACCAGAGTGGTCGTGCCATTTACTGCCATCGTGGCAATTTCCGCCTCAGCACGCCATTTTCTCAAGGTATCGACGATTGCTATATCATTAATCTGGATCGTCGCAAGGATCGTATGGATCGTCTCTATGCCACAACACCTGATCTGCAAACTCGAGCGACTCGTATCTCAGCGGTGGAAGGGCGCAAGCTCCAGCTTACACCTGGCTTGGCGAACCTCTTCCGTCCTCACGACTTCCTATGGAAGAAGGCTATCATGGGCTGTGCTCTGAGCCATTTGTCTCTCTGGTACAAGCTTGTGACAGAACATCCTGATATACAAAACTTTTTGATTCTTGAAGACGATGTCAAGCTCAGCCCGCAGTGGGAGCCACGCTGGGTGGAAGCGCAGCCTCATCTGCCTGCAGACTGGGACATTATCTATCTGGGTGGTATCCTGCCACCGAACAAGGAAGGCTTCAATCGCTGCAAGGAAAAGGTGAATCCCTATTTCAGTCGTGTGGGCCCCAATTCCTTTTTCGGACAGAATCCTCCTAATCGCTATTTTCACTGGTGCGCCTACGCCTATGTGCTCTCGCGTCGTGGAGCGGAAAAGGTCATGCAGCTCATGCAGGCTCACGGAGGATATTGGACCAGTGCGGATCATATGCTCTGCAATCGTGTTGATGTGCTGAATATGTATTTCCTCGATCCTTTGGTGGCAGGATGCTATCAGGATGAGGATCCGACATACCAGGCCAGCGCCTTCAATGATTTCAATCGTGTTGATAAGTTCGATAGTGATCTATGGAATAACGATGAGCGGTTCAGCAAGGAGAGCATTGAGGAGAATCTGAAGGTGCAGACAGGGGTGGATCTGGGTGCGATTCTCAAGGAGGTCGAGGGGCAGATGAATCAGGAACAGATAAATCAGGAAGAGATTAGCGAGAAACCTGCACCAGCACCTGCACCAGCATCTGAACCCGTCTCGGTTATCCCACCTGCCCTTGTCTCAGGACCGCCCCGTAACTTCAAGCATTCCTTTGTCTGCATCACCGAACATAATCTTGACTTCCATACACTCTATGAACGCGATTGGCTCTATGAGCTTCTTGGTATGCCAGAGATCCTACCTATTGTGAAAATAAATCTGGACTATCTACCTCCACCGCAGGAAACACCCATCGTTATTCTGCAAAGGCCCTTTATTGCGAAGTATACTGAGCTCCTCAAGAGATGGTCGGCGGCAGGACGCAAGTTCTATATTCTGCATCTCAGTGATGAATACACGCAGGATGATATTAGTTCTTATAGTTTTGAGGGTTGTCTGCACGTGATTCGTAACTACTCGCGACCGGATATGGATCTGGGACGCTGTACTGTGATTCCACTCGGATACCACTGGGCTGTCCGTCCTGGCGGATGCCGCAGCCCTCTGGATCTGACGCCTCGGATACCCTTCCGTACTACGATCTGGAGTTTCTTCGGAACATCGTGGAAGGGCCGTGGAGACAAACTCAAGTCTCTGCAAGAAATGCAAGTCCGCTCGCGGTGCAAGTTTTTTGATGCCTGGGCGAGCCCAGACCAAATCCAACAAAATGAATATATTGCCACCAAGCTGGATACGCTCTTTGTCCCCTGTCCCTCTGGAAATAATCCTGAAACCTTCCGCTTTTACGAGGCTTTGGAATGTGGTTGCCTACCCATTTTGGTTCGTGAACCTGATAATGAGGCCTATATCGAGTATATTACAAATAGACTGCAACTGATTGTTCTTTCGAGCTGGGACGAAGCACCTGGTCTCATCGCACAACTATGGAATGATAAACCTACAATGGAGGCATATCGTAACCATGTACTAACAAAATGGAAACAATGTAAGGAATCACTCAAGGCCGAACTCACTTCAGTCTTGGGTCTGTAGAACAATTAAAATACCGAGACCAAAAGGTCTTATCTTGTGTTGGCGGTGGTGTTTGCTTCTCATTAAGCATGCACCACTCCACGAAAGTATACCGATCTCCCATCGAGACATTGCAACGAGCACAGAGAGGAACTAAGTTATCCAAGCGAGTCGCGCCACCCTTTGACTCAGGAATGTTATGGCCGCTCTGAAAATCAAAGACTGTTATATTGTTTTCGCACCAGGGTGTGCTACACGTATGTTCGAAAACACGCCCAAATTTCTGGATCCACACCTGTTCGCGCAAGGCTACAGGGATCGTCTTTTTTCTGTACTTCTTTGGGCGCTCTCCTTTTGTAGAACCTGAGCGTATCATCGTCGAAAACATTACGTTTATTTTACTATGAGACGGCTTTCTCTGCATCCCTCTGCATAGACAAGGCGGGGTTGTTTAAAGCCACCCTGCCTCTACTATTACAGAAACATGTCACGAGATATGCCTGCATATCTTCGCCCTCTGGAGTCCCAGCTCAACCTTTCCAACATCGGTTTCGGCAATATGTTTACAACGCCTGCTGCACCCGCCGCCGCGGCCGCTAAGCCTGAAAGCCAGATTGTCAATAATCCTCTGATTATCAAGGAAAAGAAGCTCAAGTTCATGCTGGTCGCGACTCACATCCAGCAGTTCACGGGCTACTCCAAGGTCACGCACAATATGATTAACGAACTTTCAAAGAATCCCTGGCTCGATATCTGCCACTTTGGCTTTCAGCGTCATCCTCAGGTCCCTGACAACTTCCGCCAGTATCCTTCAGGCGTGGACGTAGTAGATGCGGCCTCTCTGGAGAAGCCGCCCCAGCAAGGCTTCGGTTTCACCGTGCTGCCCGAGATTATTCGTCGTAAGGAGCCCGATATTGTTCTGATCTACAACGATATGTCCGTGGTGGCGCGCTTCCTCGAGGAAATTCGCAAGGCCGGCATCCCTCGCACCTTCAAGATCTGGGTCTACATCGATCAAGTTTACAATACGCAGATGCAGGTCTATCTGGATATTCTCAATCGCGATGCGGATCGTGTGTTTGCCTTCACGAATTTCTGGAAGAAATGCATCAAGGATCAGGGTATCACGCGCCCCACGGATATCATTCTCCACGGCTTCGACACAAAGCGCTTTTTCCCCGTGCCTCGTGAGCTCGTACGTAAGAATCTCGGTCTCCCCAACGATGCCTTCGTCATCATGAGCCTCAATCGTAACCAGCCCCGCAAGCGCTATGATATTCTGATTATGGCCTTTGTCGAGCTGGTGGTGAAGTATCCTACCAAGCCAATCTTCATGCTCTGCATCTGCGACAAGGGAGAGAAGGGCGGCTGGTGGCTCTTTGAGCTCTTCCAGCGTGAGCTTAAGCTCCGTGGCGTCAATGTCGAGCAGTTCGGCAATCGTCTCATGCTAAGCAGCACGGATATGTCGTTCCGCGATGAGGATATCAATATGTTCTATAATGCGGCGGATATCGGCATTTCTACTGCGGATGGGGAGGGCTTCGGTCTCTGCAATTTCGAGCAGATGGGCGTGGGTGTGCCCCAGGTTGTTCCTGACATTGGCGGCTTCAAGGAGTTCTGCACTGCGGATAATTCCGTGCTCGTGAAGCCCAAGGTTCGCTACTATCTTCCGACAGCCTTTTCGCCTGTGGGCGGTGAGGCTCTGGCCTGTGATCCCCACGATATCTGCCTCGGCATTGAGGAGTATCTGCTGAATACGGATAAGAAGGAGGCCCATGGAAAGGCGGCGCGGGAGACAGTCAATTCCTACACCTGGGACAAGGCTCTGGCGGCACTCGTAAAGCAGCTCAAGCGTGCCTTGCAGGACAAGGAGGAGGAAGCGTAAAATCGCATTTTAGAGTAGACGAATGAGAAAGGGTAATCTTACACTTGTCATCATCGCTGTGATCTTATTATTTGTAGCTCTTATCTTCTCACGAACCTATACGGAGGGCTTTCAGACGAAGAAGGAGGATCTCTGTGTCATTGTGAAGAAAGGAAAAACAGACATTGGCGCCCAGCTCGATCAGGCCAAGGCACAGGTGAACGATGCCAATTCCCAGCTGCAAAAGATTCAGTCCTCCTTGGATGATGTGACAAAACTCTCCTCTTCTTTTGATTGCTAGATATAGACATGAAGATCCGTTTCGGTCCCTATATTATTGGTGTTCTTGTTCTGGGTGCCCTCATCTTTCTCACCTGGTATCACGGACGTCTCTTAGAGGGTTTCACAGGCTCGGCCCACCCCTTTGAGCGCTTCTCTGACGCCCAGCAGATGGCGGCTTGTAAAACACTAAGCGATCAAATTATCGCTTATACCGCCGAGCGTGCATCAGTCGATGCAACGAAGCCTGAAAATGCGGAGCGGCTTTCCACGCTCGATTCGACTCTCACTCAAGTAGAAGCCATGAAAAAATCTTACGGCTGCTAAATAGAGTCATGAACGAATCTATACTTAAAATACTGATTCTTGGTATTCTAATTATAGTTATACTAGGCGTTCTACTTTTGCATAGAAAACCATCTACGGAAGGATTCCAGGATATTTCCAGTGGTCTGCCTCAGGATGCTGATAATCCTAATCTCAAGGATGATATGATCTTTGGCAGCATCCCACAGGCCGCCTCAGCCTCCATTTTTAAGAAGGCAGAAATTCGCAGCCAAACAGCCAATCCTGACGCGATTAATATCGATGATAGCACAGGTGCGGCCATGGTGACTCAGAGTGA
>Ga0136641_1000952_pt1 | contig 12182 bp, 11 predicted proteins | sample EliLak1302023Y_FD_115312 | JGI IMG/M metagenome (GOLD analysis project Ga0136641, IMG submission 115312) | Freshwater microbial communities from Elizabeth Lake, Yosemite National Park, California, USA - 13020-23Y | ecosystem: Environmental > Aquatic > Freshwater > Lake ...
CACCTTATGTTCTCGGTGGAAAGATTGGTCTATTCGGTGGAGCCGGTGTTGGCAAGACCGTTCTGATCCAGGAAATGATCTACCGCGTGGCAGAAGACCACGATGGTGTGTCGGTATTCGCCGGTGTTGGTGAGCGAACCCGTGAAGGTAACGACCTCATCGACGAAATGACCGAGTCTGGCGTCATCGACAAGACCGCCCTCGTGTTCGGCCAGATGGACGAGCCACCAGGCACCCGTCTTCGCGTTGCCCTTTCGGCACTGACCATGGCGGAGTACTTCCGCGATGTTCAGAAGCAGGACGTTCTGTTGTTCATCGACAACATCTTCCGTTTCACCCAGGCAGGTTCTGAGGTTTCGACCCTTCTAGGTCGCATGCCATCTGCCGTGGGTTACCAGCCGAACCTGGCCGATGAGATGGGTCTCCTTCAGGAGCGCATCACCTCGACTCGTGGTCACTCGATTACTTCGCTACAGGCTATTTACGTGCCTGCTGACGACTACACCGACCCAGCCCCGGCAACCACCTTCGCCCACCTTGATGCAACCACCGAGCTTTCGCGTGAAATCGCATCGAAGGGTCTCTACCCAGCTATTGACCCATTGACCTCGACATCTCGAATCTTGGACCCTCGCTACATTGCGAAGGACCACTACGAGACCGCGACCCGCGTGAAGGCCATTCTGCAGAAGAATAAGGAACTTCAGGAAATCATCGCCATCCTCGGTGTTGAAGAACTCTCTGAAGAAGACAAGGTCACAGTTTCACGTGCCCGTCGCATCCAGCAGTTCTTGTCACAGAACACCTACATGGCCGAGAAGTTCACCGGCGTAAAGGGTTCGACCGTTCCACTGAAGGACACCATCGAAGGCTTCTCAGCCATCGCAAACGGTGACCTTGACCACGTCGCAGAGCAGGCCTTCTTCAACGTTGGTGGCCTCGACATGGTTATGGCTAACTGGGAGCGCATCCAGAAGGAAACCAAGTAACAATGGCAACCCTTCGCGTAGAACTAGTAGCTGCCGACCGCGCTGTGTGGTCTGGCGAGGCCAAGATGGTCGTCGCCAAGACTGTCGAAGGCGAGATCGGTTTGCTGCCAGGTCACGAGCCGATCCTCGCGATTCTTGGTGATGGTGAAGTTCGCATCACTCTCGAAGATGGCGCGCCGATCAAGGCAAACGCTGCCGACGGTTTCTTGTCGATGGAGCACGATGTTGTAACCATCGTTGCCCGTCACGCAGAGCTCGTCTAACAAAAGCTAGAAAGAAACCCCGTCCGGTTGGGCGGGGTTTCTTTAATTTAAGTATCTATGCTTTTGTTTGCTCTTACCAAGCCAATGATGAGTATCGGGCTCGCGATTGTGATGAGAGGTAGCGGGGTGGCGGGCCTAATGTTTGGCATCCAATGGTACAGCTGGATTGTTAGCCACCATGATGCAAAAAAAATCGCAAATGAGAGCACAACTGCGATGATTCGCACACCTGGTCGTTGTTTGACGCTTAACCAAACAACCAGCGCTGCGTGTAGCCCCGCAAAAGCAGCTATTGGCAGCCACCAGTGAAAGTCAAGAAGACCGGAGGAAATAGTGGTTATGAATTCCCACCGCTTCGAGTTTGGGTTTTCTCCCTGATTGTAACTAACCGTCTGGGTAAACAAAAACAGAGTTATAGAGATGACAAACCCCAGACTTACAAACTCCGCACAGGATCTACCAACAATTCGAAGAATGGAACCAGGGGGCTTCGACATCGGATTTAGTACCAAACCGAAGGTGTGTCTTGAGTCCACCGGTCAGTCGTGATGCAGCTAAACATCAATGGAGTGAGGCAGTAAAACCTCCAGGTTGGGTTTATTCTCGACCTATAAATTATGTTCCACGAGGTTTCCAAGTTGTTCTTGATGTAAAACTCATGATTCGGAACTTGCCGAAATTCTCCGTGGAGGGTGTAGTTTCCATTGCGATAGACCTGGCCTCGAACATCGTAATAGATCGGCTGGGCCAAGCAAAAGGGATTTACAGCCTCATGGTGCAGGTGCAAGTTCAAGGACGAATTACTTTGGTCCGAAACTATTGCGTAGATGTTGGAGTCATCGGCTGTGAGTGGCCAGAATATAGGTGTCGTCGCTCCCTCGATCCACAAATCCATGATTGTTGGCGATACCAGCTTGTAAACCGACGTGCTGCCCAGATTCCAGTCAATGTTTACCTGCAACTTGGTTTTGTTGTCGTTGTTCATAGGTCCAAAGTTACGGTTGTTCCCGTCAAATCCAATCTTCACAACTCCCGGGATCGGGCTAAACGGTGCCAAGCAGCCTGCTACAGGCGCATCTAGATAGGAATCGGCAATGAAAGTCAGATAACGGAGGGTAGTTCTATCAGGCAAAGTCAGAAGACTGGTTGCGCTTAAGAGTTGCATTGTTGGTGTTGTGGCAACTGTTTTTGGTGTCGGAATCAATGTAGAAGTCAATGTTTCCGAGACCATGCCTTCGCCTAGGTCCAAGTCCGAGATTACAGTCAAAACCTCGAAATCTTTTGAAGATGTCGGAAGTTCCACTGAACCATCTGCCGGGAAGCTATTTCCAAGTTGTTCCCCGTCGACGATAACAGTAACTTTCGAGCCATCAGCAAAGTTCCAAGCGCCTACGGCATTAGTTTGAGAAACCACGGCGGCGCTGACAGAGGTAGAAGACGATTGAACCTGTTCTTCAAAAACCAGGCCAACACTCGTTGACAAGACTTTGGATTGTTCGTGAACTGCTTCAAGTTGGGAAGCAATTGGTTGCCCCGCCACGCTTAATTCCACCCTACCGCTCGAAGAAATCTCAGCGTTTATCGATTCTTCACTGCTAGTCACAGCGCGCGATGGTGACGATATTCCAAGCGACATTAGCAGAGCAAATAGGCCGCCCACGACAAAGCTCCGCCGATATTTTTTTTTCATAATCCCCATTTGCCAACCATAGCATTCAGCCCGGTCCTAGTGGGCGAGATTTTCTTTTGCGCTAATCAGAGTTTGTCTTTCGGGCTCGGCTCGGGCTTCACAGCCTCGCGCCGCTCTTCTACGCTAATTGAGGCGTTCCTAGCGCTCGGTGCATAAAGTTCGTTTAGCACACCAAGCGCGCCGGACAAGTAGCAACGTCGATTTCTGGGTTTGATTCCCTCAAACGCTAAATAAGGCGACCAATACAATGCCCGAAATCGCCGAAAGAATGGCTAGGAGGCCTTCAAAGGGCATTTTAGTCGCGCTCTGGTCGGCGCTTGGCTGGGGCCTCGCGACGGTTTGCTGCCGGAACCCACTTCACGTCACCGCCGTGCTTGATGTTCGCATAGCGAGCAAGCACGAAAAGCAGGTCACTTAGGCGGTTTAGGTATTTAGCGGCGAGAAGGCTGACTCCGCCCTCGGTGTGACCCTTCTTGGCCGGTTCGGTGCCGTGCTCCTCGATTGCGTGCCAAGTGGCACGCTCGGCGCGACGAACCACCGTGCGAGCAAGGTGCAGCCCAGCTGCCAGCCCTGAACCACCGGGGATGATAAACGAATCGAGTTTCTCGAGTTGGGCGTTGTACTTGTCGATGGCTGCTTCTAGAGCATCAATCCAGGCTGCGTCAACGCGAAGCGGCTCATACTCGTAGTGCTCGTTCAAGGGGGTCGAAAGGTCGGCACCAAGGTCAAAAAGTTCGTTCTGAATCTGCTTAAGCAGCCCGAGGGTGACCTCGTCGAATTCGCCGTGTGCTAGCGCAACGGCCACTCCGATGGCACTGTTTGCCTCGTCCACGTCGGCATATGCTTCGATCCGAGGGTCGGTCTTGCGCACACGTGAAAAGTCACTGAGACCGGTCAGACCTTCGTCGCCGGTTCGGGTGTAAATCTTGGTGAGTTTGACCATGACTCAAGTTTAGGCTTGTTCTTATGCTGTTCCTTCTCCCGCCTTCCGAAACCAAGCAAACTGGTGGCAAACCCCTTGGTATCGACCAGGTTGCTCTGACTTTTGGGCAGTTGAACGAGGCGCGCGACCAGGTTTATGGAGCGCTCAGAACGCTCTGCGAAGGCAGCCAGGATGCCGCCGCGAAAGTGCTTGGCCTCGGCAAAAAGCAGATCTCAGACATCGAGATGAACCTTGAAGTTCAATCGGCTCCAACGCTGCCGGCACTCGATCGTTACACCGGCACTCTCTTTGACGGACTCCACGGTCGCGGGCTCAAAGGAACTCCAACCGAGTTCAACTCGCTGGGGGAGAGGCAGCGAAACCGAGCCAAAGACACTCTCTTGATTCAATCTGCCCTGTTCGGGCTGATTCCGGCGATGAACCTGATTCCCAACTACCGACTTTCCGCCACGACACGCCTGCCTGGCATTTCACTAAAGGACGTTTGGTCGGCCGCCCATGAGCGCGTTTGGCCTCGTCTCGAGGATTCACCGATCATTGACATGCGAAGTAAGTCCTATGCCGAGCTGGCGCCAATCCCTGAATCGGTGAACAACTTTTGGGTTGAGGTTGTTTCTGAAGATTCCGATGGACTGCAGAAGGCCATGAATCACTTCAACAAGAAGGCTAAAGGTCAGTTTGTTTCCGAGGTTCTCTCTTTGCCTGAGCCCGCCAGTTCGATGAGTGACCTAAAACGCGCCGCAAAGAAAGCGGGCCTCCGACTCGTTGAGTCGAAGGCCCAGCTAACTCTTATTGTTTAGTAGCGCACCGTTCCCATGACTGAAGGCATGGTTGGAAGGTCAATCACGCCGTCCTGCACCGCGAGCACGATTCCTGCCAACATTCCGGTCTCAGTTTCTAAATCTCCGTAGAGCGCATAACTTGGGAGGATCCACGTTTGACCGCTTGAGTCAGTGATCGTTCCAAGAACGGATTTGCTGCTCCTCACTGTGAAATCGACCTTTGGTGGCTCTTGTGGCGTTGGCTCATCGGCAGGAGCGACAACCTCTGATCCAACCGAAGGAGAAGCCCCATCGGTGGCACCGTTGGCTGAGCTTTGATCTTCCGTCGGTGATACACCTTCACTGGTTCCTGCGACGCCCAGGCTCTTCACAACACCTGTAGGTGCTCCGGCAAATGTATAGGTCGATGCACACCAAGCGCTCCATCGATAATCGACTAGCCGATCCACGGCAGCGGTCGGGCTAATCGTCGAGACATTGCCCACGTTTACGATGTTCACCTCGTAGCCCGAAACGCTTGAGATGTCACCCGTGTTGGCCCAACCAATGGTCCACTCAAAACTTGTTGGAAGTCCATCAATCTTGAGAGCCGCCGTGGCGGTGAGAGTAGCAAACGAGGGGTCGTTGTAGCGATCGAGAGAAATCTCTGAAGCATCGACGCTTAGACCAAGGTCAGAGAAAATCTTGAGTGCTTGTGCCTTTGCCTCAGAATCTCCCGGCAACTTGGTTAACGTGTAAGCGCCGTGTTCCTCGCAGTAAGTCGTGGGTGCTGCCGAGGCATCGGTGGTGCCATTCGGGTTGAGGTTTTCGTCAACTGTAACGTTAGCTTTGCCCTCGCGAATGCATGGGCCCCATCCCTGTGCATCGGCGTTTGAGTAATAGAACTGCCCTAGAGGCTCACTCACAGAGAGCGAAAGGTTTCCGTCGACCATTGACAGGTTTGAGACTTCATTCTTGCCGTCTTGGTTCCAACTGTTTGTCTCAACTTTTCCATTGAGGTGAAAGTAACTGCTCAACTTTTTCAGGATTGCCGATGCGCTCATTGATTGGTCGACTCGATAGACGTTGCCTGATCCCTCATTTTGTGAAAGAGCAGGGTCGGCGACGTAGTTGTAGCCCGGAAAATTGGTCATGTAACCCTGATTTGGCGAGATCATGTCTGAAGACACCTTCGAGCCAGCGACTCCCGAGAGCCCCTGTGCCCCTGAAGAACCGAGAGTGATGTGAATGTTGGGGTGCCCAGCGTTCAGTGAACCCAAGGTGAGGGCCGAGATAGCCACAACGGCCGCCGCACCGGCAAGGCTTAATCTTGTCGAACGTTGCGCCATTGCAATCCGTTCGCGCAGAGAAGTCTTTGCAGGGGCGTGGGATGCCGCCAGCAGTGCATCCTCGTTAAGTTTCGGGGCTCGGACCGGTTTTGCGGCCTTGCGTAGCTCTTGGATGAGTTTGTCTTGCTCGAAGTTTTCGTTCATGTATTGGTTATGTCGCAATCACTCGATATCTGACAGGTCCTCAGAAAGTTTCTTGGCAAGTCGGGCGCGTGCGCGTTTGACTCGCTGACTAGCGCTGTTGGCGCTGATACCCAATGTGAGCGCCGCCTGGGCAACACTGAGTCCTTCGAATGCAATCAGGCTGAGCACCTGCCTGTCTGCTGGGCTGAGTCTGCCGAAGGCATCGGAGATTGACCCGTCCGATAAAGCTAGGTCTTCGGCTGATGGTGCAGCGGCATCGGTTTCGAGCAACGGCAACGAAATGCCGCGGCGACCTTGCTTGCGTCTGTGGTTGGCCACCACAAAACCCGCGATCCGGTAGAGCCAAGCAAGTTGCATGTCTGGAGGGCAGGATTCGCGCTTGCGCCAAGCGATCTCAAACACATCGGCGGCAAGGTCTTCGACATCACTTCGCTCAACACGCCGGGTCAAATACTTTGCTAGGGGAGTCAGGTGCTCGCGAAATGTCGCGACGAACTCTTGCTGGTCCAATTGGCTCCTGACGGTGATGCTACTTGAGCGTACTACCTGCTTATGTCGCCACCAGGCTGAATGTGACAGCTAACTTTTGAAGCAATCCAAGTCGTGGTCTGCGATCATGCCGGTGGCCTGCATCAAGGCGTGCATCGTGGTTGGTCCGACGAATCCAAAACCGAGCTTTCGAAGGGCCTTGCTAAGGGCGGTTGACTCGGGGCTTAGAGTCAGACCACGTCGATCTTCTCTTGGCGCAAAGGCAAGCACAAACTTCTCGAGGCCACCTTCTAGCTCCAAGGCAAGTTTGGAGTTTTTGATGGTGCTTTCAATCTTGCCTCTGTGACGAATGATCCCTTCAAACTGCAAAAGTCTCTCGACATCGTCAGGTGTCATTGAGGCAACCTTGTGCAGGTCGAAACCGTGAAAAGCCTGGCGAAAACCTTCACGTCGTTTCAAGATCGTGAGCCAAGAAAGACCTGCTTGAAAACCTTCGAGCGAAAGGCGTTCGAACATGGCATCGTCGCCCGATAGGGCAGTGCCCCACTCATTGTCGTGATAGTCGATATAGAGCGGGTCGTTCTTCAGCCACCCGCACCTAGCAAGGCCGTCTTCGTGAACTCGAGCCATCAGTCTTTATAGTCAATAGATTCGAGTGCAAGTAGCCACTTCTTTGTCGGTAGGCCCTCGCCGCCTGAGTAGCCTGTGATCCTCTTTGAGGCGCCGAGCACTCGGTGGCATCCGATTACTAGCGGAACCGGGTTCGACCCAACGGCACCGCCCACGGCCCGCACCGCCCTAGGGTTTCCGATTGCGTCGGCGATTTCGGCATATGTAGTTGTCTTGCCCCAGGGCAACTTTGCGATCTCACGCCAGACTGCCTCTTGAAATGCTGTTCCTTTGAAGTCGACGGCAAAGTTCAAAACCTTGTTCTTGCCCTTGAAGTATTCGACCAGCTGCTTTTTAGCCACTGAAAGTATTTTGGACTTTCCCCAGTCATCTACTGCGATGTCGTCCATGGTCAAAAAGACAACCTTGTCGTTTTTGGCATAGACATTCACGTTGCCGACAGGGCTGGCAAAAGAAGTGCAGGAATCGAAATCTGGAACGTTCATGAGCCTAGATTACTGCCACACATGGGTCAACAAACCGGGGATGCAAAGCTGTGCATAAGCGAAAACCCCGACAGACCATGAGGTCTGCCGGGGCATCCGTGTTGAATTCTTAGAACAGATCCCAAGCCTTCGCCAAAGACGAACGCAGGGTTTGCTCGAGGTAGTCGAACTCCGTCTGACCGATGGTCAGCGGCGGAGCCAACTGCACAACAGGGTCGCCACGGTCGTCTGAACGACAGTAGAGGCCAGCGTTATAGAGGTCGGTAGACAAGAATCCACGAAGCAACTTCTCTGACTCTGCGTCGTTGAAGGTCTCGCGTGTGGTCTTGTCTTTGACGAGCTCGATTGCATAGAAATAGCCTTCGCCACGAACGTCACCGACAATCGGAAGGTCTTTGAGCTTCTCCAAAGTCTTCTTGAAGGTAGGCGCGTTGCGGCGAACGTTGCCAACCAGGTCCTCTTCTTCGAAGATGTTGAGATTCTCGAGAGCCACCGCACAAGCCACCGGGTGACCGGCGAAGGTGTAACCGTGAGGGAAAATCGCGGTGCCCTTCTTGAACGGCTCAAACAGTTTCTCGCTCAGCAGCAAGGCACCGAGTGGCTGGTAGGCCGAAGTGATTCCTTTGGCGCAAACCAGCATGTCTGGTTCGAACTCATAGAGCTCAGACGCAAACATGGTTCCGATGCGTCCGAAGCCGTCGATGGTCTCGTCGGCAATCAAAAGGACGTCGTACTTGTCGCAGATCTCGCGAACGCGCTTGAAGTATGACTTAGGCGCAGTGAAGCAACCGCCCGAGTTCTGAACCGGCTCGAGAATGAACGCGGCCACGGTGTCTGGGTCTTCGAACAGAATCATTTCTTCGACTCGGTTGGCGGCCCACATTGCGAATTCTTCTTCGGTGGCGAAGTCGTCCTGTGCGCGGTACCAGTTGGTGTTCGGTACGCGGAAAGTGGTTGGCACCAAAGGCTCGAACATCTTTTTCATCGAGGCGATGCCGGTCAGCGAGAGAGCTCCGTGCGATGTTCCGTGATAGGCGGTCATGCGCGAAATCATCTTGTGCTTCAGCGGCTTGCCAGTCATCTTGAAGTATTGCTTGGCTAGCTTCCAGGCGGTCTCGTTTGCCTCGCCACCACCGGTCGTGAAGAACACGCGGCTCAGTGACTTTGGTGCATAAGAAAGCACGCGTTCAGACAGTTCAATAGCCGGAGCGTGAAGGTTCGACCAGATTGGAAAATAGTCGAGTTGCTTCATTTGCTTGGCTGCTGCCTCGGCGAGGCGTTCGCGGCCGTGGCCGATGTTCACCGAGAACAATGACGAGATTCCGTCGAAGTACTTCTTGCCGTTTTGGTCCCAAAAGTAGTGACCTTCAGCCTTGGTGATGATCGGGATTGGACCCGAGTCAAACTGACTGTGACGCGTGAAGTGCATGAAGACGTTTTGTCTTGCTGCGTGCTCCAGCATCTTTGTGGTTGGTTCAAGACCCGCCTTGCGCGCGTCTTGAATTGGGGTAGGGCGTACAGTGCTGGCTTTGGCCGACGCTGCTGGAGTCTTGCGACTCAGAACCTTTTTGAGGTTCTTGCCCAGCTTGCTTCCTCTGCTTTCCTGGATTGCCATTAAATATCACTCTTTACTTTGTTTGGTTCTGGGGTGCATCAGCGCGTTCCCCAGTTGTAGAGCTGCTTGTGTAGCTTGAGATAGACAAATGTCTCTGTCTCTACTACTCCGGGCAGTGTCCGGATCTTTGAGTGAAGCAGTTCGATGAGTTCGTCATCGTTTTCACAAACCACCTCAACCAAAATGTCAAAACTTCCTGCGGTGAGCACCACGTAATCAACTTCGGGCATCTCGGTCAGCAGTTGAACCAGCGAGCGACTGTCGCCACTGGTTCGAATGCCAATCATTGCCTGTCGATTGAACCCCATCTGCAGCGGGTCGGTTACGGCCACCACCTGCATCACGCCAGATTCGGTGAGCTTTTGCACTCGCTGGCGAACGGCGGCTTCGGATAGCCCGATTGCTTTGCCGATCTCTGAATATGACCTTCGCCCGTCGATCTGCAAGTGCTGAATGATCGACTTGGCCACCTCGTCTAGGGGGCTGGCTTTCGCCTTGGTCACTTTGCTCATTCTTCGATTCTGCCACCATTTTGGGTTTTTTAGTTTCAAATCAGTAGTAAAATGGCAAAAAATGTACTGATTTTTGGCTTTTTGGCGTTTTTTGGTGCCGAAATCATTACTAAGATGCCTGCAGGCGCTATTTCTACTACGCTGGAAGCAAGAAACCGTTTGTGCTCAAACGAGTTGATTCACTCAAAGAGGAGTCTTAATGTCTGTTCGCAAGTTGCAGAACTTCGTCAATGGAGAGTATGTCGATGCCAAGGGTGGCGAGACGCTCGACATCATCAACCCGTCAAACGGCCAGGTCTATGCGACCTCGCCGGTGTCTAGCGAAGCTGACATAGACGCCGCCTACAAGGTCGCGTCTTCGGCATTCGACGTGTGGAGCAACACCACTCCGAAAGATCGTCAACTGGCACTGTTTCGCATCGCCGATGCTCTCGAGGCTCGCGCCGAGGAAATGGCCGATGTTGAGAGCGAAAATACCGGAAAGCCTCGCTCGACGCTGGTCGACTACGAAGTGATGGTTTCGGTCGACCAGATTCGCTTCTTTGCCGGCGCTGCTCGAAACCTAGAGGGTCGCGCCACTGCAGAGTATTCTTCGTCACACACATCTTCGATTCGCCGCGAGCCAATCGGTGTAATCGGTCAGGTTACCCCTTGGAACTACCCGTTGAACATGGCGACTTGGAAGTTCGCTCCAGCCCTGGCTGCCGGCAACACGATCGTTTTGAAGCCGTCGGACACCACCCCCGCTTCGACCCTGCTGTTGGCAGAGATCGCGGCAGAGTTTTTGCCAAAGGGTGTATTCAACGTGGTTGCCGGCGACCGAACCACTGGCCGTGCACTGGTCGAGCACCCAACTCCTCAGATGGTGGCCATCACAGGATCGGTGCGCGCGGGTATGGAAGTTGCCAAGAGCGCGGCTTCCGATGTCAAGCGCGTTCACCTCGAACTGGGAGGCAAGGCTCCGGTTCTGGTTTTTGCAGATGCCGACCTCGACCGCGCAGCGGCTACCGTTGTCGCAGCTGGTTTCTTTAACGCCGGCCAAGACTGCACTGCTGCGACGCGCATCTTGGTTCACCGCGACGTTCGCGAGGCTTTCGTTGCCAAGTTGGTGGCCGAAGTTAAAGCAAACGCGCTCACCGGCACCCCAGACCGCGAAGATATTCTCTTTGGCCCAGTCAATAACTCCAACCAGCTTGAGCGAGTCAAGGGCTTCATCGAACGCCTGCCAGATCACGCCGAGATTGCCGTTGGCGGAAACGTCATTGAATCGACGGGTTATTTCCACGAGGCAACCGTCTTGACCGGCCTCAAGCAGAACGACGAGCACATTCAGAGCGAGATCTTCGGACCGGTAATCACCGTTCAGGATTTCTCGAACGACGACGAGGCTATGCGTTGGGCCAACGATGTCAACTACGGTTTGGCTTCATCGGTCTGGACAGCCAACCACACCCGCGCGATGCGTTTTGCCAAGGGATTGAACTTCGGTTGTGTCTGGATCAACGACCACATTCCATTGGTGGCTGAGATGCCTCACGGCGGGTTCAAGCACTCGGGCTATGGCAAAGACCTGTCAATGTATGGCTTCGAGGACTACACGCGCATCAAGCACGTCATGCACTACATCGGTGACTAAAAAGTTATCCACAGATTTAAAGAGAGCCGCCTGGGGGAGATCTCAGGCGGCTATCTTTTTCTCATGCAGGCAATGTTGTTGCTTCCATCGCTCATGATGTCAATCATGTGGGCATTGAGAACCAACGAGTGGACCATGGCCTACATGACCGCCGCCTCGTCTCTCGTCTCTCTAATTATTGCGAGGCGGCGGTCCCTCCAAACTTCTGCTCCGGTTTTGCCGGTCAGCTACCGCCGCGGGCGAGTGTTCTTAGGCGATCGAAAATTGCCAAGAAGTTCTAAACTCTGGTTGCCCAGTTGGCGACGAAGGGTGCATCAACACATCGCCAGCCTTCCCAACGATCAGCGCAACAGAGTCTTGTTAGAAGAGGCAAAGGCAAATCAGTTTCGTTCCGCTTCTGCTGGCAAGTTGGTCGCATGGTTAGGGGTTCGAAACGAGCTCCATTTTGAGCTCGATCTGGCCAACGATGGACCCCACATCTTTGTGGCCGGTCCGACCGGCAGCGGAAAAAGCCAATTTCTTCGTCTCATGCTGCGCTCAGTGACCGCACGTTATGGCGAATCTCGCTTGGCAATTCAGATTGCCGATTTCAAAGGTTCGGCCCTGATTCAAGGCCTCGAAATCGCACCGTGGATTCGAGCATCGATAGACGACCTCGAGCCAAGCGGCCATGCCG
>Ga0136641_1000953_pt1 | contig 12164 bp, 9 predicted proteins | sample EliLak1302023Y_FD_115312 | JGI IMG/M metagenome (GOLD analysis project Ga0136641, IMG submission 115312) | Freshwater microbial communities from Elizabeth Lake, Yosemite National Park, California, USA - 13020-23Y | ecosystem: Environmental > Aquatic > Freshwater > Lake ...
GACCAAAGCGCAATGAGGTCAGACAGTCCATTGTCGAAATCTTCAACTGAGTCGAGGTAAATCCATTTACCGTTTGTATCGAACATGTTTTCTTTCCGCAAATGAGGGGACGGGTGAACTGGGGGAATGAAAAAAGCCCTTGCAATTTCTCGCAAGGGCTTTTTTGATTTTATCTGGCTCCTCGACCTGGGCTCGAACCAGGGACCTACGGATTAACAGTCCGGCGCTCTACCAACTGAGCTATCGAGGAATAAGCCGATATTATAGCAAGATGAAATCATCTCTTCCTACTTCCGTACAGATAGCCAAAGTACTGACGATCGCTGGATCCGATAGTGGCGGCGGGGCAGGGCTTCAGGCTGATCTCAAGGTGATTACTGCCTTGGGCGCTTATGGCATGTCTGTGATCACCGCCATTACCGCGCAAAATACCATGGGAGTGCTGCGTATTCAGGATGTGGATCTTGAGGTAGTGGAGGCTCAAATAGATGCGGTCTTCTTGGATATCGGGGTTGATGTTGTCAAAATCGGCATGCTGTCCAGCCCAGAAATTGTGCGTGTGGTTGCAAAATCCTTGCGTCGCCATGGTGCAAAACGCATCATCTTAGATCCAGTACTACGTGCCACATCGGGTGCTAGTTTAGGTGGTGATGATAGTGCTCAAGCCATGATCACGGATCTATTTCCGTTGGCGACATTGATTACGCCCAATTTAGTGGAAGCCTCTTTATTATTGGGTCGCGATATTTCTGCTCCACAAGATTTCAAGCTCGCTGCCCAAGAGTTGTTGGATATGGGACCTCAGGCTGTCTTAATTAAAGGCGGTCATTTGGATAGTTCTCATACCCAAATCACGGATTACTTGATGTGGCGCACGCTTGAAGATGGTCTTGAAGTCATCCATACAAAAGAGTTCAAGCACTACCGTATCAATACTCTCAATACCCACGGCACAGGTTGCTCACTTGCTTCTGCTATCGCTACCTATTTAGCAGATGGTCATGACTTAAGTCATTCAGTAGCAAAAGCAATCGCTTATGTCGAAGCCGGTTTAGAGGCAGGACGTTTCTTAAGCATTGGAGAGGGTTCGGGACCCTTGTGGCATATGCATGAATTTTATCCAACGGCATTAGTAAATACAGACGCAAATACAGACAGTAAGCGCTAAATTGCTTAACGGACTATTGCATTAAAACTATTGCATTAAACCTTGCAAGTGTTTGACCGCAGCCATTGGATCTTTGGCTTCTGTAAGGGCTCTGACAACGGCTACTGAGCCTACGCCACTCTTGAATACTGCACGAATACTTTCTTGATCAATGCCACCAATGGCCACAAGTGGATAATTGTTCATCAACTTTGCATACTGATAAAGGCGACCTAGACCTTGGGGTACTGTCGCCATTTTCTTGAGATTGGTCGGGAAGACTGCACCCATAGCGATATAGCTGGGGCAAAAACGATCTGCATGCACCATCTCTGCATAGCCATGGGTACTTAGACCTAATCTCAATCCAGCCACCCGAATTTCTTCGAGATTGGCATCTTCTAAATCCTCTTGACCCAAATGCACGCCGTAGGCGCCAGCATCTATCGCTTCTTCCCAATAATCATTAATAAAAAGCAGTGTCTTACTTTCTTTGACTGCCTCAACTGCTGCTCTGACCTGTTTGCGGATTTTGGAGCGATCTTCAGACTTCAAGCGCAGTTGTACTGTTGGGAGTTCTGCATCAACCATGCGTTTCACCCACTCAGCATCGGGCATGATCCCGTACAAACCTAAATGCTTTGGGCATTCTGCAAAAGCATTGGGGTTCATATTGCGAGTCCAAGGGAGAAGATCAAAATGCTCAGGCCTATTGGGCCATTTCAATGCGTTAAAACCACCATCACCTTGGGCCATGCGTGACCACGCCTTGCCTAGAACTCTTGCATCCGCTTCAATAAACCCCATTTCAATTGCCGCCAGTGCACCGGCTAATTCATTGTGATCAACAGCAGCCTCGTTATCAATCATAGGAGGTGGGCAGTGCAGGCTAAATTGCGGAATCGGAATGCACAGCTCATCGTTACCATGGGCGGCAACAATTTGATCAGCAAGGTCTCGAATCAAACTCATCTGTTTAGTCTATCCACTTTGATGCCAAAAAGGGGTTCCTACCAATGGAGTGCTCGCTTGAGCAGATCCTTGGGGTTTCATGGCGCCTGATAAGTAGGCAGAACGGCCAGCATCTACAGCCTTTGCAAAGGCGTTGGCCATGACTACTGGATCATCCGCTAAGGCAACTGCAGTATTTAAGAGTACCCCATCAAATCCCCATTCCATCACAGTACAGGCATGTGAGGGCAAGCCTAAGCCTGCATCGACTAAGAGTGGAACTTGGAGGCGGTCACGTAATAACTGCATGGCATAGGGGTTCAAAGGACCTTGACCAGTGCCAATGGGTGCAGCCCAAGGCATAACGGCTTGGCAGCCAGCATCAACCAAGCGTTGGCACAAGATGAGATCCTCAGTGCAATAGGGCAGTACTTTAAAACCATCTTGAATTAAGGTTTCTGCGGTCTGCACTAAACGCAAGGTATCTGGTTGTAGGGTGTAGTCATCACCAATGAGCTCTAACTTAATCCAATCCGTTTCAAAAACCTCACGGGCCATTTGCGCAGTGGTAATCACTTCCTGAGGGCTATGACAACCAGCAGTATTAGGAAGAACTGGTACTGCCATTTTTTTTAATAGATCCCAGAAGCCACTATGGGCCTCTGCCGTAGAGCTTCCTTGTCGACGTAAGCTAACCGTGATCATTGCTGGATTGGAGGCTTGGATAGCATTCTCAAGTACTTGTGGCGACGGGTAACGTGAAGTACCCAATAATAAGCGACTGGCAAAACTCTCTCCATAGAGAACCAGTGCATCAGCGCTATTGAGATTGTTTGGTAAAGGTGCTGTCATAAAGTGATTGATAGGGTATTTAGATTTGCTTATGTAGACACATTAGCCACCAGTAACGGGGGCAATAACTTCAAGCTGATCATTCTCATTTAAGAGGTATTCACCATGTTTCGTTTTGGGAACAAACTGTAAATTCACGGCTACTGCATAGGGTGGCTTAGCCTCAATCAAGTGGAGTGCATCCATGATCACACTCTCATTGGGCAGTTCATAGGCCACTTGATTGACGATTACACGCATAAGCTAGCCTCTTGCTGATTGGCGTCTTTACTAATGCTTAAACCTAAATCTAAAGCAGTATTACTCTCCCCGTGTTCCAACAACTCTAGAGTGCAATCCAGCATTGCTGGGGCAATCATAAAACCATGGCGATATAGGCCATTGATCATGATCAAATCCGTCAGCCCTTTTTCTTTCAGGGTTCTGATTTCAGGTAAGTTGTTCTTCAAAGTGGGGCGGCATTGGGTGGCCATTTCTAATATACGCGCCTCAGCAAATCCACTATGAACCGTATAGACGGCACTAAGCAATTCCATCGCCGAGCGGACACTCATCTCTGATAAGTCATCAGACTCAATCTCAGTGGCACCAACGACATACACATCGTTCTCCTTAGGGGCGATATAAATCGGATAACGCGGGTGGATTAAGCGTGTCGGTCTTCTGAGTTTCACCTCTGGGGCATATAAGCGAATCACTTCACCCCGTACACCCCGTAGAGTATTCGCTGAGCTGCTGGTTGCCCAAGACTCGATAGCACCCGTACCGCGGCAATCAAAAACCAGTTGATAATGAGATTTTTTACGGAGCTCTAGAGGGGCAACCGAAGTATTCCAATGACAATTTACTTTTAGTTTGCTCAACTCAATTAGCAGGGCATCTAATAATTGCCGATTATCTAATTGGCCTTCATTTGGTAAATACAGGCCTTGAGTAAATTGCTCGGCAACGCTAGGCTCCAGTTTACGTAGCGCTTCACTATTGAGCTTTTGAGGCAGGGCGAGTTGCGAGTTATTACGACAATTGCGCTCAAGGTGTGCAGTAAAGCGTTCTGCATCGCTCGCATCCTGCCGATGCCACAAAATTAAGGTGCCATCTTGCTGAAAAAACACAGGCTCTGAAAGTTCTGCCAGCAATTGCTTCCAACGCGGCAAACTATGAATTCCCATCCGCACAACAGAATCTTCAGTAATAACCGATTCTGCTAGTGGAGCAAGCATGGATGCGGCAATTCGGGCAGCGGCACCACTCGCAGCAGCATTCCCCTGATCAAATAAATCGACCTGAGCTCCACGCTGGGCAAGCGCAAGTGCTAAGAGACGACCCATCAGGCCGCCCCCAACAATGGCGTACTTGCTTTGCGAGAACAATGCGCTATTCATGATGACCCTTAGTACGCTTATTGATAAATCTCGCTACCGCGTTTACGGAACTCTGCTGACATTTCTTCCATGCCTTTAGTGGCATCAGTAGCTGCCGTAACTTCAGCAATTGGAATTACCTTAGGCGCTATTTTTGGATTGCCATCGGCATCCAAAGTAGCGGCATAGTCGCGCACTTCTTGCGTAATTTTCATGGAGCAGAATTTCGGTCCACACATGGAGCAAAAATGCGCAATCTTGGCGCCTTCAGCAGGCAAGGTAGCATCGTGGTATTCACGGGCACGCTCAGGGTCTAAGCCTAAATTAAATTGGTCTTCCCAACGGAATTCAAAGCGGGCTTTGGAGAGAGCGTTGTCGCGAACTTGGGCACCAGGTAGGCCCTTAGCCAGGTCAGCACCATGAGCAGCGATCTTGTAGGTAATGATGCCTACGCGCACATCTTCCTTATCCGGCAAACCGAGGTGTTCCTTAGGCGTGACGTAGCACAGCATGGCAGTGCCATACCAGCCAATTTGCGCTGCACCGATACCACTAGTAATGTGATCGTAGCCAGGAGCAATATCGGTAATCAATGGTCCGAGGGTATAGAAAGGTGCTTCCAAGCAATGCTTCAGCTCTTCAGTCATATTTTCTTCAATACGTTGCATCGGTACGTGACCAGGACCTTCAATCATGACTTGAACATCATGCTTCCACGCTTTGGCAGTGAGCTCACCAAGGGTATGCAGTTCACCAAATTGCGCCGCATCATTAGAGTCCGCAATACATCCTGGACGTAAGCCATCACCCAAGCTAAAGGACACGTCATACGCTTTCATGATTTCGCAGATCTCATCAAAGCGGGTGTAGAGGAAATTCTCTTTGTGATGCGCTAAGCACCACTTCGCCATGATGGATCCACCGCGAGACACAATGCCAGTAATGCGGTCAGCGGTCAAAGGCACATAGCGCAGTAGCACACCTGCATGAATGGTGAAGTAATCTACTCCCTGTTCGGCTTGCTCAACTAAGGTATCGCGGAACATTTCCCAGGTGAGGTCTTCGGCAACACCACCGGTTTTATCTAGCGCCTGATAAATTGGTACAGTACCAATTGGAACAGGTGAGTTACGAATAATCCACTCGCGCGTTTCATGAATATGTTTACCAGTGGAAAGATCCATGATGGTGTCTGCACCCCAACGAATCGACCAGACCATCTTCTCAACTTCCTCATTTATGGAAGAAGTCACAGCAGAGTTACCAAGATTGCCATTAATCTTCACGCGGAAGTTACGACCAATAATCATCGGCTCTAACTCTGGGTGATTAATATTCGCAGGAATGATCGCACGGCCAGCAGCAATCTCAGAGCGCACAAACTCACCTGTAACCAAATCTGGGAGGTTTGCACCATAAGATTTACCAGGGTGCTGCTTAAGTAATTGCTTATAGGCAGGATCTTTGCGTAGCTGCTCTAAGCCCATCGATTCACGCAAAGCAACATATTCCATTTCAGGGGTAACGATGCCTTGGCGGGCGTAATACATCTGGCTAACATTGCTACCCGCTTTAGCAACACGTGGGGCACTGATATGGGCGAAGCGTAAATTTTGGGTTGCTTCATCTTGTGAGCGGGCAACACCATACTCTGAGCTTGGACCAGACAATTGAACGGTATCGTTGCGTTCCTCAATCCAACCATCGCGCAACCTAGGTAAACCATGTTCTAGATGGATCACGATATCGGGATCGCTATAAGGACCAGAGGTGTCGTATACCGGTACAGGTGGGTTAGGGATCATTTCTTCGCCAACGCGGGTAGGCAATTGCTCAATCATCCGAATCGGCGCTTTGATATCCGGACGCGAACCTTGTAAATAGGTTTTGCTTGATGCGGGATAGGCAAACTTCTGGCTGAAGTCACGTTCCAAACTTTTTAAGCTTGGAATTTCCTGTTTAGTTTTTTGATTGTCTTTACTCACGTCCATCTCCTAGCTGTTTTAGATGGACGAAACCGGGTGTCGGTCTGATGTAACTTCCCACGCCAGAATTACCTGGATCGGGTTCTAGGGTCTTTCTCAGCGCCTGTAGGCAAAATCTGCTTACAGGGCACCCCTGTTTCATCCTTAATCAGATTTAACCATGAAATGAGGATATGAGCCTATAGCCCACTTTGAATAGGCGTGGAAATGGCCTAGAACAGCCTTAAAAGCTACTTATTGCAGCGCAATATATAGTCAGCAGTCACAAATGCCGCATCGCTAGTGAGTTCATCAGCCAAAATACGGGCGGCTGCCTCAGCAATGGAAACTTCAATAAAGCCGCTGACTTCACCATCATGATTGGTGGGGATGAAGTGGTCAGGAAGTGCTAAGTCATAAACATAAAGTTGTTCATCATGAAATCCTCGCCCCGGAATAGGTCGTCGCATATGGATTCGTCCCACGGGTTCAATTTGATCAGCAATGTGGGGTGGGACGCCAGCCTCTTCCCATAATTCTCTACGAGCACACACCCAAGGTGTTTCATCAGCAGAAATACCACCAGCAGCAATGTTGTCTAGCTTTCCTGGATCTGTTGACTTCGTTTCACTGCGTCTGCTAAGCCAAATAGAGCCTGAGTTAGCATAGCCATTGATATGCGTTGCCATACTCCGAAAACCAAAGGTACGAAAGGCGGCTCGCTCTAAATGAAAGTATTGATGTCCATTCTGATCAACCCAAGCAAAATCTTCATTACGCCATCCTGGGATGTAACCGCCCAAACGCATTTGATCTGCTAGCTGGCTAAGACTCTTGGAGAGATCTATAGGGCGTCCTGAATGAATGGTGATTCGATCATTGCTCATGGAGATCAAAGGAATCAATGCTTTGCTAATAAATTCGTGCAGGTAAGGAATGAATTCAGGATTTAAGTGACCAATAGTCTCATCGCCCTGAGTGCCGCGTGATAAATAGATTGGCATAAAGTCTGCGGGAGCTGAGCGAGCTGTATTTTGGAGCATCTCCTCAAGGGCTGCTAGGGTGCTGGTGGAAAGATTGGTCATGGGACTAAGTGTAAGGGAACTCACTGCTGGGTGCAGGAGCCTCGCAAGGGGCCGATAACATAAAAAGTCCATAGAAGACAAGAAGTATTTATTTTTTTAACTATTGATGTGTCCAGGAAATTCTGTAAATCAGGTCTGCTAATTATTTAAGCAAGCTAGGTGAGACTATATAAATCTGCGACTTAGGAAAACTTTTATCAATTTATCCACAATACCTGTGGATAAGTAGGCAGTACTTTTTGGTCCCGCCGACAGGAATCGAACCTGTATCCCACGCTTAGGAGGCATGTGCACTATCCATTGTGCTACGGCGAGAGTGAAACAAATTTAAATCTGTGCTACCAGCCGCATAATGCCCAAACTTGATTGGTCATTGCCACCATCATATCTGGTGCATAGTAGGCAGAAAAAATCAGCAACAATACAAAGAAGGTGAAAACATAAAACATTCTTTGCAAGAGCGATTTTCTCTTTACAGACCATGATAAGTTTTTGCTCACGCGTTTACCGTTCTTACAACAGCCCGTTCTTTCACAGGTAGATTTACTAAGAAAGCAAAGACACCAAGAACAATGGCGATCTCCCAAACAACTAAATAGGAGCCTGTGCGATCAAATAAATAGCCACCAAAAAAGGCACCACAAAAACTACCTAACTGATGCGAGAAGAATATTAATCCAGAAAGCATGGAGAGATATTTAACGCCAAAGATCTGCGCTACGATGCCATTGGTTAAGGGGATAGTGGAGAGCCATAAAAATCCCATGATGGCGGCAAAGATGTAGGTAGTCATTGGGCTTAAAGGCAGGAGTATGAACCCAATAATGGCAATGGATCTACCTAAATAAATGCCAGAGAGTAAGTAGCGTTTTGGAAAGCGTTGACCTAACATGCCTGCACTATAGGTGCCAAATATATTGAATAAACCAATCAATGCAAGCGCAGTAGTGGCAACCACTGGTGCACCAACCTCAGGATAGGATGCAGACAGATCTTTAAGATAGGGTGCTAAGTGAACCGCAATAAACACCACCTGAAATCCACAAACAAAATAGCCTAAGGTGAGCAATTGAAAGCTGGGATTTCTCATTGCTTCATTTAAGGCTTGCTTGATCGTTTGATCACCTACATTGTGCGTATGAACAAAATTTTTCTCGCGCAACATGAATGCCGTTGGAATCATGAGGCTTGCCATGAGCGCTAACAGTAAGAGTGCATCTTCCGAACCAAAAGCACTGAGTAATCCTTGCTCAGCTGGAATCATTAAGAACTGACCAAAGGATCCAGCGGCAGCTGTAATGCCCATTGCCCAAACCCGTTTGTCTGCAGCAACGTTACGCCCTAAGATTCCGTAGACTACGCTATACGTCGTGGCAGTTTGGGCTAAACCAATCAGTAAGCCACCTGCCAAAGTAAAGTTCAACACATCGCTTGAAACGGCCATGCCAGCTAAACCCAGCGCATACAGCACGCCACCGGCAACCATGATCTTGAGAGCACCATAGCGATCAGCCAAAGCGCCAGTAATAGGTTGGATTGCTCCCCAGACGAGATTTTGTAATGCAATGGTGAGGGCAAAAGTTTCTCGACCCCAGCCATTGGCTGAAGTAATGGGAAGATTGAATAAGCCAAAACCATGGCGTATGCCCATGGAGAGTGTCACCATGAGGCCTCCAAAAATGAGGACCTGTTTTATGGATAAGCCGGTCTTGGCAGGGCTGCTGTGCATGCTCTAGATAATCCCTTTACGACGCAGTTCTTCAATTGTTTCAGCATTAAAGTTCAGTCGCTCTTGTAAGACCTCATTAGTATGTTGACCAAGTGTAGGTGGAGCCATGCGCACTTCTGTAGGTGTCTGCGAAAGCTTCATGGGGCTGGCTACCAATTTCATCGTGCCTGCAGTAGGGTGCGGTACATCAATCTGCACATTTCTAGCAATTACCTGCTCGTTTTCAAAGACTTCCTTGATATTGTTAATAGGGCCGCAGGGTACATTGGCTTTTTCTAACAAGGCAATCCATTCCGCCTTTGTTTTCTGACGGGTCATCACCTCTAACAGCGGAATGAGTTGCTTGCGATGTTGAACACGCAGGGGGTTCGTCACATAGAGTGGGTTATCCGCTAAGTGCGCTTCACCACCCACAGTAACAAAATGACGATACTGGCTATCATTTCCAGCACCCACAATCATCCAGCCATCAGACGTCGGAAAGGTTTGGTAGGGAACAATAATCGCTGAGGCATTACCCCAGCGTTTCGGAACCTCGCCTGAAGTGAGATAGGCGCTAGATACATTAGCCATCACGGCAATCTGGGTATCAAGCAATGACATATCAATATATTGACCTTCACCAGTGTGATCACGATGGACGATCGCAGCCAGAATCGCAGTGCTGGCATACATACCTGTGAAAATATCAGCAATGGCAACCCCCGATTTTTGAGGGCTAGCTCCTTCAAAATCATCGGCTTCACCAGTAACACTCATAAAACCGCCCATGCCCTGAATGATGAAATCATAGCCAGGACGATTCGCATAAGGACCGGTTTGACCAAATCCAGTGATGGAGCAATAGATCAAGTCTGACTTTATCTTTTTCAGACTTTCATAATCAAGTCCGTATTTAAAGAGGGCACCGACTTTGTAATTTTCTATGACGACATCCGATTCCGCAGCCAATTGGCGAATGATCTCTTGACCTTCTGGCTTACTGATATCGACCGTAATGGAGCGTTTATTGCGGTTAATGCAAATAAAATAGGCAGACTCTTCGGTTTCCTTGCCTTGGGCGTCTTTGACAAAAGGAGGACCCCAATGGCGGGTATCGTCGCCCGAACCTGGACGCTCGACTTTGATGACGTCGGCACCCAAATCCGCTAAATTCTGGGCGCACCAAGGGCCTGCCAGAACACGGCTGAGGTCTAAAACACGGATATGACTTAAGGCTCCCATGCCCCAATTTTGGCATGGATGACAGGGGAATACCTGAAAATTTCAGCTTAGACTCCAGACATGACTACAATTTGCGCGCATGGCTACCCGTAAAACTTCCGAATACAGCGAATCCTCGATTCAGGTCTTAAAGGGCTTGGAACCAGTCCGTCAACGGCCGGGGATGTACACCCGCACCGATAACCCCTTACACGTCATCCAGGAGGTATTGGATAACGCATCTGATGAAGCCTTAGGCGGTTTTGGTAAGCAAATTATTGTCACTATGCATACCGATGGCAGTGTGAGCGTTGAAGATGATGGTCGAGGTATCCCGGTGGGAATGCATCCCACCGAAAAACTACCCGTCGTTGAGATTGTCTTTACCCAACTGCACGCCGGCGGTAAGTTTGAAAAAGGTTCTGGTGGCGCCTATGCATTCTCAGGGGGCTTGCATGGCGTCGGTGTTTCGGTAACTAATGCACTATCTAAGCGATTAGAGGTCACTGTTTGGCGTGATGGACAAGTTTCTACTTTGACCTTTGCTGATGGCAGAGTGATTGAAAAGCTCAAGACCAGACCCTCATCTAAGGAAGATAAAGCTCACGGCACAAGAGTACGTGCATGGCCAGATGGCAAGTATTTCGACAGCTCGACTATTCCAATGGCTGACCTGATTCGTCTCTTGCGTTCCAAGGCAGTTTTATTACCTGGTGTGAAAGTAACGCTCATTCAGGAAAAGTCTGGCGAGAGTCAAACTTGGCAGTACGCACAAGGCTTACGTGGCTATTTAAACGAAGCGATTGCTCAAGCAGGACATGGTCCGGAAGTAATTCCCCCATTTGAAGGTGAGCAATACGCTACTGGCAATGGGGAAGATGATTCCTTTGCGGAGGGTGAGGGCGCAGCTTGGGTAGTGTGTTGGACTGAAGATGGCGCACCTGTGCGTGAAAGTTATGTCAATTTGATTCCGACACCTGCTGGCGGTACGCACGAAAGCGGTTTACGCGAAGGCCTCTTTAATGCGGTGAAGGGTTTTATTGAGATGCATGCCTTGCAACCCAAGGGCGTGAAGTTAATGCCAGAAGACGTATTTGCAAGAGCCTCTTTTATCTTGTCTGCAAAAGTGCTAGATCCACAATTTCAGGGGCAAATCAAAGAGCGCCTAAATTCACGTGATGCTGTTCGTTTAGTTTCTGGCTATGCAAAATCGGCATTAGAGCTTTGGCTCAATCAACACGTTGATTACGGTCGCAAGCTAGCGGATTTAGTCATTAAACAGGCGCAAGCCAGAACCAGAGCTGGCCAAAAGGTTGAGAAAAGAAAATCCTCTGGAGTTGCGGTATTGCCTGGCAAGCTGACTGACTGCGAAAGCCAGGATATCGCCATGAATGAAATCTTCTTAGTCGAGGGTGATTCAGCGGGTGGCTCAGCCAAAATGGGCCGCAATAAGGAATATCAAGCTATCCTGCCACTCCGCGGCAAGGTATTAAATACTTGGGAGGCAGAACGTGATCGCTTATTTGCCAACAATGAAGTTCACGATATTGCTGTGGCGATTGGTGTAGATCCCCATGGGATCAATGACAACCCTGATTTATCAAACTTACGTTATGGCAAGGTTTGTATTTTGTCGGATGCGGACGTGGATGGTGCACATATACAAGTACTCTTACTCACTTTGTTTTACAAGCATTTCCCTAAACTGATTGATTTAGGGCATATCCATATTTCTCGTCCACCCCTTTTTAGGGTGGATGCACCAGCGCGTGGTAAAAAACCAGCGCAAAAGATTTACGCCCTCGATGCCAATGAATTGCAAGCGATTGAAGATAAGTTACGTAAAGCTGGTGTAAAAGAATCCGCATGGCA
>Ga0136641_1000954_pt1 | contig 12156 bp, 11 predicted proteins | sample EliLak1302023Y_FD_115312 | JGI IMG/M metagenome (GOLD analysis project Ga0136641, IMG submission 115312) | Freshwater microbial communities from Elizabeth Lake, Yosemite National Park, California, USA - 13020-23Y | ecosystem: Environmental > Aquatic > Freshwater > Lake ...
GCCGCACTCGCCAACCCGGAAGGCTGGCCGCTGCGCGCGGCCAGGGCCCGGTCCTCGCCGCCAGGGTCCCCTTGCCCGAGTGCGGCAGACATTGGGGTCGTGCTCTGCCAGTGCCTGCTCGGGGTGCCAAGGCGCTCAAGCCTGGCTTGGACGGCCGCGAGTCCCGATCCGGTGCCCGTTCGCCCGATCACGAAAACAGTTGGCCCTGGCCATCCGGCGCGGCAGGCTGTCGGCGCTTTCCAGGGGTCGTCGACGGCATGCCGCTCTTGCGCGAACCGTGCTTGTCCTGGATGGCGTCGGCCTCGGCGTGGGCCTCTCGGGTCTTGCGCAGGCCGTAGAGCTGCTCTTTCGCTGCGGCCAGCGCCGCTCGCTCGTCGACGATGGGCGCTGGGTAGGACGGGCTGTCGATCTCCGGCACCCATTGCCGGATGTACAGGCCCTGCGGGTCCTGGTCGCGGGCCTGCTTGGCCGGCGAGTAGATGCGCAGCGTGTTGATGCCGGTGGTGCCCGATTGCATCTGCATCTGGCTCCAGTGGATGCCGGGCTCGAAGTCGAGGAACTGGCGCGCCAGAAACAGCCCCGGCTCGCGCCAGTGCAGCCCCAGGTGGTAGGCCGCAAAGCTGACCAGCATCGCCCGCATGCGGAAGTTCAGCCAGCCGGTGGCGTGCAGTTGGCGCATGCAGGCATCCACCATCGGGTAGCCGGTGCGGCCTGCGCACCAGGCTTGCAGGCGTTCGGTGTCGACCGGGTCTGCGTTGACGCCGTCGCCCGCACGCAGCCCGTCGACCGAGCGCGCCACATTGCGCCACTCGAGTTCCGGCTCGTCTTCGAGCTTCTGCATGAAGTGGCAGTGCCAGCGCAGGCGGCTGGCGAAGCCGCGCAGGGCGTAGGCCAGGTTGCGGTCGGTCGTGGCCGCGATGCGCGCTTCGGTGGCCTGGTGCACGCAGCGCATCGAGATCGTGCCGAAGGCCAGGTGCGCGCTCAGCCGGCTGCAGCTGTCGGCGGCCGTCAGCGGGCTGGACATCGCGTGGCGGTAGTCGCGGCCGCGGCCGCCGAGAAAACTGTCCAGCGTGGCCCACGCGGCGCGCTCGCCGCCCGGCGGCAGCGGCGCGGCCAAGGCGGGCAGGCCCAGTTCGTGCAGCGTGGGCACCGCCGACGCTGCCGCGTCCGGCGCTGCGCTGAAACCGTGGGCCGCCGTGGCCTCGGCTTCGTCCATGCGCTGGTTCCAGCGGCCAGCCCAGCCGCTGCGCGAGCGCAGGCGTCGCACCACCCCAGTCTGCGGTATTTCGGTCCAGTCCACGCCCTGGTCGCGGCACCAGTCGGCCACGGCCTGGTCGCGCGCATAGCTCCAGCCCGGGCCCGTCTCTTCGTGGCTGAACAGATGGCTGAAGTCAAATTCGCGCCGCAGGGCCTGCAGCACCTCGGGCATCGCCCCGGTGCGCACCAGCAGCGGCAGCCCCCGCAGCGCCAGTTCGCGTTGCAGCTCGGCCACGCAGTCCAGCAGGAAGCCGACGTGGCGCGGATCGCATTCGGCGCTGTCCAGCCACTGCGGCTCGATCACCACCAACGCCAGCGCGCTGCCGAAGTGCAGCGCTTCGGCCAGCGGGGCGTGGTCGCGCACACGCAAGTCGCGCTTGAACCAGACCAGGGCGGTGGGCGTGCCCATGTCGACTCAAGTCACTTGAGCAGCGGCCGCACGGTGGTGAAGCCGCCGTCCACCGCGATCACCTGCCCCGTCATGCGGGCGGCGCCGTCGCCGAGCAGCCAGGCCATCACGTCGGCCACCTGCGACGCCGATTGCACGCCGCCCAGCGGGTACTGGCGGGCGGCGCCTTCCCGCATGGCGGGCAGCTTCAGCATGCCGGCGGTCATCGGTGTCTCGGTCATGCCCGGGGCGACGGCGTTGACGCGCAGGCCCTGCGCCGCATAGGTGGCTGCGGCGCCACGCACCAGGGCTTCGACGCCGCCCTTGGCTGCGGCGATGGCTTCGTGGTTGGCCACCCCGATGCGCGCCACCACCGAACTCGCGAACACGGCCGCGCCGGGCCCGCCCTGCAGCGCCGCGATGTAGGCCTGCAGCATGAACACGGCGCTGTCGAGGTTGACGCGCATCACCTCGCGGTAGGCCTCCAGCCGGGTGCGGTGCAGCGGCGCGATCAGTGTGCTGCCCACGCAGTGCGCCAGCCGCGTCGGCGCGGCGCCCAGGGCTTCCTGGCAGGCGGCGATGGCCGCTGCGGCGCCTTCGGGCGTGGTCGTATCAGCCGCGATGCGCACGGCGGCGTCCACCTCGGCCAGGCGGTCGGCGTCGCGGCCCGCCGCGGCGACGCGCCAGCCTTGGGCGTGCAGTTGCTGGGCCAGCGCGCGGCCGATGCCGCCGCTGGCACCCGTGATGAGGACGATCGGGTTCATGGGTTTGTGTTCCAGGGCAGAAAGTGAGAAGGGCGATGAGCGGCGTGACAACAACGGTGCGCGCCGTGCGGCTCACCATGAAGGGGCTGGGCTGGCGGCCAGCAGGTCGGCGGCCGTGACCAGGCCCCGTGAGGCGCGGCCCCACCAGTTGGAGAAGGAGTCGCAGCGTCTGTCGACGCTGGCGAACAGCGCCGGCGCGGCCGCGCAGTCGGCCCAGCCGGCCAGCCACGGCGCGAGGTGCGGCTCGGCGATGCTGCGCACGCTGCGGGCGCCCTGCAAGGCGGCGCCGATGGCCTTGGCGTTACCGTACCAGCAGGGCGCAGCGAGTTCGGCCATGCGCTGGCCGACGAAGCGCCAGCGCCCGTCGCTCCACGGCCAGGCCTGGTGGAAGTCGGCCACGAAGAGGCCGATCACGCGCGTGTCGGCCGGCAGATCGGCCGGCAGCCGGCCCAGGTTCCAGGGGTGCACCAGCCAGACATCGCCATCCCTGACGGCAGCCGCATCGGGCGCCGTCAGGCCGAGCCCGTCGGGCGGTGCGGCGCTCAGCGGCGGTTCGGGAACCGCCGGGTTGCCGCCGGGCTTGAGGCCGGCGCGCCGGGGCTGCAGGGCCATGCGCTCGAGCGCCTCGTAGGACGTGTCGATCACACTGCCCGGGCTGTGCCAGGCAGCCGGTGCGTAACGCGCCACGTTGTCGGCATTGAAGAGGTAGGGCTTGCGGCTGCCGGTGCCGGCCACCCACTGCCAGCTGAGGTGGTTGCTGGCGAGGTCGCCGTCGAGCAGGTGGCCGTAGAGCCAGTCGGCGCCAGCCCGCCAGTGCACCTTGCGCACGTGCACCACGTAACTGGCCAGCCACATGCGGGCGTGGTTGTGCAGCATGCCGGTGGCGTAGAGCGTGCGCACGGCCTGGTCCACCACCGGCACCCCGGTGCAGGCCTGACGGATGTCGGCCGGCAGCACGCTGGCATAGGCCTCGTCGGCCAGCAGACCGGGGTGCAGCGACTGCAGGATGCCATCGCCGCGGTGCTGCCAGACATGGCGGAAGTAGGCGCGCCAGCCCAGTTCGAAGACGAACTTGTGCTGCATGTCCAGCGGGTGGTGCGCGGCCACGCCGGCCAGCACGTCGGTCAGCGTCACCAAGCCGTGCGTGATGTAGGGCGACAGGCCCGTCACGGCGCCGTCGAGTGCATTGCGTGTGCGGGCGTAGGCAGCCGGCCGCACGGCCGCGATGCGGGCCTGGGCTGCCGCGAGCGTGGGCGGGTAGGTCTCAGGCATGGGGCAGGCCACCCACTGCGCCGCTGCGGATGGCCGCCGAGCGTTCGCTCACCGCCTGCTTCTGCGCGTCGCTCAGGCGCGCCACGTTCTTCACCTGCAGGGCCATGCGCGGGTTGCGCGCCAGCGCGGTTTCATGGCGCATCAGGAAGTCCCAGTACAGGGTGGTGAACGGGCAGGCGCTGTCGCCGCTGCGCTGCGCGGGGTCGTAGCGGCAGCCCTTGCAGTGCGGACTCATGCGCTGGATGTACTTGCCGGTGGCGATATACGGCTTGCTGCCCATCACGCCGCCGTCGGCGTACTGGCTCATGCCCAGGGTGTTGGGCAGCTCGACCCATTCGACCGCGTCGACATAGACCGCCAGGTACCAGGCGTGCACCTCTTTCGGGTTGACGCCCAGCATCAGCGCGAAGAGGCCGGTGACCATCAGGCGCTGGATGTGGTTGGCATAGCCGTGGGCCAGCGTCTGGGCCAGCGCGTCGCGCAGGCAGGCCATGTCGGTGGCGCCTGTCCAGTACCACGCGGGCAGCGCCTCCTGCGCGTCGAGCGCATTGCGCTCCAGGTAGCCGGGCATCTGCGTCCAGTAGATGCCGCGCACGTACTCGCGCCAACCCAGGATCTGGCGGATGAAGCCTTCGACGCTGGCCAGCGGTGCGTGGCCGTCGCGGTAGGCCGCCTCGGCCGCCGCCACCACTTCGCGCGGGTTCAGCAGCTTCAGGTTGAGCGCGGCCGACAGGTGCGCGTGGTACAGCCAGGGGTCGCCCGGCCACATGGCGTCCTGGTAGCGGCCGAACAGCGGCAGTCGCGCCTGGATGAAGGCCTGCAGCGACTGCAGCGCCTGGTCGCGGGTCACCGGCCAGGCGAAGCCGTCCAGGCTGCCGGGGTGCGTGGCAAAGCGGGTTTGAACCAGCGCGATCACCTCGCGCGTCAGCGCATCGGGCTCGAAGCGGGTGCGCGGCGGCACCGCGCCCGGACCGGCCGCGCCAAAGGCCTCGCGGTTGTCGGCGTCGAAGTTCCACTGGCCGCCGATGGGCGCGTCGACCGCGCCGCCGTCCGGCCCATCGCCTTGCATCAACACGCGGTGGCGCTTGCGCTGCTCGCGGTAGAAGTACTCCATGCGCAGCGACTTGCGGCCCTGGGCATGCGCCGCGAACTCGCGCACGCTGCAGTAGAAGTGGCGGTCTTCGCGGATGTCCAGCGGCAGCCCCTGCGCCTGGGCCGCGTCCTTGATGGCCTGCAGCACGCGCCAATCGCCCGGGGCGGTCATGACCAGGCGTTCCGGGCGCCGCTGCGCGATGTCCAGCTGCAACTGCGCGCCGAGGCTGCCGCCGTTGCCGGGGGCATCCAGGCGGGTGTAGTACAGCGGGCGGCCAGCGGTTTGCAGCGCCAGCGCGAAGTGCCGCATCGCCGCCAGAAACAGGGCCGTGCGGGGCTGGCTCGACACCACGTGGGTCGACTCTTCGGCCACTTCGGCCATCCAGACCCGGTCGACGGCCGCGTCGAAGCCGTCGAAGGCCGCGGCATCGAGGTCGAGCTGATCACCCAGCACGACGATCAGGTTGCGCAGCTCAGCCACGTGCGGCCTTCGCGCGCCGGCAGGCTTCGGAACAGAACTTCACCTCGGCCCAGTTCTTGGCCCAGCTGCGGCGCCAGCTCATGGGCCGGCCGCAAGCCACACAGGGCTTGCTGGGCAGCGCCGCCTTGTTGCCGCGAAACGTTCCGTCGCGCAACGTCATGGCGCAAGGCGGCCGACGCCTGCCGCGGTCAAGCCGCCTGGGCGGGGGTCTTGCAGCAGCGCGGCCGACAGGGCTTGCGCCGACAACCAGGCACCTTCCACGCCGCCGCTCTCGCCGCTGCCGAGGAAGTCGCCGCAGACGCCCAGACCCTGCGCCGCGTCCCACCAGCAGGAACCGGCCGCTGCGCCGGGCTGCGCCTGCGGCATCGCGTAGCGCCAGCGGTGGACGGTGCAGTGCAGCCAGTCCGCAGCGGGGCCCAAGACCTTGGCCAGCGCGGCCCGCAGTTGCGCCTGGACCCAGGCGGCCGGCTGCTCGAGATGCTCGCGGCTCCAGTCAGCCCGGGCGTGCGCCACCCAGTGCGCCTGCCCGGGCATGCGCTCCCGGCCTGGCCGCGCGTCGCTGCGCAGGATGCAGGCCAAGGGGCCGCTGGCCGGCCGCGCCAGGTCCCAGGGCGGCGCAGCGTCAGCGGCGGCGGTGTCGGCGATGCCCATCAGCGTCCAGCAGGGCTGCATGTCGACGGCCGCAGCCCGCCGTGCCCATGCGCTCTGGTGGGGCGCGAGCAGGGGCGCGGCCTGGACCGGCGGCAGTGCCAGCAACACGGCGTCGAACAGCGTGCCGTGCCGCTGGCCGCCAGCCTCGACCTGCCAGCCGAGCGGGCTGGGGTGCAGGCTGTCGACCGCCGACGACCAGCTGGCCGGGGTCCCGTCCAGCAGATGGCGACAGAGCGCCGGCAGGTCGGGCAGGGGCAGGTAGAGCCGGTCGCCGGCCGCTTGCAGCAGGCTGGGCTCGGCCAGCCGGGGCGCCCATTCGGCCAGCCAGCGGGCCTGCAGTGCCCCGTCGACGAAGGTCTGAAAGGCAGCGCTGCGGGCCGTGATGGCCACCGCGCCGTGGTCGAGCCGTGTTTCGCGGGCTTGTCCTTGCCGGTCGACCCAGGCGGCGCGGCGGGTGGCCAGCCGCCCGCCGGGTCCGCGGGATTTGTCGAACACGTGCACCGCGTGCCCGGCGCGGGTCAGGGCCTGCGCACAGCTGGCGCCGGCCACGCCGGCACCGATGACGGCGACACGCAGAACGGGGTTGATCAACATGCCAGGGATGATACCTTTTCGGCTTCATAAGCAATTCACGCTCACTTCAACGACGTCAGGGCGCTGATAATCGGCGTCAAAGTGGCTTCAACTCAGGAACCCGATGACGAAACGCCAGCCATCGCCGCCGCCCAGCCAGGCCCCATCGGCCACGGCCGAGCCCGCGCGCCACCGCAGCGGCGCCGTGGCGCGCATGCTGGGCATGCCGGTGGCCACGCTGCGCGTCTGGGAGCGCCGCTACAGCGTGACGCAGCCCGCGCTGTCGCCCAGCGGTCAGCGTCTCTACGCCGCCCAGGACGTGCACCGCCTGGCCCTGTTGAAACAGCTGACGGAGCGCGGCCACGCCATCGGCAGCCTGGCAACGCTGGACATGGCGCAATTGCAGCAGGTGGCCGCCACGCACGCCGACGCGCTGGCGACCACAGCCGAACGCGCGGCTGCGGCCGCAGCGCCACCCGGTCGCGTCTGGCGGCTCGCGGTGGTCGGCGCGGCGCTGGGCGCCCGCCTGCAGCGGCCCGGGCTGTTGCGCCGGCTCGGCCCCGCGGTGCGGCTGCTGGGACCTTTCGACGATGCGGCGCAGGCCGCCGCCGCCTTGCGGCCTGCCGACATGGATGCCTGGCTGGTGCATGAACCGCAGCTGCACGCGGGCTGGCTGGAGGCCCTGCTTGCGGCCGCGCCGGCTTTCGCGGGGCTGCCGGGGGCGGTGCTCTACGGCTTTGCGGCCGACCCCGTTTGTGAAGCCCTGGCCACGGCCGGAACGGCCTTGCTGCGCGAGCCGCAACCCGATGCGGTGGTGGCGCAGTGGCTGCACAAGCTGTCCCTGGCGGCCCTGGGGCCCCAGGCAGCCCCGTCGCCGCGGCCTGCGGCCGCCGAGCGCGAGCCGGCCAGCGCCGCCCTGACGCCGCGCCGCTGGGACGACGCGGCCCTGGCCGACTTCGCGGGCCGCTCGTCGAGCGTGGCCTGCGAGTGCCCGCGCCATGTCGCCGAACTGCTGGTGCAGCTCGCGCACTTCGAGACCTACAGCGCTGAGTGCGCGCAGCGCAACGCGGCCGATGCCGCCTTGCATGCCCACTTGCAGCAGGTGGCCGCCGCGGCACGCCTTCGCTTCGAGGCGGCGCTGGAGCACGTGGCCTTGCACGAAGGGCTGATGCTGCCGGCGTCACCGAAGCCGTCCGAGGCGGCTGCAGTGCGGCGGGCGCACCGGCCCCGCGGGCGCTGAGCGGCCCGCTGCCGGGCCAAGGGGCGTTCAGTCCGTAGCGGGCTTGGCCGTGTCGGCGGCCGCAGACTCTGCGGACGGGACCGGCGGAGCGGTCGCGGCTGCCTGGCGCAAGCGCGCCAGCAGGTGCTCGGTCTGGGTCTGGCGCTCGGTCTGGTCGTTCCCGGCGCGGGGTGCCGGCCCGTCTGCGCCGAGGGACAGCACGGCACGCTGCAGGCCCGGCAGGCCGCGCCACAGGCGGGCTGTCAGCGCCAGCGCCAGCAGGGACAGCAAGGTCAAGGCACCCAGCAGCAAGGTGCGCTGCTGGACGGCGCTGCGGGTCTGCGCTGCCAGCGCTGCAGCGGCCGTGCCGTGCGCCCGATCGAACAGCAGGGTCTGCGCCTGCACCGCCGCCAGACCTGCGGCCCGGGCTGGTGCCGAGGACGGACTGGGCCCGCGCAAGAGGCTGAAGTAGCGCTCGGTGGCAGCGCCGGCCGTTGCGCCGGCCTGCAGCAGGGCCTCGTCGGTAGCGGGACGGGCGCCCCGCGGGCTGTGCAGGCTTTCCAGCCGGCCCAGCGTGCGCGCCCAGCCCGCTTCCAGCGTGCTGAGGCGGGCCTGCAGCGCTGCGGCCCGGTCTGCCGCAGTCCCGGCGGCGGGCGCTGCGTCGCCCAGCGCCAGCAGGCGGGTCTGCCAGATCAGGCGCGGCATCGCGTGCACCACGGCCAGCGTGCTCGACGGCGCAGGGCCCTGGCGCAGGGCGCTGTCGCTGTGGTCTGCGGCCTGCAGGGCCGAGCCGACGAGATCGATGACCTGCAAGGTCTGCTCGACCAGCAGGCGGTGGGCTTGGTCGCTGCCGGGTGCGTCGATGCGGCGTGCGGCCACTTGTTGCACCAGTTGCAGCCAGTCCTGGTGCAGATCGTCGGCCTCGCCCAGGGCCAGTTCCCAGCGACCCGCGGCCAGTGTCACTGCCAGGCCCGAGAGGCTGCCTTCGACATCGTTCTGGCGCACGCGGCGCTCGGCTTCCAGCTGAGGCAGGCCGCCCAGCACCCGCGCGGTGATGTCGCGGTGGGCCAGCAGTCCGCGTTGCACCTGCACCGCGCGGGCCACCGGGTCGAGCCGGGCGCGGCCGGCCTCCAGGGCATCCAGTTCGGCGCTCTGGTAGCGCAGCAACTGCACCACCGGCAGCGCCACCAGTGCCGCACCGACCAGGCTCAGGGCCGCCAGATTGCGCCGCAAGCCCCGCGTCGACCGCGCCCGGTCCTCCGATCGGTCATCGGGCCCTGGGGCCACGAGGGGCGGTGGCTGTGGCGGGGTGTGCTCGGGCATCGTCGGGCGGGCGCAGAGCGGCGCCGGCAACAGGTGGCGGCCAGCGGGGCGCTCAGTCGGTCCATCGGCCGGCGGCGCCTAGGCTTGAGCGCGCCAGCGTTGGCGGGCCCTGCCTGGCCCTCAAACCGTCAACATTCCACGATGTTGACGGCCAGGCCGCCGCGGGCGGTTTCCTTGTACTTGGTCATCATGTCGGCGCCGGTTTCGCGCATCGTCTTGATGACCTGGTCGAGGCTCACGAAATGCGTGCCGTCGCCGCGCAAAGCCATGCGCGCGGCGTTGATGGCCTTCACCGAGGCGATGGCGTTGCGTTCGATGCAGGGGATCTGCACCAGGCCGCCGACCGGGTCGCAGGTCAGGCCCAGGTGGTGTTCCATGCCGATCTCGGCGGCGTTTTCCACCTGCTCGGGCGTGCCGCCCATCACCGCGCACAGGGCGCCGGCGGCCATGCTGCAGGCCACGCCGACTTCGCCCTGGCAGCCCACTTCGGCGCCGCTGATGCTGGCGTTTTCCTTGTACAGGATGCCGATGGCGGCGGCGGTGAGCAGGAAGTCGATCACGCCGCTGTCTGACGCGCCGGGGTAGAAGCGCGTGTAGTAGTGCAGCACGGCCGGGATGATGCCGGCCGCGCCGTTGGTGGGCGCTGTCACCACGCGGCCGCCGGCGGCGTTTTCCTCGTTCACCGCCAGCGCGTAGAGGTTGACCCAGTCCAGCACCTGCAGCGGGTCGCGCAGGGCCGCTTCCGGGTGCGCCGTCAAGGCATCCCGCAGGGCCTTGGCCCGGCGCTTGACCTTGAAGCCGCCAGGCAACACGCCTTCGGTGGCGCAGCCGCGCAGCACGCAGTCCTGCATCACGCGCCAGATCTTCAGCAGGCCGGCGTCGATCTCGGCGTCGCTGCGCCAGTGGTTCTCGTTGCGGCGCATCACCGTGGCGATGGAGCCGCCGATTTCCCGCGCGCGGACCAGCAGTTCGTCACCGCTGCGAAAGGGGTGGGGCAGGGCGGTGGCGTCGGGCGCGATGACCTTCTGCCGCGCCCCGTCGGCCAGCACCTCGTCGCTGACCACGAAGCCGCCGCCCACCGAGTAGTAGACGCGCTGCGCCAGCACCTCACCGGCCGCATCGAAGGCCGTGAAGCGCAGGCCATTGGCGTGCAGCGGCAGCGTCTCACGGCGGAAGAACTTCAGATCGTCCTTCTCGTTGAAGGCCACCGGGTGGCGGCCCAGCAAGGGCAGTTGCGCCTGCGCCCGCATCGCAGCCAGGATGCCGTCCACCGCGTCGACATCCACCGTGTCGGGCTCGTGCCCGGCCAGGCCCAGCAGCACCGCCTTGTCGCTGCCGTGGCCTTTGCCGGTGGCGCCCAGGCTGCCGTAGAGCTGGCTCAGCACGCGGGTCGTGCGTGGCAGCTGGCCGTCGTGTTCCAGCCGCAGCACAAACAGCCGCGCCGCGCGCATCGGGCCCACGGTGTGGCTGCTGCTCGGTCCGATGCCGATCTTGAAGAGGTCGAAGACGGAGACGGCCATGGCAGCTTGGGTCAGCGGATCATCAGCAGGTCGAAGCCCTTGAGCTTCTTCCAGGGGCGGTCGGCGGTCACGGCCTGAACACCCCGTTCTTGCGCCAGCGCCAGGCAGCAGCGGTCGCCCAGCGAAAGACCCAGCTGGCGTGTCGCCGGGCGCAAGCGCGCAGCAGCCAGCGCCACGCGAGCATCCAGGGGCTCGATGTGCAGATCCAACTGCGCCAGGGCTTCGAGCACCGCCGGCTCGTCCGCCCCGCCTTCCACCAAGGAGGTCACGACCTCGCACCAGTTCACGCTGCTGATCCAGGCCTCGTCGGCCAGCATGGCCTGCGCCACCACGTCGGCGCCAGATTCGCTCTTGATCAGCGCAACGACGGCCGAAGCGTCGTAGACCTTCATTCGCGGGCTGCTTCGCGTCGGCGTTCGGCGATCAACTCATCCACGCTGCTCTGTCCTGGCTTGTTGTAGGGGGCCATGATGGCTTGCGCCCGGCGTATGGCCGCCATCTTGGTGCTCAGAATGAGCTGCTCGCCATCTTGCCGCCAGACCAGGACATCGCCCACGCCGATACCCAACTTCAAGCGAAGTTGAGCCGGGATGACGACGCGGCCGCCATCAGACACTGTCGATTGAGTCGCCAAGTCATGCTCTCCGGAAAGTGGCAGGATCGCCAGATTCTGACACCTGGAGGGCTTTGCGTCACGCCGCGTATGCACTGACCGGCGGGCAACTGCAACTGAGGTTGCGATCACCCCAGACGTTGTCCACCCGGCCCACCGGCGTCCAGTATTTCTGCTGCCGCAAGCCCGCCACCGGATAGGCCGCAGCCTCGCGGCTGTAGGGGTGCGGCCACGCGGTCTTCAGCAGCGAGGCCGCGGTGTGCGGCGCGTTCTTCAAGGGGTTGTCGTCCTGCGGCCAGACGCCGGCCTCGACCTGGGCGATCTCGTGGCGGATGGCGATCATCGCGTCGCAGAAGCGGTCGAGTTCGGCCAGCGGCTCGCTTTCGGTGGGCTCGATCATCAGCGTGCCGGCGACCGGAAAGCTGAGCGTGGGCGCGTGGAAGCCATAGTCGATGAGGCGCTTGGCCACGTCTTCGGCGCCGCAGCCGCTGGCCTTGGCCAGCGGGCGGAGGTCGATGATGCATTCGTGGGCCACGCCGCCGCCCTTCAGGCTGGCGTTGCCGCCGCTGTACAGCACCGGGTAGTGGTCGGCCAGGCGTGCCGCGATGTAGTTGGCGCTGAGGATGGCCACTTCGGTGGCGTCGCGCAGGCCGCCTGCGCCCATCATGCGGCAGTACATCCAGCTGATCGGCAGCACGCCCGCATTGCCCAGTGGCGCCGCGCTCACCGCGCCCACGCTGTGCGCACCGCCGAGGCCCGCCGTGCGGTGCGCCGGCAGGAAGGGCACCAGGTCGGCGACCACCGCCACCGGCCCCACGCCCGGCCCGCCGCCGCCGTGCGGGATGCAGAAGGTCTTGTGCAGGTTGAGGTGGCTCACGTCGCCGCCGAACTCGCCCGGCGCGGCCACGCCCACCAGCGCGTTCATGTTGGCGCCATCCACATACACGCGGCCGCCGTAGCGGTGCACGAGGGCACAGAGTTCCTTCACGCGGCTCTCGAAAAC
>Ga0136641_1000955_pt1 | contig 12154 bp, 10 predicted proteins | sample EliLak1302023Y_FD_115312 | JGI IMG/M metagenome (GOLD analysis project Ga0136641, IMG submission 115312) | Freshwater microbial communities from Elizabeth Lake, Yosemite National Park, California, USA - 13020-23Y | ecosystem: Environmental > Aquatic > Freshwater > Lake ...
CAACTGCCGTATCTATAAAGCCTGAACCCCAGACCTCTAGATTTCCAGGTATCCAAATCACGGTAGCCCAGCGTTCAGAACACCATTCAAAAAAGGCATGAAGATGGCTGTAATCAAGTGGACAGACATCTCCTAAAAGGGCGAGTACAGGAGCCACACCTGGTTTCAGAATTTCTTCATAGGTTGTCTTAGGATGCATATCCAAGTGTAAGTCACTTGCATACTGTATCCTCATCTTACATGTAATGAATATTAAGATGATAGCTTCTGCGCGATAAGCTCAAACTTTCCAGAGACCTCAGATGGAAACTGTAACTTCAGTACAGGCTTCCCCATGACCTCAATGAATTGCGGCGTGAATTCAATAGGTAAAATATTCCAGGTGCCATACTGAATAAAGATAGTGTGCAGAAGCGGCTCTGTCTCTCTAGGAATTATGATGCCCAGCGGATACCACATTATCGAATCAGGCTCATGCGTTGTAAAGCGAACGCCTGTCCAGACAAAGCCCTCAAGACACTTCGGAATCTCAACCACCACGGTATTCTGCTTAACAAAGAACTCATGATATAGCTCTGAATGCGCAATATCCTGAGGACAGTCGACCTCCGCCCTCTGATTCCATGGCCAGTGATTTAAACAACGAGGGTCCATATCTACTTACCCTATCTCTTTTAAGGTCAGCCTGATATATCAGACCAGTAACAACCTCCCTCGATGCTGGCGGCGCCACCGGGCGTTTCATCACGAGAGGGCCACACCCACGCCTCATTCCAGAACTTGGAAATAACCTCATGAGTCTCCCAGCGACGACCCTTAATTCCGAACAAGACCTGTGTGGCTCCGCCCAGAACAAGGCACTGCAGACCCGCCCTCTTCAACTCCGCACCGAGAATCATGCCTAGGCCGCCACACCCAATGAGACATATCTTAGCACCAGAGCGCATAACTTGCTTTTTCATATAGTGAATGGCATCTTGCCAGTTCTTCACTGAGACAGGCCAGGTGGCACGACCCTGTGCGAGGGCGGGTGAATATCCTGTCTGAATGGGTATCCATTCTGTGGTTGCTGGCAGAAGGGAGTCTACCTCGTCACCCCAGATGGAATCTCTATGCCTGAGTTGTTCTCGTATTGTCTTTGCAAAGGAGCTCACGACAGCCACCTTCTTACCTTCGAGACGATGTGTCCATCGCAAGTGAGGTTCAACATAGTAGGGCTCCAAGCTGCGAAGAGGAATGTACAGGTCTGAGAGACAAGACTGTTTTAGCAAGCGCTCCTCTGCGAGTTTCATAGGAGCATACCAGCCGGCGACAAGAGGCTCCTCGTCGATGGCATTCAGAGCTGCCTTGTAGGCTCGAATCCAGGCCTCAACGGACTCTTCAGTAGAAGGAAAAACTCCCGCATGCAATTCGAGTTTCTGTCGAAGCGCGAGCTGATGCGCACCCGTGGAAAGTACCTGTATTTCGATTGTACCATTCCGACCAATCAAACAAGGTTTGTCTTGCAGTAGAGTTCGCGATATATGTTCTGACCCATCATGAATATTCATCTTGTTTTTTACACGTTTCTAAAGTTTAGGCGTGCGAGTTTTAGCGATACGGATTCCAGGCACGTCCATCAGGAAGACGTCGAACAGGACCACCTCCAAGCACCGTGCCCTGTGGTTTAACCTCTTCCGCAGCAGGTGTAACCATGGGTGTATCGTCAACAGCGGGGGGAGGTGCTGGTGGGCGACCATCCCATTGGTCAGCGGCCTCCTCAAACTCCACCACAACCTCATCGGCATTCAATAGAACAACATTGGCAGGTTCCACTTCGGAAATATAAAAGCCCATCTCGAAGCCACCCAGTTCTTCCAGACGCAGCATGACAGTCTTTCCCTTTTCAACGACACCGAGTCGTGTGAGAGCGCCTGTCAGCATTTCCTTCACATCTGTATTGTAAAAGGCTGAATCAAGAGGCTTTAGCACTAGACGCGTAGCCGCTGGAAACGCATTTTCCGTATAGAACTCAACCTCAAGGGGCTCTCCAAGGGGCTGACTCGTTGGAATCATCCAGAGAGGAACAAAGATAGGTCGGTCCACATCGGATGGAATCTGTTGTGGGTGAACCTGCTCAACGGCAGCCATATGGGTTGAACCATCGTCAAACTGAAGAAGAGCAAATAGACGAGCGTTATCACCGAGACGATGGACCCAGTCATGATGACTGAGATAACAGACTGTGGTATCAGCCTCAGTATATAAATACTCAGTTGTCATAAGGGTGTAGAGTGACATTGTGGTAGCGAGCAGCATACAAGGCCGTGTTTCAATTTTATCATGGTAAAGGGTAGATGGCCTGTCAACGTAAAAAATCAAAATTTCTATGCATTGTCGAGGAGCTGGAACTGTCTATCTTGCAAAAAAATATACTCAAGGAACGGTATGTCAGCCTTGTGGAAGAAACGCAGCTCAGAGCGTATCGCATTTCAATTATTTATCATACAAGCCATGTGATTGTCACAGTGGGTTCTCTGATTGTACCAGCACTCTTATCTATTCAGTATATTACACCTCAGAATGAAATCTATTGGGTGACCTGGGTTCTCTCTCTTCTTGTGACCACGTGTAATGGTCTTCTGACACTCTTTAAAATCGATAAGAAATACCTATATTTACATACGAATAAGGAGCGCTTAATCACAGAGGGTTGGCAGTTCTCTGAGCTCTCTGGCCACTATAGTGGATTTCATACACCGCAAGAGCCGAGGCCTACGCACGCAAATCAATTCATTTTCTTCTGTCATGCGATTGAAAAAATACGCATGCGCCAGATTGACGACGAATACAATAAGAAACAGGAGGGGTCAGATAGCCAGCCAGCAAAACAAGGTGAAAATTCCAAAAATACAATTGAAAACTCTATAATACCCATAACCCCTCTCAATCCTCTTCAAACGAAAAAATCACTAGTCACGATTTTAGAAGAGGCAGAAATAGATTCTCCTCAAGTAGATGGAACGGATAGGCCGGTGTCAGTGCCTATTGGACAAACAGAAGGGGTGCCCAGAACCATCTCTCAAAGGCGGGGCGTTCTGCAAGAACCATGAGGAGAGATGTGAATTTGGTTCGCCGCTCTCTGGATATGAACCTGTGTATAATCCGAAACTTTGGAATTCCAAGAAGGAACTACGTGAAACACACAACTGTTATGCCTATGCCTGGAATATTATTGATTTAAAACTGATTATGGAGTGTCTGGCGAGTCCAAACTGTAATACTGGTTTCCCTCAGCCCGGTTATGCAGCCGGTCGTAAAACATGGGACTCATCTCAGGTCAAAACCTGCCCTGATATGATAACACGTATTCTGGGGGATAATCCCACGGTGACTCGCTCCACCTTCTTAGATACGTGTCCTGTAGGGACCTCAAAGATTGCCCTCGTCGTTGACCCCGATGAAGACTATCATTTTCTCCGCCAAGATGCGGATGGATGGTGGTCTCAAAAAGGGGGTGCTAAGCCCGTTGTTAAAGTCGATGCCTCGAATCATCCTATCTGGAATCCTGAACTCGCTGACCATAACTGGACAAATGAACTGGGAATCTTAGACTATGAGGTGTTCTGTGGATTCATGTGCGTCCCTCGCCGTGTCACTGGAACGGAGCTGAAACTGAAAATTTCTGCAGGTGGTCGTCGCACTAAGAAGAAGCACGCAAGGCGGCCCGCGCATCAAGCCAAGAGGTTCCGTAGGTCTCAAACCAAACGTTACCAGGGTCGTAAAGCTTGAGTGCCTCAATACAATCCAGTCGTTTACGCGGATTTGGTTCTAACAATCCACGTAAAATCGACTTAATGCTGGGCCCTCGAGTCTTCCATTCACGAGTATTCACAAACTCGTTGCGAAATAAGAGAGGCTGCAGAGCCTCAAGAATGCAGGCACCGATGCTCCAGCTGTCAAAAGTCGGCCAATACAGTTTCCAGAGGCTCAACCACTCTTGGTTTGTAGCTGCACGACTGGTCGTCCAAAACTCACGAAGTTCTGTCTCCAATTCCACGGAACGAACTCCGAGAACCCTCTCCATCGTACGAAAGATATGCTTTCTCTTGATGACATCGGCCACATTGTCAATTTTCTGATTGGGAGCCTGTGTTAAGGTTATTTCAGGTGGCTCCGTATTGGAGTTCGGGTCATAGACCTTGCGACGGAGAGAGAGAGTGACCGGTAAAATCTCGCGTGAAGAGAAACTTTGTCCAAAATCAATAAGAGAGAGTTGACCTTTTTCACTTATCACAACATTATTAATGGAAATATCAAAATGTACATAGGAGGCTGAAAGCAAGTAGGCACCGGCCTCTAGAATCTGCAGCATAAGGTAGTAAAAGTTGAGTTTTCCTCGCAGCATGTCATAGTCAACAATTCGGCTAAACAGAGTCTTTCCAGCATAAGGCATCGTGAATTGAATGACAGTATTTAGTTGCGAGGCGCCCTTGATAATCTTGCACTTCTCCACATTCCTGTCTCGCTGCTTGAAATCAGGAATACAGGCAGACCCTTCATCAGGCAGAATAAAGTAGGGACTCTTGAGTGGTCCAAGTATCTTGGCGGCCGTGAATTCAATGACAAAATCATCAGGTCCCGTGATTTTGCCAAGTTTTGACTTACCCGTGTGTGTATCTTCATCCTGACAAATGAGAGGTGGTTGAAAAATACAACCATATGTACCTGAGCCAAGAAGAGCACCGCCTCTTAGCATACCTATTTAACTTTGAGTAATTTTTGACACTCCTTTGACGGTATATCGTCCCATCTTAATTTTAGATTTAAAAGGTAGATGTCCGGAGCCTTGTGGATAGGACTCTTTGTTTTATGTATAATACTCCTCTTTGAATTGGTGGCTCCTGAAAAAATAACGGAGGGATTCCTGGTTCCTGTCTTGTCAGCCCACCCCTCCTATTTTTCACAGTTTGTTCCCAAGAGGGGTGATGTGGGCCCATTCAAGGAGCAACCTGGATACACCCTGGATGGCCGATATTTGAGCGGTTACACCGATGTGCAGCGTTATGGAGTCAATCAAGACTATTGTCGTATGATTGTTCCCACGGCTGCTGGTCCTGAGAAAACGTTTTTTGCCTGTGCACTGGGTGGAACAGGTGAGGTCAGTAGTGTGGACTATAGAACAAATTCTGTTGAACAAGGACTTCGTATAGGTCGCGATGATTATATGAATGATATCATGAAGGATGGTCGCTCAGCCTATTGTCGTATCATTCAAGGCGATGGAGGCCTGTGGCAGGCAAGCTGCCGTCGTGCCTTGGACCTGGGATTTTCTGAGCGTGATGAGGCCGACCCCAATCCTCCCGCTGATATTTTACAATTACTCTCCTTTTATGATGGTTGTGTAACCTGGCTCCGCTTACGTGATGATATTCTTGACTACACAAATAAGGTGCAAATCTATACCAGTGGGTCCATCAGTATCGATGAAACCCCTCGGCCTGCCCAGACGCGAGGTCTGTCCTTCGATGGAGCTCATCAATTCTTACGTCTAGGAGACTCGCCTGATTTAACGCTGGGAGATACGGTAAGATTACGAACGGTTCGTAGCTTTACTATATGGGTATATATGGAAACCTTTACAAATAATGCTCACTTCTTTGATTTCGGCGATGGTCCAGGGCAGAATAATGTATTCTTGGGTATTCTGGGTAAGGGTGATGCAGCGGTTGCATCTGCCGACCTTCGTCCCCTCTTATGCGGAGGCGAGACCACAATTCCCTCTACACCCTCTGGAGCGCAGAATGTGGATGAGGTCTCACCTCAGGAGTTCATGAAAACAACCGCGGCGAATGTGGATGAATACGTGGCCGTTGATGAGGAAGTCCAGGCACGACGACTGCCTCCTAGCACAGTACGCCCTCTTCGTACATTCGCATCACAAAAGGCAACCTTGCAGTATGAGGTCTGGGACCAGCGCCAGAGAAAAATGAGTGTGAAGGTCAATGCCACAGTCCCTCTCAAGACCTGGACGCATATTGTTGTAACAGCCATGACCAACGATGCCGCGCGCCCTGACGTTGGAATCTTCGTAAACGGAGAGCAGGTCTTTCTACAACCCTCGGGATTCTTACCACAAGCTGATGCTACCACCAAGAATTATCTCGGCAAATCTAACTGGGTCGATGCAGATAGTACCTATGAACTGCGCGATGAGCTGTTTAAAGGTAACCTGTTTGATTTCCGCATGTATAATACACCTCTATCTCAAACAAAGATACAGAATATCTATAGATGGGGTCAGACTATGCTCGGACTTTCCCCGAAATAAAAGAGATTAGACCAGGTTTTTGGCGAATAATCGAGCTGGTGGGAGCATAAGCAAGGAGACCCTCTTCCTTAATTGCATAACTGTAGAGCCAGTCTGCAGGAAGAGCGAAACCCTTATTCACATAACGCTTATAGGTATGTAAAATAGCATTCATAGCCTTGCGTCCGAGAATAACAGCATGCGTACCCCAAAAACGCCTAACCGTTTTAATGGTTGAGAGTTCAGTTGAACCGGCCTCCACAATCTCATTTGTTCCTAGCAAAATCATATCACTTGTTGGAAGTGTATTCACTTCCATCAAATAGGTATCAAGGTCACCCATAACCTCTGCATCATCTTCAAAAATACAGATATATTCTTTGTTGTCCTTTATAGCTGCATCGATAATTTCTACGTGACTGGCTGTGCAACCAAGATTACCAGGGCTGGTCGGTACGCTTTCGTGTGGATGCTTGGTTGGAAACCCCGTGGCAATCAATACATCACCTGAGATACCCTCGAACCGCTGGACCTTACAATGTAGGGCAGTTTCAAGAGCCTGAATACAGGGTTCACGAATTGTATCCTGTTCTCTGTGAATAAGAAAACAGGGAATTGTTTCCAGAAGACCCATTAGTGTATTAGTCTTTGTGTTTTTAGGTCTCACTCACTCAATAACAACGGCCTCATCACGTGCATAATCTCCTGCAGGAAAGACGGGTCTTGTAGGTACAGGTACAGGTACAGGTACAGGTACAGGTACAGGTGCAGCTACAGGTACAGGTGCAGCCGTCTCATCAACGCCCGCAAGACGAGGAGCAATATAGTACCAGTCCTTATCGATTTGCGGGAAGGCACACATCATCCTATTACCCAGCTCCTTGAGGCTCTTATTTGTATAAATGCGCAAATCAGTGAGCTGCTGTGAACTCGTCTCTGTCCACATCTTGGCGATAAACTTGCTCTTCTCTACTGGTGTTGTTATGGAGGAGGGTGCCAGCTGACGAATAAACTCTGAACCAACGTGAGCGAAGGTCGTCAGAATCTGACCCATTTCCCTTTTCTTCTCAAACTTTGTCTCACGCTGCTCGAGAGTCTTCTGCCACGTGGCCTCATCCATCTCATTCATTAGATAGAGAATATTAATATCCTTGTTCACATTTGCAGGCCGCTGAGTGGGATATTGAGGAAGACGCATATCCACCATATCCGCCAGACCCCGATGAATGTTAAGAATAATATTTTTCGTTTCGATTGGGAGATTTGTGGCGAGAATATCGCGGCTAAACTGCCAGAGCGCAGGAAGCCCACCACAAGGAATATCGCCGGCCTCTCGAGGCGCAACTCCACCATTCGCATGCCGCAAGTACTCGTAATAATGCGGATTGTGAATACGCCCCATAATAATCTGACCCGTGTTCCACGAGAAGGCCGTGTGACAGGTCTCTTGGGTGCAGAACATTTGGTCACAGTTTCGCACAACAGTTAAATCAGGCAAAACGAACCGCTTATTACTATCTACACGCCAACCATAGTAAGTTCCGCGACCGATGGGTGTAACTTCAATGCTGCTTTTCAGCTGGTCCTCATTAGTTGTAGATGACATTAACCCTGCAGTCTTAAACACGGGCGGCCCCACGGCGCCCGAACAGTAGCCCACCCACAGCTTCGTGGCGCTCCATAGCGTGGGGTTCACGGTCGCCTTGGAGCTCTTAAACCCCATTAAAGATTTCTTATTAGACTTTGATAGCTTCATGTATGTGTCAACCTCAATCTCTAGAACATCGGGAAACTTGATAGTTTCCTTAAAGCTCTCTAGACTCTTCAATGCAGCATCACTAGATGTATGAGTTGTAACTTGAACACATTTATTCTTCATAACAAGAGCATCATGGTCAAACCACACCATCTTCCATGCAGTTTCAGCCTCAGACCAGTAAATCTTCTTGTCGCCACTGAACTTAAGAGCTAGCTTGTGCTTACTATTAACAGTATACGCGATACCGTTAGTCTGAGATACCGTAAACATTTCATCCTCTCCAGAGCAAAGTTCCTGAACAATGCGAGGTTCACCATCATCTCCTACAAGCGTATCACCGACAGAAATATTCTGTGACATCTTGCTCTCTCCATTCCAAAGGAGGACACTCGTATCCTTGGCGAAGCACCCATCTATCTTGTAGATACGCACACCACACTTAGGACAGGGTCGCGTCTCACGCTGAATGAGAGCCGCTGAGGCCTTCGCCTCCTCATTGCAGGTGTGCGGAGCATCGCGATTCTCACCCTTCACAGCCAGACAATCCGAACAGGTATACTTGGCACAGACCCCACACTTATAGGCTGTGGAGAGATAACCGCGGCATCCCTCAGCGGGGCAGTGCTGAATAAACTCGCGCTTCTCAACTGTACGATTATCATCTGCAGCTCGTCCATCAAGAATATTTTGAGCACGTGTAATGCGACGAGTAATCGTCTCGAGGTCATAGCGAATACGCATGGAGCGCGCCTCGTTCTTTCCGTATGCCTCACAGTTTGCATCAAGGGCAGTTAGACCCTTAGCCTCCTCATCCTCACTTTTGGCCTGCCGAATTTCCTGGCGAAGAATATCCCTATTGCGCACAATCTGAATACGCAGTGTCTCAAAACTGCGAAGACTGGCATTTACTTGAGTAAATACTTGACCAGCCACACGCAACTCCTTCGTAGCCTCCACGAAAATCTGCATGGCAGGCAACATAGCCTTCTCACGGTCCATCAGGGTCTTGGCTCGATGCTTTCTGAGAGGTCCATTGCGAAAGGTCTTCGTCAGATGCAGGTCAATAAACTCACGGTTCCAGGGCTTACGACATTCGCTGCAGTGAGGGTCATCATGTGAGCTCAGCAGATATCGCTGAATACATCCACGACAGGCATTGGAGGGACAATAAGGGCAGGTCACCTTCAGACGCAACTCCTTTGTATAGGTTTCGAGGCAGATAGAGCACGTCATGTCGACTACTTTTGTACGTATAAGTGCGCGCCCGACCAAGTTCAATTTTTAGCAACTCTAATTAAGGTATGGTCCTATTAAACACGAGCATATTTACACCGTCTACGCTTAGCGTATACGCTGTAAATACTGCAGTTCCATCGACTCTGGTGACACTTTCACCCGTCTCAACACAGCAAGGTGCCTTGCTTATTATTAAAGACAAGGCTGGAAACGCTTTTAGCAATAAGATTGTACTGAGTACAACAGGTCTAGATAGCCTGAATACAACGGCACTCTCCACCAATTATGGAACCTGGTTCCTTATTAATGACGGTATCAAATCGTGGTTTTTTCTCGATTCATACGCAAACACAGTTTCAACCAGTGCAACAGTCTTGCCCTCTGTTCCACCTCTTAGCATCATAGTGAGTTTTTTAGCTACAAATCTATTTGCATACTGGACCGCTGTCATCAATACTGTATCATATTCTGTTTCATATTATTCAAATACTGCTGCATCGAATACAGGAGGAACTCTCATTCAAACAGTGACAGGATTAACAAGTCTCTCAAACTCAATTGTCCTAACGCCTTCACCAACAAACTATTACTATGCGACGGTAACGGCAATAAATGCAAACGGAACAACTGTAACGGCAAGTTCGCCTACAATCCAGGCTATAATCATTCCCTTAATACCAACGAGTGTAAATCTTTCATCCAACTCGTCTGCCCTAATTGTATCATTTTCATCTGCCTTATTTGCAACTAGTTATACCATTAATTTTTTCAGCGGTGACAATGTACTTATTCAGACTATAGTTACTCCATTAACAACAGTAACAAGTACAAATTTACTTGTTACTGGAATCAGGTATTATGCAACAGTACAGGCGACAAATGCAAACGGTGTTTCACCAACTGCGGTTTCTAATAGTATTCTTGCAAATGTTGTACCTCTTTCTCCAACAAATGTGAATCTCGTGTTGAATGGTCTACAACTTCTCTGTACGTGGAATGCAACGGCAAACGCAAGTTCTTATACAGTCAGATTTTATCAAAATACAACTGCAAGTACTACAGGTGGAACACTTTTTGAGACAGATATAACAGCAGCAAGACAACAGCTATCGGTAAATGCTCTTATTGACGTAAAATATTATTATGCGACAGTACAAGCAACAAATTTCTATGGTAGTTCACTAGAAGCATTTTCTAATAGTATCTTAACAAATCTTGTACCTCCTTCCCCAACAAATGTTAATATTATTCTGAACGGTTCGATTCTTCTCTGTACGTGGAATGCAGCGGCAAACGCAAGCTCTTATACAGTCAGATTTTATCAAAATACAACTGCAAGTACGAGCGGTGGAACACTTTTTGAGACAGATACCTCAACTGGTGTACAACAGCAATCTGTAAATGCACTTGGAAATGCACTGTATTTCTATGCAACAGTTTCTGCGGTCAATTCTTATGGTTCGTCAGTCGCAACAGTCACTGCAGCGAGCACACAGCAATTATTTTTACCTTTACAGGGTGGTTCTATTATTATATCCTATATAACAGTCACACTTTCAAGTGTGACAATTACTCCAGCAACAAACTCTACAAATTATGCTGTTTATATTTGTACCTCACAAAATATCTCTACATCTGTATATAGCTTTACGACAACATCATTAAACATTAGCTTTACTGCCTCACCACCTCTAGTATATGGAACCACATACTATGCAATTGTTATTCAATCGAATAGTTTATATTCGTCATCTCCACAGGTCTCACCAGCTTATACTTTTAGTAGCGGCTTAGTTGCTCCTACATCTGGTATAATATCTCTCGTAAATTATGCAATTACTACATCATCAGTTACAGGTGCTAGCTCGTACAGTTACTATCTATATTCAAATGCAACAAATACAACTACTGGTGCATTACTTGTATCATCTGTGAGCTCATCAAATCTCTTTGTACCTCTCAATTCTCTAACAACAATTGTAACAGATACCTATTATTATGCGTTAATTGCAGCTAGTAATGCTATAGGTTTGGGTAATTTATATCAAACTCCTATTACATTTTTACCAAGTGGATATGTACCGAATACGGGAATTACAGCTATCACCGTCAATGCTTATGCAGTACAAGGTACAGGAGCTAACCTGGCAACAGTTACATATAACGGTCCAAATGACCTATGGAATGCGGGTTGGATTGCCACAACAATGCCTGGAACCGGCTCTAGTTTTTATTGCATGGCACAAGCATATTCTCCTAACCAACTTCAAATGCATGGCTTTATCTCTGCCTTACCTACCACAGGTGGCGGAGACCAATATCCATCTATGGTCCGCTCATGGTTTATCAGACCGAACAACGAAGGCGCTAGTTTTTTTGAAAATGGTATACAATTTGGACTTGCAAATGCATCTGTAATAACGTCAAATAGTGTATTTAAAGTAGTGTATGATGCTACAACAAGCAATACATATTATTATAGTGATAACTATTTGCAGCGTACAGTGAATGGTGTTATTACACAAAAACCTGGAGGTGTACAGCGTCAACCTGGCTCTGTAACCTCAAATATTATCTTTGGATTTACGAACAATCCTTCTGCTGTGGGAAGCAATACATGTCCCACTTAGGAGTATATTATAAAGGTCAAAGTAGATGTCGTTAATTCCGATTTCAACAAGTAATTATCTAGATACAATTTCCACAAGTACTGTGTTAACCTTGCCACCCGCATCTACGGTAAGTTCAACAACAGTATACTATATTCAAGATGCGACAGGTAACGCTGCTGTATCGACAGTTTACATCTACACCACAGGCACAGATACTGTAGAAAATCAGACATTTGCTTATCTTAATACAAACTTTGC
>Ga0136641_1000956_pt1 | contig 12142 bp, 12 predicted proteins | sample EliLak1302023Y_FD_115312 | JGI IMG/M metagenome (GOLD analysis project Ga0136641, IMG submission 115312) | Freshwater microbial communities from Elizabeth Lake, Yosemite National Park, California, USA - 13020-23Y | ecosystem: Environmental > Aquatic > Freshwater > Lake ...
AGGTTCACGCTAACTCCACCAGCGGCCAAATCAGCTGCCCGTTTCTTTACGGCTTCACTTTGTGCCGAGGTGCGGTTAAACACAGCGTTCAAAGCACACATACTCAAACACATTTCTGTGTGGTTCAAAGCAAAGTCAATCGCAATCAAGCCACCCATTGAATGACCTGCAACAAATGCTTTGGTGATTCCTAACTCGGATAGTAAGTTCACCAATTGGTTCATATAATCACTCAGACTTAATTCACTAGTGGGTAAGTCGCTTTTGCCGTGACCCCACATGTCAAATACAAGAACGTCAAAGGAATCACTCAATAAGTTAACTTCGGGCGCCCAGACACTTTTAGTCATGCCAACACCATGAAGTAGAACTAAGTTTGGACCGGATCCACAGCGACTCCAGGCCGTGCCATTAGAAGTCTTGCCAGAAGTTATCGAATCAGGCAGTGCAAAACTAATTGGCATTGCTTCCTAGATCTTTAAGATCTTGGTAGCGATCACCAATCCGGTGATGTGGACGTCCGCCAATTGATGCGCCCAGTGCCACAACAATTTCATCGGGCGCAGGCGCATCGTTAATTGAGAACTGAATCGTTAAGTAATGCGAACGCATTCCTTCATCAGCTTTATGCATAAGTGGAATTGAAATTGGGCAGTTTGGTCCACCACGCACATTTGTAAAGGAAAGGTAGCTGGTCGCACCAACAGCGGTTCGGTAATGATTTCCAAAGCGAAGTGTGTGAATTAACGCTGATGCATGTTCAACTTCACCGGATGTGCCAACCACTGCGGCTTTTCCGTAACCTTCAACGGCTTCGCCAGATCCAGTCATTTCCAAAATAGAAGCAGTCAAAATCTCACCTAGTTGAGGTGCCAGGTCATGAATTTCTGGCTTAAGGTCTTCAACGAATCCACGGCCAGCCCAGGGGTTTGCTATTACAGCAGCAGCAGCAAACATCTGCAAAGGTGTAGCAGCAACTTTGCCGCCTTCAATCCGAGTTTCTTCGGTGTAAGTGACTAGCTTTCGAATCTGAACTGTAGCCATTTTCAGGTTCCTCCCTGGGATTTCAAGTTGTGGCTTTAATCCTATTGCCAGAGAGTTTCGATCAAACCATCGATCGCAGATTCAAGGAGTTCCTTCACGTGCTCGAAAGCCGCATCGTCTTGGGAGTAGGGATCTGGCACAGATTGACCGGGCTCAATCCCAAAATCAAAATCTCGCATCATGAAGACTTTTCTTGCGAGCGAATCGTCGGAACTGAGGGCCAGAACGTTTGAATAATTTTCGGAATCCATAGTCAGAATCAAGTCGATTCGCTCCAGGTCCTGCTCCGTAAACTGACTTGCTCGATGCATATACTCGTAACCTGTTCGCTCCCACGTGCTCTTTGACTGCAGATGCGGCCCCTGGCCACTGTGCCAAGAGGATGTGCCACCGCTTTCAACAATTGCTCGTGGGCCGGTGCGATTTTTAGTTCGATTGCTAAATATTGCTGCGGCCATAGGTGAACGACAAATGTTTCCCAGGCAAACGAATGACACAGAGATCTCATTGCGGCCACGTAGTTCTTGCAGGTATGTATTGTTTTTCACTGGGCTATTTCTTTAACGCCTTGATGCGCGCAGCCACCAAATCTTGCAAAAGTTTTGAATCAACTTTCCAATCAACTGGAACTCGAACAGTTTTCTTCAGGACTTCATAAGGCTCTAGTCGCTTTGCGAAGGCGACAAGAATTGCTTCACCATCAATTGGTGCAATCAAAATGTGATTCTTCAAAATGTTGACGCCGAAAATGTAATCTTCTCCAAGTTTTAGCATCGGTTGATTCCAAGCAATAACTATTTCCATTGTTGGATACTTAGATTTAATTGCCTTAAATATTGCTTTCACGGTCTTTTGTTTAATTTCATCGTGAACTTTTAGGTAATCATCAAAGGTATTAAATCGCTTCGAGGTGGTATTTCCCTTCGAGTAAAGCACCAAGGCATTGGCGTGCGCTTGGCTAAATCCATGATTTTCGCGCAGGTATGCGATCTGTTCTGGGTATTTCTGATCTTTGATTAGCTTCATCTGGTCATGCCAATAAGTCATTGGCAACCCATGCTTCTTTTCGATCGCTGGGAAATATGAGGCTCGATCGGGGTTAGTTACCATGGGAGAAACGATAACATCTGGGCAAAATCAACTACTTAGGTGTCCTTCAAAACGGTAGGGGCTACAAATCTCTTGGCTCCCGCTCTCCAAAGGTATTTATTGGCGATAACAGGGTCGTTTTCTTTTCGCAACCCAGGCTGAATGATTGTGGATAAGTACTGACAGGATGTGCCTGTGCACAACAGTAGATTCCTTCGAATGCCCATCCTTATAATCGCGGCAGTTTCTGTATCACTCACGTTGTCCGTGCCCGCTAATTCAGCCACGAAAGTAACCACTGTGAGCCAGATGCTTTCGGCATTGTCCGTGAAGCCGGAAGTGACCGGCACCTACTCTGCTTCAAAATTCAATTTCTGGATAGACGCCGACAATGATTCTTGCAACACACGTAAGGAAGTCTTGATAGCAGAATCCTTGACAAAAGTGACAACGGGTTCAAGCTGCAAAATTCTTTCCGGAACCTGGAAGTCAAGTTACGACGGAATCCTGACAACTGATTCATCAACCTTTGACATAGATCATTTCATTCCCCGAAAAGAAGCTTGGGAATCTGGTGCCTTTCGGTGGAATACCGCAACAAGAACCGCCTTTGCAAACGACTTAGGATTCGATGGAAGCCTTGTTGCTGTTTCCGCAACATCAAATCGCTCCAAGGGAGACCGAGATCCCCAAAATTGGATGCCAGAAGATAAGAAGTTTTACTGCACCTATGTAGCAAATTGGATCGCGGTTAAATATCGCTGGTCTTTGGCCGTGGATAGCAGCGAAAAAACATTTCTATCAAGCCAGGTAAAGAAATGTGGCAAAGCAGCAAAATCTCCAATCCCATCAAAGGTAAAGATAGTTTTGGGGAGCAACTCAAATCCTGTTGTGACAACGAATCATTCTGGACTAGATCCAATATTTGGCAGTTGCAAAGCAGCAAAATCAGCCGGCTATGGCCCATACCGTTCTGGCGTTGATGAAGAGTATAAGTATTACCGAGATGGAGATAAAGACGGAATTGCCTGCGAGTGAGGGTTAGGTAGGCCTTCATTCATCTCGGGTCCCAAACACCAAGCGGTTATTTTTGGCTTTGCCGAATTTCTAGCGTTACGCCTGCTTCTGGAGTCTTGAAATAAGTAAATCCTGAGCCATCTGTACGACGACCTCTCATCCACACGTCAACACCGTCATCAACTGCCTGCGCTTCAGCTGCGTTGACGGCAGGAACTTCAAAGCCTAAATGGAACACTCCTTCACCATGAGTGGCCAAGAAATCAGATTGCGGCGTTCCTGGGCTTGGCTGGCAGAGTTGAAGTTGAATGTTATCTATATTGCAGTAGCGGTATTTCATGCTGATAAATCCTGGTTGCGAAGGAACATCGAGTTCTGTGTAATCAGCAAGTGGCGGATAGTCAAGCCATGGACCGATGCCAACAGATTCGTAATAAGTCTCAGTCGCAGTGATATTACGAACAACTATGCACACATGATGCACGCGATTGAAAATTTTCGACATTCACTTTCTTTCGGATTAGACAACAACAAGACCAGCGTAGCCATACATTTGAAGCAAGGTAGTCACAATCGGCCGAAAAGAAAACCAACGGATTTAAAGAGATCAGCCAATTTTGAAAAGTGGGAAACATCAGGAGGAATTGTGGCAAAACCAGATCGAGTTATTGTGATTGGTGCCGGAATCATTGGAGCCAGCTGCGCTTATCACTTGGCCGTCCGAGGACAACATGTAACTGTTCTTGAAAAGTTTGATGCTCCAGCAGAAGGCAGTACCGGTCGATCGTTTGCATCGGTTCGAGCGCAATGGAGTGATGCACTCAATGTCACGATCTCTTGGGAAAGTATTAAGACTTATCGCGACTTTGAAAAACTACACAATATTGATGTTGGTTATCGACCAACGGGGTATATGTATTTGGTACCTGAACAAGATTGGGTTACGCAACTTAGTTATGTTGCGGTGCAACAAGAACATGGTGTGCCCGTTGAAACAATTAGTTTTCAAGAAGCTCAGCTCAAGACTCCTTTCGTCCAAGATGGTCTAGGTGGTATCACGTGGGGATCAGCTGATGGGGTAGTAGACCCTTACCTTGCTACGACTGCTTATGTGGCAATGGCCAAGACCATCGGCGTGATTTTTCAAATGAAAACTGAAGTCCTTGAAATCACGCGATCTGAATCCGGTTGGCGCGTTCGCGCAGGTGATGCCGTTTATGAAGCAGACTTCATTGTGAATTGCGCAGGAGGTTGGTCGAACCTGATGGGTCAGCTCGCAGGCTTTGACATTCCGGTGCAACATGTACGCCGCAATATTTATTCAACGGCCCCGAACAGCACACCCGTTCATCCGATGACCATTGATTTAGAATCTGGGATCTTTATGAGAAGCGATGGAGAGCGTTTGCTGTTTGGATTAGCGCGAGCAGATGAACCGGCTGGATACAACACAGCGGTTGATTGGGACTGGATGGAAACCGTATTAGAAACTGCAGGACGGCGGTTCCCTTGGCTACTTGATGCCCCATTAGACCCATCAGGAGCATGGGCGGGAACTTATGAAGTTACCCCTGATCACTTTCCAATTTTGGGAGCCCTACCTGAGGAACCTAATTGGATTAACGCATGTGGATTCTCCGGTCACGGGGTGATGCAGGCACCATACATTGGTAAGTTGATAGCCGAAGAATTACGTGATGGGAAATCCTATAGCATCGACATCGAACCTTTGCGTATAGATCGACTTCGTGATGGCAGACTGCGCACCGAAACCATGGTTTTGTAATTAGCATTGCCGGCAAACCGCGATGGACTTGAACCACCCAACGCGCGAATCCAAAGCCAGCTTGGCTTAAGGGGAAACTCGCAAAGATTTAGGATTTACCTAACTGCTGTTGAACTCTTTGACAGCCAACTCGTTGCATTAGTTCCCGTGCTTGTTCCGGTTACTTTTACGGCGAGATACATTCCAACATAACCACGCAGGACTGGAAGCCTACTAATAGTTTTTGCATAGTGCTAAAGACAGAGACTTATGTTTGCCTACTGCTCAGAACAAAGTATTACTTTGGTAGCTAGTTCTTTCTTCATCGGTATTTTCAGATATTAAGTTTTCTTGCCATTATGAAATAATTTTGAATTGACGTGTCATTTGCCCAAAAGTTCGGTAAGCGCATTTTTTGTTATCTGCAATGCGCTGATGTCCTTAGCCACCATTGCAGAAACCCATGAAATTGAGCCGATAGTTATGACTTTGCCCCGTCCGAAAGTAGAGCGTATTACGATCCCAACCGGCTTAATTTTGGGGCCTTGCCATGATCCAGCCACGACCTGAACATTGCCGGATTTGATGTAGCGAGGAAATGGCTGAATGATCTTCCATTTTTCCGTCATGGGCACCCCATCTATCTCACCTTGAACGAGCGCGGCGGTGCCTCCAGTGACAAAACCATTTTTATCTTTTGATACGCCAGCAAAAAGTGAATCATTTTTAGTCAGCACAAGTAGTCGCTGAAACTTAAGGATTGCATTCTTGGGGTGCAATGAAAGTTCTTTTGACTCCGGAAACCCACGTTTATTTGCGGCTTTTAAGATTTTTCGCATTGAAATATTACTCTGCCCAATTAGAAAATTAGAAGTTGGTTTGCCCGCATACACTACCCGCGCCAAGTTTAACATTCGCCACCCAAGTCGGTTAATTTCGTTTTCAGATCCTGATTCAACTACCGAGATGGCTCGATTATGCACTGATATGTCGCGATAGCCAGTGTTGCCTGACAGGTTAAGTAGATTCGAACCCTTTAAAACTGCGTTTTCAATTGTTAGGCGCAGTTCAGGTGTCCAATATTCATCGTGCCCGTAAAGCACAATTACAGAATATTTAGAAATACGATATTTCAAATCGACCACATCACTTTGTGCTGCGACATCCACCGCCCCTCCAGCCCATTTGCTCAGTAACTTGATGGGGTTTTTAGCGGGATCGTGTACTGGAACCTCGTGGATTGCATTTAACGGTCTATCTAATGATTCTGCAGAGTGAGCTGGATAAGGCTTTCCGCTATAGAAACTTCCACCACCCGTCCGGTTATACGCGGACCATGTGTAGTCAGGTACAAGTACTAAAACTTTTGATTTTTGTTCCGTTGGTTTACTTCCGATTACTGCGATTGCCACGTTTTGTCGTGACTTTCCCCAAGAAACCGTGTAGATTCCGGGAGTTGGCCGATTTTTAGACAAGTTTATTTCTAAGTCGGGCAGAGCTGGAAGCCACGACAAACGTGGGTCGGTTTGTTTAATAAGGCTGGTTGCGCTGAAAAGTGCCAAATGGTCTGTGAAGGGATCGTACCTAGATATTGAATTGTAAGTCGTAGCAACAACAGGAGGAGTCAAAGTATATTTTGGCTCGAGATCTGACATCTGTTTTGGAAATGTCGGTTTGGCGATGACGTGGGCGTTTATTGTCACGGATATAAATGTAATGACGAGAAATATAGTTAGAAATTTGCGCATCTAAAACCAATGTTGAACATGTTGGATTTTACAACATTATGATGGTTCCTAAGAGTAGGCAGAGAGTTACGCGTGTTCTGCTCGAGACGAGTAACTTGAGCGAAGCGATAAAAGGGAGTAACTCGAGTTTTGCTCGAGACGCAGAAAAGGTCCCGATAGGGACCTTTTCAAGTACACCGCGAGGGACTTGAACCCCCAACCCGCTGATTAAGAGTCAGCTGCTCTGCCAGTTGAGCTAGCGGTGCTTGGTCGTAATGGTAATTCGTATTGATTTGGTACTAGTGAACATTAGCAGTAGTTCAGGACTTGGGAAAAGCTGGGGACGTTAAGGCTGATTCAGTCTCTTTGTCATGTCCAGATTCAAGTGCAAGCAAGCTAATTAGAACTAAAACAATTCCGAAATACTGCGATCCAACTGGCAGGCCGCGTCCGAGCACTGCCCCGAACAGTATGGCTACTACCGGAATGATGTTAAGCGACAGCGCCGTCTGTTTCGTCGTTAAGTTTGGCGCCGCAAAATTGAACAATAAAAATGGCAAGGTAGTCCCGACAACTCCCGCTAGGACCACTACGTAAAAGTAAATTCCAACGGTTTGCGGTGTTGGTATTTGTGTTTGGGTAAGAATCAAAATCAAAATCGTTAGCAAACTAGCAGTAGTCATCTGCCCAAGTGTTAGCGCAATAGTGTTGACTTCAGATTTTAATCTGCGCATAAATAATCCATAGATCGCACCGGACATACCTACGCCAAGGAATGCAAGCGCGCCAATCAGTCCAGCAGACACTGACATTCCAAGAAACGCAACATGCTGACCGGAAGTTTCAGGGTTAGTTGATTGACCAGCGATTCCAACAATGATTGCGCCGGTGACGCCGACAAGTAAGGCAACAGTTGACCAGAGATTGAGTTTTTCGCGCAAGAAAAGTGCGCCACCAATTGCCAAGAAAATAACTTCGCTCGACATCAAGATTGCTCCCGTTGTTACAGTGCCGAACTGCCAGCCAATATTCCCAAGAAAATATGCCAAACCTGGTTGCAGAAGTCCAAATGGAATTGCGATGCGCCACGGGACGTGCCTAATTGCATGTCGAAGTGACGGAACAACTAATGCCACGATAAAAAAAACGATTAACCCGCAACACAGCTCAATTACAGTTACCGAAACTGGATCAATGTGTTCAATTGCTATGTCAGCAATTGGATTTCCGATACCCCATCCCACCATGGACAGCATCATGGCTAGTAGGTATTTATTTGCAAACATAATGACCTAAGTATCTCGCAAAATAAACAGGTTCGTATCGACGTGATTTAGTCAGCAAAAATTTGCTTAGCAATAACCATTCTCATGATGTCGTTGGTACCTTCACCAATACTCATCAGCGGGGCATCGCGGTACAAACGCTCTATTTCATATTCAGTTGAATAGCCGTAGCCACCATGAACCTGCATAGCTCGCAGTGAATTTTGAATAGCGACTTCGGATGCAAAGACCTTCGCTTGAGCTGTCTGTAGATCAACGCGCTTACCCTGATCTGCTTCAGATGCAGCCCAGTAAGTAAGTAGGCGAGCGGCTTGCAGATCTGTTGCCATATCAGCGATCTTTAGTTGAATCGCTTGGAATTCCGAAATACTCTTGCCAAAAGCCATTCGCGACTTTGCGTACTTAACTGCTTCCTCGTAGGCACGCGCAGCAATCCCAACCGAGCGCGCAGCAATATTTAGTCGACCTGTCTCAAGCGCAGACAGCACTTGCTGCATTCCGCGACCTTCAACACCGCCAAGGAGATTTTCAACTGGCACGCGAACTTCATCAAGAATTACTTCGCAAGATTCTGGGCCTTTGTAACCCATTTTTGGAATGTCCTTACCAATGGTGAATCCGGGAGTTCCCGCATCAATTAATAGGACAGACATTCCTTTATGGCGAGGTTCAGCCTTGGAATCGGTCTTTACTAAAACTGGAAGTGGATCTGCGTGACGGGCATTGGTGATCCAAGTTTTAGATCCGCGCACAATGTAATGGTCACCATCAAGAGTTGCTGTGGTCGCAATGCCTTGCAGGTCTGTGCCTGCACCTGGTTCAGTTAAGCCCAAACCACTTCGACGCACGCCGGTAGCCAACTCAGGCAAATACTTTGCCTTTTGTTCTGGAGTTCCGTGTTTGGAAATGATGAAGCAAGCCATCGAATGTGACCCCAAAATTCCAGCTACACCCATCCAGCCACGCGAAAGTTCTTCAAAAACAATTGAAAAAGTTGTCATGTCTACGCCAAGCCCACCGAACTCTTCTGGAATTGTCATTCCGAAAAGCCCCATTTCTTTCATGTGTTCAACGATTGCGGTTGGGTATTCACCTGAATGTTCCATGTCACGGGCAACCGGAATGATTTCTTTATCAACAAAGGCGCGGATTGCTTCTTGGTAATCCTTTTGGTCTTGCGTCAACTGAATTGTCACTAGTTGGCCTCAAGGAAATCTTTAAGTAAGGCATCAAATCTCGTGCGCTGCTCTTTGCCAGCCAAGACGTGCGATGCATCTGGCCAGGTAATACCAATGCAATTTGGAATCAAGTCTTCAATGACTTGGGTGTGACGAGCTGTGGTAATCGAATCTTGGAGCGCGTGCAAGACAAGCGATGGAGTCTTGATGTGTGGCAGACGCTCACGCGAGTCGTGATTGTTGCAGGCATGAACGTAGCGTTCGTGCGCAGCAAGATTGCCATTTAAGTCAGGCCAGGTGCCATTGTCACCAAGTAAGCGGTCACGGTTCGTATTGTAAAACTCACCAGGGAATGAAAACGATGCAACAAATTTTTGGAAAGCGTAGAAGCCAGATTCTTGATGCATTGTTGTCATACTGTCTAACTGATCGACCATGATTGGATCAGCAAAAGCCCAAGTGCCAGTCATGACAAGTGATCGACATAAATCCGGACGGGCATAAGCAAGTTCTTGTCCAATGCAAGCGCCCATGCCAACCATTCCAACAATGTGAACATTGGTCCAACCAAGGTGATCCATAAGTTTTGCTAAGTCATCAGCAAAAAGTTGCATAGTTGCTTCGCGCGAGTAGTCATCAGTACTTTCGCGCATGCCACGGTAATCAAAAGTTAAAACTTCATACGTTTCAAATAAGTAACGTGGCGCATCTTTTTGTTTACCGTGACAAAAAGTTCCCCAACCACCCATCACAACGGCTTTATCGGCTCCCGGAACACCGGAAACTTCGTAATACATTGAGTGGCCATTTACGTCTAAAGTCGGCATGAAAGCTCCAGGTTCGAGGGGTTAATTACTCCAAATGTATACAAAGTTGAGTTTTTTGGCTGAAAAACCCAATAACTGCGTTGCCAAATGTATCTTTTGGACACAAAATGCACATTCTTTAGGACAAAGTTCGGTTTTCACACTAAGTTTCAGAGAAACGCTTTGTGTGGATTTGTGTCTGCACAGTCTTTATTGCGATTTAAAACCGGAAGGAGTTCCCCTGTGGATCTCGGAGTATTTATTCCAATTGGCAATAATGGTTGGCTAATCTCAACTACGTCGCCGCAATACAAGCCGTCCTATGAGCTAAACCTTGAATGTGTGCAGCGCGCAGAAAAATATGGCTTTGAGTTCGCACTTTCAATGATCAAACTTCGTGGCTTTGGTGGTCAGAGCGAATTCTGGGACTACAACCTAGAGTCATTCACTTTGATGGCCGCACTTGCTGCAAAGACCGAGAAGATTAAACTTTTCGCATCGACTGCAATCCTTACGTTGCCACCAGCGATTGTGGCTCGTATGGCAGCAACTATTGATTCAATCGCACCAGGTCGATTTGGCGTAAACATCGTGTCCGGTTGGGCAAAGGGTGAATACGATCAAATGGGTCTATGGCCAGGAGACGAGTACTTCGGCTACCGCTACGAATACTCCGAAGAGTACGTACGCGTAATGCAGGAACTTTGGACCAAGGGATCATCAGACTTCAAGGGTCAATTCTTCAAGATGGATGACTGCGTGATGTTACCAAAGCCTTCCGCAAAAATTCCATTAGTTTGTGCGGGTCAGTCAGAGCGTGGCATGCGCTTCTGTGCTGAGTATGGCGATTACCAGTTCATTTTGGGCACCGGCGTAAACACTCCAACTGCATTCAAGCCAGGAGCTGACCAACTACTTCGCGCTGCTAAGGAAACTGGCCGTGATATTGGTGCTTACGTGCTGTTCATGGTTATCACCGATGAAACAGACGAAAAGGCTATGGCCAAGTGGAAGCATTACAACGCTGGCGCGGACGCTGGCGCATTGTCGTGGATGGCTGGCCAAGCTGCTGCAGACACCAATGCGGATGGTTCCGGTACCGCAGCCACAATTGCACTTCCAGAAGGCGCAATCAACTTCAACATGGGAACAATTGTTGGCTCATACGCCACAGTTGCTCGCATGTTGGACGAAATTGACACAGTAAATGGAGTTAAGGGTGTCATGTTGACATTCGATGACTTCGTAACTGGCATGGACGTCTTTGGTACAAAGGTTCAGCCTTTGATGAAGACTCGAGTTGGAAAGTAATACCTCTTAAAACTAATGGGCGCCTGCTACTGCAGGTGCCCATTAGTTTTTAAACCACTTGATTATTCAGGAACTGGTTGGCCCAGAATTTCTTCACGGGCAGCCAACACGTGGGCACGCATAACACTTGCGGCCCAAACTTCATCTCCAGCTTTCATAGCGTTAACAATTTCTCGGTGGTGGCGAAGACTTCGCTCTAATGCCTCAGGGGAGTAGACCTTGTAAGTCTGCATCACGATCGGTACGTGAATCAAAGTTTCAATTAGTAATCCAAGTCGTGTCGAATTCGACATCTCAATAATTTTTCCATGAAAGATCCGATTTCTAGCAGCGAGTGCGGGCAATCGGGTTTCTGATGAAAGTTCAGTCTTAGCCAGCTCTTCCATTTCCGTACAAATATTCTCAAGGAAATCAATTTCGGCAGCTGATGCTCGTGGAGTTGCTAACTCGCAGGCATGCGATTCAAGTATGGAACGCAGATCAAAAATCTCCCGCAAATCGTGCACATCCCATTCGGCCACTCGAGCGCCGCGGTTAGGTGAGACATCAACTAGACCTTCAGCGGCCAATCGACGCAAGGCTTCCCGCACCGGGGTGCGAGAGATGCCCATGCTTACGGCTAGCTCTTCTTCGACCAAACGCTCAGAGTTCGATAACTCCCCAGTAAGGATCGCTGTGCGAATTTGTTCGTAAACGGTAGTTGCGATCTTTGCCATGAATTTGCTCCCGAAAGCTAGTGGCTATTTGCGGGACCAAGTTGCGAATTGTTCAACTTGGCGCCCGACTGTTTCTAAAGTATTACGCACACTTTCGTCATCGGTGGTGCCTTCTGAAGAAAACTTGGTAATTGAGGCATTAACTGTTGCGCCAAGTGGTGTTGGCCAAGCCCGAAGTGCGTGGGCAACTACGCGAATTTGCA
>Ga0136641_1000958_pt1 | contig 12113 bp, 10 predicted proteins | sample EliLak1302023Y_FD_115312 | JGI IMG/M metagenome (GOLD analysis project Ga0136641, IMG submission 115312) | Freshwater microbial communities from Elizabeth Lake, Yosemite National Park, California, USA - 13020-23Y | ecosystem: Environmental > Aquatic > Freshwater > Lake ...
TGCTGCTGATGTGGCATCCCAGCTGCTCGATGCTGCCGGATACCAGGCACTTACATTAAGTTAACCCTCACGTTAAGGTAGAGGCATGAGCAATCATGAAGACGAACCAGAACTAACGAGAGCGATTTCACTGGAAACTGATGCCACTGGCGTTATTCCGGTTACCTCTGGCCCAGACACTGGTGAGATCAGCCGCGTCAAAGGTGACGAAACGGCTGGTCTTGCTTCGGGCGTGGCCCAACTCGTAGTGCGTCGGGGCGCGCTAGAGGGAATGACATTTCCGCTTCTAATCGACGAACAAATGACAATAGGTCGATCTTCCGACAGCAAAATATTTCTAGACGATGTTACCGTTTCACGAAAGCACGCAGCAGTTTCTTTTGACGGCACCGAATGGGTCATTGTTGATTCTGGATCCTTGAACGGTACCTACGTTAACAAGCAACGCGTTAGCTCGATATCGCTCAATAATGGCGACGAACTACAGATTGGGAAGTTCCGTTTCGTTTTTGTGCTGGCAACATCTGCAGGCCATTAAATGAATTCAACTGAATTTGATTTTTCGCAAGATTCTCCCGCACTTCTAAGCATCGGTGATGTTTTAGTTCGGCTACGTGATGAATTTGCGGACATATCAATATCTAAAATCCGCTTTCTTGAAACCAACGGGCTAGTAACTCCAGAACGTACGCCGAGTGGTTACCGCAAGTTTTCCCTAATTGATGTTGAGCGTTTGCGATATGTCCTACGTATGCAACGAGATCACTTCTTGCCGTTGCGTGTAATCAAGGAACATATCGATGCATTAAATCGGGGATTACAGCCAGCTTTGGTTGGTGACGTGACACCCAAGGCACCCCGAGCATTAGTAAGCACGCAAACAATTGAGCTCTCAAATCAACTGCTAGCCGTAAGATTGAATCGGCTAGAACTCATGGCAGATACGAGTGCAGATGCAGAATTTGTCGATCAGATGGTCGAATTTGGCCTGATTAAGCCCGATGGCCAGGGGTACTTTTCCGTTACTGCATCCTCGGTAGTAAACCTGGCTTTGACGCTGCGAGGTTTTGGTTTAGAACCACGACACTTAAAAACAGTTTTATCCAGCGCGAGTCGGGAAGTCGACCTATTTTCGCCAATAGTGAAAAGTGCAGCATCAGCAAAAAGTGTGAACGCGAGCGCTCAGGCTCAAGAGCTGACCCTACAGTTAGCAAACGCCATTACTGCACTTCATGGCTTGCTAGTACGTGAAGTTATCGAACGTCAGAAATAGCTGGCTGGCAATAGTATGAGTGATGTGAGACAAGTTGATGTCGTTGGGGTGCGTCTGGAATTGCCATCAAATCAGCCGGTTTTGATTCTGCGCGATCAACATGCGACACGCTATTTGCCGCTTTGGATTGGTACCGCCGAAGCAACTGCAATATCGCTTGCGCTTGAAGGCGTAGATTCACCAAGGCCGTTGACCCACGATTTGCTAGCCAATGTAATAGACCATCTAGGCGGTCAGTTAACTTCGGTTACGGTTAGTGAGTTAGTTGAAGGCACATTTTTTGCCACCATCAATTTCCTAAACCACGATTCGATAAGTGCCCGCCCCTCCGATGCCGTTGCGTTAGCCGTTCGAAATTCCGTACCGGTTTTCGTGGCACAAGAGGTTATGGACTTTGCGGGGATGGATTTGGCGATCGGCGACGACTTTGAACCAGATACTTCGGGGTTTAGGGCGACTGAAATGACACAAGCGGAGCTCGAGAAATTTCGCGCGTTCTTGGACGAAATAGAACCCGACGATTTCACCTAACTTTCCGGCCTGTTCGAGGATTTTGAGACCCAAAATTTCGGCCACTAAAGCCCAACAAACAATGGCTTTTGCATCTCAACTAGACGTTTAGGGTTAGGCTTCGGCGTGTCGAATGGCGATGTCTTTGACCTATATATTTGCTAGTTCTATTGTGAAGGGACACAGGTTCCCCGCGGGACGGTAAGCCGTTTCTCCCTGTTGTTCTCAGGAGCATCGAATGTCTGATCTAGGAAACACGCCGGATACCGTCGTGCAAGGTCATCGCGAAATTGCGCGTGATGCTGCGGCTATCAGGGCGGGTCAGCAGGGGCTGTTGTTTGACGATAATGCAATGGAGTCTTTGCCCGAGGTCGGATACCGTGGGCCAGTTGCTGCAGGTGTAGTGGGAATCACATATCGCCAGTTGGATTACTGGGCTCGCACCTCGTTGGTACTTCCAACTGTTCGGCCAGCAACAGGGTCAGGGACTTCCAGACTTTACGGTTTCCGCGACATCCTAGAATTGAAGATTGTTAAGAGGCTGTTGGACACAGGTGTTTCGCTTCAGCAAATTCGCACTGCGATTGAACATTTGCGGGCTCGTGGGACTACAGATTTAACTCAAGTGACTCTTATGAGTGATGGTGTCAGCGTTTATGAATGCACTTCACCAGATGAGGTCATTGACTTGCTGGCTGGTGGCCAAGGAGTGTTCGGCATTGCAATCGGTCGAGTTTGGCAAGAAATTGAGGGTTCGCTTTCTCAGCTACCCAGCGATCAGTCCGAATATTCAGTCAGCGACGCAGACGTTTCGGAAAACGGCATGACTGACCAGGGCAATGATGAATTATCGATGCGCCGCCGAGCCCGAGTGGCGGGCGAATAGCACGACAGTTTGCTCGGATCGGTAGTAGCATTTAGTTGCTATCGAATCCGTGTGGGAGAGAGCGCACCGCCAGTGCGCCGCCGAAGGGGCAATGCTCCCCAGAACCTCTCAGGCAACAGGACCACTTGGAATCAGCAACTCTGAAGTAACCATGACAGAGGGGGAGGACCGGCAACGGTCTATCCATCTATTGTTTTGGGGTACAAAATGTCAGTGCAAGCACAGCAGGATTCCTACGCACAGTTTGCTGATCGCCACATCGGTCCAAATACGAGCGACCTAGGCAAAATTCTTAGTTTCATCGGATACAGCTCACTTGACCAGTTGAGTAAAGATGCAGTTCCAACAAACATTCAAAATTCAATGCCACTTGCGCTAGCTAGTGGTCAGTCTGAAGCAGATGTACTTGCTGAGCTTCGTGTGTTTGCAGATGCGAATGAAGTACTCACTTCGATGATTGGACTTGGGTATTACGGAACTTACACTCCTGGTGTTATTCTGCGAAACATCACCGAGAATCCTGCTTGGTACACCGCCTACACGCCATACCAACCTGAAATTTCACAAGGTCGCTTAGAGGCGCTAATCAACTTCCAAACTATGGTCACGGATTTAACCGGATTAGATATCGCAAGCGCTTCGCTACTTGATGAATCAACGGCTGCTGCTGAAGCCATGACTTTGATGCGCCGGATTTCAAAGAGCGAATCAAATGTATTTGCGGTTGATGCAGATACCCATCCGCAAACCCTTGCAGTAATTGCAACCCGCGCGGAACCAATTGGAATTGAATTGGCGTTAATTGATGTCGATGCGCAAGAATTGCCGGAAGCTTTTGGAGTGCTGCTTAGTTATCCGGCCAGCAGTGGCCGAATTAGAAACATCGAAGCAACGATCGCTGCGGCTCATGCTAAAGACATTCTTGTAGGTGTAACAACCGACTTACTAGCGTTAACAGTGCTTAAATCTCCAGGTGAACTCGGCGCTGACATCGTCGTTGGCTCGTCGCAGAGATTTGGTGTTCCAATGGGATTTGGTGGACCGCATGCTGGCTTTATGGCAGTTCGGACTGGACTTGAAAGGTCTTTGCCGGGTCGCTTAGTGGGCGTCAGTGTCGATGCAGACGGAAACAAGGCTTACCGGTTGGCGCTTCAGACCAGAGAGCAACACATTCGGCGAGATAAGGCCACGAGCAATATTTGTACTGCGCAGGTTCTGTTGGCAGTAATGGCTTCGATGTACGCCGTCTATCATGGTCCAGATGGTTTGCAGCGAATTGCGTTTAACGTTCATCGCCGAGCTACTGCGCTTGCCCAAGGACTCGTGGCAGGGGGAGTGGCAGTTGGTGAGGAATTCTTTGACACACTACGAGTTTCAGTTCCCGGTAAGGCTCGCGCGGTTGTTACTGCAGCACGAACTAGGGGAATTACCGTCTGGGAAGTAGATGCCGACACGATTTCGCTAAGCGTTGACGAGACCACGAGCCAAGAAACCGTCGAGCAAGTGTGGACAGCATTCTCCGAAGCTGTAGGTGGCGCTTTCCCATCCAACTACTCTGAAGTGCTTGAAATTGAAGCATTACCAAGCGAACTGATTCGAACTTCGGCATTCCTAGAGCATCCAGTATTTAACTCGTATCACAGTGAAACCGAGATGCTTCGTTACATCCGTAGACTCTCCGACAAAGACATTGCACTTGATCGCTCGATGATCCCACTTGGTTCCTGCACCATGAAACTAAATGGAACTACCGAGATGGAATCAATTACCTGGCCCGAGTTTGCAGGAATTCATCCGTTTGCTCCTCTTGATAGCGTCAACGGATACCTGACCATGATTCGCCAACTAGAAGATTGGCTAATTGAAATTACTGGTTACGATGCAATCTCATTGCAACCAAATGCTGGTTCGCAAGGAGAGTTTTCAGGTTTGTTAGCGATTCGCGGCTACCACAAATCACGCGGCGACGAACAACGCAAAGTTTGTTTGATTCCTAGTTCGGCACACGGCACAAATGCTGCATCAGCGGTAATGGCAGGTATGCGAGTCGTTGTTGTTGGTTGCGACGACTTCGGCAATGTTGACATGGACGACCTGAAGCACAAGATCATGGAGAATTCTGACGAGTTGGCTGCGTTGATGATTACGTATCCATCGACACACGGAGTCTATGAAGCAACGGTTTCCGATATTTGCGCAATGGTGCACGATGCTGGGGGCCAGGTCTATGTCGACGGTGCAAACTTGAATGCACTCGTCGGTTTAGCCAAGCCAGGCAAATTTGGCGCCGATGTTTCACACTTGAACCTGCACAAAACTTTCGCAATTCCGCATGGCGGCGGCGGACCAGGTGTTGGCCCAGTGGGAGTTCGCGAACACTTGGCACCGTTTTTACCATCGCACCCACTTCGTCCGGAAGTTGGGCCAACTGCTCGTGGTTATGCTGATGGTGGGGTAGGGGCTGTCAGCGGCGCCCCGTGGGGTAGTGCAGGTATATTGCCTATCCCTTGGTCATACATCCGCCTAATGGGTAGCGAGGGACTTACTAAGGCAACTCAAGTGGCAGTTGCATCCGCAAATTACATTGCAAAGCACTTAGTTGAAGATTTCCCAGTTCTTTATGTTGGGGCAAATGGGTTAGTTGCGCATGAATGTATCTTGGACCTTCGTAACATCACAAAGGAATCCGGAGTTACCGTCGATGATGTGGCAAAGCGGTTGATAGATTTTGGTTTCCATGCACCTACGATGTCATTTCCGGTTGCTGGAACGCTCATGGTTGAGCCAACTGAGAGTGAGTCTTTGTATGAACTAGACCGCTTTATTGAGGCCATGAAGGCAATCAAGCAAGAGATCAACAAGGTTCAGCAAGGAATCTGGCCGCTTGCGGACAACCCCCTACATCACGCACCCCACACAGCTGGTTACCTGCTTAGTGACTGGGAGCACGCCTACACTCGCGAGGAAGCCGCCTACCCGGTTGCTCGAGTGCGGGATAACAAGTATTGGCCATCAGTGCGACGTCTTGACGGCGCCTATGGTGACCGGAACTTGGTGTGCTCGTGTCCGCCAATTTCTGACTTTGCCTGATACTCGTTGGATGTTACGTTACTTGACATAATGTATCTTATCGGGTACTTATGTAGGCAATTTTCCCTATAAGTACAGGTGTTTTTGCTGTGCCATAATCCCGGGATGTTTCATCCCTGATACTTCTGGGTAACCCATGAATGTAAAGATCTAGCATCCATGGGAGGGAAATTATGGGTGAATCAATGCGGGGATCTCGTCTGGGGTCCACGAGTTATGAGACGGATTCAGGACTCTATGCGCCTCGAGAATTAACTACTTATGTCTGCGAAAACGAGCACTGGGTAACGTTACCATTTTCGACAGAAGCTGATGAGATTCCAGATTCTTGGCCCTGCGCCTGTGGCTCCAAAGGTCTGCGTCAAGGTTTCCAGATCCAGCCGACGGCGGCGCCAAAGTATGTTCGCACGCACTGGGACATGTTGCTGGAGCGTCGCAGCATCAAAGAGCTCGAAGGCATTCTAAAAGAACGCCTCGAAGTCGTCAGGGCAAAAGCTTCTTAGCCCGAACTCATGGTGGCTGACTTTGACAGGTAGCCGCTCCAGAAAACTCCGAGGCGAAAAATTTGAGAAGCAACTCTTTTGAGAGCATGAGCTTTTCGGAGTGTCGATGAATATCCAGCCAGACTGAAAAACTAACCTAACGGGCAAAGACCCGTTTCAAGTCTGACAGACGCTTTTCAATTCCCCATTGCGTCACCCGCCACAACGCTTCCTTGACAATGGATCCATCCATCTTGCTCTCGCCTAGTTCCCGCTCTACGAAGGTAATCGGAACTTCGGCAACTCTTAGGCCGGCTTTGACTGCGCGCCAAGCCATGTCTACTTGAAAGCAATAACCTTGGCTCTCAACTTTAGCCATGTTCATAATTTCCAAGGCGCTCATTCGATAAGCCCGAAAGCCTCCGGTGGCATCCTTTATTGGAATACCTAGCCACATTCTGGTGTAGAGATTGCCGCCACGCGAAAGCACTTCCCGACTCTTTGGCCAGTTAACAACTTCACCTGCTTTGACCCAGCGTGAACCGAGAACTACATCGTTGTGAGTTAAGGCATCAAGAATTTTGGAGAGATCTACCGGCCGATGCGATCCGTCTGCATCCATCTCAACCACTACGTCGTAGTTATTTGATTTCGCCCATGCAAATGCATCCAAATATGCTGCGCCTAGTCCAGCTTTCACAGTTCGATGCAACACATGGATAAACTCATCGTTTCGACTTAGGTTATCTGCCACTTCCCCAGTGCCATCGGGCGAATTGTCGTCAGCTATCAAGATGTGAACTTTAGGTTCAGCTTGGCGTATCCCTGCAACGATAATTGGCAGACTCTGAAGCTCGTTGTAGGTAGGTACGATCACCAAGATGTTACCGAGTCCGCGAGTGATCATTCGATAAGCCTATGGCAATAAACGTTCCTTAAGAAAGTAAGGCTTGTTATCTAACTTTTCGGTACCAAAAATTCCTTAACGAAAACAGTAGGACGCAAAGGCTGGCAAACAAAACCCAGTACGGATGCTTCGTGCTAAACGTCTTTTGACTGATCAAATGTGCTTCGCCGGTAACAATTGCTGACTCAAACTGTGCCGTCTTTTGCGATACGTATCCGTCATTTTGAATTAAGCCTGAGATCCCTGATGTGCTAGCGACTAAAAACGCGCGCTGCGTTTCAATCGCTCGAAATCTGGTGATCGCAAACTGTTGATCAGGTTGAGCGGTATTCCCAAAAGTGGCGTTATTTGTTTGTACTGCCATAACTTGGGCGCCCGAATTTACTGTGTTGTAAATCTGATTGGCATAGGCAACTTCAAAACAAATTACATCGCCAATTTGGCGCGCACCTAAAGTAAACACTCCAGGGCCTTTTCCAGGCACAAGATCGACTTGGAGTTGGTCAAACCGCTTAATAAATCTTGACAGAAAGTGACGCAATGGCAGGTATTCTCCAAATGGCACCAAATGATTTTTTATGTAGATCTGATCTGGCCCTTTTTTGGTCCAAAGAATTCCTGAATTAGTTGGAACTTTGATTGCAGTTGTCGAATCAAAGCCATGCAAAGTTGTGGCACCGATGAGAATAGGAATTTCACTTCCATTGAATAGACCCTTGATGGAATCAGCCGCGATTCCAGGTTGCAGTGGATCGATGTCAGTGCCACTTTCGGGCCAGACGATTAGGTCGGGAGTGGCAGATTTTCCATTCGCAATTTCAGACAACAGTCGCTTGGTGACTGAAATGTGATTTTTTAGCACTGCTGCACGCTGCACGCTTAATTCGTTTCCAACCCTTGGTACGTTTCCTTGAATTGCTGATAGCGTTATGGATTCGATGGAAGTGAAAGTTTTCACATTTGCTGAAGTCAAAGAAATCACCATCAAGATGAAAATTGAGGTGATAGATCTGAACTTAATCAGTTTGATCAAGATCGCAGCACAGACCACCACTGCCCCACCAACAAGGGCTTGACCACCAATTGTTGACAACGCAACCAGAGGTCCATCTAGTTGACTGTAAGCGAGCATTCCCCAGGGAAACCCGCCCCAAGGCCAGTTACCTCTAATCGCTTCGATGACCACAACCAGTGCTGCAGGCTGCAGATAAAACCATTTCGATTTGGAGTCAACTGGAAGCAGACCCAAAAGCAACCAAGGTAACGAGCAAATCAAAATCAGCGCAATCCAGGCATCATTACCCAGAACGCTGACCCAGTAAACGTGAAAAGCGAAGTAGGTGACTGCAAATAGCGATGAAACTTTAAGGCGAATCTTTCGATTCTGAGAATCGAGTGCAGTCAATAGGACGGCGATACCAGCAATTGCCGCCCACCAATGATTCGGATAAAAAGACCAAGCGACAAGTGCGCCAGCAACAATCGAAAAGAAATTTCGCATTTTAAATCTAAAGTACGACAAGCTCACGAGAATTGTTGTTAGCGCTAAGAATCCCATCCTGAGTGCAGGTGACAATGTCTTCAATTCTGGCACCGAACTTACCCGCAAAATAAAATCCCGGTTCGATCGAGAACGCATGCCCGGGAACCAGCAGTGATTTATTGCCAGTAACGATGTACGGCTCTTCGTGAGTCTCCATACCAATGCCATGGCCGGTGCGATGAATGAACTGATCGCCAAGACCAGCAGAAGACAAAACGTCGCGCGCTGCCGCATCTACGGATTCGCAGGTCACCCCGGGGCGAGCATGGCTTCTTGCGGCTGCTTGAGCTGCAAGAAGCACCGCATAATGCTCAACGTATTCAACCGGTGCTTCGCCACATACATACATTCTCGTGCAGTCGCTACAGTATCCACTGGCCATAGTTCCACCAATGTCGACTACCACTGGTTCGCCGGCTTGGATGATGCGATCGGACAATTCGTGATGCGGACTAGCCCCATTTGGTCCACTTGCCACAATCACAAAATCTACAGTGACATGTCCCGCAGCCAAGATGGCTTCTGCAATGTCCTTGCCGACTTCGCGTTCAGTACGCCCCGGGCGAAGCCACTTGTACATGTTGCTGTGAACGGAATCAATTGCCGCTCCAGCTTCATGTAGAAATACAATCTCTTCTGCGGTCTTAACTTCGCGAATGTCAGAAAGAAGCTTTCCAGCTAGCGCAACTTCTTTACCGAATGCACCCCGCAGGCCGAACGCCTTCTCAACCCACATCAAATTATTTACTAACGGTCTTTCCGACGTCCCTACTACCGACAATAAAAGTGAATACGGATCTTGCGTCTCTTGCCAATCCAGAAGTTCAATGTTCATATCTGGCACGCCATGAGCTAAAGCCGAAGGTTTCTCAAGGGTAGGTACGATCATCCAAGCTTGCCCAGAACTTCGCACTGCAAGACAAGTCAAGCGCTCTAACGGTAGTGCGTCATAACCAGTTAAATATCTAAGATCAGCACCAGGGGTTATGAAAATTACGTCATTGTCGGTAAGGGCTAGCTTGGCAGCAACACTGGCAATTCGATCCTGGTGCATTTTTGACATAGCCCTAGGCTACCCAATCGATTTTCAAGGTTTTCAGGATTCTCTTAACCTGTTGATCAATCCCCCAGGCATCGGTCAATATCTTAAGGTTCTGGGGATCCCGAACTTGCTTAGGTAGAGCTAAGTTCTTCGGCAATCGCGCAGTGGTCTTGACCCGAACCACTTTGCCAGCGGCCTTCATGTAAGCCTGACTTTCCAGCAAATTTCTCCGAACCGCAGGAGCCATCGGGATGTCGTCGGCCTTTGCGGCAGCAATTACGCCTGATACATCTCGGTGATCATTGATCAACTTAGCGGCAGTTTTTTCACCGATGCCCTTGACGCCCGGCAAGCCATCCGATGGATCACCGCGTAGCATCGAAAAATCTGCATATTGATCTCCTCTGATACCGTATCGACTGATCAAGTACGAATCATTTACGATTTCCAGATTCTTGACACCTTTAGTAATTGAAATTACTCGCAAGTCTCTAGTGTCATCTACAAGTTGGAATAGATCACGATCACCGGTAACAATGTCACAGGGTCCAGAGGCCTTACTGGCCAACGCGCCCAGAACATCATCGGCTTCGTGTCCCACCTGTCCAATTCGAGGCAGCCCTATTGCATCCAAGATGAACGAAATTGCCCCGATCTGAGGCGAGAGTGCATCCGGGATCAATTCAAAGGCAGGGTCCAACTGGTCTGTGGTTTCTTCATAGATGCGGTGAAGTTTGTAACTTGGAATTAAATCCACCCGCCATTGCGGGCGCCAATCATCGTCCCAAGCGAATACCACACTATTAGGAGGAAACTGTTTCGCAATGGCGCTAACCATGTCCAAAAATCCTCGAACCGCACCCGAAGGCGTTCCATCTGGAGCGGTAATGCTCTCGGGAACCGCAAAGAACGCTCGGTAATAAAGTGTTGCGGTATCGAAGTATAAGTTTCGGGTATCTACTTCAGGTTCAGTTTTTACCATGCCACAATTCCTCGATTGATTAAGTCACTCGAGGCGCGGGCAGCGCTTGCGACTTTTGGATCTTCACTAGCTAGCGAAATTTGTCCTAGTAAATCAATTACTTGCTTACTCCATCGAACGAAATCTCCGGCTTGTAAATCTGAAGTCTTTAGCACTCGGGCGATTGATTGCCCTCGAGCCCATTTCAAAGTGAGCCAAACAAATCCTGGGTCCATGTCACGCAGGCTGTCCATACGATGCTGAGTTTCAATCTCTTTGAGTTCACCCCATTTGTAAACCATTTCAGTAAGCGCAATTCCAAGTGTCCCATCCGGTACATTTTGGGTATCTCGATCGTCATCTCTACGGGATTCGTAAACTAGCGTGCTTACTGCACTAGCCATCTGCTCAGGAGACAAGTCATTCCAAACACCGCTTCGAAGACACTCGGCAGCCAACAAATCTAACTCGCAGTAGATCCGTCCCAATATGGCGCCTGCTTCAGTGACGACATGATTTGATTCTTGCCGCTCAAGATATTTCAACTCAGTCAGCACGTCGCAAATCCGGTCAAATTCCTTTGCAATAGAACTAGTTCGAGAAGCAACCCGAGACTCGAGCTTGTCGATTTCACGTTGCGTTGTGTATATGCGCTCGTGCCACCTGATGTGTTCCTCGCGATCACTGCAACCATGGCAAGCATGAGCCCTAATTGATTTGCGCAGCCGAGACACCTCTACATCTGTTTGGGTTTCGGCATGTGAAACTTGCTCAACTTTTGGCGCCTTACGAGATATGTCGGCAAGTTGATCTGCTAGCCAATTGCGCGTTTTCGGCGATCGAGAATCAAAAGTTGCTGGAATTCGGATCCTCCCGAGAATTCGACCTTGATCACCAACATCGGTATAACCAATCCGTTTTACTACTCGTGATTGAGACATGACTCGTGGCCGTGGGTCATCTGAATCTCGAGCTTCATCGATGACTACATAAGGAGTACTCGATCTACGATCTGAGTCAATAACGATCACATCACCACGTTCAATTTCATTAAGAAAATTCGTAGCTGCATGGCGACGCTCCCGAACACCATCTCGTTTTGTGTCCTTTTCGAGCGTTGTTAGTTGACGACGCAGGGTTATGTAACTCGAAAAGTCCCCCAGGTGACATTCCATTGCTTCTTGGTAACCATCTATTGCAGATTCATTTCTGCGCATTTGGGTAGCAAGTCCTACTACTGATCTATCAGCTTGAAACTGGGCAAATGAGGATTCAAGCAATTCCCTGGCTCGGTGTGTTCCAAATTTGCCAATCAAGTTGATAGCCATGTTGTAAGAAGGCTTAAAACTTGATTTAAGTGGATACGTCCGAGTGCTTGCCAATCCCGCTAATGAATCTGGATCGAGTTCGTTATGCCAA
>Ga0136641_1000960_pt1 | contig 12095 bp, 10 predicted proteins | sample EliLak1302023Y_FD_115312 | JGI IMG/M metagenome (GOLD analysis project Ga0136641, IMG submission 115312) | Freshwater microbial communities from Elizabeth Lake, Yosemite National Park, California, USA - 13020-23Y | ecosystem: Environmental > Aquatic > Freshwater > Lake ...
AAAGACATATCCATATTCGTATGGGTGTAAAGGGTCTTTACACCTATCTTAGACCTTATAGACATGTAGTTGATATTGAGAATATACCGCCACAATCTCTCATTGGTGTTGACGGTTTATCAATCTTATATAAATTTCGAGGAAACACTGAAATGATTCTAAAATTCTTAGCGTCATTTCAACGTTTACAAGCAAGGATTCTCTTTGTATTTGATGGAAAGGCTCCAGATATTAAAAAAGAGGAAATTGATTTACGGAAAACGCGGCGAAATGATGCGCGCGAAGAGGCGAACATGCTTCGCACGTATCTTGAAACTGCAACAAATACAATCGATGAAAAAGGGCGTAAGGTCATTGAACGTAAGATTCATGATTTAGAGAATGGTCAAGGCTGGTATGTGACTCGTGAGGCTCGTCATGTATTTCAAGATACCTTACGAAAGAATGAAATAGAGTATGTAAAAGCAAAGGGTGAGGCAGATGATGTTCTCATGTCACTTTGGTCGGCAGGGAAACTTTATTCAATAATTTCATCAGATATGGATTTCTTAGTTTCAGGAGTGGAGCGTCTATGGATTCCTTCGTATGAGCGCTGTGAAGAGATTTGTCTTTCAGAGGTCTTGCAGGAAGAAGGTCTAGAGATGTCGTCCTTTTGTGATGCGGCTATCTTGTGTGGAGTATCCGCAGGATACACCTTTGTGAATATGTATCCACAGAAGGCGTTCACTTTCATGCGACACTATGGGTCACTTGAGGCCCTTGCACGTCGCCAGCCTCGTCAGTTTGAAATCAGTAAACCCGAGGTTCTCACGCAGATACGTGAACGCTTTCAAATTCATGAGAAACCAGACAGCTTAGTACGAGAGGATTATCGCGAAACAATTTTGAAGCTCTTAATAGATGTCAGTCAACAAAAATAAGACACGTAAAAATAATAAAGATAAGATTCAACATCACCATCTCTTAGTTCGTGCAGAAACGCAGATATGTCCACATGCGGAAGACAAAATGAAGGTTGAAGAATTTGTTAGAAAGCTAATTCACGATATTGATATGGTGCCTCTTGATGACCCGAAGATTTATTACATGTCAACACCTAAGTATAATGAGGGATTGACAGCTATCACACCTATTAAGACAAGTCACGTAGCCTTTCATTTCTGGAATACTCCCGACCCCTCTATTTTGCATACAAAGGAAGGAACCTGCCTCTTGCAGTTTGATATCTATACATGCGGAAAGTTAACAGCGAAGCAAATACGCCATGTTCTGCACACACTAACATTTTACAAGCCCTGTCATGTAGATATTACACTATTAAATCGCAAGTGGTCCCTCTCAATTGACAAGCATGAAAAATGGGACCTGAATGGAGGCGAGAGCTGGAGTGATTGGATTTCTCATATTTAGAATACATTTACACCTGTTTTTTCGTAAATTTACAAGATACACGAAAAAACGGTCAATCCCGGATTCGAACCGGGGACCTTCGAGTTAACAGCTCGACGCAACTAACCACTGTGCTAATCAACCCGCAAGACTATAGTATACTATTGCGGGTCTAGACTAAGTCTCGCAATTACAGTTTTGTTATTATAATAAGGCTACTCAAGTTGAGGTCTCCATTATATGTGAGCAAAATATAACTTCATCGACCTATTTCTACATATATTATTTTTTGGCTTTTTATACGTTATTTATATTATTTTTGTTTTTGTTTTTGTTTCTACGCCGTCGCCGCAGGCACCGTCTTGATATAGTGCTTGTTGAGGTAGCGCTGGAGGTTGAAGTACGTCAGCTGCTCGCCCTCAGGGACGCCCAGCAGCTTCTTGAGCGAGGCATCAGGCTTGATGTCGTGCTTGTTCTTAAGGTTCTTCTCCTTGACGTAGTTGTTGACCGCCTTCGTGACCTCTGAGCGGGACATCAGGGAGCCCTTGGACTTGCCGAGGAAGTGGCACAGCTCCTCGGAAATCTGCGTAGGGCGCTCAAAGATGGACGGGGCACGCTTGACCTCGACACCGTTCTCATCCGTCTTGACGCGGCGCTTGCGCTTGCGCGCATCCTTAATCTCGCGGTGCACACGCTTCTCCAGACGCTTAATCTGGCCGAGGAGCGTGACCACCGTCTCGCGCATCGTCGCGAGGTTGCCCGTGACGGACTTGATGTCCTCCTCGAGCGTCGTCACAGGCGCAGCGGCGGCAGGGGCCTCCGCAACCGGCGCAGAGACGGGGGCCACCACCACAGGGGCAGCGACCACAGGGGCCTCAGCCTTGGCCACAGAGGCCTTCTTCACGGCGGCCTTCTTCGCCGGCTCAGCGGGGGCAACAGGAACCAGGGCAGGAACAGGGGCCTCAACAGCGGCGGCCTTCGCAGCGACCTTCTTAGTGACCTTGGGGGCAGCAGACGAGCTCATCATACCAGTAGTCGGGGTATTAGAAGAAGACATTTTACGCACTACCAGTTCCCGGGGCACGTGAGTGTGTCAATTTTTGGCAAATTTGTTGATTTTATGTTCAATTTTATTTTACAGCTGATATGATTTATCCGTCACTCTTCTTCATGCATGATAGAAGAAGAGTAATGAGACATTCCGTATGCCTGCAATTTTACTTTTTCATGCGTTCATTCTTTACAACCAAGGTACCGGTAGAAGAAATGGTAGAGCCCAATTCTCATGTGGAATTCAGGAAGTGTGCCAGCATCAAGAGTAAGAATCATCCCGATAGCCCCTGTAAAAGTATAGCGGTACATGGAGATTTCTGCGCCAGACACTGGAAACGTCCTCATAGGTATGTGGCGTTAGCAGAGTTAAGAAATACTTATGTTACGCGTACGTATCGACAGGCTGTGATTCGAATTCAAACATGGTGGCGCACAACTCTCCCTTTTATTCTCTCACGAAACCAAGGCCCCTCTGTAAATTGTCTAGAACTCTCGCAAAATACAACGGAGGTCTATAGCATGGAAAGCCTTAATAGAATTCCGAAGCCCTTCTTTTTCAGTTATTCTGATACAAAAAAGACAATCTGGTCTTTTGATGTACGTTCTCTTTCACATATGTTAGCTGAAGGAAAGGCTTTAGAGAATCCTTATACACGTGAACTATTCTCTTCTAACACAGTTCAGAAGGTGCGAGAGCGTATTGCATATCTTCGCAAGCGCAAATACCCTGTCTTATATTTACAGGGTGATAATCTATCACAGGAACAAGAGTGGAATCAGAGGGTTCTTGACGTGTTTATGAAGTTAGAGGCTCTTGGGTATTTAGCTGCTTGCTCTTGGTTTCATACACTTACAATAGTTGACCACATTAATTTCTATAAGACGATGCATGAACTCTGGAATTTTCGTATTGGTCTAACATCTGAGGAGCGTGAACTCATCGTTCCTGGTAGCACCAAGCTTTTTCGTTGGGCCCCAGATGCTTTAACAGAGCACAATTTACGCTGGTGGCAGAAACAAAATCTGTCTATTATTCATACTCTTATAACAAAGAGTCGTGATAAGACTAAGAATGCACTTGGAGCAGTCTATACGATGATGGGTCTAGTACAGGTTTCAGAAGACGCTTCTGAAGCATATCCTTGGATTCAAGAGACCTTAGTTTAAAAGGGGGCACTGGATGAAGGTGAGGGTGAGCCATTTACAACAATAGTAGCATTATTTGTTGAACCATCCACAATAGCTTTTGTAGCAGTATCGACACTATAGAAAGTATTTAGTAAGAGACTGGTTCCACTAATTGCAGTCAGGTTCTGCGTAGGCGCTGTAAAGGTGGCAGTGTAGATTGCTCTTCCAATAACTGTGCGAATATTTGAAATACTAAAGGGTCCTGTATTGAGTCCTCCAGCAGTAGCACCAATAGAAAGAGTTGCACTCGCAAATCCTAAACTATCACTTGTCTGTAAGGTCGTTGAGCAAACAGAGGCTCCATTTACATAGAGAATCAGTGAATTGCCAAAGCGCACTAGAGCAAAATGATACCATGTACCTGCAGTGATAATACTCGTGGCTGAGGATTGGGGTGAGTTTACTCCAGACGCTGCGCTTACATTATAACGAAAGCGCCATCCAGCTGTCTGTGTTAATTCTACAGCCAAGAATCCAGTACCATTATTTATTTGAATAACTTCTGCAAAACCGCCTGCACCACTTGACCAGTTGCCAACTGTAAAATTTGTAACATTTACAAATCCTTCAATTGTAAAATCACCTGTAGACATATTCAGGGCAGAAGATGAAGAAATTGTTAAATATTGTGCAGGATTTCCAGCAAAAGTAAAGCTGCCACTTTTATATAAGGATACGCTTGTATAAGTAGCAGAAGGAGCGCTCGCACCATTTGCATTTACCGCCTCAAGATAAAAACGATAGACATAGGGATTGATTAAGCCACTGATTGTAATAGGACTATTGATTTGCGTAGGTGATACGTTAGCATAAGCAGAGAATGAGTTGTAGGTTGTACCATCAGATGTATATGAATATGAATACTTGTAATTTGTAATTGGGCTTCCACCATCGGAACCAGGCGTGAACGCAATTGTAGCTGTCGTAGCAGCGAGTGTTGTAGTCGCTGATAGGGCAGTGGGGGCACTAGGCACGGTGCTAGGAACTAAGCCTTTTGATGTAAGAGGAGCAACTGATTGTGCGAAATTGTTTACTGCATAGACCTTGAACGTATATGTCGTTCCATTTTGTAAGCCTGAGATAGTCACAGAGGTTGTGTTTGAAGTGACTGTCACATCTCCAGGTGTATAGATTATGACATAGGACTTAATAGGTGAACCACCATCGGATTGAGGGCCAAGCCAGGACAGAGTGACCTGTCCATTACTTGTTGTGCCAGTAATATTATAGGGGGCCTCAGGTACAAAGACAGAATATGTTTGCTTCTGTACCCAGGGATACTTTGTATGGTCTTCCACAATGCAGGGCGTTACAAGATAGTTATTCACAACAGAGTCAGAATCAGAACAGACTGCGCAGCCAATTTTCACTTGTAAATTGCCTAGGTATTCTCCTCCTGTTCCATTGAGTTTGCTGTTCGCATATCCCACACAGCCATTGATTGTCTGCGTCGCCACAGGTTTTGGAACAATAGAGGATGCCCGCGCATTTGCAATAAAGGTATGCTCTGAGGAATCTCTTACCTTATTGCGCGAGAGTATAACAGCATTATTTGATAACATACGCCGTAAGTATTCACTCTGTGACATTGCCATCTTCCTGATAACTCTCTACAAAATCAACGGGATGTCCAAAAAATTGACGCGCTCGTTCAAGACCTGATAAGGTAGTAAAAGAAATGTCTAGTGCTATTGTGTCCCCCGCTTCCTTCGATGTGTCAAATATTGCTATCACGCCGCCCAAGCTCCTGCAGAGCGGTGCAAAGATGGCTAGTCTCAACTATGATGGCCGTAGGCTGACGATGCAGATTGGCTCTCTCCCTGTTCCCTATGGAATGAGTGTCTTTGATAAGGCGGGTCCCGTCAAGTACAGTGTGGATATGTCTCTTCGTGGCTATGAGGGTGAGAATCCCAAGGCCAAGGCTATCTATGAGGCGTTCACCAAGCTCGACGAGCACATGATTGAGCTGGGTGTGAAGAACTCCAAGACCTGGTTCAAGCAGGAGCTCAGCCGCGAGGTTGTCAAGGCCTTCTACACACCCTCTCTCCGTTTCAGCAAGGATGCCGACGGCAACCCCAAGCCGTATCCTCCCACGCTCAAGGTCTCTCTGAGGCAGCGTGATGGCAAGTTCGATACGCGCGTCTACGATGAAAAGAAGCGTGAGATGACGGAGCTGCCGATGGAGGATATCCTTGTCAAGGGCTCAAATATCACGGTGCTTATCGAGTGCACGGGTGTTTGGTTCGGTGGCAGCAAGTATGGCATCAGCTGGAAGGCGATTCAGATTCGCGTGGATAGCATGCCTGACCGTATCCGTGGCTTTGCCTTCCTTGAGGATGGTGAGCAGTCGCAGCAGTTGCAGCAGAAGTCTCTGCCTCGCGCCACGACGGCTGCACCTGCGGCGCGCCCCAACACGTTCCAGGCTCTGGCCGAGGAGGAGGATGCAGTGGATGATGAGGAGGTCTTTGCTCCCCAGCAGCAGCAGGCGCAGTCTCGTGCACCTCCCTCGTTTGATGACGAGGCGGAGGATATGGCACCGGTAGAGCTCCCCAAGAAGACTGTCACGGCGAAGAAGGTCATCAAGTCAGTTATCAAGAAGTAAATATGAGCTTATGACATAAGATATCATAAAATCAAATAGAAAAATAAGTGTCTGTCTATTCCACTCTTTTTTACTGTCCCTCATTGGAATTATTCGTCGTATCATTCTCATATACAGGATTATACAGGTCATAATCATTATCACCATCGGCAACACCCGTTAAACCAGTGATGCGACGCGTGTATCCAGGCAACGAGGAATCACACACACAGCCCTTCGCGACGTCAGCCACAACCTGGGCCGTCTGTGCCGTGGCCTGTTGCTTTCTAACGATATTATAATTCACTGTATTTTGATACGTGACTAAGTTAGTCTTGAACGCTCTCAGCGTAGCTGCCGCCTTACGTTGCGCGACGAGTGAGGCATCGTAGTTATCTGTAGGCATTATGTTCTTTCTATCTTACGCTGGGAAAATAGGAAAGAGCTGAGAATTTGGTAGCTGACAGGCCGTAGATGTCTTAGGCATAGAAGCATTGCGCTCTGCTCCACTAACTGGTGGACTCGGTTCAGGAAAGAAACGAACAAATTCCTTGAAACGTATATCAGAATTCATAGGGTTAATCTCTGCATCCTGGGTCTGTTGTAAGAGCCGCCTCATGCGTGCTGATTCCGTTGTGGGTTGCTGTCGAACATACGTAGGACAGGCAGCAAGCGTAGCCGCAATCAACTGAGATTCACTCTGCACATTTCGTGTAGGAGCCGGAGTTGCAGGTGTATAACGAGGTGTTGTACCGTATAGTAAGCGGGCTTTTGCCAAGGCACGCTGTGCATCACAATCGAGTGCACTTTTCATTCCCTTCTTTTCTTCAACGTTTTATTCCTATCGGTGTTTGAACGTTTCTTTGTCGCCTTGTTCTCCAGGAGATGTTTAATCTTCGCTGCGGCCTTCTCTTCAGAAATGCGCTTCACCTTCTCCTTGAGCAGTGTGGGATACCCCTTCTGATATCCGCGGCAATCAAGGGAGAACGGCTCAAACTGGCGAACCTGACGTAAACGCTGGAGTTGATTATTCACTTCAATAAAACGTTGTGTTGCACAGAGCAAGGAGAAGCCAAAAATATCATTTTCATCATTTGTGAAGATAGCCAGTGAGAGATAGAGTGAAATCAGTGTGCTCAGACTTGCTATGTGTACCTCAGTTCCTTTTCCGTCCTTCAGTGAATTATAAGAGTGGCAGGCTGTCTCTTGAATCAGTAAGGCAATTGGTACCCCATGGAGGCGCAGAACAAGACGGGCAGGAATCACATCACCCTTCTCCTTGAAATAACGAACGTCAACCCCACGAAATCCAAGACCCGCACGCAAGGCGATAGCATCCTTTTTCGGGTCCGGGCTATAGAAAACAACCGCACCACCTTCACGAGTCTCCCATTCCACAGGCTCCTTACCCTTTAACGACCTGAAATATAGCTTCTCAAGACGGGCACCAGCTAAGATACGCTTGTGTTGAATACAGAAGTTGTGCAGAATATCACGAATCTCAATGGGAATCTTACGAGGGAAACGCTTCTCCTTCTCACATTTCTCCATAGGAAAGGTCTTGTTAATCAGGGCCAGACGCTCATAGACCTTTGCCCAGCGAGACACCTCCCCACGAGGACGACTGAGTTCTAAGTACATCATCATACGTAAGACATCGGGGTCTGTGTAACGAATGCCATCAATAATCACTGCACGTTTTTCTAGAATATCATAGATATCTCTATCTATTTCACTAATATCAGCAACAGCCACAAAATTCACTAAAATCTTGCGTGTACCCTCGTGCATACCTACACGATTTGCAACATCGTCGAAACCTGACTTTTTTAGTTCTAGGATAAGCTCTTCAGCATCATGCTCAATATCTGGTGTAAAAAAATCATAATCAGGCAGGTCACGTTCGGGAGAATAGAATTGTTCCTCCTTGGGAAGTTGGGCATTCATCGCTGTTCCGCCATAGCATACACGACGTTTACGACGGAGAAACTCTTCTACAATGTCGAGCGCGAATCGTATCTCAGGGCTAGCGGCTCCCTCAATGTCGATGCGTTCCTGGGCCTTATCAATCACATTTTCCAGACGCTTCTTAATAAAATCTTCCACTCCAGATTTTGTCTTTCGAATATCTTCTTCCATACCTATTTATATATAAGACTTTTTCAAACGCGAATCGCGTGCGGTCTTAAATTCCAGGTATTCTTATTCCAAATAGCCATGAGGCGCTTAGTATCATTTACATCAAAGGAAAAAAAGTCCATAGGAACAACATTCACACCCATCTTATTTACAAGAGTATCTATCTCTGTGTAAGAGGGGTTTGTCATCTGATTCGGTACAACAAGAGTGAATGTCTTCTTATTCTTTGTAGCCCACGCCGCCTGGTCCGCAGGTGCGAGACCTATCACTGACTTTAAGGAGACTAAGAGGGCTGTTGGCTGTGAGGCTACACTTGTAATTCCTAAGGGGATGTCAGTCTCTCCACGAAAGAGCTGTACGTGAGTCCAATAATCAAGGTCCTCCACAGATTTGTAGGCTGGAATCTGTAAGGATGTAGTATTGCGAAAGAGTGTGGTATCCATATTGCTCATAATAATCACCTTCTTCTCAAATGAGGTAAAAGGTACTGTGAATAACTGGGACTGAAGTGCCTGGCGATGATAGTCTCCAGAGGCCGTGAGACCAAGATGGTACTGAGTTAACGGTGCAAGCTGTTTTGCAATCTTGCTACAATATGCCAGATACTCCCTGGGCTTGGTAATCGCGTCAGGGGCTCTCAGGCAGTACAGAATAAGAATGACAGGGTCGGTATTATGAGCGAAGGCCGTGTCAGCAAGAGCCGTTGTAAACCTCTCAATTGAACCCGCATTCAGGGAGATGAGTCCACCTGAATCATCACGATACAGGAGGCAGGGCTCTTTTACACCTGGAAACAGTTTAGAATCCTTACCCTCATCTTCATGATAATCTATCTGTAACATAAACGTACGAGCACCTGCTGCTAAGGAATTCATAACCGCGGCCTTCTCATCAAATACACCTCCTGTGAGAGGGCCCAGAAAGCCTGCATCCTTGACGGTCAGGGGCTGAAGATTCATAAGTTTTATTTCATGTGAGACTGTCTGTGTGTTTGTAAAACCCTCCTTTGTTCCCATCTTTGCGAGTCCCTTTACAGTTTGTCCTAGAGCAAGGGCCTTATCATTGATAAGAACTGCCTGTGTTGAAATTGTATCCGCGACATTCTGGAAATGACTCTTTGTTTTGGAGGTGAAATATACGGCTAGAGCTATGATGAATAAGATAAGAATAAAAATAGCTCCACCCAGTAACATCTTTGTCTGAAGACTCATCGTAAGAAAAAAAGTAGGTATAGCCAACATCGTCGCAGATGAAATACCCATTTTCTTCCCTACGCTAACAAGTGCAGAGCCACCGGGTATTTGGGAGGCAGTAGCATTTAAGGCGACATTGGTAGCCTTCGTTTGAACTGCACTCGTCACGCTTGTCAGACTTGACTGAACCTTTGATGTTACTGCATTCTGTGCTTTTGCTTTTAGAGCGTTTAGGAAACTCATCTAAATTGTGATACTATATTCTTGGAGCAGCGCGCTCACCTTCTTTACAGGAACGCCCAGCTCAGCCGCCTTGACAGCCTTACTACTCTCAGTGGCCGCATCAGGCACAATAAGCATGCCTGTCTTCTTCGATAGGCCTGAGGCAATAGTAAAGCCCATCTCCTCCAGCTTCTTCTCTAGTGCAGCGCTACGAAATCCAGTAAAGCAAACAGAGCCACGTGAAACTGTAGGCTTAGGAACCTGTGCACTTGCCTGCGAAAGAATAGGATACGTAGGATGGGGAAAGCTCTGCCGCCAGGTCTCATAGGCAGGAAACTGCTTGAGAAAGTCAACGAGACCCTCCTCACTCCAGCCTACAGGACGAGCCAGAGAGGCACCCCACTTCCGAGGGTCATTCTCAAGAGCAAAGAGTGTGGCCAACTTTGTCTCACCCACTCCTCGAGGAAGAGCGCTGCTGGCAAGCATGAGCTTCAGCTCACTCAAAGAGGCCAGGGCCTTCCGCAGCTCAGCGCTAATCGAGGCACCATTCTTCTGGCCCACCAAGTCACAGAGCATCTCGGTCGATGCCTCACACAGCATACGAGGCGTAGTGATACCACCAGCAACTAGCTTCTTTACCAGACCAGGCCCCAGGCCCTCAATCTCCAGGGTCGAGGCGAAATGCTTCAGCTTTGATTCGAGGAGCTCAGGGCTCGCCACCTCGGACTTTGCACCAATGTGGACCGCGGTAGACTCAGGACCCATCCACTTCCACTGGTCTACAGGTGGCAGGTGAGGCTTCACCGATTTAAGAACACCATCAATCGTAGGAATCACATCGCCGCTACGACGAATACGAATATAGGCACCAGCACCAAGACCCTTCTCCACAATGAGGCGTGCATTATGTCCTGTCACATAGGTAATCATTGCACCTCCCACACGGACTGGCTTAATCTCCAAACGGGGAATGTAATATCCCTGATGAGAAAGGGCCCAATGAATGTTTACAACCTCAGTCTCTGCACACTGGTCTGAGAGTACCATCTTGAAGGCCATCATGTCCTTAGGATTACGAACATCACTCTCATCAAGGTGCCACATAGGTATGCGGTCTTGCCCTACAACAATACCATCAATGTCGTAAGTACCCTCTGCCCTCCGTGTATTGAGAGCAAGAGAGAGAACATCTTCATCAAGACGCTGAGCAAGAGTCCACCAGGGAATCTCATACCGCAGCTTATCCAAGAGAATCATCTGTTCCTGCCGAGTTCCAACCCCACCCTTGGCGGAGCAAATCTCATAGGCTACGAAGCGAATCTTACTCACATCCTCGGTCGTAGGGTCGGTGCGGTGCAGAATACCATTAATCCAACTGCGGCCAATCGTATTGGGCGGAACATCGCTCTTACGAATGACAAACTCACCGCGAACACGGAACCCCTTCTCAAGGCGCATAGGCAGTCCCTGAATCCCTAGAGAGACAAGATGGCTTACATCCTGACCAACTGAACCATCACCCCGCAGATAGAGCTTCTTCTCACTGGGAATCCAGAGGACACTGATACCATCGAGCTTCTCAGAAAGAATCCATCCCTTACACGGCATCTTCGTAAACTGGGCAACTGCACCCGTTCCAGGCTTAATCTTATTTAGGGACGGCATCGGCACAGGCAGCTTCACAGTGCCACCACCTGTCACAGGAGCACCCACCGTTGCCAGGAAGGGATTTGCAGGGTCTGCCATCTCCAACTGCTCCTTCAACTCATCATACTCATCATCCGTCATTAGGGAAACACCCGTGTTGTAATAGGCATCGGCGGCGGCCTTGAGCTTAGCGACAAGAGTAGAGGAGTCCATTCTGCGTGTAACCGTTTATCCTGCATATAAGACTTCAATTTTATCGATTTAGATATTTATCCATCACTCTATCATATTCATCTAAGCGGGTCTGAAATTCATTTTCCTTATCCTTCTTCTTTTTTACAACTGTTGCCACAACACCGCGACTACGGAAGAGTTTGACGACGACTGTAGGATTTTTAACAGGTTGATTGACTAAGACCTCCTTGAAAAATTTACCACTCTGAGCAACTGCTCTGGAGACCTGGACAGGGTCCTGAATCAGGGCCGGTGCTGCAGGAACCTTCCAGCGCGGCACCTCACAGAGTACCTGGGCCATGATACCTAACATCTTCTTACGTGAGGCAGGTGAAATTCTCGCATCGGCTCCACGCCATAGCTCGAGTAAGCACTGAAATTCTTCCGTCATACGTATCATATTTTTACCAGACATCTCCTTATACGTTTCGGCAAAAAGTGCAGCAATA
>Ga0136641_1000962_pt1 | contig 12093 bp, 10 predicted proteins | sample EliLak1302023Y_FD_115312 | JGI IMG/M metagenome (GOLD analysis project Ga0136641, IMG submission 115312) | Freshwater microbial communities from Elizabeth Lake, Yosemite National Park, California, USA - 13020-23Y | ecosystem: Environmental > Aquatic > Freshwater > Lake ...
CCATGGTACGGTGCGCAAGGCAATTGACGAGCTGGCCGTGGAAAACCTGCTGGTGAGGCGCCAAGGCAAAGGCACTTTTGTCGCCACCCATTCCGAACAGCAAGTGCAGTACCGTTTTTTGAAACTGGTACCAGAAAGCGGCGATCGGGCTAGCGAAGGGCCAGCACAGCGCACCATCATCGACTGCAAACGGCTGCGCGCCAGCGCCGACGTGGCACGGGGCCTGGCAATCCGCTCGGGCGATGCCGTGCTCCAGGTGCGCAGGGTGCTGGGGTTTGGCGGCGTCGCCACGATTTTGGAAGACCTATGGTTGCCCGCAGGCCCCTTCAAAGGATTGACGGCCGAGCGATTGCGTAGCTACGACGGCCCGATGTACGCCTTGTTTGAATCCGAATTCGGCGTACGCATGGTGCGTGCCGAGGAAAAGATCCGCGCCGTCCTACCCGATGAACAACAATGCGCCTTGCTGGCTGTCCCAGCCGGGACACCGCTATTGAGCGTGGAGCGCCTGGCCTACACCTACAAGGACACGCCCATGGAGCTGCGTCATGGCCTCTACCTCACGGACAAGCACTTTTACCGCAATGAACTTCACTGAAATAAATGCCCGGTATGGTGCAGCCTGCAAGCACACCGTCAGATTGGTGCAGTGCAATAGAATTTGCCAGCGCTGAAGTCTTACCCCGCAATTTCGTGCCCCGCTTTACCCCAGGAACCACCATTCATGTCTGCGCCAGCCCCTTCTGTACGCCCCCCACGGCCTGAGTTTCGCAATATCCATGCGTTCAAGGATTTGCCCAGCTACCGGCTCCCACTGGCGGGCATCGTGTCCATCCTGCACCGCATCAGCGGCGCGCTGATGTTTTTGCTCATGCCTTTCATCATCTGGATGTTTGACACCTCGATTTCCTCTGAAATTTCTTTTGCTCGCTTCAAAAGCGTTTTTAACCAGGGCGCGGGCCCTATGCCCGGTTGGTTCGTCAAATTGGTGGCCCTTGCGCTGATGTGGGCGTTTTTGCACCACCTGATTGCCGGTATTCGCCATTTGTGGATGGATATGCGCCATGCAGTAAGCAAAGAGTTTGGTAGGTCTTCGGCCATCTGGACGCTGACGCTGAGCATGGGTTTGACGCTTGCTTTGGGCGCCAAACTATTCGGTCTGTACTAAGCGTCGGCAGCGACTGATTAAGGAATCTCGTTATGGCAGTGAATTTCGGATCCAAACGCATCGTCACCGGCGCGCACTATGGCCTGCGCGACTGGTTGGCCCAGCGGGTCACCGCTTTGTTGATGGCGCTCTTTACCTTGCTGATCGTGCTGCGACTGGTTTTTTCTCGTGGCCCGGTCGGCTATGACCTGTGGGCGGGCATTTTTTCTGCCCAGTGGATGAAGACCCTTACCTTCACCGTTATCCTGGCATTGCTGTACCACGCCTGGGTCGGTATGCGCGATATCTGGATGGATTACATCAAACCGGTAGGCCCGCGTCTGGCCTTGCAAGTGTTTTCTATCGTCTGGTTGGTCGGCTGTGCCGGTTGGGCTATCCAGGTGCTGTGGCGCGTCTGAAGTCCACTTATAAAGAAGCTAATTCATGTCTTACACAGTTTCAAAACGTAAATTTGACGTCGTCATCGTGGGCGCCGGCGGCTCGGGCATGCGCGCCTCCTTGCAATTGGCGCGCGCCGGTTTAAATGTCGCCGTGCTCTCTAAAGTATTCCCCACTCGATCGCACACGGTGGCTGCGCAGGGGGGCATCGGCGCTTCCTTGGGCAATATGAACGAGGACAACTGGCACTACCATTTTTACGATACCGTCAAAGGCTCTGACTGGCTGGGCGACCAGGACGCCATCGAGTTCATGTGCCGCGAAGCACCCAGGGTGGTCTATGACCTAGAGCACATGGGCATGCCGTTTGACCGCAATGCGGACGGCACGATTTATCAGCGTCCGTTTGGAGGCCATACCGCTAACTACGGCGAAAAAGCGGTTGAGCGCGCCTGCGCTGCTGCCGACCGAACTGGCCACGCGATGCTGCACACGCTGTACCAGCAAAACGTCAAGGCGCGGACCAGCTTTTTTGTGGAATGGTTGGCCATGGATCTGGTGCGCGATGCCGAAGGCGCCGTCGTCGGCGTGACCGCGCTGGAAATGGAAACCGGCGATGTGCACATTCTTCAAGCGAAAACTACGCTGCTGGCCACCGGCGGCGCGGGACGCATATTTGCGGCATCCACCAACGCCTTTATCAATACCGGTGACGGCCTGGGTATGGCGGCGCGTGCAGGCCTGCCTTTAGAAGACATGGAATTTTGGCAATTCCATCCCACCGGCGTCGCGGGTGCGGGTGTGCTGCTGACCGAAGGTTGTCGTGGCGAGGGCGCGATTTTGCGCAATGTGCATGGTGAGCGCTTTATGGAGCGCTATGCACCGCATTACAAAGACCTGGCTCCCCGCGACTATGTGTCGCGCTGCATGGACCAAGAAATCAAAGAAGGCCGCGGTTGCGGACCGAACAAGGATTACATCAACCTGGACATGACGCATCTGGGCGCCGAGACCATCATGAAGCGCCTTCCCTCGGTGTTGGAGATCGGGCACAACTTTGCCAATGTGGACATCACGCACGAGCCGATTCCGGTGGTACCGACCATCCATTACCAAATGGGCGGCATTCCGACCAATATCCATGGGCAGGTAGTCGTGCAGGACGCCAATAACCATAGCCAGCCGGTACCCGGCTTGTATGCAGTGGGCGAGTGTTCGTGTGTGAGCGTACACGGCGCCAACCGCCTGGGTACCAATTCCTTGCTGGACCTGCTGGTCTTTGGCCGGGCGGCGGGCAACCATATTGTGGCTACCAACAAAGAGAGCGTGGAGCACAAGCCCTTACCTGCCGATGCGGCCGACCTGACGCTCGCGCGCCTGAACCGCCTGGACAACACCTCGGGCGGCGAATACGCGCAAGACGTTGCCAACAGCATCCGTGCCACCATGCAGCAGCATGCCGGCGTGTTCCGCACCCAGGCCAGCATGGATGAAGGCGTGGCCAAAGTGGCTGCGCTGCGCGAACGCACGCAAGCCATTGGACTCAAAGACAAGTCGCGCATTTTCAATACCGCACGCATCGAAGCGCTGGAGGTCGAAAACCTGATCGAAGCGGCGCAAGCCACCATGGTGTCGGCCGCTGGCCGCCATGAAAGCAGGGGCGCGCATACGGTGAATGACTATGGCGACACGCCCGAACACCCCAATGGCCGTAACGACACGGACTGGCACAAGCACACGCTTTGGCACAGTGCCAACAACAGTCTCAGCTACAAGCCGGTGCAGATGAAGCCGCTGACGGTTGAGAGTATCCCCTTGCGAACCCGCACGTTCTAAACGCGATAAGGCCGCCTACCCATGTCAAAACATAAATTTTCCATTTACCGCTACGACCCAGACAAGGACGCCAAGCCCTATATGCAGGACATTGACGTCGAACTCGATGGCAGCGAACGCATGTTGCTCGACGCGCTCATGAAGCTCAAAGCGGTGGATCCTTCTATTTCTTTCCGGCGTTCATGCCGCGAAGGCGTGTGCGGGTCGGACGCTATGAATATCAACGGCAAAAACGGGCTGGCTTGTCTGACCAATATGCGCACCCTGCCCGGCACGATTGTGCTCAAGCCCCTGCCCGGCCTGCCGGTGATACGGGACCTGATCGTGGACATGACGCAGTTCTTCAAGCAATACAACTCGATCAAGCCCTACCTCGTGAATGAGGATATGCCGCCTGAAAAAGAGCGGCTGCAAAGTCCCCAGGAGCGTGAGGAACTCAACGGCTTGTACGAGTGCATTTTGTGCGCCAGTTGCTCCACCAGTTGCCCAAGTTTTTGGTGGAACCCGGACAAATTCGTGGGCCCGGCCGGTCTCTTGCAGGCATACCGCTTTATCGCCGACAGCCGCGACCAGGCCACTTCCGAGCGCTTGGATAATTTGGAAGATCCTTACCGGCTGTTTCGCTGCCACACCATCATGAATTGTGTAGACGTGTGTCCCAAGGGCCTGAACCCGACCAAGGCGATCGGCAAGATCAAAGAAATGATGGTGATGCGGGCAGTCTGATCGTGCAAACCGTGGCCCTTGAACCTGCAATAGACGCGCGTGCGCTCAGTAAGCTGCGCTGGCGCTGCAGGCGTGGGCTTTTAGAAAATGATTTGTTTATTGAGCGTTTCTTCGCAAGGTACGCAGATGCGTTGAATGCGCGCCAGGCTAAGGCTTTGGGCATGCTCATGGACTTGAGCGATAACGATTTATTGGATTTACTGCTTGGACGTAAATCGCAAGTATCGGACCTGGAAATGGATGCCGATTGCGCGGAAGTTTTGGCTTTATTAAGAAATACTCATTGAAAGGTGTCGAGATGAAATTATCGGACAACAAAGCGACCATGTCCTTTAGCAACGGAAGCCCCAGCGTGGAGCTTCCGGTATACAGCGGCAGCGTCGGGCCCGATGTCATCGACATCCGCAAGCTCTACGGTCAAACCGGTATGTTCACCTATGACCCGGGCTTTTTGTCCACCGCTGCTTGCCAATCGGCCATCACCTATATTGATGGCGACAAGGGCGAGTTGCTCTACCGGGGCTACCCGATTGAGCAGTTGGCCACCAACTGCGACTTTATGGAAACCTGCCATCTGCTGCTGTACGGCAACCTGCCCGACACCGCAGGCAAAGCCGCGTTTACCAAGCGTGTCACCCATCACACCATGGTCAACGAGCAAATGCAGTTTTTCCTCCGTGGTTTTCGGCGCGATGCGCATCCTATGGCGATCATGACAGGTTTGGTGGGCGCATTGTCGGCCTTCTACCATGACAGTACTGATATCAACAACCCAGGCCACCGCGATATTTCGGCTATTCGTCTGATCGCCAAATTGCCCACGCTGGTGGCCATGGCCTACAAATACAGCATTGGCCAGCCTTTCATGTACCCCAAAAACGACCTGAGCTACGCAGGCAACTTTTTGCACATGATGTTTGCCACACCCTGCGAGCCCTATGTGGTCAACCCGGTCATCGAACGTGCTCTAGACCGCATCTTCATCTTGCATGCCGATCACGAGCAAAACGCCTCCACCTCGACGGTGCGTTTGTGCGGCTCGTCTGGCACCAATCCGTTTGCGGCCATTGCCGCCGGTGTGGCATGCCTTTGGGGCCCGGCGCATGGTGGCGCCAACGAGGCGTGCTTGAATATGCTCGAAGAGATACAGGCCTCAGGCGGCGTGTCCAAAGTGGGCGAGTTCATGGAAAAAGTAAAGGACAAAAATTCAGGTGTCAAGCTAATGGGCTTTGGTCACCGGGTCTACAAGAACTACGACCCCCGTGCCAAGCTCATGCAAGAGACCTGTAATGAAGTGCTTTTGGCACTTGGACTAGAGAACGACCCTTTATTCAAACTGGCCAAGGCACTAGAAAAAATCGCCTTGGAAGACGAGTACTTTGTGTCACGCAAGCTCTACCCGAATGTGGATTTTTATTCAGGGATTGTGCAGCGTGCCATCGGCATACCGGTCAAGTTGTTCACCGGTATTTTTGCTCTGGCCCGGACGGTTGGATGGATCGCACAGCTCAACGAAATGATTGGGGACCCGGAATACAAAATCGGTCGCCCGCGCCAATTGTTCACTGGCGCGGCGCCTCGCTCTGTTCCAGAAATTGGCCGCCGCTAAGCGCTTTATTGCTCACGCTCCTTGCCCCGCTTTTGCGGGGCAAGTTTTTTGTACTGCCCTGAATCAGTGCACCCACCTGAGCGCAGGCCACAGCGGCATAAAATGCACGACCACCAAAAAGGAAAATTTCCATGGGACGCACCCTCTACGACAAAATATGGGATGAGCATGTCGTTCATACCGAAGAAGACGGCACTGCCATCCTCTACATAGACCGCCATCTGGTACATGAAGTCACCAGCCCCCAGGCATTTGAAGGCTTGCGCCAAGCGGGACGTAAAGTCTGGCGGGTCAGCTCCATCGTAGCGACCGCCGACCACAACACCCCGACCACCGGGTGGGAGCTGGGCTATGACGGCATCACCGACCCCATCAGCAAAGAGCAGATTACTACGCTGGATGCCAATATCAAAGAATCAGGTGCGGCTGCGTTCTTTCCCTTTCTGTCCAAGCGCCAAGGCATAGTGCATGTGATTGGCCCAGAAACGGGCGCAACGCTGCCAGGCATGACGGTGGTGTGCGGGGACAGTCACACCTCGACCCACGGTGCCTTCGGTGCACTGGCGCACGGCATCGGCACGTCTGAGGTTGAGCATGTGATGGCGACGCAAACACTGCTTGCCAAAAAAGCTAAAAACATGCTGATCAAAGTGGAAGGCAAGGTTTCCCGCGGCGTGACCGGCAAAGACATTGTGCTGGCCATCATCGGCCGGATCGGCACCGCCGGTGGCACTGGCTACACCATCGAATTCGCGGGCAGCGCCATCCGCGCGCTCAGTATGGAAGGCCGTATGACCTTGTGCAATATGGCTATTGAAGCAGGAGCGCGCGCGGGATTGGTGGCGGTGGACGAGAAAACTATCGAGTATGTAAAGGGCCGCCCGCTCTCGCCCACGGGTTTGGAGTGGGACCAGGCCGTGGCTTATTGGCAAAGCTTGCAGTCCGACGCTGACGCAAACTTTGATACCGTGGTGGAGCTAAAGGCCGCCGATATCCTGCCCCAGGTCACCTGGGGTACCTCACCCGAAATGGTGCTAGACATCAATGGATACGTGCCCGACCCCGACAAAGAGAAAGACCCCAGTAAACGCGATTCTATCGAGCGTGCGTTGACCTACATGGGGCTGCAGCCCGGTAAAGCCTTGGACGATTTATTTGTCGACAAAGTGTTCATCGGTTCTTGCACCAACAGCCGTATCGAAGACATGCGCGAAGCCGCAGCGGTGGTTAAGCGCATCGGTCAAAAAGTGGCTAAAAACATTAAGCTGGCTATGGTGGTGCCCGGCTCGGGTTTGGTCAAAGAACAGGCGGAGCGCGAGGGACTGCATGAGATTTTCAAGGCGGCAGGTTTTGAATGGCGTGAGCCAGGCTGCTCGATGTGCCTGGCCATGAACGCCGACCGCCTAGAGCCCGGTGAACGTTGCGCCTCCACCAGCAACCGCAACTTTGAGGGCCGCCAAGGTGCCGGAGGCCGCACCCACTTGGTCAGCCCCGCGATGGCGGCCGCCGCGGCTATCCATGGCCACTTTGTGGACGTACGTAAATACCTTTGAACGGAAACTAGGCGATGCAAAAATTTACCGTACACCAGGGCTTGGTAGCTCCGATGGACCGCGAAAACGTCGATACCGATGCCATTATTCCTAAGCAGTTCTTAAAGTCCATCAAGAAAACTGGCTTTGGGCCCAACCTGTTTGACGAGTGGCGCTATTTGGACCATGGCGAACCCGGCCAAGACCCAGCCTCGCGTAAGCCCAACCCGGACTTTGTACTCAACCAGCCGCGCTACGTTGGCGCATCCGTACTCTTGGCGCGAAAAAATTTCGGCTGCGGATCCTCACGTGAGCACGCGCCCTGGGCACTGGACCAATACGGTTTTCGTGCGATTATTGCGCCCAGCTTTGCCGACATTTTTTTCAATAACTGCTTCAAAAACGGGCTCTTGCCCATCGTATTGCCGGAGTCGGTGGTAGACAAGCTGTTTAGCGAAGCCCTGGCCTTTCCTGGGTTCACGCTGACGGTGGATTTGGAACGCCAGTGCGTCATCCGCCCGCAGGGTGAAGAAATTGCGTTTGAAGTGCAGGCCTTTCGCAAGTTCTGCCTGCTCAACGGTCTGGACGATATCGGCCTGACGCTGCGCAACGCCGACAAAATCCGCGCGTTTGAAGCGCAGCGCCTGGCCACCAAGCCCTGGCTGGCACACACCATGTAAATCTCCCATCTGAAAGCACGTACATGAAAATCGCAATACTGCCCGGCGACGGCATAGGGACGGAAATTGTGGCCGAGGCCATCAAGGTGCTCAAAGCCCTGGACCTGTCCTTCACCATGGAAAGCGCGCCTGTCGGTGGCGCCGCTTATGAGTCGCACGGACACCCGCTTCCCGATTCGACTTTGCAATTGGCCAAAGATGCCGATGCGATTTTGTTCGGCGCGGTGGGCGACTGGAAATATGACACCTTGGAGCGTGCACTGCGCCCGGAGCAGGCCATTTTGGGCTTACGTAAACACCTGGGCTTGTTCGCCAATTTCCGCCCGGCTATTTGCTATGAGCAACTGGTCAATGCCTCTAGCCTCAAGCCCGAATTGATCTCCGGCCTGGACATCCTCATCATCCGCGAGCTGACCGGCGACATCTATTTTGGCCAACCGCGTGGTAGACGTATCGCCAGCGACGGCCACTTCCCCGGCGCCGAAGAAGCCTTCGACACCATGCGCTACAGCAAGCCCGAAATTGAACGCATTGCCCATGTGGCCTTCCAGGCAGCGCGCACCCGCAAAGCTGCGGGCAGCGAAGGCCGCGTCACCAGCGTGGATAAAGCCAACGTGCTGGAAACCTTCCAGTTCTGGAAAGACGTTGTCACCGAAGTAGGCCAAGGTTACCCCGACATCGCGCTGGACCATATGTATGTGGATAACGCAGCCATGCAACTGGTCAAGCAGCCCAAGCGCTTTGACGTGGTCGTCACCGGCAATATGTTTGGCGATATTCTGAGCGACGAAGCCTCCATGCTGACTGGCTCTATCGGTATGCTGCCCTCGGCTAGCCTGAACAGCCGCAACCAAGGCCTGTACGAACCTAGCCACGGCAGCGCACCTGATATTGCCGGTCAGGGCCTCGCCAACCCCTTGGCGACGATCCTGAGCGCTGCCATGATGCTGCGCTTCAGTCTGAAACAGCCTGAAGCGGCGTCCCGCATAGAAAAAGCCGTAGATGCCGTGCTCACGCAGGGTCTTCGCACCCCCGACATCTACAGCCCCGGCACCAGCAAAATCGGCACGCGCGAGATGGGCGATGCAGTGGTGAAAGCTTTAGGCTAAAGCCGGTCCCGCCAAGGGCTGCACACCATAAGCCCGCATGGCCGACGCCACTTGCGCTTGCTCTGTGGTTTCGTCCGGGTGGAGCTGGTAGCTAGGAGCGAGAATCGGCTCACACTGATTGACATGGATAACAATGGCACTGCGGATTAAAAAGCGCGGGCCGGCCATGGCAGTCAAAGGCGCGGCCCATTTTTCATAATCCATGTCCTGCGGGCCTACGTTTAGGGCAATTCCCGAGAGCTTAAATCCTTTTTGGATAAAGATGTCAACAAAGCTCACGCAGACGCGCGGGTTGGCGGCGATATTGCGCACACTGCCAGGCGAGGCAATGTTGGCAATCAGTAAAACCTCTGCGTCATAGAAAGTGAATATTTCTTTGGGTGACACATTGGGTTGGCCTTGCGCATCGGCTGTTGCAAGCCAACACAGGACGCTCTTTCGCGCATTCATGACGTGTTCTGGTGTAATTAGCGGCATAGCAAGCTCAGTCGGCTCGATGGTTTGCAAGCGAGCATCATAGAGTTAATGCTTATTCATTTGGCAATTTTTTTGCTAATTTCTAATGCGGTCTGCTGCTGAACGGAGTCCGCCAAGCCGGTAAGCCAGCTCTCAGAAAGTGAAGCTACAATCGTCTTCATGTTTTGCGCTGAACTGCTCACCTTGAACTTAGCCACAGACCTTACGGTCCGTGTAGGTACGCGCGCAATCATCACCAAAACCACGACCGGCTGAAACAGCCTGGTTCGTCGTGCGCCCCCCGGCCAGACGAGCCGGGAAAACAGTCAGGTCACACACTGTTTTTTGAAAGGGTAAAGCAATGCATAAGTTAGTAGGATTGGTCGGCTGGCGTGGCATGGTCGGCTCGGTATTGATGGACCGGATGCAGGCCGAAGGCGATTTTGACCTGATCGAACCCTTGTTTTTTTCCACCTCCAACAGCGGCGGCGCAGCGCCCGTCTTTGCCAAGAACGAAACCATCTTGCAGGACGCCTTCAACCTAGACGCCCTCCAACGTTGCGAAATCATCCTTACCGCCCAGGGCGGCGATTACACCACCGAGGTTTACCCCCAACTGCGCGCCCGCGGATGGCAAGGCTATTGGATCGATGCTGCCAAAACCCTGCGCATGAAAGATGATGCGGTCATTATTCTGGACCCGGTAAACCGCCCGGTGATCGATGCCGCACTGGCGCGCGGCGTGAGAGACTATATCGGCGGCAACTGCACCGTGAGCTGTATGTTGATGGGCCTAGGCGCTTTATTCAAGGCCGATCTGGTGGAATGGATGACGGCCACTACCTACCAGGCAGCCAGCGGCGGCGGAGCGCAGCATATGCGCGAGTTGCTGACCCAAATGGGCACGCTCAACAGCGCGGTGCGCACACATTTAGACAATCCGTCTAGTGCGATATTGGAAATTGACCGCCAGGTGGCTGCCACCCAGCGCGGCCTCTCGCCGCAAGAAACCAAGAACTTCATGGCGCCGCTGGCCGGTAGCCTCATCCCCTGGATAGACAGCGACCGGGGCGACGGTACCAGCCTAGAAGAGTGGAAAGGCGGCGCCGAGACCAATAAGATTCTGGGTCGCCAAGACCATCCCGTGCCCATAGACAGCATCTGTGTGCGCGTTGGTGCCATGCGTTGCCACAGCCAGAGCCTGACCATCAAAATGAAGCGCGATGTGCCGCTATCCGACATTGAAGATATGCTGAAAAATGATAATGCGTGGGTCCGCTTTGTGGCGAATAACCGTATGGACAGCGTGCACCAGCTAACGCCCGTGGCGGTTACGGGCACTATGGATATCGCAGTAGGACGCGTCCGCAAGCTGGCTATGGGGCCGCAATATCTGGGTGCATTCACTATTGGCGACCAGTTGCTTTGGGGCGCTGCCGAACCGCTGCGGCGCATGTTGCGCATTCTGCTGCAAGCCTAATCTCAGCCTCCGCCATCCTTACCTGTGCTGGTCCGTGCCCATTGCATGGCGCCCGAATCTGTGGATTTTCAAGCTCCGAAAAGTAATATTTTTTATTATTAATATAATTAATTCGATTATTTTTTACAGCTGAACATCGTGGGGGAATCATGGGTGGGACGCGCACTTTGAGAGCGATTACGCAAGCGGCCATTTACTGCTTAAGCGGGGCGCTTTTTGCTAGTCATGCCGATGCAATGACGCTATCACCTATTGCGGTGCGGTCTTACCTTGGACAAAACCTGGTCGCAGAAATCGATATTTTGAACATCACACCGCAGGAAGAAGATAGCCTCAAGGCGGGCGTTGCCAGTGCCAAAGTGTTTGCGGACCTGGCTATGGGCTACACCCAGTCCATTGGCGAGGCACAGATCGCATTGCTGCGGCGCCCCGCGGGAACTCGATTTATTCAACTGCGCAGTGCTCGCCCGATTGGGGAGCCCGTTGTCGATCTGGTCATCGAAGTGTCTTCTAGCGCTGCCACCTTCGTACGGCCTTATCGCCTGCTATTGGACCCGCCGCCCCTGCAGGAGGGCCCCGGACGCGATTCCCAGTTAGCAGGACTCGGCGCTGGTAGCCACCATGCAGCGCACCCTGTATCGTCCCCTACAGACGAAACGGCTCTGGCGGCCCCCAGCGCGGCCCAATCGCCAGGGGTAAGAAATACCTATGAACCAAGTCAATACGTAGAAAGTTCGCCTAGCAAAACGCGTATCACGCAGTCCGCGCATACATCCAAACCAGCGCGGATTGCATCGACTGACGATTTAAAGCCTGCGATACGCGCCGAGCTTGCCAGAGCCATCGCGGTCGACACTGCACCGGCCGAAGGACTTTTGGCTGACCCGAGCAATACCAAAATGCCAGACTCGGTAGCGCTAGCTGTAATATTGGCCCCTGCATCACAGGCCGCTGCGCCTCCCCCGCCCGAAGCAGCAACGTCCAAGCTGGTGCTCAATAGAACACAGCCCGATTTTGTGTCGATGGCGTTGGAATCAATAGCCGGGGTCCTGAACGAATTCCTTGTCGGCCTTTGCACAATGGTCGCCGCAGTGGGGTACTTGCTTTGGAAGGGTGCAC
>Ga0136641_1000963_pt1 | contig 12086 bp, 14 predicted proteins | sample EliLak1302023Y_FD_115312 | JGI IMG/M metagenome (GOLD analysis project Ga0136641, IMG submission 115312) | Freshwater microbial communities from Elizabeth Lake, Yosemite National Park, California, USA - 13020-23Y | ecosystem: Environmental > Aquatic > Freshwater > Lake ...
CTCGGGGTTCTGCTCGAACCATGCATAGAGTTGGTCTAGGGCGCGTTGTTGGTAGGGGCGTAGGGTGCTCATAAGTCCTCTACCATTTGGATGCGCTTGCCGATCCAGTGCATGACAGGCACTGCCATTGAGTTGCCAAGTGCCTTATAACGTGGTCCGTCTGGCGACTGTTCTTTTTTGCGCCACGGGATGTTTGTGTAGTTGTCGGGAAAGCCTTGCAGCCGCTCGCACTCAATCGGGGTTAGGCGTCGGACTGCCATTGTCTGATTGATTGACTGTGCAGCCACATCGCCGATAAAGCCAGTTGTCTGGTTCGCACCAACGGTCAGGGTGTCAGCTGCGTCACAAGCAGAGACGGATTGCGCCACGCCATGCACACCCATCGCATTGAGCGTATACATCGGATCGTCTACAGTAAAGCCGTCACCATTGCCGCCGTTCTGAGGCTGTCTACCGATTGTGTTCTCAGCCAACGCAATTGGCTGAATAATTACCGGCTCATGCCCATGCGTTTCGCGTCTCAGCGTTCCCATCGTTCCATCTTCAAGTACGTTCATAACACCCCCCCCTGATCCATTAAGACAATCATTGTTTCGGTTTCCATATCAAGCCTAGTTTTCGTTATCAGACATTTTGCTACCAAGGGTAAATAGCCCCCCCCCAGAATTGATATGTTGGTTTTCTAAGCCCATTTTGTCGCCATAGTGAGCGTCAAGCGTGGGCGCTACTGATGGGGGCCAAGGAATCATCTTTGCTGAGGTTTCATTCATCCCGTCTATGCCAGGGTCTTTGTAGTCTCTGGCAGAGAGCGGCCCACAGACTTCAACGCCGATTCCAACTGCGGCGGCAATTTCTTTCCTCGCTTTTCTGCTCGGCGCAGGATGCCCTGACAAGCTGTGGCGCTCAAAAAGTACCGCTGCGGCAGCGCGCCAATCTCCAAGACATCCGACAACGAACACACGGCGGCGTCGCTGGGCCACTCCGAAGTACTGAGCGTCAAAAACTCGGTAGGCGAACCCATACCCGAGTTCCCCCAACCCTCGAAGAAAAGAGGCAAAATCGTTTCCTCCGTTACTGGATAACACGCCGGGGACGTTCTCCCAAACCAACCACTTGGGCCGATACTTCCGAGCAATGGCAAGATAGGTAAGCATGAGGTTGCCACGAGGGTCATCCAATCCTTTTCTGAGTCCGGCAACGCTGAAGGATTGGCAGGGAGTTCCTCCAACGAGAACATCGATAGCTGTTGTGTCATCAAGTTTCCATTCTTTAAATTTAGTCATATCGCCGAAATTCGGCACGTTAGGGTAGTGGTGGGCAAGCACCGCAGATGGGAACGGTTCAATCTCAGAGAACCATTGCGGCGTCCAACCAAGAGAATGCCAGGCGGAAGTTGCCGCCTCAATGCCTGAGCAAACTGATCCGTATCTCATCCGATCACCTTTGCGCCAAATATTTGGCGCGTCTCATTTATAAACTTATCACCACTCGCACAAGCAGCCACGTTCGCTACAATTTCGCTTGAGTGAAAACCGCTCTCGCTATTCTCAACGTCACCGTGCGGCGTGTGCCAGATCACACCATGCTCAGACGGTGAGTACTTCCAAGGCACCAAGTCTGGGTGAATGACATGGGCAGCACAACCAACACGTTGTTCATCGACGCTTAATGTATGGTCATACTTCTCGCAGAGCCATGTACCGTCTTCTTTTGCCGTCGAGTGTGCGCAAGTGCGACAGTTCACTTCTTGCGTAATATGACTCTTATGACAAAAATCATGCGCTGCGCAAAAGCGACATTCGTACCAAGTAGAGTCTGTGCTAATAGGGGGCGGCAGGCGTGCATCTTTAACTAAGCGATAGCCACGCTCGAGTGCTTTTTGTGCAACAGCTTTATCAAAGCGCACTCGCTCAGTGTAAATACGATCGTCGTCCTTGCAAACCGAAAAATACAACGCTCGCTCAAGCCTGAGCCCCATCATGTAGAGTTGCATCTGAACATAGTGCGTAAATTTAGACTTCTCAACACCGTTATTTTCAAGATCAGTGAATGACTTCAATCCGTGCGTTTTGATCTCAAGCACATGGGGCTTAGTTGACTCAATCATGCCTGACATGATCACGCCATCAACAGAGCCCGAGACGTGACAGCCAAAGTCAACGCGGGATTGGTTAGCGCCAGTCTTTTGTACGTCCATGCCAATCGCACGAAGGTCGGCCACAACCGTTGCCTCTTCGTTCTGCCCGCGGCGAAACAGGCGCAAGATGCGACCCTTAAAAGGCTCGATCACCGCCCACCTGAAAGAGAGCCAGAGCCACCGGTCACAGACGTGGCCTAAGGTCGAGCACCCCATGTGCGGGCGGGGTGGCTCTTGCATTGATTCATGGTGGGCGTCGATTGCGGCCACCGTGCGGTTTAGTTCGGGGAGTTTCATAAAGTAAAGGGGCTTACGCCCCCCCTGTTTGATTGATGGATTATTTCTTCTGCCAAGGTGGTGAGGCCTTAGCCGCCGCCTTGGGTGCCGCAGCAGACGCCGCTGCCATCGGCATCGCGCCACCAGCGAGCGACTTATACGCCTTCACGTCATTGCTGTCGCCGTACTGCTCAGACTTTCGGATATCCAACTTGATCTGCAACTGACCGCCCACAAACTGGTCGGTGTCATCAACCCGTGCCAAGCCGATCGCACGCATCAACTCACCCATTTGCTGATAGCCGATCGCCTCAGCCGTTGGGTTGGCGTTCTTAATGTTCAGGTTGCCAAAGACGACCCGCCCCTGGTGACTCGGTCCGGTGATGTCGTACCGGATAGCGATGTATTCGCCAGTGCCTGCCTTCGTTGCTTTAATCTCAGCCCCGCCAATTGTGCAGGTGTACCAACCCGCAGGCAAGGGCTCAAAGTTACGCTCTGACTTTGGTAATTCTGACTCGACGAATGCTTGGTTTAGTTGTGCCATGATATTTATTCCTTAACAATGATTTTGAATGTTGGGCGACCGGCCGTGGTGGTGATCGCGTCGAGCAAGGGCTCGGTAATGCTCGGGTCTGCAGACTCCCATTGATCGCTTACGATCGTGGGTGTCCACTTGAAAAGACTAGCCAAGTGATCACTTAACCCATGCTCGGCGGCTAGTTCTTGCAGGCGCTCAGTGTTGACCTTGCGGGTCATGCGCCCTACGATCTTGACCAAGAACCCGTCAAGTGTGGGGAAGTTCTTTGTGCCTTCCATATTGGCGGCGACATTAAACTCCTTGACCATCTGGTCTTCGAGATCACGACGGACTTTAACTGCTGTCTCTTCGGTTTGTTTGGCGTTTAGCCATGCTTGGTAGATGCTCATTCTTAAAACTCCTCTCTTGCTTTCAACATTGCATCAGCCATTTGATAAGACCTTGCTGCAATCATCGCAAAAGCTGTGGGTGCGTCTTTACCATCCAAGTATGCGTTCATTGCTTGCGCTGCAAAGTAATCGCGCAGAGTCATGCCTCGGCTTTGTCTATCTGAATCAAAAGGAAATGCGTGTGGTTTAAATTGACTCATGCCCCACCCCCAATCTTCTCAATGATTGCGCGAAAGTCAGCAGGCTCCCAAGTGTCGAGTTTTCCGCTTCGATCCTTTGCTAACCACAGACCGTCGCTGTCACACATCAGCGCTCTCTGGCTCACGCCATCGGCATCCTTTTCAACGCGCAAGGCCAAGACCAAGTCAAAGTAATAAGGCAGGGATTGCCCCGTTTGCTTGCCTGGCATTGAAGGTGCGTAAAGAATGCGCCCCATCTCGTCGGCCGTCTTCTCAACCTTCGCGGTCATGAGCACGTTACGCCCAGTTAGGTCGCGAAAGGCGCGAATGATATCGGCCATTTGTTCGGCCATCGCCCCGTAGGCAGCTCTTGGATCTTTATTGCTCTTTTTCTCAGAGTTGAGCACCACCTCAGCGATCTCAGAGATCGAATCAAGCACCACCGAGTCGAACTCTTTGCCCGCACCCTCGTTTAGCCACTCGTAGGCCTCCCAAAGATCAGCCATCGTGCTGATCTCCAAGAAGGGAAGGTTTGCATCTTTAATTGACAATAATCCTCCTTCTGCAGATAAAATTATTGGATTGGGCATCGTGGCGGCGAGCGTTGTCTTACCCGCCCCTGCCTGCCCGTAAACCAACGCCTTAACGCCGTTGCCCGACAAGTCGGATGTACTTTTTAAGTTAATAGCCATTATTGGCTCCTAAGTTTGTCTCTCGCCGATCAGACAATCTGTTGGGCGATTGATTGAATAATAATTCAATTTATTGTATTGTGTCAACTATATTATTTAATCGAGGTGAGATATGTTGACTTTAGATGAAATCCGCAAGAAGCTGCAAGACCGAAGCATTCCCTATGTGGCCGCCCAAACTGGGTTGAGTTACAACACCATTCGAGACATTCGTAACAAAGCGGATGCCAATCCGACCTACAACGTTTTGGCTGCTTTAAATAGTTATTTTGAACAGACTAAGGAGGCGGTCAAATGAAAACAATGATTCGTAATCAATTTTTATTTAGTTTTTTTAATAAAGAATCAGCTTTTTATTTTGTCATTCATCAAATGAGTGAACACCCCACAGAGATGAATTTTAAAATTGAAGATTTAGATGAAAAAACAATTCTTGACGTGACTTTTACAGAGGAGGAAGCTATTGCTCTGCGTGACTTTTTGAACCATGCATTACCCATAACAAAATGAGGCACAGCGACATGGCTGTTCAAAGCAAATTAGAGGCGGCACTTAGCTACGCCTCTTGGGGCTGGCATGTGTTGCCAGTTGTGCCAAATGAGAAAGTACCAGCAACCGCGCACGGCGTACACGACGCGACGACTGACGCGGCACAGATTAAAGCATGGTGGTCGCAGAACCCAGACTTCAACATCGGTATTGCTGCGGGGCACATTAGCAACATCGTCGTGTTTGACATAGACCCGCGCAACGGCGGTGACACGAGTTGGGACACATGGCTTAGCGAGCACGGCGCGCCACCCGACGGGGCGTATCAGCTCACAGCGGGCGGCGGTCAGCATTACATCTCTGTTTACAGAGACAGCATTAAAAGCTGCAAACTGCGCGACGGTGTCGATCTGCTTTCAAACGGGCGATATTTTTTGGCGAGCCCCTCAACAATTAACGGGCGCACCTACGACTGGGAAGCATCGAGCGATCCGTTCGAGGGCGTAGCGCCGTTTCAGATACCAGAGGCTTGGCTCGCAGCGCTCTCAGTGCGCAAGGTCATCGTCAATGCGCAGAGCTCACTTATCGAGGGCAACCGTAACGCTGGGCTCACCGCAATTGCGGGTTCGCTCAGAAGGCTAGGCATGACTGAGCCAGAGATACTAGCCGCGCTAAACGCTACGAACGAGAACCGGTGCTCGACCCCGCTGCCTGCCTCTGAGATCCGACAGATTAGTCGATCAGTTGCGCGTTACGAGCCTGAGTTCGATATGGCCGGCGACACCGCGCTTGGTGCTCAGGCGGCTCAGAACCTACTCAAAAAGCAAGAGGATTACGTTCACCCCTTAGCTAAATTCGTTAACTATGACTTAACGAACATGAAGCCCCGCGAGTATATTTTAGACGGCATCATCGGCATGGGTTTGACTCTCATCGCAGGTGCCGCGGCCGCAGGAAAGACCACACAATTAGTGCCGCTCGCGTGTAAGATTGCTCACCTATGCGAGCCCGATGATCCGCTCAAGCCCCTGCTTAGGCGCAAGATCATCTACATTACAGAGGACAGCGCTCAAGTCATCAACATTCTGCGCTCGATGCGCGAGTCTGGGCATTTAGGGGGCGCAAGCCAGGAGGAGATGCATAAGTACTTTAAGATCGTTGACGCCAAGCGCCTGCCAGTCGCTGAGATTGTCAAGGTCGCTGAGACTTATCTCGCAATGCTCACTGAGAACGTGAGCTCAGTGACGGGCGAAGTGCACATGGCAGTGCCGTGGCCAATCTTCGACACGAGCAGCTCAACGATTGATTTAGAGAATGAAAGCGACAACAGTGTCGTAGGGCGCGCTCTAGCAGTGCTTAAACAGCGGTTTCAAGGCGTGCCGATGGGTATCGTGGGTCACATCGCAAAAGCGCTCAAACGCGCTGACGTTGCTGATTTTAGCGCTCGCGGGGCTGGCGCGTGGGAGGCCGATGCAAATCAGGTGATTTATTTAATTAAAGAGGACGACGGCACCCGCTGGATGGAGATCAAAGACGCTAAGCACAGGTTTGTGGCTCGCGTTGACGGCATCAAGTTCGAAGCAGTTGTGAATAAGATCAAGACCTTTGACATGTTGGGTAACCCCGTTGAAGAGACGCTTATACACGGGCACCCGATGGCGGTCGAGACTGGCGGCAAAAAAGCGTTAAAAGAACAAAAAGAGCAGGACAAAAAGCGGGGCGAGACCGCAGCAAAAGAATTAGAAAAGGCAAGGTACGAGGGTTTAGTGCTCGCTGAGTTAGATTCTTTACAACCAAGCGAGTACCGGACGATGAACGAATTGGTCGATTTACTGCCCATGAGTAAGGGCAACGCGCTCGATTTTATTAAAGGTATGGCACGCCAAAATTTGATTTCAATGATCGATTTGCCACACCCTGAAGAGATCGTAAAAAGAGCCAATTCGCATCGAACAATATTCATAAAGTCACAAAATGTGTGAAAAAGTTTGAATACCACATGAGCAAAAATGAGTCTTTTTTTACTAAATAATTCTTTATTTCCATGTGGTATCGTTGATGTGGTATCCCTAAAGGGAAATAGGTGATACTACATGGGTCTGAAGCCCCCATGTAGTACTAGTATTCAGTTTGTAAATACTACATGAAAAAAGATGGATACCAGAATACTACATAGTTTTGCTTTACAAACGAAAGACAACAAAAAACCCCAGAAATGGGGGGTTATTTTTTTAGGTTTGGGGGTTATTTTTTTAGGTTGTGTTGATGGTGGCTTAGTTATCAAAAGCAACACAGATGCTCAAGCAACCGTGTGACTTGCAGTTATGTGACTTCAGGGCACGCATGAAGGCTTCTTCGCGCTCACGTGCGATGGTTGAGCCCCACTTGGTTGGTGCGGCACCAGCCAAGAGTTCGTCGCAGCGTGGGCAGCCCTTTGTCTTTTTGCCAAAGACCACGCCGCCACAGGTGTGCTTAGTTGTTGTGCTTTTTGTCCATGCCATTTTATTTCTCCGGTCAGTTTATCTGGTTGGTGTGGTTCGTCCACAAACAAATAGTAACACGAAAAAACACGTTGTGTTAATTATTCACAATTATTTTCTAGGTGTTTTCCCTAGTTTTTATAAAAATGTTGTTTTATGCGCAATTTTGATACAATTTCAGAATGGAAATTGAAAAACAACCTAAAAAAACCAGAGGCGGTGTCCGAGAGGGTGGTGGACGCCCTGCTGGTGTGCCTAATAAGGTCACACAGAACGCTAGAGCTGCTTTCGCTGCTTTTGTAGACAATAACGCACCTCGCATGCAAGAGTGGCTAGAGCAGGTTGCTGCTGATCCTAAGCATGGTCCAAAAGTTGCCCTAGAGACTCTGCTCGCAGTCAGCGAGTACCACATCCCTAAGCTCGCTCGCACAGAGCATGTCGGCGACGGGGGCGGCCCGATGGAGCTGCGCGTTGCTCTGATTGAGAAATTTGCTGCTCGACGCGCAAAGAAAGATGAATGATCTAGCTGAGCTAGAACAACTCACACTCGAAGAGCTCATACTCTTAGACTGGCGCGAGTCTTGGTTTGATACCGCACGACCTAAACAAATCATGCCAGACGGCGATTGGTGGACAACTTGGTTGATCTTAGCCGGTCGCGGCTGGGGTAAGACCAAGACCGGTGCCCAGGCGCTTGGCTGGTACGCGGCAACACATCCCAACACCCGCTGCGGGATTATCGCCCCCACGACGAACGACGTGCGCGCCGTGTGCCTCGAGGGCGAGTCTGGCTTAATGGCGGTGCTCCCGCCTTCAATCATATCCGGATACAATAAATCATTGCTTGAGGTCACGCTCAAGAATGGCTCAATCATTCGCGGCTTCTCGGCTGAGGAACCTAGCCGGTTGAGAGGGCCACAGCATCACATCGTTTGGGCAGATGAGGCAGCCGCCTGGCAGTACCCCGACGAGGCGTGGTCGATGATGAAGTTTGGGCTTCGACTTGGTCAAAGCCCTAAGGTGATTGTGACGACGACCCCTAAGCCCATCGACTTAGTTCGCCAGTTGGTGGACGAAGCCGAGGACGAGAATAGTTCGACCATTATGACCACGGGCTCGACCTTCGAGAACGCTGATAACCTAGCGAAGTCTTTCATCGACGAGCTTGCGCAGTTCGATGGCACGCAGCTCGGGCGCCAAGAGCTGTACGCCGAGTTGATCTCTGAGCTCGAGGGCGGCATCGTCTCCGAGTCGTGGTTCAAGCTCTGGCCGGCCGCCAAGCCCCTGCCTCAGTTCGAGTACGTCGTCCAAAGTTATGACTGCGCAACTTCGGACAAGACGCATAATGATCCGACTGGGTGCGTTGTGTTTGGCGTTTTTCGCCCGTCGCCTGACAAAGCCATGAGTGTCATGGTAATCGACGCATGGACAGAATATATGCTCTATCCTGACCTGCGCCCTAAAGTGATTGAAGAGGCGGCCAGCATTTATGGTGACGAGAATGAGTTTGGAAACGGCAAGAAGGTTGATCTGATCCTGATCGAGGACAAGTCCGCGGGTATCTCGCTCATCCAAGACTTGCAACGCGCCAACTTGCCCGTGCGTTCTTACAACCCAGGGCGTGCCGACAAGACCATGCGCCTGAACTTAGTTGCCCCGCTCATCATGCGCGGGCGCGTCTATCTGCCCGAGTCCGAGGATCGACCCGGTAAGCCCAGGCGTTGGCTCAACCCGTTCGTGACCCAAGTCTGCAGCTTCCCAAACGCCAAGCACGACGAATTTGTGGATTGCTTGTCGCAGGCCCTGCGCGTGCTGCGCGACATGAACTTCATTGAAATTGACCCAGTTGTGCATTATGATGACGAGTATGACGAGGATCGACGGGTCCGACGCGAGAACCCTTATGCGATGTGATCTATGACTAATCCGCTTGATTACACGATTCAAAACCCCGACGCTATGCGCTACGCGCTCATGCAAGACTCTAGCTACCGCAAGGGCGGCGCAGTGCGTATGGCCGACGGCGGTATCTTAGACGGCCACCCAGTTTTTCAGACAGCACAGGTGCCCTTCGCCGAGTACCGGCACAGCATTGGTATGAATCATGGTGGTGCGCACTTTGACGAAGGCGGTCAAGCATCGCTTGACCAGATGCGGTACGAGTTGACGCACCCGTATGGCACAGACTACGAGCGATTCGTTCCAAACACCAACACATTCAGCGTCAATGAGAAACCCGCTTCGCTTGCATATACGCAGCGTGATGTACCGCAAGTGACAGACTCTGGTGGCGTTGCTCCCGTGCCGCGCACAGTCTACGATGAGCGTATGGACGAGCTAGACAAGCAACTCAATCAAGGTGTCAAGCCCGACTGGATGTCGAGTAAAGACTTCTTGCGAGATCAAGCAGAGCGCAAGGGTTACAACACAATGGACACGTCGCTCGCAGCAATGGGTCAGAACGTCTTAGCGGCGCTTGGCAATAGTCATATCCCCGGTGGCGCGTTTAGAGCAATTAGCGCTCCGTATGAAGCCGCAGAGAAAGTGCTAGGTTCAAGCATGGGTCTTGACCCGATGGCCGGAATCATCGGTAAGACAGGCGAGCTTCACCGCGTACCTAAGGCAGGGCAGTATGCGGCGAGTCGAGTTGCCCCCTTTGCTAACAAAGTCGATGACATGGTGCGCGAACTTCATGCGTCAGGTGCAATGCCGCAGCCTGGGCTGTCGATCAAGGATGTTACGCCACGCGCACTCGCCCCCGCAAACGAGCAAGGCTTCTACTCGCCCACTGAGGCGGCAGCATTGAACCTGCAGCGCAAGTCAGGCAACGGTCAGGCGTTCTTAAACGACATCATGAAGGGTGAGAACGTCAAGCCTGAAGAGATCAGCGGTATGGGGTTGGATACGTTTCTAAAGGACAAGAAGAACGTGACGGCCGCCGAGGTGCAGGATTTTATTGCGCAGAACAAGTTGGGGTTGGGTGAGGGCGTTTATGGCGGCAAAGCTAAAACATTAATTGATGCTGAAAACCCAAGAGAAACGGGGTTTCAAGAATTTGCTTTGCCCGGTGGCGAGAACTATCGCGAGGTTGTAATCACTTTACCAACAAAGGGAAGGGGGTTAAATGAAATTGAGTTGGATAAAATCAATCGTAGATTAGTTGATCAAGGATACGATGGACTTGGCGAAGAGCAACGCGCTGTTGCCATGCGTGGCGGCAATGAGGCAATGGATATGCTTCAAGATTTAGAAGATCGTGTTGGCATAAAAACCAATGACTTAATGAAAACAATGGCGGGTGGTGATCCCAATTCACAATACCGCTCATCCCACTTTGACGAACCCAACATCCTTGCCCACCTGCGTATGAGCGATCGTGTGACTGACGGTAAGAAGACGCTGTTGGTCGATGAGGTGCAGTCTGACTGGCATCAGGCGGGAAGAGATAAGGGCTACCAAAGTGAAGACTTGAACGCGCAAATAGTAAAAGATGCAGAAAAAAAATATACCAAATTGATAACAGAAATGAATCGCGACCCAAACGGGCCAAACGGTTGGACTCCCGAAAACAAAGCAAAAATAGAACAATTGCTGCCGATACTTGATGGTCGAGTTGGGGTTAAACCATTTGAAGGCGTTCCTGATGCCCCCTACAAAGAAGACTGGTATCAGCTTGCGCTACGCCGTGCAATCAAGGAAGCAATCGATGGCGGATACGATCGTGTGGCAATTACTCCCGCAAAAAAACAAATTGACCGTTACCCTGAAGAATTAAGAGCAAACGTGGATCATATTGAATATGAATCATATGTTGATAATTCAGGAAAAAAACGGTATGAAATTTCTGGTGTTAAAAACGGTAAAGAAATTGTTTCAAAAGATGATTTGACGGAAAAAGAATTAAAAGGATTGGTCGGAAAAGATATCTTTTCAAAAATAATATCAAGCAAAGGAGAAAGCCTTGCTGCTGAACGCCCGTTACGTCCTGACTGGATGCGCATATCAGGTGAAGACTTGAGTATCGGCGGCGAAGGCATGAAAAAATATTATGACGAGGTTTACCCCAATTACCTCAAGAAGTTTGGCAAAAAGTACGGCGCTACTGTTGGCAAGACAATTGTTGACGTTGATGGCGCAGCCGAACCCCTGCACTACATGGACATCACACCCGCAATGCGCAAAGAGTTCAGCACAGGTATACACATGAAGAAAGGCGGCAAGGTATCATTCGCCAACTCACTCGACGCAATGCGCCACGAACTATCAAAGGCTAAATAATTATGGCAACTCAAATGCCTATCCCGCAGGACTACGGACGGTTTGTGCCACCGATGCCGGAGGGCTCGGAAGAGTTCGCAGACACCGCCGAGGTCAACCTGTTTGACCAAGCCGACGTTCAAGAGCAGGACGATGGCTCAGCGATCGTGCGCTTAGAGGACGATGACCTGCTGGGCCCCGAAGACTCGCCAGACTTTTACGAGAACTTGGCTGATGTCATCGACTCGTATGATTTGTCAGGAATTGCGCTTAAGTATCTCGACTTGGTTGAGAAAGACAAGTCAGCCCGCGAGGGGCGAGACAAGCAGTACGAGGAAGGGTTGCGTCGCACAGGGCTTGGCCAAGATGCGCCAGGCGGTGCCTCGTTTATGGGGGCGAGTAAGGTCGTGCACCCGATCATGGCCGAGGGCTGCGTGGACTTCGCAGCGCGCGCTATCAAAGAGCTCTTCCCGCCCGATGGGCCCGTGCGCTCAAAGATTTTAGGTGAGGTGACTGAGCAGAAGACAAAGATTGCCGAGCGCAAGCGCGATTACATGAACTACCAGTTGATCGAGAAGATCGAGGAGTACCGCGACGAGGAAGAACAACTTCTCACCCAGCTTCCACTTGGTGGCTCGCAGTACATGAA
>Ga0136641_1000964_pt1 | contig 12075 bp, 26 predicted proteins | sample EliLak1302023Y_FD_115312 | JGI IMG/M metagenome (GOLD analysis project Ga0136641, IMG submission 115312) | Freshwater microbial communities from Elizabeth Lake, Yosemite National Park, California, USA - 13020-23Y | ecosystem: Environmental > Aquatic > Freshwater > Lake ...
CTGTTTCCCCTGCATCTTCTCTGATGCGGTCTGCAATCCAGCCATCGTATTGATCGACCAGTTCTATGATGTGGTCACGCTGTTTCTTTGTTACCAGATTGGCTAATTTAAACCAAGCGTTGTTAATCACCCAGTTGTCCATTCCGCCTACATGAAGACCCATGTCCGTCATAAGTTGCATTACTTGTTCTTCAGTCATTCCTGCTCCTTGTTAAGTGCTTCCCATTCTTCATCCGTAATCAACGGAATAGGGCTTGGCTCCTTGGCCCGCTCCATTGCGTAGCGCACAGCCATTTGACGGGCACCCGCTACCATTTTGGCCCGCTCCATTGCGTAGCGCACAGCCATCATGCGGACACGCGCTTCCATTTCAATCCGGTTAAATTCATCGTCCTCATAATCACCCATGATTCAGCTCCTTGAGTTGTTTTTCTGCCCACAATGCACCAGCACCAAAAACTCCATCTGTCCAAACGGCGGTTAGCTTATCTTCAGCCGTCAATCCTACCCATGTGCGCTGTGGGATTTCTTCTTGACCCCATGTGCCACAACTTATGCAACGCATTTGACCAACTTTCATTTCGCCATTTTTAAACCATTCATGCTCGTGGATTATTTTTACGGGCTCTTGCTCTGGCTGTGCCAAGGCATCACAGTATTCTTCAAGCGCCCGTGTGTATGCAACAAGCGAGGTGTAGTCTGATTCAATTGGTCGTTTCATGATTGTGGCTTTAGCAAACTCAATCTCACGCTCAATTGAACGTGCAAAGTCCACCACGTTTTGGTGGGCAACGCAGATGTGAACAGCGTCTACGACTTTGCCGTTCTTATAGTTGATGGTCTGGTTGCACTTCCAAATTTGTTCTTCAGTTAGTTTCATCGGTCTTCTCCTTTGATTTATTAACCCAACACATCCAGTGGTAAACAGTTCCTGAGTCATTCCAGAATCTGTCGCCTACTTTAAACAGCCCAAAGCATCGTGGGCATTGATGCGGTTTAAATAAGTCGTTCATCTGTCTTCTCCATCAAAGTTATCAATGTGTTCTTGCAAGTCAACGATGCGGGCTGTTTGGCTCTCCAGCAACGCATCTTGAGCACGTAGTTCTTTTAACGCTTTTTCAAGCTCGTCAGCCGCCTGCAATATGACATCTTTGGGGCAATACTCGTGATTCAACCGCAGGTCTTCAATCAATGCTTTTAAATCTTTAGTCATGCTTGTTTTCTCTGGCTTATAGTCAAGCCCCAGTTCACGGGCGTTCTCAGCCATTTTTTCCAAAGCAATCTGACGCTTGCGCCAGCCCGGTGATGTTTGGTTCATGGCGTGATACTTGGCGTTTTGTTCGTCACTGCGGGTATCTGCTTTGATCTCCATCCGCAAGGCTTTTCCGGCTTTCAAAGTGTCTTTTACATTTGGCCAAATTTTTGCCATTATCGCGCTGGCTTGTTCAACGGTTTGAAGGTGAAAAATCATTTAATCCCCACAAAAACAAGCAATGGATTCGTCATTAGGGTCAAACAAATCAGTTTGATCTGCTGAAAATTTAAGCATTGCAGCATAAGATGGGCGGTCGGAACGGAACACTGCACCGCTTGGCTTGGATGCCAATGCCAATGCCTCCATTTTTGCCCACCATATAGCACGATCTGGCTTTTCCGCAATTAGAGATAGCACTTGCGAACCACCTTTTAGAAAGCAAAGATCACAATTGCCGTGATAAGTCACGCCGTTAATGTTGGGTAGTTCAAGATCAAAAGATTGGTTACGCCAAAACTCTCCAACGGTTTCCTTTGTCACGCCAGCAGCTACTAATGGGATTCTTGATTTGTTTGCAATCTTGGCGGCTCTACGTTGCTCGTCTGCCCTCATTCCAACCCAATCCATTGTTTCGTTATGTTCCCAACCCAAAGACTTGAGATATTTATGAATGGTTCGGATTTTTAGTTCTGATGTGCAAAACCTTGTAACAGGATTTGGCAAATATTGACGTTTTTTAATGATTGCTTCAAATGGTTCACCGTTTCGGCTGGCTGTTTGAAACGTAACCCGTTCAAAAGCAGGGTCAGCATTTCGGTATTCAACCCAATGAATTTCCACATTCCATTCTTTTGAGCAGCGGTCAACAAAACGCAAGGTTTGCTCATCCTCTTTTCCAGTGTTGGCAAAACAAACAATTGCTTCTTCTGGCAGGCTCATCTGGTGAGCCTCTAACACCTTGTACAGCATATAGGCGCTAGTTCTGCCACCAGAAAAACTAATGCAAGTTGGCTCAATTATTTTGTACGGATTCATTGCACAACCCCGATCATCCTTAAAGCCGCTTCTGCCCACGCCTCACGCGCCATTTCCATGATTGTTCGTTTACGCCAGCCAGAACGCTGACCATCGCCAGAGCCCGATGCGTACATGTTGTAATCGCCACTCATTTCAACCACCCTGTATAGATTGCCAAAAACAAAAACAACAATGACATTGCAAGGGAATAACGCTTTCCAGAATGTCGAATAATCCAAATGTTGGCAAGTAATAAAGCCATCTGTGTATCAGTCATGCTTCCCTCACTTTCAGCATTGCGTCCGCCATCATGTACGCATCTTCTGCGTAACTATCCCAATTGGTGTGGTCGTTATCCCAGCCAAGCATTGTTTGCATTGCCTTGGCAGCAAAGTAATCGCGCAGGGTCATGCCACGGTGTGACAAATGGTTTTCATGTGGAAACGCTTGCCCACCTGTTTCTTTTTTCATCTCTTACTCCTCGCCTCTCGGCACAGTTGTTTGTCATTTGATGGGGCCAGTCCCCACAATTTATAGCCCGCACAGTCCGTTGTATGAAACACGCCGCCCTTGCCTATTGCATTGGGGTGTAGGACATGTGCATCAGGATGCTCGTCGTGGCAAGGAAACCCACCTGACAACGCGATCTCTTCGTACATGCTTCGCACAATATGTCTATGCAATTCGGGTGTTGTTGGCTTGCATGGGCACATAGCACATGGTTTCATCTTGTACTCCTCGCCTCGCGGAGGTCATCGACTAAGTGTTGCGCCATCTTGCCTTGGTTCAGGTTCATGCTTGCTCCTCAACGGGTTCATAGGTCATGTCAAATTCCAATGCTTTTGCGGGGTAGATTTGCACTGACCCTTTTTCCGTAGAACTTTCAACGGCATAACCCTCTGGCGTCAACTCTGTGGAGTATGTGCCCACAACAACGCCGTGCCACTGAGAGCCAGACACCTTTTTCACAATGTCGCCTAATTTAAATTTCATCTTTTGCTCCTCAATGGGTACGGGGGGAAGGGCCAGTTTTCAGGCCAGTTATCTTTGTTCATGCTGGCTCCTTCGGTGGGAAGGTTTCAATGCAAGGGCATCCGCGTTCCATGCACGCTGGGTCAAGGTCGGGAATGTGCTTATCAATGGCCTCGGCAATCTTCTGGCGCAGCAAGCCCGGGCTTGCGTGGAACAGAACGGCAGTGCTCATCAACTCTTCTACAAGCGGTTTGGATTGTTCGTATTTCATCTCTTGCTCCTCGCCTCGCGGCACAGTTGTTTAATTTCAGTCGATATGTCCGGGCTGAACTCGGCAAGCGAGCAGTCCACTTTCTTGGCTTCGTGCAGGGGTGGATACATCCAAGCAAGCAAGAAGACCAAAGCCCCACAAGCTATCCATGTACAAATCCAAGAAAGCGTTTCAAATAAATTATCCATTGGTTTCCTTTGCAAATAAAAGTTTGTGTTTTCCTGCCTGTCAGCAAGATAGTCAATCTGCCTGTTGACTTGGGTGTAGTTTACTGTAGAATACTGAACATCGTCAACACTTTTTTAAAAAAAGGATCAGCATGGAAGAAGCAAGGCAAAAATTTGAGGCTTTGATTAAGGCCAAAGGCAGAGACGCCCCAACGTGGAGTGGTTCTCGATACACAAACAACAACATCCAAACCTACTGGCGCTGGTTTTACCTGGGCTGGACAATGACAAAAGGAAACACATGAAAGTAATGAACCTCGCAGCTCTGGTGCTCGACCCACGGCTGCAGTCTCGCGTGGAAATCAATGAAGACACCGTATCTGAATACGCGGCTGACATTGAAGCTGGCGACCAGTTTCCACCCGTCATTGTGTTCTTTGACAGCACGCACTTCTATCTGGCTGACGGCTACCACCGCTACTATGGGCACAAGCGTGCAGGCAAGGTAAGCATCCAGTGCGAAGTCATCAACGGCACTATCCGAGATGCAATTTATTACTCAACAGCGGTCAATTCCAAGCACGGCATGCGCAGGTCATATGCTGATCGACGCAAGGCAGTGATGACGCTGCTAGAAGATTTTGAGTGGAGCCTGAAGAACAACACTGAAATTGCAAAGCACGTTGGCGTTTCGATTTCTTTCGTGTCCAACCTGCGCAACACAAGCGGCAAGATGCCCGACAAGATCGAGTACAAAACGCCAAGCGGAGAAACCAAGACGAAGGCCAAGGCAAGCGGCCGTCCAGCCAAGCCAAAAGAAGAGCCTCCAGTCCAGAAGGAGGAGCCAGTCCCACCTGCTGCCGACTACAAGGCGCATGAAGAGTTAATCGAAACCCTGACCAAAGAAAACGCAGAGTTAACGCAACGGATCGCAGTTTCTGCTATGGAGGGCACAGACGAAGAGAAGCAGGCGGCCAACGAATTGATTACCGATTTGACTGAGAAGCTGCGCATTGCCGAAATTGAAATCGTCTCGCTCAAAGGCAGTCGTGATCGCTTCCAGAACGAGTGCGCGCAACTCAAGAAGCAAGTGGCTGCACAGCAACGTCAACTCAAGAAGTACGAACAATAATCCAATGCCCAAGCCGGCGGGCATGTGTGCCGGTAGGAGAAAACTATGTCACTGAAACTTCGTGAGTATCAGGAGAAAACCCTTGATGCTCTGCGCAAAGGCTTTGCCGATGGTTACACTGCGCAGATTCTTTATGCGCCTACTGGTTCCGGCAAGACAGAGATGGCCATCGCTGTGCTTGAAGCCACAATGAAGAAGGGAAACCGGTCTGCAATGATTCTTGACCGGATCATTCTCACCGACCAGACCAGCCAGCGTCTTGAGAAATACAAGATTGAGCATGGTGTCCTGATGGCTGGGCACTGGCGGTATCGGCCATACGAGTACATCCAAATTTGCTCAGCACAAACTATCGAAAAGCGCGGCAGCTTCCCAGGTTTGCAGCTACTTGTAATTGATGAATGCCATTCAAAGCGCGCCCAAACTATTGAGTTTATAAAGAACAATCCAAAGATCAAGGTGATTGGTCTGTCGGCCACACCTTTTACCAAAGGGCTGGGCGACACATACAAGAATGTGGTCAGCACAGTCACCACAAAGCAGTTGGTTGACCAAAAGGTATTGACACCGCTGCGCGTGTTCATTGCCAAAGAGATTGATATGACTGGGGCCAAAAAGGTGGCTGGTGAATGGTCTTCCAAAGAAACCGAAAAGCGCGGCATGCAAATCACTGGCGACATTGTGTCCGAGTGGATTAAGAAGACGCACGAGATATACGGCAAGCCTGTCAAAACGATTGTCTTTTGTTCGGGCGTGGCACACGGTGCGGACCTTGCAAAGAAATTTGGTGAAGAGGGGTATAACTTTGTGTCGATCAGCTACAAAGACGACGGCACATTTAAACAGGACGTCATTGAGGACTTTGCGCGGCCGGACACAGAGATTCATGGCCTAATTGCTACTGATATTTTGACCAAAGGTTTTGACGTTCCTGATGTGAAAATCGGTGTGTCGGCTAGACCTTTCAGCAAGTCGCTGTCATCGCACATCCAGCAGATGGGGCGCGTCATGCGCAGCCATCCCGACAAAGAGTATGGCGTCTGGCTGTGCCACAGCGGCAACTATTTGCGCTTCCAAGAAGATTGGGAAGAGGTCTACAGCAACGGTGTCAGCGAGCTGGATGACACGCGCGAGAAGCCCAAGAAAGAGAAGACCGACAAAGAAAAAGAAGCGGCCAAGTGCCCGATGTGCGACCACCTTTGGCCCAGCCAGTCAGACACTTGCCTCAACTGCGGTCACGTTCGCGAGCGCAAGAACAAGGTGCAAGAAGTCGCTGGAGAAATGGAGGAGCTGGCCCCCAGCGCAAGCCGGGACACCAAGCAAGAGTGGTATGGAATGTGCCAGTACATGGTCAAGTACCGAGGCTGGAGCCCAGGCCGCGCAGCCCACACCTACAAAGACAAGTTCGGCGTCTGGCCTCGAGGACTTGCTGATACGGCTGTCCTTCCCTCGAAAGAGTTTGACAAGGCGGTCAAAGCGGCGCTGATTCGTTACCTCAAAGGAAAGAAGGCAGCCTAATGGACTTCATCTCATTCGCAAGGCTGCACGGCATTGTCATCGACCATGAACCACAAATTGGCCTTTGGCGGCGCTACGCCACAGAGGATAAACCGACCCACAAGAATGGGTCGGTCAAGTTCATGGGCGATCACGCCTTCATTCAAAACCATGCCGTCATGACCGAGATTGCGGTCTGGAAGGCCGATGCCGATGCCAAGATCGACTACGCCAAAATCAGGCGCATTGCTCAAAAAGCAGACGACGACATCAAACGCAAGCAAGCCGAGGCGGCACGCACAGCGGCCTGGATGCTCAAGGAAAGCCAGTTCGCGCATCACCCCTACCTCGCGAAGAAGGGCTTTGCCGAAGACCAAGCAAATGTTTTTTTTCGGGATGGTTTAAAGATAATGGCAATACCAATGCGCGTGGGTCATCACCTCGTTGGATGCCAGTTGATAGATGAAAATGGCGAGAAGAAATTTTTAGCCGGTCAGAGAACCTCAAACGCAACTTTTACATTCGACAATAAAGGGGATCACATTCTTGTCGAGGGCTACGCGACAGCCCTCTCGGCTAGGGTGGCATTGAAGGCACTCAAAAAGCGCTACACATTGCATGTTTGCTTCAGCGCCGGAAACTTGGCTAAGGTCGCGGCTACCCTGCCGAAAGGATTTGTCATTTGTGATAACGATGCCAGCAGGACAGGCGAGAACACCGCCATCAAGACGGGCTTTCCGTATTGGATGAGCGACACCGTTGGCGAAGACTTTAACGACTTCCACCAAAGGGTTGGACTTTTTAAAGCCTCTCAGTCCCTTGGCAAGGTCATCAGATAGAGTGCGGGAACGCGGGTATTTGCTTTAACGCAAGCGTGACCCGGTCAAGGACGCCACCATAGAACGTCGCAGGCAGCGGCCATCAAGCACAGCAGAAATATGATGCGCTCAAACTTTTCCCAGGGGGTTAGGTTCATGCTTGCTTTCTTTCGATTAAAACTTCTGCAGCCAATCGGCACCGATCAACCTCGCAGCCTGTTAACTGGTCTTCAAGCGCGCGAATCAACCTCGCAGCCTGAATCATTTGTTCGTGCGTCTTGACCCGCGTGGACTGGATCAGCGCTAGCGTCAACGGGTTTTGTGCTTCTGGAAACCCTCCCGCTGACGGGGCCGGAGCGTTGGACTGACGGGGCCGGAGCGCCATATCCGCACCGATGGGGCCGCCTGACGGGGCCGGAGCGCCCGGCGTAGGCTGCTGACGGGGCCGGAGCGCCCAGCCCATCACCTTCTGGCCTCTTGGCGTCCGACGTCCACCAGTTGGCGGGCCTCGGCTCGGTCGTCGATTTTCTCGGCCTCTAGCATCGTTCGGATTGCATGGGCTCGGGCCTGGGTGGCTGCCGGTGTCTGGGCTCGTTCGTAGGCGTGCCCGGCGTTTATGTAGGCGGCTTCGGGGTATTTCATGCGGCCACCTTTTCTGGGTGCATGAGTAGCCCTTTCAAGTATGCGACGCTGTGGCCTGTCATGGCTGACAATTCGCGCAGGGTAAGGTTTAAATGCGTGTCGTAATAGTCGATTATCTCGCCCGGTGTGCTGGCGTGGGTTGGTTGCTGGTCGTGCATGGTTGTGCTTTCGTAGTCGGGACAATTCCCGCACCTGTCCCGCTGTCACCGGGCAGGCGCTGGCGCTGTCATTCGTTCGGGCAGTCCGGGTTATGGCATTCATCATCCGCGTCTAGGTCGTGCTCACAATAGGGGCAAGGGGTCGGGTCTGGCTCTTCGGCTCTCTCGTCTATCTCGGCTTGATACTCTGCCAGTAGGCCCCTAAAATAACTGTCTAATCCGTTCATTTTGCCACCTGCTGAATTGGGATTACCCGGCGGGCCTTGCGGTCGGTTTCGCGGGCCTTGGTGCCGTGGGCTCTAAACCCGATAATCTGACGTCGGTCGGCCTTTTGGCACAGTCCGCAAAGCGCACAAGTCATGTAATCGACGGTTTGTGCAGGACAAACCAAAATGGACAAGCCTGCTGGCGTGGTGGTGTGCTTTGGCGTGTCCATTGGCACAATGCAGACAACGGGCAGGCCATGCGCGGCCAGTTGGTCGGCCTCTCCGGCATCGTCGGCGCTAAGGTTGACTGTAAACCCCCAGGCGGTGGCGTGGCGGGCCCAGGTGATGGCGTCCGGGCTTTTTTTGTGGGTGTACGTAAAACCCTTGCGGCCCGTGTTTGCTGCGACGATTTCACCCAGGGCGGCGGCGTCCACTGTTTCACCTTCGCCGGGCAGGTCTCCCGCGACGTTGTGACGCCATAGCTGGCCGGGTTTCATGGCTCCGATGAATTGCACCAGGGCGGCCAGTTCAACCCCTCGGGAGGGTATCTTGTCCCAGGTCATTCGGGTATGAAAACCCTCAGCGTAGCAGTCGTCCAAGTAATGCGGGCATGATGTTGGGCATGTTTCGCGTTGACTGTATGTTACTGGGATTGGCCCGGTTTTTAGGTTGCTTGATTGTTTTACGGCTTGGTATTTCATGGGGTGGCCTTAGTGGGTGGGGTGTGCTTTGATGGTCATGCGGGTGGATTCGCCGCCGGTGGTGGTGTGCGCTGCAATTAGTTGGCGGCTGGGTTTGAATTTGGCCGCGATGGTTTTCCAGTCGATGCGGGTCGCGCCCTTGCATTGTGCAAAATGCGCGCGGTAATGGGTGCCGTGGATGTCTTGTAGTCCTGCGGCTTCTAGCTCCGTGCGCAGGCGTGCGGCTTCGATATTGAGGGCTTCGACCTCTGCTGCCAGTTGGCCAAGTCGGTCAACCTTGGCGGCCAGGGCTTCGGCTGGGCTTGGTTGGTAGCCGGTCAGGCCATTGGCCAAAATTGAATTGGTAAATGCGTGAAAATCTTGGGGTGTCATGGTTTGGGCTTTCAAAAAGTGGGGCATAAGTCGAAAAAGTGGCGGTGGCCGTCGTCGTCCTTGATGTAGGCTGGCGCGGTGGCGTCATCGAGTCGGCCGGCGGTTTCTTCGCTCATTTGGACGGGGCCTTCTGTGCTTCCCAGGTAAGCGGCTCCCTCGGGTAGGGCCTGGTAGCTGGAAAATCGTTTAATGGTGTGGCCCCGGTGCATCATGGCTGTGACCCTGTGAAATATGCGCCGATGATGATGACCAGGTAGAGCACGGCTAGGACCAGGGCGGCGCCGGTCCAAATCTGCCAGGTCGCTGGCTCGGTCTCGGGTTTGTAGGTTTGGCGGTGGTGGTGGTGTTTCATGATTTACTCGTCGTATGTATTTTTCAAAACGTTTTCGTCCGCATAAAGCGCCGCAATATTTTTGTTTGCGGTGCGCTGAGGGACGCTGTATTGACCGTCAAAAATGTATCCCTCCGCCATGGGCGAATACCTCCAGGCTTTAAACAATTTAACTCTTTGGCCGCGGACGGTGGCTTTCCTTATGTCATTGATGCGGATTGATTGTTTGTCCATGCTGTGGGCTCCTTTGGGTTTAAAGTAGGGGTGAAGTTAATTTAATGATGTTCTTGCGGGTTGTGTCGGGCTGGTCAAGCCACTGCACGCGCCATGCAAGCAGGTCGGGCATGTTTGCGAGAATGTCCAACTTTGCCAACTTGTAGCCGGTGGCTTTGTCGGTGTGGTTGATGGTGTACTGCAGGCCGTTGTCTCGGATGCTGCGCAGGTGCGCGCGGTATTCGGTGCGGGTCATGGCTTAACCTTTCTTCACAAAAAAATAAACCAGGCTGAGCGCTCCGGCTCCCAAGTACAAGGCAAAAAGTAAATCGTTCAATGTCATGTTGGTTGCTCCTATGTGGTAGGTCGGGGTTCGTCCTGCCTGATGGATAATGTCTCATGAATTCGGCCCGACTGTCTAATGATTCTTTTCAATGCTAAAAAAAACTTCTGTTAACCGGGGTTTTCAATTGGTGCGGCGCGTGATTGTGAAAACCTATTTAGCGGGTGTTTTTGGGTAGCGAAGCGGTTCGGTTCATGTGCTGCTGTAGTGGGTTCGGCTGTAGTGCCGGGACCCTCCGGTCGTTTCCCTGGTAGCAAAATCCTGACGTGAAACTTACAGATTATGAGGGGCTTGTCTGCCGGTCTGGGTGTGCTTATCGGCCGGTAAAGGCGAAGCCTTGCAGTGCTGTTACTGTTCTCCTACAATCGCACCATGAACACCAACACAAAAACACCTAAGAGATTAACCCGCAAGCAGATAAGCGAAGGGCTCGATACTGTGCCCATTTCCGCATTGCTCACCGGCAACAATCGAGAATTGACCGGCAAACAAAAAAGGTTTGCGCGTGATGTCGCGCTGGGCTCGACGAAGGCCGACGCATACCGGAATAACTACAACGTCACCAGCAAAGCCACAATGACCAGCAGACCTTACGCGCTTGCCGGTGACAGCAGAGTGAAAGCAGAGATCGAGGCTATCAAACGGGCGCAGGAGGCTGAACACATAAAAAACCCTGCGGCACTGCGCCTGCTGGTCATCAATACCCTGGTCGAACTGGCCACAAATCCCGGCACAAAAGACGCCGTTCGGCTTCAAGCGGTGAAGGTTCTGGGTGGCGTAACCGAGGTCGCGGCATTTACGGAGCGAAAAGAAACAAGGGTCATCACATCAAGCACTGACGCGCGCGAATCTATCATGGCAGAGCTTCGCGCGCTGTCCAATGCGGATGCCATCGACGTGGAGAGTGAGGCCGCCGACCTGCTGGGTGAGCTAAAAAACGCCCAGGCTGATACCCACCCAGCCCCGACCCCCACTTGCGACGAGTCAGGTGCCCTTGCCTCTATACATACTATTCCACACGAACCCCCCTCCATAAATTCCAACTCTGACGACCCCACCCCCTCCAATATCGAAGACCCCCCGTCATCATTTTCACCAAAATAGGGGGGGAGTGCCTATTTTTTAAGCACAAAATTTAGGATTTTTTATGGATACCGCAGCAGTACAGTTTGATAGTGAATTGAGTACCTTTAGCAGACCGCGACTTACACAAATAAGTCGCCGAGCAAAAGTTATACACAGGGTCATGAGGCAGAAACGATCTGACCTAACAGAGATAAAGTGCATGGAGATGGATATGAGCCCGGCCCAGAAAGAAGTGTTTTTGGTAATTGATGAGTGGTGGAAGAAGTATGGGTATAGCCCATCGATAAGGGATATAGCGTATGTAAGGGGAAAGATGGGTCTTGGGAACACAAAGAAGATTGTGGACCGGCTTGTATTGTTGGGTGTGATTAAGAAAATGGACGGTATAGGTAGAACGATCCGGCCTGTGTATATTAATTTCAGGAACCTTGAATGATTGAAGAAAGCGTACTGGACAAGTTGCCAGCCCATGAGCTGGAGAAACTTAAGCGTCAAGTGTTTGAGTACAAGACGGCCTTGGAGCGGGAGAAGTGCCAAGAGTCGTTCATGCCTTACGTCAAAAAAATGTGGCCTGGATTTATTCATGGCCGGCATCACGCTGTCCTGGCTAAAAAATTTGAGGACGTTGCCAGCGGGAAAATAAAACGGCTGGCCATATCTTTACCGCCGCGTCACACAAAGTCTGAGTTCGGCTCGTTTTTGTTTCCCAGTTGGTTTTTGGGGAAGTATCCTAATAAGAAGGTAATGCAAGCGTCGAACACCGGAGAGCTGGCTGTTGGCTTTGGTCGGAAGGTGCGTAATTTGGTAATGGGTGAGCAGTACGCCGAGGTGTTTCCAGATGTATCCCTGAGGCAGGACAGTAAAGCTGCTGGTCGTTGGAGCACTAATAAGGAC
>Ga0136641_1000965_pt1 | contig 12073 bp, 13 predicted proteins | sample EliLak1302023Y_FD_115312 | JGI IMG/M metagenome (GOLD analysis project Ga0136641, IMG submission 115312) | Freshwater microbial communities from Elizabeth Lake, Yosemite National Park, California, USA - 13020-23Y | ecosystem: Environmental > Aquatic > Freshwater > Lake ...
CTATCCTAATTAGTCCTTAGGCAAGGCGTCTGGGTTACCCCGGACCTTCAAGTTATAGTATAAGTTGCTGTATCCATCCTAAGAATACTTTAACAGGATCGTTGTTGACTGCTTTTATTTTACTCAGGCCATCACTCTGAGCTTGCTGGTCTATTCAAATAGTCTACCTTCAATGTATCCAGGCAAGCCCTTCAACTCCAGTAACTACCATAGGGTCCAGCGTTCCATAGTATATGAAAGTTGCTGTGCCGATCCTAAAACTCTCTGCAAGTTGCCTTGCTAAATGTATATTATATATGAAACAGTTGAATGTGTCAATACTTTTTGGATAAACAGGATAGCATTTTTTAGATTTTCGTATAAAGAAAAGTTTTATTAAATTTGCTGTTACTATCCTAAACTTGGAGCACAGAGTGGGACTCAAACCCACGAATCAACGGATTTGCAATCCGCGCCATTAGTCGCTCTGGTATCTGTGCGTATATGGCGGAAGACCGGGGACTCGAACCCCGAAGACGTTTTAAAGCGACCGACGGTTTAGCAAACCGCTCCAATACCATTATGGGAGTCTTCCAATTATCTAGTTATCTTGCGAATGAGCTTGTACCAGTAGTACTTTACTCCACGCCATGCTGGTAACCAATCTAAATCTAGATTGAATCCAACTTCTTTAGGCACATTACCGTATGCCTTGTTTAAGGTGTCTTCTTGTTTTGACATACAGCTTCTCCTATTAAAGTGGCGCACCGGACGGGGATCGAACCCGTGACCTTCGCCGTGACAGGGCGACGTGATAAACCGCTACACTACCGGTGCATATTTTCTAAACTGGCCTGGCCTACAGGAATCGAACCCATATTCGTAGGGTAGAAGCCTACTGTATTATCCATTATACTAAAGCCAGATTAATTTGGTGCCCTAGGGGAGACTCGAACTCCCACGCCTTTCGACATCGGCTTCTAAGACCGACGTGTCTACCATTCCACCACCAGGGCATATATTGAAATACACTTTTGCAAATGTACTTTAATATGGTACTCGGTAGGGGAATCGAACCCCTCTTCCCGCCGTGAAAGGGCGGTGTCCTAGACCGATAGACGAACCGAGCATAAATTTTTCAATCAAGTTTTTACAGAACAAAGTAAATTTTACAGTCTCTTTTTGGTATTGTCAACAACTTTTGGTGCTCTTAGAAAGAATCGAACTTTCATTACCTCCATACCAAAGAGGCGGTCTACCATTAAACTATAAGAGCATGGTACCAGCGGAAGGGATCGAACCTTCTCAAGAACGCTAATCTGGCGCTAAAAGGCTTATAAGACCTCTCTGACTTCCAAGTCTCGCTGGCATTGTAATTGGCCCCGCCCCGTGGATTCGAACCACGATCACGTCCTTATGAATGGAATTTTGTAAGTTGCTGACTGTATCCTTCACAGGATAACCTTTTTTACGTATGCTACCATTACACCAAGGCGGGAAAAAATGGAGGAAGGATAGTAGAATCGAACTCTATGCGTTTTCACACACCTTCTGTTTTCAAGACAGAGCTGGACCCAGTCCAGTTAACCTTCCATGATTGGTGCGTCCTCCAGGGATCGAACCTGGTTCCTCGGTGCTTCAAACCGGTGCTATGACCACATCAGCTAAAGACGCATTCACTTGGTACCTCGTGACAGGATCGAACTGCCGTCTCTGCTGTGTAAAAGCAGGGCCCTACCATTAGACGAACGAGGCATATATTTGGGGTGCTAGATGGGGAACGATCCCATACTACCGATTTCACAGAACGGGGTGCAGACCACTACACTACTAACACCATAGAACTAAACAGGATAGAATTTAACATAGTGCTACCGTTACACCAAACCTTGCGGCTACGGAGTCGAACCGTTCCTTTTCTTTTCAAGAGAAGTGAGTTATAATTTTTGCTGTTACTATCCTAAACTTGGCGTACCTCCAGGGACTCGAACCCCGACTGACAGTTTTGGAGACTGCGGTGCTGCCATTACACCAGAGATACATGATTGGTAGCGGGGCTTGGATTTGAACCAAGGATGGCAATGGCTTATGAGACCACGCTGGTGACCGGACCCTCCCCGCAATAAATTTGGTGCCCCAGTCCGGAATCGAACCGACTTCTCCTGCTTACAAAACAGGACCTCATCCATTAAAGGTTTCAGGGGCAAATTGGTCTGTGTAGTAGGATTTGAACCTACGGCCTCCTAGTTCCAAACCAGGCCGTCATTATACACAGTTAAATTGGTGGTAATGGAGGGAGTCGAACTCTCACGGTGCACCGTATGAAGGTGTTGCACTACCATTATGCTACATTACCATATAGAAACACACTAGAGTGGGATTCGAACACCACGTTTGCCAATTTCTTTTATCAGCTTCTTACCTACTAGAAGATCCAGTATGTTTTTATATGGTAGGGGTGTTCGGGAACGATCCGAATTTTACCGGTTAAAAGCCGGTTACTTCACCTTAAAGTTTCACCCCCGTATGGTCCTCCGCCTAGGTAACGATCCTAGTTTTACTGGTTAAGAGCCAGTTACATCACCTTAATGTTTGCGAAGGTTGTGTTCGTATTAATTGTTTATTAACGTGTCACAACTAGACCATACGGGGGATCTAGACGGACACTAACGTTTACCTGAACGTTTCATGTGATTCTCCTTTAATTTACTTTCTTAAGGTACTCTGTACCGATCTTGCCATCTTGGATTTCAAGAATAGCAGTTACATTTGGATGCAGGTGTTCATGCCGCATACTTTCTTTGTTACGTCTACTAATTTCACGTGAGCGAGCTGATGCCATTAGCACTAGATTATAACGGTTATTACCTGCAAGCTCAACACATTTGTCAGTGTCAATTTCGCCACTACGGCTTTCCTTCTTTGTCATACAACTACCCTTTAAAAAACTTGGCGCCCCCTAATGGAATCGAACCACTATCCCAAACTTCGTAGGCTTGTATATTATCCATTATACGAAAGGGGCAAAACTGGAGCGGGTAGAGAGAATCGAACTCTCAAATAGTCCTTGGCAAGGACTCAGGTTACCTTTACATCATACCCGCAAATTGGTCTCGATAGTAGGATTCGAACCTACGACCCTCGCGTCCCAAACGCGATGCGCTAACCAGACTGCGCTACATCGAGATAAAATTGGTACTCCGAACGGGTTTCGATCCCGCTTCTCCAACTTGAAAGGCTGGCGTCCTAGCCACTAGACGACCGGAGTAAGAAACTTGGCAGGCGCATTAGGGATCGAACCTAAACTAACAGAGTCAAAGTCTGTTGTGCTACCATTACACAATGCGCCAACAATAAAACAGGATAGCATCTTTTTTCACCATAAGAAAAGTTGATTAAGTTTGCTGTTGCTATCCTAAACTTGGTTCCTCCGACAAGAATCGAACTTGTAATGACCGGTTATCAGCCGATTGTTAGACCATTTAACTACAGAGGAATAATTTGGTGGAGGCCGAGGGAATCGAACCCTTCTAGTCACGATGCTTGCAAGGCAACGCCGTAGCCCACTACTGCCCCCAAATTGTTTGGCTCCATCTGTTGGATTCGAACCAACCTTCTCCGGTTAACAGCCGGGCATACTCGCCAAGAATATTAAGATGGAATAGATTTGGCGCCGTAGATGGGAATCGAACCCACCTAAGTCTCGCAGACAACGAGTTACCCTCCCAGAGAGCTACTACGGCATTAATTGGTGGACGCGGTTGGATTCGAACCAACGTGCAGTTACGAACGGATTTACAGTCCATCACCTTCGGCCTCTCGGTCACACGTCCAATTTGTTAACACACTCTTTTGAATGTGTGTATTAAAGCACTCTACATGGATGAACCCACTTGCCCTAAGGCCTGAGAATACTTTAATACGCTGTAATTTTTCGCTCTAGAAGAAGAGTTTCATCCTACAGGCCGCCCGTTTGCTGTTTATTATAGTGTACAGCGTGGTCCTCGTTACCACTTTTCAACACTCGGAAAGCAAAAACCCCAGGGTGTTTAGTCCTGGGGTCCTTTTGAAAAATTTGTGTAATTATTTGTTAACTACACGATCCTCCAAAGAACCCCGGGGTAATCCCCTCTGGTGTGCGATCTAATGATAGACTATTATTCGCAGACCAATAGGTAGGCATGCCGACCTGTTTGGCTATTGAACAATGTTGTCTAAAATTAATTACGCTTGTCATTTCTGTTTCCAGTTTCCTAAAAAATTAATAAGCAGAAACCTTTCTGCCTATGTGTTTATTATACAGTTATTTAGTCTCGTTGTCAACCTCTTTTTGCACTTTTGACAAATAAATTTAATTTTTTGTCTTTGTTGCTAGAAGTGTTTCTAACTTGTCTCTATTGTATGACTATTTACAGTTCTTGTCAACCCCTGTTTGCATTTATGATGTTGTATTTTTACAACGTCTTCTCTGCTACAGGAATCTCTAACTCATGTATCTAGTGTACAGGGAACCTTGGTCCCTGTCAACTTCTTATTTTGCCTGTGGCTTTTTTACAACGGCAATGAAATATCCATTGTGCCAAGGACTGCGTTCACAGTCGACGGGGCTCTTGTAGAAAATTTCCATCTTGGCCACGACTTCAAGACCCAACTCTGCAATGGCTCGGTTGGTTCCTGCCTGTACACGATCGACGTCGTTCCAATCGTCAACAATAAATGTAAAGGTGTCGTCAAGAATGTCTTGCGTAAGTGTCAATGCTTCGTACTGTATCTGTTCCGAGTGGTCAGCGTCAAAAAGGTAGACATTGAATTTGCCCAGTTTGGATTGATCAACATTGCGGAAGTCATCTTCGTAGAATGTAAAGTCAATCTTATCATCAACTACTGCATCTGTATTTTTATGAAAATCTTCTTTGGCATGAGTTCCCATGAAAAACTCGCTCCAGTTGTCAATACAGACAACCTTACAGGTATTACCATACATTGCAGAACATGCTGTAGATCCCTTCCAACTGCCAATTTCCAAATAGCGAGCATCTGGAACAGTTTCCATTAGATTATTAATTAGGTAACGATAGTTATACCCGCTCATACCTGGCATCCAGCGCACTAGATCATTCAATTTGTGCTGACCTGCTACTGCTTTGTCGTAGGCATCTTTTAATCTTTTAGACTCAGGAGTCGTCCAATCACCGTCCATAAAAACTTCTAACTTGTCCATGTTTTTCCTTTAAAATATTTGTAATGCATTAGCATTTCTGTTATAATGTTATTTACAAGTGCGTCAAGATTAATAGTCTAGGAATTGACTGCCTCGTAAATACTGCAAAGGATAACTTATGAACATACAAAAAATTGATAGTGGGGCTCTAGTAATTTCATTTAATCGTTTTTCAGATAATCGAGGATGGTTCAGCGAAAGTTGGTCAGACAAATGGATGACAGAGATGGGGTTGTCCCGTCCTTTTGTACAATCCAATACCGTTTGGACAGAACGTAAAAACACAATTAGAGGCCTGCATAGCCAATCTGAGCCGCATCAAGTGGCTAAGATGCTACAGGTAATCAAAGGCCGCATATTGGATGTGTTTGTTGATGCAAGAAAAGGCTCAGATACATTTGGTAAATGGTTCAGTGTTACGCTAGATGAAAGTATTCCGCAGGTGCTGTATATACCACAGGGATTTTACCACGGATATATGACACTATCGGATGATGTGATCGTACACTATCAACAAGATGAATTCTTTACTCCAGCAAGCGAACATGGTCTGCTGTGGAATGACTCAACGATCGGAATTGATTGGAAGCTAGGACAGGCTGTACCGATCATTTCACTAAAAGACTCTGCACAAAAATCTTGGGCAGACGCAACGAAATTCTAAGAGGACAATATGGCAAGTAAAATCGCAATGACCGCCATCCATACACATCACATCAAACCAATGAGTGACATGACTTGGGAAGGTAATAAAGTAAGATACGCAGAAAAATGGGGTTACGACACATACGTTCGTACAGAAAGTACGATGGAATGGCACCCTAGCTACGAAAAGATTTTCTTTCAGCTACAGCTATTAGAAGAACATCCAGAACACGAATGGTTGTACTGGAGTGGTGCTGACAGTATCATCACTAACTTTAACATTCCTCTTGAAACTTTTATCGACGAAGACTACCATATTGTTATGGCAACTGATCGACTAAACATCAATGCCGACAGTTATGTTATTAGAAACTCACCAGAAGCCCGAGCATACTGGAAACATATCTGTGACCTAGCACCAAAGTACAACAACCATCCTAGCGGAACTTGGGAACAGCAGGCTCTAATTGACACTATTGCAGAATATCGTCACTTGTGGAAGTTTGTACCACAGCGTCATATGAACGCTTACCTGTATCGCGAAGTTTACCCACAGCATTACATTACAGGTACACACGATTACTTGGGATATGACGGTCAATGGCAACCTGGGGACTTCCTATTGCACTGGCCCGGCACGCCTATGCAGTTGCGTATGCAGATGATTCCACACTTCTTACAGATGGTGATTGAATGAAGATATTCGTAACAGGCTCGGCAGGTTTTGTTGGTAGCAAGTTGGTAGAACATTTCCAATCTCAAGGGCATGATGTACTTTATCCTGTCCGTAAAGAACTAGATCTATCAGACTATCAGGCAGTTAACCGGTTCTTTGACGAACAAAACATTGAAGCAGTGGTACATTGTGCTGTTGCTGGCCGTACCAATATGACAGGGCAGGATCTTGCCATATCGGGAGAGAATGTTATAATGATCCGCAATCTATATGCCAACAGACACAAGTTTAAAACTCTGTTGAATGTGGCCAGCGGTTACGAGTTTGATCATTTCCAACCAAACAATCTAGTCCATGAATATGCAATAGAAAATGTACTACCTAGAGCCAGTTACGGAATGGGTAAGAATCTAGTAAGCAGATTAGTACGTGGAGTTGATAATTGGTACAATCTAAGACTATTTGGCATGTTCCACGAAGATGAATCAGATATCCGTTTCTTTAAGAAATTAAAAAGCGGAACAGGGACATTTACCATAGACGAAGATCGTCAATTTGACTTTGTCTATTTAGAAGATGTCCTACCCATGTTTGATATCGGTCTGGCAGGCGGATTAAAACACAAATGCGTTAACCTAGTTTACCCTGAAAAATACTACATGGGCGAATTAGTAAAATACTTCTGCGAAGTCAACAATATCGACAGAGAAGTTGTAGTCAACAAGCAAGGCACTAATCATTATACGGGTGCCTTTAATCGTTGGCAAGAGTACGAGTATCCTCGTATTGGGCTTAAAGAAGCTTTTAAAAGATATAATTAAACACCAGCTTTAAAAGAATTAACTGCACAGTAAATACTCCATAACAGGGGTGTTTATATGGGCGAGATTTTTAAAATTATTGGTGATCTGGGTATGCCAGTTGCCGCCGCATTAGCCGGTGGTTACTTTGTATATCTAACAATCAAACTATTACTACAAGGTGTACTTGGTTCCATTAATGGAATGAAGGGCATTATCATTGCATTAGACAATCGTGTTAAAACAATGAATCACGATGTTGTCCGTATTGATACTATTGTAAGTAATGCACTTGGTCTACGTCCAGACGTAGATCGTATTGCCCGTGCTGACGGGAAAAATGATGCCCGCAGGGACTAAAGGCAAATTATGAAACACTATGATTACGATTGGGACTTAGACGAATATGGAATTAAGTTTGACAAAGAATTAGATATTGACAAACTAGGATGGAAACACGGTGACTATTTTAAAGTCATCAATATCAATGGGAAAGCTATGTTAGTAAAAGTAGACCCGTTAGTGAAATTTCTAAAAGATGGGGAGAGAGCACGTGAACAAATGGAATGAATGGTATGATAGTTTAAGCCCACAAACAAAAGAGTACTTAAAAACTAGGCCACTATGGAACGATAAAGATGTTGCTGTATTTGTCAGCATCTCATTGGTAGTTGGGTTTTTCTTTGGGTACATTATCCGCTAAGGAGTAATACATGGACGTTGTAGAATTAGTAAACAAATATGGCTTTCCAATTGTCATGGCAGTTGGAATGGGCTTCATTATCAAATACGTTTGGGAATGGGCAACAAAAGAAGTTAAGCCAATAATCTCAGAAGCTAATACAGTTTTGATCGCTCTGATCGATCGTATACGTATGTTAGACAACGACTTGATCCGGTTAAATCAAAAGGTCAACACAGTATTGACTATCCGTGGCAAGATGATTGAAAGCGATCGTGTTATGGAAACAGCCGTTGTTGAAGCACAGGCTAATAAGAAGTTTCATGATGCTATGGACGAAGCTGACAACATCAACAAGAAGACAGATAATAAAGGTGCCGCAGGCGGAAGTAGCTAAGTACTATAATATGCTTACTATCACTTTCCTGCAGGGTTTGGTAATTATCCTTATACTCACACATATTACTATCATTAGTGTAACACTTTACCTACATCGTTGTCAAGCACACCGGGGTGTTGAATTTCACCCAATAGTCAGTCATTTTATGCGTTTTTGGTTATGGATGACAACCGGAATGACTACAAAGGCATGGGTAGCAGTACATCGAAAACATCACCAAAATACAGACGTTGAAGGCGATCCGCATAGCCCGCACGTATTTGGTATTAAAAAACTACTGTTAGGTGGCTGGAGTCTTTATCACGAAGCAACTAAAGATCCTAACATGGTATTGAAGTATGGCATGGGCACGCCTAAAGATCGTGCAGAAATATTTTATACAACGCATCACAGTCGGGGTATATTGGTTATGTTGGCTATAGATGTCCTATTGTTTGGATGGGCTGGATTTTTAATTTGGGGAATACAGATGATATGGATTCCGTTCTGGGCCGCAGGCTTTATTAACGGCATAGGACACTGGTGGGGGTATCGTAATGGTGATACAGATGACCATAGTCGCAATGTTGGTCCAATTGGTATTTTTATTGGTGGGGAAGAACTACATAATAATCATCATCTAGATCCAGCAAGCCCCAAGTTTAGTCGCAAATGGTTTGAGTTTGATGCTGGGTGGATGTACCTTACTATCCTATCAAAAATTGGCCTTGCAAAAATTAGGCAATAAATATCAGTACGGAGAATAATATGGCGTACGAACCTAAACATCACAAAGCAGTTATCAAACAAGTAGTAGAAGGTGTTTTAAACACCGCAGAGTATGATTTCAAATCATACGAAGATGCATTTCATTTTGTTCAAAATACTACAGCAGATACAAAATTAATTTATAACAGCAATAATGAATTGATTTGGTCTAACGAAAAATAAATTACTTCTCGTGAGCCACGAACTCACCATTCCAGTTGTTACCTAGATCCTGTTGCTTCATAAAGTCGCAACGCTCGATCCAAATCTTGTAGTACTTGTCCATTTGTCCGCCAAAATTGCCTTTTAGCTTTTTGCACATAGCGGCCGCTTCATCAAACTTTTTCTGCTTGTACAAGGCATGCATTGCTTCGTGTTGCTTTTTGTCTTTACTGTAATCTACACCACGTGTGCGTAATGCTGTATAGATCAAATCAGCAACGGTTTTACCTTTTGGTTGTAAGTTATCTAGCATTAGATAGAAGAAATCATCTTTAGTTCTATTGTAAGTCTCAGCACCAATAATACATAGGACACCATAAGCCTTACAACGTGCTTCTAGTCGTGCCGTAGTACTAACCATGTCACCTAAGATGTCATAGCTGTGTCGTTCTGTTGAACCCATCTCACCAATAAAGCCAATACCTGAGTTACAACCCCAGCCCATTGCGGCTGGCGGTAATCCTTGTGCTTCCATCAGTTTAGTGTACTCGTCTACCTTGTCTAACATTTCCAATCCAACTGCAACAATAGTGCGAGCATGATTAGGATCTTCGATAGGGGCACCATGTATGTGCATTGACGCATCACCTACATACTTGATAACCATACCCCTGTTATCTAACATTGGCTGACTAATAGCATCCATATAGCCGTTCATGTACTTGCCAAGTCCGGCTACGTCATCACCATAGTGTTCACCAATAGGTGTAAAGCCACGCAGGTCACTAAACATAACTGATACGTCTTTACGTACACCACGTTTGATCAAGTCTGGATCTTTTTGTAGTAGTTCTACAACTTCTTTACTGCAATAGCCAGCAAACTGTTTCTTAATAGCCTGCTTTTCTAAGAACTCACTTACAAACTTAATACCATAAGCGTGAAGCATAACCAGAACAAGACCCCCGACCGGAAGAGTCGCATCCACGAGCTGTAGGCCACTGCTATATGCGAGTCCACATAAAGGAACAATAGCGCCAATGATAACAACACCCGATATAATACCAACATAAGTCCACCTTGTTAAAAATAATAATAAAATTCCTGCGATTAGTACAGCCAATATCTCTGCACCATCTGCCCAATCAGGACGTTGTATAACAACACCGTTGGCAATAGTGGCTATAACTGCGGCCTGTACATCATGTGGAAATACTGCGCCTATGCTTGTTGGTACTGGATTAGATATACCTGCAGCCGTTGGACCCATTACAACAATAGCACCACCAAAGTCTTTTGGCAAATTAGATAATGAGACTGATTTTGATTTTTGACTCCAGTCAATCCATATACGTCCAAGATTGTCGGTATTAATGATTCCAACTTCTCCAGGCAAGCGCATCTTCTCAACGCCATCTTCAAACAACTTAACTTGGAATGTATCGTTGCCCGTAGCAACACGAAGTGTTTCTAACGCTAATCCAGGATATAGTCTATCGTCAACTGTAACAATCAACGGTACCCGACGATTAACACCGTCTATTTCTGGTAGTGTGTTTACAATACCAACACCTGCGGCTGACTTTTCTAACTGTGGTACGTTGGCAATCAGTCCGGGATAGGTAACAATCTGATCTAGCCACTCTGGTCCTAAAACGGCACTCCCAGGCGCACGGGGTGTATTCTTTGTTTTGTCACTAGGTACTGATCCTAGTACGACTGGATAATGTTTAAAAGCTGTGGCCAGATCGCGATCCCCACCAGTACGATCGCGCTCAGCCATAAGCACATTGAGCACAACAAGGCCAGCATTGCGATGATAAAGATCTTCAATAATTTCAGCATAGTTAACCCTCGGTAGCGGCCATTGGCCATATTTGTCTAGTGCGGCTTCGTCTATGTTGACCGTATAGATATTATTTTCTGTAGGAGCTTTACTGGTGATTAATGTGTCAAAATAGCGCAGTCTTACACCTTCGACAAATGAGGGATCTGCGATACGTATGCCTACTACTAACGCAAGAGTTAGTAGTGCAGTCCATGGGCTTAATAGGATCTTTTTTAGCATCCAGTATTTAGTTGGTTTACAAAGTCTAATAATAGGGTATGATGTTGCCCATTATGATATCGACCTTTCATCCAAGTGTAACTATCGTACCAAAATTGTTCACTTTCTGGGTGGCATCCTATACAGCCTACATTGCCTTGTATAACGGCCATGGCATCGCCATTGGCATACGTGGCTACGATATCGTGCTGACCGTTACCAACCAAAGCACAACCATCGTAAAAAAACATCGTTGTACTAACTCCATTCCAAGTGATTTTAATATCTTTAGCATGAGGTCTCCTTGTATCTGTATCGGGCTGTGTCATATATTGTACAGCATCTATGTTGTCTAGTATATTAAAGTAGTGTTTACCGGCCCAATAAGCACCCATACAAATGCCTAAGTATTTCCCGCCAGAGCGTATAAATTGTTTGATACGTGATTTATTGTGTTTAAATGCTCGGTCAAATGAGTTTGCATCACCGAAGCCGCCGGGGACTGCTACGATATCTACGTCATCAAAGAAGTTGTCTTCTAGTGCGCTACTACTGAAAATTTTAAAGTTGTAATCTTTTTGTAACGCTTTAATGATACCATTGCCCGACTGTACGCTACACTTTGGATCATACAGGAAAAGAGCAATGGTAGGTTTCATGTTACAACTTGTGTTCTGTTACTATCCAAGTGACCAACAAGATTAGCCACAGTAC
>Ga0136641_1000966_pt1 | contig 12070 bp, 8 predicted proteins | sample EliLak1302023Y_FD_115312 | JGI IMG/M metagenome (GOLD analysis project Ga0136641, IMG submission 115312) | Freshwater microbial communities from Elizabeth Lake, Yosemite National Park, California, USA - 13020-23Y | ecosystem: Environmental > Aquatic > Freshwater > Lake ...
GAACACGTGCTGGCGGCCTTCGAGGCCGGTGGCGTCGATTACGTCACCAAGCCCATCCGCCCCCCCGAGGTGCTGGCCCGCATGGCCGCCCACATGCAGGCCGCGCGCCAGGCCCGGCAGGCGCGCAATGCGCTGGACGCCTACGGCCACGCCACCATCGCGGTGCGTGTGGAGGGTGATCGTGCGCGCCTGACCTGGCAGACGCCGCTGGCCCGGCGCTGGCTGCCGGCCTACTTCGAGTGCGTGCCCGGCGAGGTGCCCGCCCCGCTGCTGGCGTGGCTGCAAGGCGTTGCGGCGGGGCGTGAGGCGCGGCCGCTGTCCAGCGCGCGGGGCGCCCAGCAACTGGTCTGCACCTTGCAAGGCCGCACGCCCGACGAAGACTGGCTGGTCGTCCTGCGCGAGGTCAGCGACGCGGCCACGGTGGAAGCCACGATGCAGGCCCTGGGCCTGACGCTGCGCGAGAGTGAAGTGCTCTACTGGGTGGTCAAGGGCAAGACCAACCGCGACATCGGTGACATCCTGGGCAGCAGCCCGGCCACCGTGAAGAAGCACCTGGAACGGGTCTACGAAAAGTTGGGTGTCGAGACGCGCACCGCGGCCGCTGGCGTGGCCCTGCAACGGGTACGGGCTCTGGCGCAGACCTGAGCCGCTGCCGCCCCGGTGCAAGCAGCACGAGAGTCGGTTGCCCGCCCGCCCGCCCGCCCGCCCGAGCGACGCCGCGTGATGCTGCCGGCCGGTGGGTCGCACGGCGGGCGCGGCGGAGGCGCTATCGTCCGGCCTCAGAGGTCGCCTGCCCGCTGGGCGTTGGCCCCGAACGGCATCTTCTCTGCATCCCGGATCCGAATCCCTAAGCTGGCACCCTCATGCACGTGGTGGAGATCAACGCGAGCAGCGACATCAAGGCCCTGCTGCTGACCGATGTGGTGGACAGCACCCAGCTGTCATCGACGCTGGGCGACGCGGCCATGGCCCAGCTGTGGGCGGCCCACGACCGCCTGGCGCGCGACCTGCTGCCGCCGTGGCGTGGGCGGGAGATCGACAAGACCGACGGCATGCTGCTGATGTTCGACACGGCGGCCGATGCGGCGAGCTATGCGCTGGCCTACCACCGCGCCCTCGACGCGCTGCCGATCCCGCTGAAGGCGCGCGCCGGCCTGCATGTGGGGCCGGTGATCCTGCGCGAGAACAAGGCCGAGGACGTGGCCCGCGGCGCCAAGCCGCTGGAAGTGGATGGCCTGGCCAAGCCGACCGCGGCCCGCGTGATGTCGCTGGCGGTGGGTGGTCAGACGCTGATCACCGCCGAGGCCCGGCAGGCGCTGGGTGCCACGCCGCTGGCCCAGCAGTCGCATGGCCACTGGGTGATGAAGGGCGTGCCCGAACCGGTGGAGCTGTTCGAGGTGGCCGAAGCGGGCCGCAGTTTCTCGGCGCCGCCCGACAGCGACAAGGTGTATCGCGTCGTCAGGGTCGGCGAGCGCTGGCTGCCCGTGAAGGAACTGCCCAACAACCTGCCGCTGCAAACGACCTCTTTCATCGGCCGTGAGCGCGAGCTGGCCGAGGTCAAGGCGCTGCTGCCGCGCACGCGGCTGCTCACGCTGCTGGGCATGGGGGGCCTGGGCAAGACGCGGCTTTCGCTGCAGGTGGCGGCCGAAGTCATGCCGGACTACCCCGACGGCGCGTGGTTCCTCGACCTCGCGCCGATCCGCGACCCGGGCCTCGTCACCAGCGAAGCCGCGCAGGTGCTGGGGGTGCGCGAAGAACCCGGCCGCCCGCTGCTGCACAGCGTGTGTGCGCACCTGAAGGCGCTGCGTGTGCTGCTCATCGTCGACAACTGCGAGCATCTCGTGAAGGCCTCGGCCGACCTCGTCAACGCCATCCTGCGTGCGGCGCCCGGTGTGCGCGCCATTGCGTCGAGCCGCGAGGCCTTGCGCATCCCCGGCGAGCAGGCCTACCCGGTCTTCCCCTTGCCCCTGCCGGGCCGCGGCGATGGGCTCGAGGCGCTGCAGCGCTCGACGGCCGTGCGCCTGTTCGTCGAGCGCGCGCAGTTGCACAAGCCGGCCTTCACCCTGGGCGAGCGCGAGGCGCCGGCGGTGGCCGAACTGGTTGCGCGGCTGGAGGGCATACCGCTGGCGCTGGAACTCGCCGCGGCCCGCGTGCGCATGCTGAGCGTGACCGACATCAACCTGCGGCTGAAAGACCGCTACAAGCTGCTCACTGGCGGCGGCCGCGTGCTGCTGGAGCGGCAGCAGACGCTGCGCGCGCTGGTCGACTGGTCCTACGACCTGCTGGAGGAACCCGAGCGGGCCTTGCTGCAGCGGCTGTCGGTGTTCCTGGGTGGCTTTGACCTGAGCGCCGCCGAAACCGTGTGTGCCGACGAGGAACTGGGTGCCGAGGACATCATGGATGTGCTGAATTCGCTGGTCGAGAAGTCGCTGGTGGCGATGGCGCAGAGCGACGAGCAGGGGCGCTTTCGCATGCTGGAGACCATCCGCGAATACGCCGACAGCAAGTTGTCCGAGGCCGGTGGTCGCCCGCCCGTGGCGGCGCGGCATTGCCATTTCTTCTTCGACCTGTCCAAGCAGGCGCGCAACGGCATGCAGGGTCCGCAGCAGCGCGAGTGGCTCGACCGGCTGGAGGTCGAGCAGGATAATCTGCGGGCCGCGATGGCGCTGCCGCAGGTGGCCGGCAGCGAGGTGGACCCTTTCATCGTCATCAAGATGGCCGTGGCCTTGCAGAATTTCTGGATTCTGCGTGGTGGCGCCGGCGAGGGCCGGGCGGCGGTGCGGACGATGTTGGCGCATCCCGTCGTGCAGGCTTCGGCGATGGCCAAGGCCCACGCGCTCTACGTCGGAGCGGCCCTGGCCTGTACACAGGGCGACCTCGACGAAGCGCTGGACTTGCTGATGCAGTGCCTGGAACTGCGGCGCGGCGATGCGCCCCCTGTCGATGTGGCCGCGACGCTGTCCACGCTGGCCGTGACGCGCCTGAGCATCGGCGACGTCGACGGAGCCCGCAGCGCTGGAGCTGAGGCCGTCGACCTGTTCCGCCAGTGCGGTTACCGCGTGGCTGAGGCGATCGCGCTCCAGCAACTGGGCCAGGTCGAAGTCCATCGGGGCCACCCCGATCAGGCCCGGCAGCACGTGCGTGCGGCGCTGGCCATCGCCACAGAAATCAAGCACCCGGAGACCGAAGGCGATGCCGAACTGGTGCTCGGCGACATCGAGATGGAGTGGGGCCAGGACAGCGCGGCCGAACGGCACTTTCAACGCTCGCTGGCGGTCTGCGTGGGCGCTGGCGACCGGCGCGGCGCAGCCAACGCCCGCTGGGCCCTCGGGCGGCTGGACTTGCGCGCCGGCCGCTTCGACGCCGCCCTGCCGGGCCTGCGCGAGGCCTTGACCGCCTTCGACGGCTTCGAGATGCGGGGCCCCTGGGTCGGCTGCCTGGAAGACCATGCCGCGCTGGCGCTGGCCTGGGGCCAGCCCTCGGAGGCCTGCGGTCTGGCCGCCGCCGCGCAGCAGGCGCGTGAGCGCTCGCGCCTGGCGCGTTCCCCGCAGGCCCAGACCCGCTTCGAGGCCTTGACCGCCCGCCTGCGCGATGCGCTCGGGGCCGAGGCCTGCGCCGCCACCTGGGCGCAAGCCACGGTCTGGGAAGTCAGCGAAATCCGCCGGCGCGCCTTGGCTGTCAGCCCCCACGGGGCAGCCGCCCTGGCTTGAACGCGCAGGCCCGTCAGTTCTCCGGAGCCGATGAGGCCCGGGTCGGACCGCAGGCCGGGCCAGCTGATGGCACCAGGGTTCAGACGCGCAAGCTGACGCAGCAGCCTTGTCGCTTGCCGGTTTTCGCCAGCCACCGCGCTACGAGCCACCACGTAACTGGGGGGTCCCCAGGACGCTGGGTCACTGGTACCCTCAGAGTGCACGTCTTTACGTGCATCAACGGGCGTGCCAGCTGCCTTGCTGCAGCGACGCCAAGACCATCACCAGGAGGGCGCATGGGCCGGTTCTCATTCAAATCATGGGCTGCATCGCTGCTGGCCACGGCCACGCTGCTGTGCACCCCCTTCGGCGCCCGCGCCGGTCTGGTCACCGGCAACTGGGATCCGGTTTTCGACCCGGGCGGCGTGACCTTGCCGAACCTCTCCTGGCAGGTGCGTTCGCAGTGGCAGGTTCCGAACACTTGCCTGGGACTGGCTGATGGCATCTACTCAACGGCCACTGGCCCGTGTTCTTCCTTGACCGATCCGGTGCGACTGCAAGCCATCTGGATACGCTGGTTCGACACCAGCGGGCCCTACGCGGGCGATCCGAACAACTTTTTCCAGCAGGTCTTTCCTTATTCGGCCCATTACGGCCTGTGCCTGACAGGGCTGGCTGACCCGGGTTGCGCAGAGCCAAATGTCTACACGTTCCTCCTGGGAGCCGAGCCATTGACCGCGACCGGTCTGCGCGTTGCGCAAGGCCAGATCGTCGGTTTTGACACCAACACCTTGGGCAAGATCTACACCCATGGCTGGCCGACTTCTGCGCCTGAAGGTTACTCTTTCGACTTGCGCTTCACGACGGACGGTCCGGTCTTCAGGTGCTTCGGCGGTCCCAAGAACGAGTGTGGCGAAGGCGGGGTCACGGCAGTTGCCGACGACCTGAAGCAGTACCTGATCACCTACACCAGCGCGGACACCTCACAGCCGTTCTCGCAGGATGCCAACGGCAATGCGGTCGGCGTGAGCTTGAATGGCCAGGGACAGGTGATTCCTGAGCCCTCGATGCCGGCTTTGGTGCTGGGGGCGTTGGTGGCGCTGGGCTTGTCCCGCCGTCGCCGGTAAGCGCGTCGCCGAAAGGCGCCGATGCTGGGGGATCGGCTGACGCATCCCAGCCGGCCTGCCGCCCGCCGGGGCGTCTTGGGCGACACTGCAGGCTCTGCTTCGTCCACCCCGCCCGCCCATGTCCGCACTCACCTGGTCCGACCACCTTGCCCTGCAGCACACGCTGATGGACGACACGCACCGCGAATTCGTCGACCTGCTGGCTGAACTGGAGACCGCGGCGCAGGGCCCCGCGGCGGCCTTGTTGCCCTGCCTGGACCGCTTTGTCGAACACACCGAAGCCCACTTCGGCCAGGAAGACGCCTGGATGGCGAGCATCGGTTTCCAGCCCGAGAACTGCCACGCCCGGGAACACGCCCAGATCCTGCAACTGTTGCGCGAGGTGCAGCGGCGGGTGCGCGACGAGGGTCAGTTCAAGCTGGTCCCGCAACTGGTACCGGCGCTGGCCGAGTGGTTCCCGCCGCACGCGCAGAACATGGACGGCGGCCTGGCGCAGGTCATGCAGGCCACGGGTTTCGACCCGGCGACGGGCGCGATGACGAACCCGCCGCAAGCGCTGTCCGACGCGGCTTTCGAAGCTGCGCCGGAAGTCCCCGCCGCCGGCTGCCACTGAGCGCTTCAGCGCGGCCGCCAAGCCGGCCGCAGCCGCGCCATCAGTTCGGACGGCCGCGTGATGGTGGCGTCAAAAGGGGCCTGCGTCTGGCCGCCGATGTTGGCGCGGACCTTGCGCACATACAGCCGCGTCTCGGCATAGGGCGGCACGCCCAGGTAGCGTTCGACCGCGCGCTCACCGGCGTTGTAGGCGGCCGCGGCCAGGTTGATGTCGCCTTCGAAGTAGGCCAGCAGCCAGCGCAGATAGGCCATGCCGCCGCGCAGGTTCTGCACCGGGTCCTTGATATTGCGCACACCGAAGCGGGCTGCCGTTTCGGGGATCAGCTGCATCAGGCCCTGCGCGTTCTTGGGTGATTGCGCATTCGGGTCGAAATTGGATTCGACCGCGATGATGGCCAGCACCAGGTGCGGCGGCAGCTGGTATTCCGGGGCCACCAGGTTGACGAAGCGCACGATGGGTTCGGGTGCGTTGGCCGGTGGCGGTGGCGGCGGCGGCACCCCGGCCTTGGCGGCGGCGATGGCTTTGGCGTTCGCGGGCAGCTGGCCCGCTGCTGGCGCGGTGGCGGCCACCAGACGGTCTTCGTCGGGCGGCCGCAGGCAGGCCGGTGGTGGGCCCTGCGGCGTGCCCATGCGCGCCAGGATGTTCTGCGCCTGCGTGTAGCCCTGCTCGGCGGCTGCAGCGAACAGGTGCGCGGCTTGCGCCTCGTCGCGTTCGATGCCGCGTGCATGGGTCAGCATCCAGGCCAGGCTGAACTGCGCCTCGGCGTCGCCGTAGCGCGCGGCGCGGCAGTACAACTGCGCCGCCCGCACGGCGTCACGCTCCAGCCCGTCGCCATGCTCCAGGGCCTTGGCCTCGGTGCGCCAGCGTTCCACCCGTGCCGGCAATACCGGGCCGCGCTCGGGCGGCGGCGTGCTGGGGCGGGGCAGGTTGTCCAGGCTGGGCAACTGGGCGTGAGCCTGCAGCGGAGCCCAGAGCGCGGCAACGACCAGCAGAGTGGCGCAACCAGGACGTGCAATCAGGGTCGGGTGCATGGCGCGGAGTCTAGCCAGCGCGGCGCTGTACGCCGTCTGGCGTATATCGGCCGTGCACGGGGCTGCCTAAGCTTCAAAGCGGAAATCACCCCCCCCCCCGCCTACACCGCCAGGAGCACCCGACCCATGACTACCACCCGCCGCGTATTCGGCAAGTCCATCGGCAAGACCTTCACCGCTGTCGCGCTGGCCGCTGCCAGCTTCGGCGTCACGTCCGCCTTCGCCCAGGAGACCATCAAGGTCGGCGTGCTGCACTCGCTGTCCGGCACCATGGCCATCTCGGAAACGGTGTTGAAGGACACCATCCTGATGGAGATCGAAGCCATCAACGCCAAGGGCGGCCTGCTGGGTAAGAAGCTCGAGCCGGTGGTCGTCGACCCGGCTTCGAACTGGCCGCTGTTCGCCGAGAAGACCCGCCAGCTGATCAGCAAGGACAAGGTCGCCGTGATCTTCGGTTGCTGGACCAGTGTGTCGCGCAAGAGCGTGCTGCCGGTGGTGGAAGAGCTCAACGGCCTGCTGTTCTACCCGGTGCAGTACGAAGGCGAAGAGCTGTCCAAGAACGTCTTCTACACCGGTGCCGCGCCCAACCAGCAGGCCATACCCGCCGTCGAATACCTGATGAGCAAGGATGGCGGCAGCGCCAAGCGCTGGGTGCTGCTGGGCACTGACTACGTCTACCCGCGCACGACCAACAAGATCCTGCGCGCCTTCCTGAAGAGCAAGGGCGTGGCCGAGGCCGACATCATGGAGGAGTACACCCCCTTCGGCCACTCCGACTACCAGTCGATCATCGCCAAGATCAAGAAGTTCAGCGCCGAAGGCAAGAAGACCGCCGTGGTGTCGACCATCAACGGCGACAGCAACGTGCCCTTCTACAAGGAACTGGGCAACCAGGGCCTGAAGGCCACCGACGTGCCGGTCGTCGCCTTCTCGGTCGGTGAAGAAGAACTGCGCGGCGTGGACACCAAGCCGCTGGTCGGCCACCTGGCGGCCTGGAACTACTTCCAGTCGCTCAAGAACCCGACCAACGACGAATTCATCAAGCAGTGGAGCGCCTACGCCAAGGCCAAGGGCATCGCCGGCCACAAGGACAAGGCGCTGACGAATGACCCGATGGAAGCCAGCGTGATCGGCTTCCAGATGTGGGCGCAGGCCGTGACCAAGGCCAAGAGCACCGACACCGACAAGGTCATCGCGGCGATGGCCGGCCAGACCTACAAGGCGCCGAGTGGCATCATGTCCATGATGGACGCCAAGAACCACCACCTGCACAAGAGCGTGTTCATCGGCGAGATCAAGGCCGACGGCCAGTTCAACGTGGTGTGGAAGACGCCCGGCCCGGTCAAGGCCCAGCCGTGGAGCCCGTTCATCCCCGAGAACAAGGGCAAGCCGGACGAGCCGGTCGTCGCCAAGAAGTAAGCGGCGGATGAAATGGCTGCAAGGCCTCCTCGGAGGCCTTTTTCTTGCCGGGGTCAGTGCCGCGCTGGCGTTGACCCCGGACCAGGCCCTGCGCATCGCGCAGGGCGAAAGCGATGCGCGCATCGCGGCGCTGAATGAAGTGGTCGTCGCCGCCGACCCGGCGCTGGCGGCCTATGTGCAGGCCCTGCTGGCCGATGAAGTGAAGGTGGCCGGCGGCAAGGCCCTCATCGTCCGGGACGGCAAGGCCACCGACGCCGCCACGGGCGCTTCATCCCCCTTGCCCGACGGCGCCGAAGACGTCGTCAACCCCAACCGCGTGCGCCGCGAACTGGAAAGTGCGCTGGCGGCCTTGAAGCTGTTCTCGCCCAACCGCGCCGAGCGCGCCAAGGCCGTCACCGAATTGAAGGACCAGGCCGATGAAGGCAAGCTGGTGCTCATCGAGAAGGCCGAGAAGACCGAGACCGACGCCGAGATCAAGGCGCAACTGGCGCTGTTGAAAGCCGCCGTGCTGATCTCGTCGGCCGACAGGACCAAGCGCCTGGCCGCCGCCCAATTGCTGGCCGACAGCGACCAGCCCGCGACCAAGAGCCTGCTCATCGAGCGGGTGGCTGCCGAGACCGACTCCGAGGTCAAGGCCGCGCTGAGCAAGACCCTGTCCACCGTCGCCGGCCGCCTGGCCTGGGGCGAACGCTTCGGCGTGCTCTTCACCGGCATCAGCCTGGGCAGCATCCTGTTGCTGGCCGCTCTGGGCCTGGCCATCACCTACGGCCTGATGGGCGTGATCAACATGGCCCACGGCGAGCTGATCATGATAGGCGCCTACGCCACCTACTTGGTGCAGAACCTGTTCAAGCAGTGGACGCCGGGCGCCTTCGACTGGTACATCGTGGCGGCCATCCCGTTCAGCTTCGTGGCCAGCGCGCTGGTCGGCGCGCTGATGGAGCGCACGGTGATCCGCTGGCTCTACGGCCGGCCGCTGGAAACGCTGCTGGCCACCTGGGGCATCAGCCTGATCCTGATGCAGAGCGTGCGCACCCTGTTCGGCGCGCAGAACGTTGGTGTCGAGAACCCGAGCTGGCTGTCCGGCGGCGTGCAGGTGCTGCCCAACCTGGTGCTGCCCTACAACCGCCTCGCCATCCTGGCTTTCGCCGCGCTGGTGCTGCTGGGCATGGCGCTGCTGATCGGCAAGACGCGCCTCGGCCTCTTCGTGCGCGGCGTGACGCAGAACCGGCGCATGGCCGCCTGTGTGGGGGTGAACACGGCGCGTGTCGATACCTACGCCTTTGCCCTGGGTGCCGGCATCGCCGGCCTGGCGGGCTGCGCGCTCAGCCAGGTCGGCAACGTCGGGCCCGACCTGGGCCAGGGCTACATCGTCGACAGCTTCATGGTGGTGGTGCTGGGCGGCGTGGGGCAGATCGCCGGCACCGTCTACGCCGGCCTGGGCCTGGGCGTGCTGAACAAGCTGCTCGAAGGCTGGCAGGGCGCGGTGCTGGCCAAGATCATGGTGCTGGCCTTCATCGTCATCTTCATCCAGAAGCGCCCGCAAGGCCTGTTCGCGCTCAAAGGGCGGTCCGCCGAATGAAGACCACCATCCTCTCGGTCCAGGGCTGGCTGGCGGTGTTCGCGGCCTTGCTGGTGATGGCCGTCGTCGTGCCGGTGCTGAACCTGGTGGTGCCCGACGGCAGCGTCTTCCACCTCAGCGACTTCTATGTCAGCTTGCTGGGCAAGATCCTGTGCTACGCCATCTGCGCGCTGGCCATGGACCTGATCTGGGGCTACACCGGCATCCTGAGCCTGGGCCACGGCCTGTTCTTTGCCCTCGGCGGCTACGCGATGGGCATGTACCTGATGCGCCAGATCGGCCGCGACGGCCAGTACAAGTCCGACATGCCCGACTTCATGGTCTTCCTGAACTGGAAGGAATTCCCCGCCGCCTGGGCCTTCAGCGACAGCTTCGTGATGCAGATGCTCTTCGTGCTGCTGGTGCCGGGTTTGCTGGCCTTCGTCTTCGGCTTCTTCGCCTTTCGCAGCCGCATCAAGGGCGTGTACTTCTCCATCATCACGCAGGCCCTGACTTTCGCCGCCATGCTGCTGTTCTTCCGCAACGAAACGGGCTTCGGCGGCAACAACGGCTTCACCGACTTCAAGCGCATCCTGGATGTGCCGATCACCACGCCCAGCATGCGCGTGCTGCTGTGCGTCGTCAGCGGGCTGGTGCTGATCGGCTTCTTCGTGATGGCCCGGGCCATCGTGCAAAGCAAGTTCGGCCGCGTGCTGCAGGCCATCCGCGACGCCGAAACGCGGGTCATGTTCACCGGCTACAACCCGGTGGCCTACAAGCTCAGCATCTGGACCCTGAGCGCGGTCATGTGCGGCGTGGCCGGTGCGCTCTACGTGCCGCAGGTGGGCATCATCAACCCCGGCGAGATGAGCCCGGCGGCCAGCATCGAGATCGCCATCTGGGCCGCCGTCGGGGGCCGCGCCACCTTGATCGGCCCCATCGTCGGCGCCTTCTTCGTCAACGGCGCCAAAAGCTGGTTCACGGTGGCCTTCCCCGAGTTCTGGCTGTTCTTCCTGGGCGCGCTGTTCATTGCCGTGACGCTGTTTCTGCCGAACGGATTGGTCGGCCTGGTGAACAGGCCGGGGGGCATCGTGGGCCTGTTCAAGCGCAAGACCGAGAAGCACACATGAACCCAGGCTCGCTCCCCCGGAGGCTCGCATGACGCCCGACCTGATGGAAGCTGGCGCCCGCGCGCTGGCCGAACACAAGGCCAGGACCGGTTCGGTCATCGCGGGCGAAGCCGTCTATTTCGGCCAGGGTGTGGCGCTGTATGTCGACGGCATCACCGTCAGCTTCGATGGCTTCCGCGCCCTGAACAAGCTCAGCCTGACGATCAACGTCGGTGAACTGCGCTGCATCATCGGCCCCAACGGCGCGGGCAAGACGACGATGATGGACTGCATCACCGGCAAGACCCGGCCCGACAGCGGCAGCGTCTTCTTCGGCAGCAACATCGACCTGCTGCGCCTGACCGAACCGCAGATCGCACAGGCCGGCGTCGGCCGCAAATTCCAGAAGCCGACGGTCTACGAACAGCTGAGCGTCTTCGAGAACCTGGAACTGGCGCTGAAAGCCGACCGCGGTGTGCGCGCGGCGCTGTTCCACCGCCTCAGCGGCCTGCAACTCGACCGCATCGGCGAGGTGCTGGCGCTGATCCATCTGAAGAATGACGCGCAACGCACCGCCGGCTTGCTCAGCCATGGCCAGAAGCAGTGGCTGGAGATCGGCATGCTGCTGATGCAGGACCCGAAACTGCTGCTGCTCGACGAACCCGTGGCCGGCATGACCGACGAGGAGACCGAGCGCACCGCCGAGTTGTTTTTGAGTCTGGAAGGCCAGCATTCCTTGGTCGTTGTCGAGCACGACATGAAGTTCGTCGATGCGCTGACGCAGGGACGCAAGACGGTGACCGTGCTCCACGAAGGCAGCGTGCTGGCCGAAGGGCTGCTGAGTGAAGTGCAGGCCAACGAGAAGGTCGTGGAGGTCTACCTTGGCCGCTGATCCCGGTGCCGCAGCGCTGCTGCAAGTCGAAGGCCTGAACCAGTACTACGGCGGCAGCCACATCCTGCGCAACCTCGGCTTCGAGGCCAAGGTGGGTGAGATCACCGTCATCCTGGGCCGCAACGGCGTGGGCAAGACCACGCTGCTGAAGAGCCTGATGGGCGTGGTGCCGGTGAAGACCGGCCGTGTCCTGCTGGGCGGACAGGACATCACCAAGGCCGCCAGCTACGACCGCGTGCGCCAGGGTATCGGCTACGTGCCGCAGGGCCGCGAGATCTTCGGCCGCCTGACGGTGGACGAGAACCTGCGCATGGGACTGGCGACCCAGCCTGGCGGCACGGCGGTGCCGGCGCAGTTGTTCGACCTGTTCCCGGTCCTGAAACAGATGATCAACCGCCGTGGTGGTGACCTGTCGGGCGGCCAGCAGCAGCAACTGGCCATTGCCCGCGCGCTGGCCGCCGGCCCCCAGCTGCTGATGCTGGACGAGCCCACCGAAGGCATCCAGCCCAGCATCATCAAGGACATCGGCCGCGTGCTGCGGATGCTGGCCGATACCGGCATGAACGGCCAGAAGATGGCCATCGTGCTGGTCGAGCAGTACTACGACTTCGCCGAGGAACTGGCCGACC